>WNFF01016442.1_pt1 | contig 13872 bp, 12 predicted proteins | sample 5400441 | NCBI WGS metagenome assembly WNFF01 (sample SAMN13153345, study PRJNA577476) | soil metagenome | isolation source: 120 cm saprolite under Douglas fir tree site 2 hole 3 replicate 1 | place: USA:California | collected 2015-04-18 | reverse complement strand
TGGCGATGGTCTTCAGTCTCTCCGAGATGGCAGTGATGCATCCGACCGCCGGTTCGTTCGGAACCTACGCCGAAATCTACTTGAACCCGTGGGCGGGCATGGTCGCGCGCTACTCCTACTGGATGGCGCAGGTGATCGCGGTCGGCGGCGAGGCGGTAGCGGCGGGCGTGTACATGACTTTCTGGTTCCCGGGCACGCCGGTGTGGCTGTGGTCGTTGGGCTTCGCCTTTGTGCTGCTCTACTTCAACTCACGGTCCGTCAATAATTTCGGTTCGATTGAATACTGGTTCGCGCTCATCAAAGTCATCGCGATCGTCGTGTTCATCGTCCTCGGCCTTCTGACGATCTTCGGGATCTGGACGAAACCCGTGGGTCTCCACAATCTCACCGGCCTTCCCGGTGGATTCATGCCGCATGGATTCGGCGGCGTCTGGATGGCCGTGATCATTGGAATTCTTTCGTTCAACGGCATCGAAGTGATCGCCGTCACCTCCGGCGAAGCCAAGGATCCGGTGCGGGCGATCCCGGCGGCGCTGCGGACAATGGCTCTGCGGTTGTTCCTGTTCTACGTTCTGGCGCTCGCCATCGTGGTCACGTTCGTCCCTTGGACGGAGACGGGCGCTGCCGTCGTAACCCAGAGTCCGTTCGTGCGAGTCTTCGCGCATTCCGGCATCCGGAATGCCGCCGGAATCATGAATTTCGTGGTGCTGAGCGCCGCCCTGTCGAGCATGAACACCAATGTCTATCTGTGCTCGCGAATGTTGTTCTCGCTATCGAGGGGCGGGTATGCGCCGCGCTTCTTGGGTAAGCTCAGCAAGAACGGCACACCGATCACGGCCATCCTCCTCTCCGGTGCCTGCATTCTGCTGGCCGCCGGTGTCTCGAAGCTGACTCCGCTCGCGTACAACTATTTATTCGGGGTCGCGCTGTTCGACGCGATGATTGTGTGGATCATCATCCTGCTCAGCCACTTGAGTTTCCGCCGGAAGCACAAAGCGGCGGACCTGCCGGTGCGGATGCCCTGGTTTCCGGTGGTGCAGATTGCCGGGTTGACGTTACTCTGCGCGGTGCTGGTGACCATGGGCCTCGATAAGGAAACCTGGCGCATCTCGTGGATCGTCGGTGTTCCATGGCTCGCGCTCGTGTCCGTGGCGTATTTCATCTTGAAGGCACGGGGCGGACTCGCGGCCTCGGTGGCGGAGGAGACCGGCGCCGTCTAGCTCGGCGTGCGCCCCTCGAGAATCGTCGCGAGCATTGAGCTGTCGAGATTTCCACCCGAGACGACGGCACAGACCTTCGTCTCGGCGTAGCGTCCGGACAGAGCCGCTGCGACGGACACGGCGCCTGCTCCCTCGGCTACTACGCGGTTGTGCTCGACCAAGGTTTTGATCGCGGCAGCCACTTCGGTCAGCGAAACGGTGATGACGTCGTCGATCATGGTTTTCACCAGTGGCCACATCTCCGGCAATACCGAGCTAAAGCCCACGCCGCTGACGAAACCCGGCTCGTGCTGCGTCTCAGTCGGAGCGCCGGCATCGAATGCGGCCTTGACAGGATGTGCACTCGCCAGCTCGCAGGCGATGATTTTCACATCGCGCCGAATTGCGCGCACCGCGCACGCGATGCCACACGAAAGCCCGCCGCCACCGAAGGGAATCAGGATGGCCTCGATGTCGGGCGCTTGTGCCAGGATCTCGAGCCCGATCGTGGCATCACCGGCCAGGGAGGCCGGATCGCGCACGGCATCGATGTAGACGCCCTCCTGACCGTCGAGCGCGCCCGTCTGGATCGCGCGCCACCATTCGGCGATCGGACGCACGTCGATGCGTGCTCCAAGGCGCCTCAACTTCTCGAGCTTTGCTTCCGGCGCGTTCACGGGCACGACCGCGGTCGCGGCGATTCCCAGCCGGCGGGCCATCCAGGCGAGTCCAAGCGCGCTGTTGCCCGTGCTGGTGGTGTAGATTCCCGGGCTCAAGTCGGCCGGCGCTCTCGCGAGGACTGCGCTGCCGATCGGCCGGATCTTGAACGATCCGATGGGCTGCAGGTTCTCGAGTTTCAGGAAAACCTTCTTGCCGGCCGGCGAGGCGTCGCACGCGACGAGGGGCGAGACCAGACTCAAGCCTTCAAGGCGCGCTCGAGCCGCTTCGATCTGCGGCATCGCGACAGGTTTTACTTCATCGAGCATCGTGAGCAATCCTTCCCCGCCGCATCAAGGCGCACTGGGCACGAAGGCGTATAATTGCACAATCATATGATATTGCATATAATTGAACCCCTACATCGATGCGACCGGAGCAGTGAGACATGGAACCGAATTTTCAGGCTTTGCGCAAGGAATTTCCGGTCCTGGCGCGCAAGACCTACCTGAACAGCGGCTCCTATTGCGCGCTTGCGAACGACGTGAAGAGCGCATTCGAGGCCTACATGGAGGATCGCCTGCTGGTGGGCGCGAACTGGGACGTATGGATCACCAAGAATGAATCCGTGCGTGCGTTGACGGCGACGCTGTTGCACGCCGGCCCCGATGAGATCGCCGTCACCGCCTCCGTTTCCGCCGGTCTCAATGCGCTGGCGAGCGCTCTAGACTTTTCCGGCGCTCGCAACAAGGTGGTGGTCAGCGATTTCGAGTTTCCCACCAATGCGCAGATCTGGCATGCCCAGGAGCCGCGAGGCGCGAGGGTCGTACACGTGGCGCGCGCGGCGGACGGCTATATCCCTTTGGAAAATTTCGCCAAGGCGATCGACGAGCAGACGCAACTCGTGGCGATCACCCATGTTTGTTTCAGGAACGGCGCCAAGCTCGACATTCCCGGCATCGTGCGCCTCGCCCACGCCAAGGGCGCAAAGGTGCTCCTCGACTGCTACCAATCGGTCGGGTCGCTCGACATCGACGTAAAATCTCTGGGTGTCGACTTTGCCGCGGGCGGGATGCTCAAGTATCTGCTGGGCACCGCCGGCATCGCCTTTCTCTATGTCCGGGACTCATTCATTCAGTCCCTCGTGCCCACGAACAGCGGTTGGTTCGCACAGGCTGAGATTGCAGCGATGGACATTACCGCCAACCGCCCCGCGCCCAATGCGCGCCGATTTGAAGCCGGCACACCGGCCGTGGTCAATGCCTACGCCGCCGAGGCGGGGCTCAAGTTCCTGTTGGCGGTGGGTACGCCGGCGATCGAAAAGCGTAACTACGCGTTGACGTGGAGCTGCATGCAGCGACTCGAAGAGATCGGCTGGCCGAGCATTACGCCCACGCAGAACGAGCGTCGCGGCGCCACCGTCGCCGTGCCGTCGCGCGACAGCGGCGGTTTGTCCAAGGAGCTCATGAAGCGGGACATCGTTACCTCGCACCGCGACGACAATGTCCGGGCGAGCTTTCATTTCTACAACGACGAGGACGACGTGGAGTCTTTCATTGCGGCAATGAAAGATCTGCGAGGATCTTTCGGCCCACGCTAAGATGCTCGGGCGGCAAGGGGCGCGTGCGTCGTCCGGGCGCGAGCGGCCAAGGAGTCAACGTGGAAATTCGGGTCTTACGCGGGGCTGAGGTGCGGCATCTTCTGCCGATGACGGCCTGCATCGATCTCATGCATCGAACCATGATTGCCGTGTCGGAGCGGCGCGTGGTTCTGCCGTTGCGGTCGGTCATGGTCATGCCCGGCGAGCTCGGCATGTTGGGCAACATGCCGGGTTATATCGCCGAACCCGAATGTTTCGGGGTGAAGCTCGTGAGCCTGATCCCGCGCAACAAGCCGCCGCACTATTCATCGCATCTTGGTCTGGTGCTGCTGTTCGAAGCGGAGCACGGCCGTCCCGTGGCCCTGCTGGACGCCGCCGAAATCACCGCGATCCGCACCGCCGCTGCCAGCGGCTTGGCCACGCGGTTGTTGGCGCACCCGGAGGCGGGTGACCTCGCGCTGCTGGGCGCCGGCGAGCAAGCCCGGAGTCATCTCGAGGCCATGCTGGCGGTGCGCACGCTTCGGCGAATTCGTGTCTGGGCTCGGGACAGCGACAAGGCGACAGCCTTCGCCAATGCCGAAGGGGCCAGACACCAGGTCACCGTCGAGAGATCGGCTACCGTGCCCGAGGCCGTGGCCGGTGCCGACATCATCTGCACGGTGACCAAGGCGCGCGAACCCATTCTTCTGGGCGAGCAGTTGAGTGCGGGCGTGCATCTGAATGTGGTCGGCTCCAGCATTGCGGCCACGGCGGAGATCGATACGCCCGCCGTCGTGAAATCGCGGTTCTTTGTCGACTACCGGGAATCCACCGTCAACGAAGGCGGCGAATATTTGCGGGCGCTCAGGGCGGGCGCCATCACGCCGGAACATATTTTGGGAGAGATCGGGGAGGTAGCGAACGGGACCAAGATCGGCCGGCGCTCATCATCCGACGTAACACTATACAAGTCCCTCGGCATCGCGCCCCAAGACCTCGCCTCGGCGCACTATGTGCTCGAGAAGGCGCGCGCGGCCGGCCTGGGACAGATCATCGACTTTTGACGGCCTCCGTCATGCCGCCTTCTGCCCTGGCGTTGCCGACAAGCGAGGATGTGGCGGCTGCACGCCGCAACATTCGCGGTTTTGCTGTGCGCACACCGCTGCTGAAGCTCGTCGGCGGCCCGCCCGGCGTCAACATCTATCTCAAGCTCGAAAACCTGCAGCCTCTGGGGTCGTTCAAGATCCGTCCTGCGCTCAATGTGCTCAAGACGATGGACCCTGAACGGCTGCGGCGCGGCGTGTTGACCGCGAGCGCCGGCAATTTCGGTCAGGGTCTGGCGTTCGCGGCGCGCGAGATCGGCGTACCGGCGACGGTGGTCGTGCCGGACGGCTCGGCGGCCACCAAAGCGAAAGGCCTCGCCGAGCTGGGAGCGAAAGTGATTCGTCTGCCCTTCGACGAGTGGTGGACGGTGCTCACCACACGTAGTTTTGCCGGCGAGGACGGCGTGTTCATCCATCCGGTGGCCGAGTCCGCCGTGATCGCGGGCAACGCAACCATCGGCGCAGAGATCATCGAGGATCAACCCCACTTCGACGCCGTGGTCGTACCCTTCGGCGGCGGGGGCCTGGTCAGCGGCATCGGGTCGGTCATGCGGCGACTGAAGCCTCAGGTGCGAATGATCGTCGCGGAATCCGAGGCCGCTCAGCCGGCCGCAGCGGCATTGGCAAACGGCCGGCCGACGCCGGTGCCCCACATCCAGAGCTTCGTCGATGGGATGGGCAGCACGACGGTGCTCGAGGAAATGTGGCCGCTGGTTCGCGAGACCGCGGATCAAGCGGCATGCGCTTCGTTCGCAGAGATTACGGAGGCGATTCGTTTCCTGGCCGGCCGCCATCACATCATCGCCGAGGCGGCCGGCGCCGCGTCCGTCGCGGCAGCCATGACCGGCCAGGCCGGCAAGGGCGATATTATCTGCATAGTCTCCGGCGGCAACATCGATGCGCCGAAGCTCGGCGCCATCCTCAACGGCCAGAGGCCATTCTGAACATGACTCGAATCAAACGGCCGAGAGCCTTTGCACGCCCGAGAGGCTCCGCGGACGAAGCGCTGAAATCGGCGAACCAATCGATGTTCGATGATTTCCTTCCGCATCTGATCGCCCAGCTGGCCTACCAGCTCAACAACGATCTGGTCGAGAAGCTGCGGCGTGAAGGCATCAACGTCACACGGTGGCGTATCTTGGCCGTGCTCGCCATGGGCGACGGCATCACCATCAACGAGATCATCGATCGCGCGATGATGCAGCAGTCGGCGCTCAGCCGCGCCCTCATGAACATGGAAAAGGAAGACTACGTCAGGCGGGTGCTGCGCCGCGACGACGCCCGCTACGTCGAGGTATTCCTTACCGACAAAGGCCGCACGCTGTTCAACTCTCTCAATATCGTGGTGCGCCGCCGCCAACAGCGCCTGCTAAAGGGTTTCTCGCCGCACGAACTCACGACGGCCTTCGCGATGATCCGGCGCATGAGCCGCAATATGACGAGATAGGCAGGACGGGTATCCGGCGCGCGCAGCATGTCAGCTGCACGCAACACTTTGGCATAAACTTGATATTTCATATGATAACATATTGTCATCGAACAACACGGGAGAAACGTCAATGCTGCGTCTTGCAACAGGACTCCAATCAACAAAAAAGTACAAGGTTTCCAGCTGCATGCTCGCCGTCAGTGCAGGCATGACTGCCATGCTGACCGGCGCGCCGGCTGTCGCGGCGGAGACCGCCGGTGAATCCGCGCCGATCCAGGAGATCGTCGTCACGGCCAATAAGCTCAATGCCCAGAGAGTCCTCGATGTCCCGGCATCGATCCAAGCGATCAGCGGCGATTCGCTGCAGCGCGCCGGCTCCTCGGCGTTCATGGACATCGCCGGCCAGATTCCGGGCCTGTCGGTCCAGGACCTAGGTCCGGGTGACAAGAAATACGTGATCCGCGGCATCAACTCCACCGGAGATTCGACTGCCGGCATCTATTACGGCGAGGCGGTGATCAGCGGCTCCAATGCCGATGATGGCGGCGGCTTCGAGTCCGATATTCGTCTGTACGACCTGGATCGCATCGAGGTTCTGAGGGGTCCACAAGGAACGCTGTACGGTGCGAGTTCCATGAGCGGCACCATCCGCTTCGTCCCCAAGTCGCCCGATCTCAACTCTCTCGGCGGCTACCTGACGATGGAAGGCTCGCAGACCTCGCACGCGAGCGGCAATTACAACTTCAATGGCGCGATCAATCTGCCCATCATCGACGGCGTGCTGGCGCTGCGCCTGGTGGGATGGAAGGTCTACGACAGCGGCTTCATCAACCAGACTCGCGTTGGCGCAGGCGTTACCGGACTCGTCAATGTCGGAACGGCCGGCAAGCCGAATTACCAGCCCGCGCCCATCGCAGGCGTCGGTTTCGTCAAAGGCGTCAACGATGACAACGTGGGCGGCGGACGGGCCATGGTCCGCTATCAGCCGACTGACAACCTGACCATCGACGCCAACTATACCTCGCAGAGCGAAACCTCGGGTGGCTCATCCCGGTACACTCCCGCCGGAGTCGCGGCATTCAGTGGAGCGCCCATCCCTCCCGCGCAGGGTTGCGATTTGTGCAATACCGACGTCACCCAAAGTCCGTGGAGTGACAATCTCAAGGTCTTCGGCCTGACCGTGGCGTACAAGACGAGCGCAGGCACGGTGACCGGCACCACCAATCAGTTCAACCGCACCACGGGTTTCACGTTCGACTCGACGCCCATTCTGGTGTCGTTCGGTGTTCCCGTGCCGGCCGAAACGCTCGAGCCGCGAACACGGAAGGTCAACTCCAGCGAACTTCGTTTTGCCAGCGATCTGAATTCCCCCGTCAACTTCGTGGTGGGCGGCTTCCGTCAACACGACAGCCAGAATCTGGCGGTACAGGTCATCACCACCAACGGCTTTGGTCTGCCGAATGGTCCGTTCAGCAGCGCCAACTCTGCCGACGCGTTGAATTTCCCGGGTGTCGGCACCACTTTCTTCGGGCGCACGGACGAACGGAGCGACACCCAATATGCGGGCTTCGGCGAGGCAACATGGAAAATCACGCCTGCCTGGACCGCGGTCGCGGGTTTGCGCTATTTCACCGAGACGCTGAACGGTGTGCAGACACAGACGCATCCCTTCGGCGGCTTTCCGCCGGGACCGACTTTGGTGCCCCTGCCCGACCCGACCGAGACTTAAGTTCAACAAGGTCACCTGGAAGGGCAACCTCAGCTATAAATTCAACGAGAGCCTGCTGGGCTACGGAACCGTCTCGACCGGTTTTCGAGGCGGCGGCCTGAACGCGGTGAGCCAACCCTTCGAGAAGATTCCGGCCGCCTTCGCCCCCGATACGCTCACCAACTACGAAGTGGGTGCGAAGGGGCGGCTGTTCGATGGACTGCTGGACTATCAAGCCGACCTCTATCTCATTCGCTGGAACAACATACAAGTACAGCAGACAACTGCCGACGGTGCCTTCGTTTACCAAGGCAATGCCGGCGCCGCTCATGTCAAGGGTGTGGAATTCGAATTTACGGCCCACCTCATCCAGTACCTGACGGCCAATTTCGCCGGCTCCTATCAAGATGCGTACCTGACGGAAGGCGCCAACCCTGTGCAAAAGAAATTCAACCCCACGCTGGGTGTAACCGGCGACGACATTCCCAACGTGCCGAAGGTCCAATTCAACTTGGGGCTCAACTACACGAGGCCGATGACCGGCAATTGGCAGGGAGTCATAGCGACGGACGTCAGCTATCGAGACGCGGTGAATGCCTATTTCGCCTCCAATTCAAAGTTCAATCTGCCGCTCGCGCCCTATACGCTGCTCAATCTGCGGTTGGGCCTGATCAACGGTCCCTGGAGTGTCACCGCCTTCGCGCGCAATCTAACCGACAAGCGCGCCGAGGTGTCGGCGATCAATTCCTCGCAGGACCCCGACGCGCTTCTGACGGTGCGCCCGCGGACGATCGGACTTACGTTGACCCGGACCTTCTAGCATGGCTGCATGATGCCCGCGATCCGCTTCTCTCCGTGACTCGAAATACAGGAAAGGTCGTGCGTTGCGTCGTTCCATGGCTTGTCATTTGGGCGCAGTTGATTGCTCCCGGCCGGGAGGCGTTCGCTCAAGACCAAGGCGGTAAAGCGATGCCGCTTTGGGATCTTTACAACTCGGTTCTCAAGACTGCCAAATACATCGACTTGACGCACGCCGTCGCACCCGGCGGACCGATCGGCGAAGGATTTGCGGACTTCAAAGTAGGGCCAACGCTGGCGGGCGTCGCCATCCCCGGCGTCATCGGCAACGGGGAGCCCTTCACCTACGAAAAGCAAGGCGTGGCGATCACGGCCTACGAGTTGCCGATGGACCATATCGGCACTCAGTTTGGCCCTCCGGCACACGAGAATGACCACGGCGCGACGATCAGCGATATCCCACCCACGGTAGCTCTTCGCCCACTGGTGGTCATCAATGTCGCGCCCAAGGTCGCTCTCGACCCCGGCTACCAGGCTACCGTTGCCGATATAAGGGACTGGGAGCATCGTCACGGGTCAGTTCCGTCCGGATCCGTGGTGATGATTCGATCCGACTGGTCGAAAAAGTGGAACGATCCCAAGCGCTTCACCACGCAGCCGTTCCCTGGCGTAACCTTGGCGGCACTCAAGTATTTGTACTTGGATCGGCACGTTCTGATGCACGGACACGAACCCTTGGATACCGACAACACGGCTCCGGAATTTATTGGGGAAAAATGGCTCCTGAGGCATAATTTTGCCCAGGCTGAGGGCGTGGCGAATCTCGATCAGGTTCCTGAGAGCGGGGCTCTCATTGCGATTGGATTCGCGAAATTCGAAGGCGGCACCGGTGGATTTGCCCGTTACATCGCGATTGCGCCGGCGAGCTGGCCCCTCGGCGTAACGATTGAGCAGCAGTCAGGCGCACCCCTGCCGACGCACGCCCATCCGCTGCGGCGCGGTGCCGATGGCGTGTTGAGAGAAAGTCCATGAATGACTCCGAAAATCCCCCGATCGTTGCCCACCGCAAGGGTTTCTACTACGAGATCAAGGCGGGGAAGCGCTACCTGTGGTGCAGCTGCGGACGCTCCAAGGCCCAGCCGTTCTGCGACGGTTCGCACGCGGGGACCGGCTTTTTGCCGGTGGCCTTCACGCCTGCGCGGGATGAGGACGTCATCTTCTGCGGCTGTAAACATACTGCCACGGCACCGTTCTGCGATGGCGCGCATAGCAACCTGCCGGGCGGCTATCTCACGGACGACCCGGAAAGTCCGGAGAATCAGAAGGTAGTCACGGTCGTCGCGGGCGGGGAGCCCATCGTGAGGCTCGACGGGCAGTGCTACGTTTTCTCCACGTCCCGGGCCACGCTGATCCCGCGCGGTCCGATCCGGTACTGCCCGGTGGTAAGCCCCGCACTGGGCGCGCTGTTTCAATCCCAGTTTTACGCGGAAGTCGCTTTGGGCGCCTCGCCGGTCATCTCGGCGGATGGCCGGCACACGGTTCTGTTCATTACCGAGGGCGATGGCGAGATCGAGATCGGCGGTCGCCGCTTTGCCGCGGGTGCGCGCACCGGCATCTATGTCCGGCCAAGCGAAGCCTACCGCGTCCACAACCGTTCTTCCGCTGCGCTGAAATTGTTCATCTCCAACGGCCCCGGCAGCGAAGACCTCGTCTGGCTGGACGAGATGCCGAACGCCTTCGACGCACAGTATCCGCACCGGTGCGCGACGATCGATCCTGCGCAGCGCCACAAGATGGCCGAGCGCTATTACCAGATGCTGGTCAATCGCGAGCATGGCTCGACCGTGGTCACGCAGTTCATCGGCAACATCCCACTGTCAAAGGCGGAACCGCACCGTCATCTTTACGAGGAGGCGCTCATCTTCCTGAACGGCGCGGGCGTGGTTTGGACGGAGAACGTCAAGACGACCGTTGCCGCGGGAGATGTCTTGTTCCTGCCGCGCAAGCAAGTGCACTCCGTGCAGTGCACGACATCGGGTGGCTTCGACATCGTCGGGGTCATCTATCCCGGCGACAATCCGTCGATCAACTACTGAGCCACGCGCCGAGGGTCAATGCAGCGCCAGCGTGTCCCGTCGCCATGCAACGTCCTGCCATCGGCCGAAGTCCCGCAAGAGCTCGGGGCTGCTCGCTTGCCGCACCAAGGCGAGGTCATCGAGCCGCAGTTCCTCGAAGCTCCGCCGGAATCGCCCGCGATCTTTGACTTCTCTCGCGATGAGTAGGCGCCTGGTGCCCGGCGCGTAGCCCGCAAAATCTACGTAGCCTTCCTCGGGACTGTCGAGCCCCGGCGATAGCACATCGATCGTCCAGCTTCCAGCCCTTTCATGAAATACCCAGAGTTCGCGCCAGCTCTCGAGCGGCTGCACCGCGAGCACCAGCGCCGGGCCTTGAGGAATGGTCCGTATCGAGGCCATCCTCACGATCCCGTACGTGCAGCGCCGGATGATTGCGGCGGCGCCCGCCCGACGTGCATCCTTCAGGGCAACACACGTTTGACCCGGACTCCCTAGCGCCGCGCTGAGAGTCAGTGGTCCCGGCTGCAGTGCGGGCAACTCTCCGGCCCAGCGGATGGCACTGACCCGCAGCACCGCATCCACGTACTCGAGCCGCCGGTCATCACCCAGATCATTCGGATGCACGGCGAGCAGCTCCGCGAGTGCACGCTCCGCCGCAGTGCCGGCGGGTTCGCGGCGGCGGTCGTGGGCATAGGCAAGCGAGGCCCAAACCCCAGCACGACGCGCATGCAGGCGGCTCCGCGTCGTCGCGTTCAATTCGCCGACTTTGACCTCATCGAGCAGTTGGGAGCGTTCGATGTCGACGGATGCGCGCGGCACGGGGCCCAAATCCGGATCGATGCATTCGGGCCGCGTGAGGCCGAGGACTGCGTGCGCGCGCTCCTCCGGCTGCGCCCCGGGAAGCGTCAGAACGCGATGAAACAATTCGCCGTCGTAGCAGACTCGCATACGACCGTTGCGCTCTAAATTGCGCATGCGAACGCCGAGCTGTGCTACGACTTCCAAGTGTGGGGCGAAATCGGCGAGATGGTTCGAGCTGCCTGACGCCTGATCGGCGAGCCGCTCAGCCATTTGGGCTATGGCATCGAAGGGCTCGGCCGTAATGGCCTGCGGCGGTACGGCCTTGAGATACGCCGCGCCGTAACTAATTCCGAGCGCCTCGGAACCTGGGCTCTCGCGCAGGAAGCGCAGCACGGCGAGAAGGTCGGGTGCAGCGGCCTCGGAGAGCTCGACCGGCCGGGCCGCGTCGCCTCGCAAGTATCCGCCCCGCTCGCGACGATAGTCGTAGACTTTCAGGTACCCGGCATGTTCCCCGCGGACCTCGAGCACATCTCCCTGCCATAGCCGTGTGAGCTCGGTGGCGCTGGAGCGCGGCGCCGCGCGCAGCGCAGCGTGGTCCTGGACCACGATGGCGAGCGTCGCTGCAAGGGCGAGAATCACCGCGAAACTCCCACCTGAGAGGTCACTTTGGCTGCCGCGTCGTCGACGGCGTTCACCGGGCTCTGGTCACCGAGGAGGCTCGAGCCGATGAACTTACCCGCTGCAGGGAGCGGTGCAATGATGACCTGCACCTTATCGGATAGCTTGTCCGCCAGCGTTTTCTGGATAAGAAGAGGATACCGCGACACCAGCGCGCCCTCGCGCTCCATCTGGCCGGCACTCGCCTTGCCTACAAGATCAAGTCGATAGGCTTCCGCATCCGCGAGTTTTTGCCGCGAATCGGCTTCGCCCCTGGCCTCGATGCGGCGCGCCTCTGCAGCGCCCTCCGCGGTCCGAATACGCGCGACTTTGTCGGCTTCGGCCTCGAGCTTCCGTTGCTCGATCTGCTTCTGCTTGAAGGGCAGGATATGCTTCATGGTCTCCTCCTGCGCGCGCGCTGCGATGACTTGCTCTTGGCCGGCGGCTTCCGCGGCCGTTTGCCGCCGCACTTTGTCGGCCTCGGCCTCCAGCTGCTGCTGTTTGACCTGCGCCTCCTTGAGCTGCAAGGTGTAATGAATCTTTTCGGTCTCAAGCTCCTCGGAGAGGAGCTTCTCCATTCCGGCTCGATAGTCTGGAGGTAGATCGACCTTCCCCATATCGATCTCGCGCAACACGAGCCCCATGGCCGTGAATTTTGGCTTGAGCTCCGCGATGAGCTTCTCTTGTATCTCCGTCCGCCGTTGCGAGAAGATTTCTCGCACGGAGTAGCGGGCAAAGGTGGGATAGACGATTGACTGAACGGCGGGCGCGACGAGATCTGCGCTGATGTCGTCCGGAAATTCCTTTGACATCTGGGCGAGGCGAGCACGGTCCACGGTCCAGCGAACCGCGAGATCGACGCCGATCGATAGACCCTCGACCGACTGAAAGGGGGCCGGGCCGGTCGCGCTCGCACTCTCGGCCGGCCGATACACCTGGTCGCGAATCGAGTAGCGTCGCACCTGATGGATTCCGGGCAGTACGAGCACCGTGCCTGCGGTGTAGACGCTCACCGATCCGTCGAGCGCGTCGGTGCGCGCCAGGACCTCGCCGCGGCGGACGGATTCAAATGGCGGATGGGTGCACAGACCATAGACGATCAAGACCAGGACGGCGGTAATCACAGCCCGCCCACGAAAGCGCCAGAGTCCCGTGGCGAGGAACCCGAGGGCTGCGACCACTAAACCACCGAGCCGGCCCAGCGGTTCGATGAGCCCCCGTCGCACGAACTCGAAGAAGGCATCCAAGCGGCCAGACATTTTTGCGACACTCCCATTTCAGAGCCGAATTGGCTCGACCGGAAGAGTCTCGCAATCCTTTGTGGCGAGGCCGTGGGGCAACTGTGGCGGAGTATGGCAGTGAGGAGATTGGCATCGCCGCACCCCAATCGAAGTGGTCACTGCCTTACAATCAAATATATCTGGAACTTCTAGGGTGAGAAAATGAAAAAGTCGGGCGCGAGCCAAGGCCAGCCAGCATCGGAGCTCATTTCGAAAAGAATCGCCGAACTCGGGGACTGGCGCGGGGAAACCCTCAGCAGAATGCGCAAGCTCATCAAGGAAGCAGACCCGGACGTCATCGAGGAGTGGAAGTGGATGGGCACTCCGGTTTGGTCGCACGACGGCATCATCTGCACTGGCGAATCCTACAAGAATGCCGTGAAGCTTACCTTCGCCAAGGGCGCGTCTCTGAAGGATCCGGCCCATCTCTTCAACTCGAGTCTCGAGGGAAACGTACGCCGCGCGATCGACATCCACGAAGGAGAAGAAGTTGACGAGTCCGCCTTCAAGGCACTCGTTCGCCAAGCGGTCGCCCTCAACAGTTCCGGCAAGTCGAAACCTTCGAAGAAAGCGAAGTCCTAAGGGA
>WNFF01006610.1_pt1 | contig 13873 bp, 9 predicted proteins | sample 5400441 | NCBI WGS metagenome assembly WNFF01 (sample SAMN13153345, study PRJNA577476) | soil metagenome | isolation source: 120 cm saprolite under Douglas fir tree site 2 hole 3 replicate 1 | place: USA:California | collected 2015-04-18 | reverse complement strand
TTCTCACCCGGAGGACGCGGAGCGGGTGCGCGCGTATGCCGAGCAGAACGCGGCCCTGCGTTCGCTCTACAACCCGGTGCTCGACGAGCCCGTGCCGGCGGCGCTGCTCGCCGTGCGCGCGCGCGCGTGGCGGGGCTACGCGGCGGCTGCGGCGATATTCGCGCTCGGACTCGGGTTGGGCTGGACCGCTCGCGGGACGTTGATCACCCCGCAGATGGTGCCGGTGTCGCTGGCGCGCCAGGCTGCGATCGCGCACGTGGTGTACTCGCCCGAGGTTCGCCATCCCGTCGAGGTGAACGCCGACGAGGAAGAGCATCTCGTGAGCTGGCTGTCCAAGCGTCTGGGCACGGCCCTGAAAGCGCCGAAACTTGCGCCGCTCGGCTACGAGCTGGTGGGAGGTCGCCTGCTTGCCGGACCGCAGGGACCGGTCGCGCACTTCATGTACCAGGACGCGCGCGGACAGCGCCTTACGCTGTACGTGTCCAGGCAAAGAGGAGAACCGCGCGACACCGCCTTCCGCTTCAGCCAGGAGGATCGCGTGTCGGTGTTCTACTGGGTCGACGGCAATTTCGGCTACGCGCTTTCCGGCGAGGTGAGAAAGGAACAGCTGCTCAAGGTCGCCGACGTCGTCTACAAACAGTTAAATCCGTAATCGCGTTCGCGATACGGTTTAACTCGTCGAATTCGATCGGACCGACACGTCGGTCGATCAATTCGACGTACTCGTGTTCCGGACGCCAGGCAGGGGCGCTAGTCGGCGGTGCCGAGCCTCGCCACGTGGCGGGTGCCGCGCCGCTCGGCGAGCCACTGCTGGAAGCGCTCGAAGTAGAGGTAGATCACGGGCGTGATGTAGAGGGTGAGGAACTGCGAGAGCACGAGTCCCCCGACGACCGCCAAGCCGAGCGGACGGCGCGCGTCTCCGCCGGCGCCGAAGGAAAGCGCAATCGGCAGGCTTCCCATCAGGGCGGCGAACGTGGTCATCATGATCGGCCGGAAGCGGATCAGGCAGGCCCGGTAGATCGCCTCGGGGGCGGGCTTGCCCTCCTTGCGCTGCGCCTCGATGGCGAAATCGATCATCATGATGGCGTTCTTCTTGACGATGCCGACGAGCATGATGATGCCGACGAAGGCGTACATGTTGAGCTCGATGTTGAAAGCCCACAAGGTCACCAGCGCCCCGAGTCCCGCGGTCGGCAGCCCGGAGAGAATAGTGAGCGGGTGTATGAAACTCTCGTACAGAATGCCGAGCACCAGGTAGATCACAAGGATGGAAAGCACCAGCAGGATGCCCATGCCCTGGAGCGAAGCCTGAAACGCCTGCGCCGTACCCGTGAATCTCGTGTTCAGCGTGGCCGGCACCTGCAGCTCCAGCGCCGCCTTCTGGATCATGTCGATCGCCTGGGACAGCGCCAGGTCCGGCTGCAGGTCGAACGAAAGCGTGACGGAGGGCAGCTGGCCGAGGTGGCTCACGCTCATGGGGCCGACGCCGTAAGTGAGCTTCGCCACCGCGTTGAGCGGCACCAGCGACCCGCTCGAGGAGCGCACGTAAAGCATCGACAGTGCCGCGGGATCGCGCTGATACCTCGGCTCGAGCTCGAGGATCACCCAGTACTGGTTGGTCGCGGTATAGATGTTCGAGACCTGGCGCGAGCCGTAGGCATTGGCGAGCGCCGCTTCGATCTGCTGGGGGTTGACTCCGAGGGCGGAGGCCCTCTCGCGGTCGATCTCGACGTTGACTTGCGGCCGGGCGATCTGCAGGTCGCTCGAGACATCGAGCAATCCCGAAAGGGTCTTGAGCTTCTCCTCGATGATCGGCACCCAATGGTAGAGCTCTTCTGTGCTCGCGCCTTGAACCACATACTGGTATTGACTCTTGGTGAGCTGGCCGCCGATGCGGATCGCCGGTACGTTCTGGACGAAGACCTTGATGCCCATCATATTGGAGAGCTTCGGGCGCAGGCCCCGCACCACTTCGTCCGCCGACTTGCGCCCGGAGCGCGGCTTCAAAGTCATGGTGGCACGGCCGACGTTGAGCGATGGGTTGAACGAGGTTGCGCCCATGAACCCGGTCACCGCTTCGATGTTGGGATCGGCGCGGAGGATCTCCAGCACCGAGCGCTGGTACGTCACCATGGCGTCGAACGAAATGTCCTGGGGCGCTTCTATGAAGCAGAACAGCTGTCCGGAGTCCTCGCTCGGCAGAAAGCCCTTGGGCATTTTCGCGTAGAGCGCTCCGGTGGCGACGACGACGCCCAAGAACACCGCTATGACGAACCTCTGGTGACCAAGCACCCATCCCAGGCTCGATCCGTAGGCGTCCCTCACGGCATCGAACGCCCGCTCGCTCGCGAGGAACAGCCTGCCGTGCTCGACGTCGGCGTGCGGCTTGAGGATGCGGCTGCACATCATCGGCGTCAGCGTGAGCGAGACGAATCCCGAAATCAGCACGGCGACGATGATGGTGACGGCAAATTCGTGTAGCAGTCGTCCCAGAATACCGCCCATGAAAAGGACCGGGATGAACACGGCGGCGAGCGAAATCGTCATAGACAGAATGGTGAAGGAGACCTCCTTCGAGCCGTCGAACGTCGCCTGCAGCGGGCTCTTCCCCATCTCGATGTGGCGTGAGATGTTCTCCAGCATGACGATCGCGTCGTCCACCACGAAGCCCACGCACAAAGTCAGCGCCATCAGCGAGATGTTATCGAGGCTGTAGCCGAACAGGTACATGAGCGAGAAGGTGCCGATGATCGACATCGGGAGCGCCACCGTCGGAATGACGGTGGCCGGAATGTTGCGCAGGAAAATGAAGATCACCATCACCACGAGGGCGAGCGCCAGAATCAGGGAAAACCGAACGTCCTCGACCGACTGGCGGATGGAGGTGGACCGGTCGTACATCACGTTGATGCCGACCCCTGCCGGAACTTCAACGCGGAATGTGGGCAGCAATTTCTTGACGGCGTCCACGACCTCTATGGTATTGGTGCCGGGCTGCCGATAGATCGCGAGGATGATGCCGCGCTGATCCTTGAACCACGCGGCGAGCTTGTCGTTTTCCACGCTGTCGATGACACGGCCGAGCTCGCTCAAGCGGATCGGCGCGCCGTTGCGGTAGGTGACGATGACGGGCCGGAAGGCGGCGGCGTCGTAAAGCTGGCCGGTCGCCTGCACGGCGAACATGCGGTCCTTTCCGTACAGCGTGCCGGTGGGCAGATTGACGTTGGCGTTGGCAACCGCCTGCTCGACCTCGTTGATGCCGACGCCGCGCGCGGCGAGCGCATTGGGGTCGACCTGCACGCGCACCGCATATTTCTGCTGCCCCTGCACCTGAACCTGGGCCACCCCGGAAATCGTCGAGATGCGCTGCGCGAGAAAGGTTTCCGCGTATTCGTTGACGGTGGAAAGCGGCAGGGTGTCGGAGGTGAGTGTCAGGAAGAAAATCGGCGCATCGGCCGGATTCACTTTCCTGAACGAGGGCGGTGTCGACATGGTCGGCGGCAACTGCTTTGCAGCGGCCGCGATCGCCGAATTGACGTCCTGTGCCGCGGCGTCGATGTCGCGGTCGAGCGAAAACTGTATGGTGACGGTGGAAATGCCCTGGCCCGAGAGCGAGGTCATCTGGTCGATTCCGGCGATCGTCGAGAACTGCTTTTCGAGTGTCGTCGCCACCGCGGCCGCCATGGTCTCCGGGCTCGCGCCGGGAAGCTGGGCCGAGACCTGGATCGTGGGGAAATCGACGTTGGGCAGCGACGAAACCGGAAGCAAGCGGTAGCTCGCCAGCCCGAAGATCAGAATCCCGGCCATGACCAGCACGGTCATGACGGGACGGCGGACGAAGAGTTCCGATAGATTCATGGTTGAGAATTTACGACTTGACCTCGACCTTCGCCCCGGCTCCGAGGCGCAGCTGGCCCTGGGTGACCACCCGTTCGCCTTTTTCCACACCGTTCGCGATGATCGCGCGGTCGCCTTCGGTTCGCTCCACGGTGACCTTGCGCAATTCGGTGGTCATGTCGGGCTTGACCACGAAGACGTATTGGCCATCGGGACCGGTCTGCACCGATCTGGATGGCACGACCAAGGCGTCCTTCTGGTCGTAGAGCTTGATCCTCACGTTGACGAACTGGCCCGGCCACAGTGTGTTTTCACGGTTCCGGAACTGCGCGCGCAATTTGATCGTGCCGGTGCTCGGATCGACCGCGTTGTCGACGAAGACGAGGGTCCCGGAGGCTGCGGGTTGATCCGAGCCCGGCGCCAGCGCCTCGACGGCGAGCGGACCCGAGGACATATAGCCGCGCACGGCGCGGAGTTGCTGCTCCGGCACGGAGAAGTTCACGTAGATCGGGTGGACTTGGTTGATCACCACCAGGGCAAGGGTATCGTTCAGAGCGGATCGTGCAGTACTCCAGATTCAGAGTTGCGTTGTCGAGCGCGGCACGGCTTCCCTGGGCCACGGCATCGGCGGTGTCGGCGTTGGTGCGGATTTGCGCGTAGGCCTCCTTGGAGACGAAATTCTTGGCGAGCAGCTCCTGGTAGCGGCGCTCCTGCGAGCGGGCCTGGTCCTTTTGCGCCGTGTCGCGCAGGAAGTTGGCTTCGGCCTGGCGCAATGCCGCCTGGTAGGGGCGGGGATCAATCTTGAAGAGCAAGCGACCCCGCGGGACTTCCTCGCCTTCCTTGAAGCCGACCTCCACGATCTGTCCGTCGACGCGCGCCTTGACCGACACGGTGGCATAGGCCTCGACGTTGCCGATCGCCTGCAGCCGGAACGGCACGACTTCCTGCGCGACCTGCGCCACCGATACCGGAATTGCCGGAGGTCCTTTGGACCCTTTGCGCTCGTTCGCACGGATCTCGGTGCCGAAGTAAGCGAACAGCGCCACCGCGACGACAAGCAGGCCGACACCACCGAACACGAAAAGACGTTTCGAGGCGGTTGGCAGCGTGGTACGCGAGAGCTGGAAGAAATCCATGGCTTCGCTAATGATTCAATAAAGTCGCATATTCCCTGCCGTCACCGATTTTGGGCGGGTCGATTGGTTCCCATCGGCAAGCGGTCAAATTTACGGCAAAAGGCGCTCCGACGCAAAGAGGTCCTCAGCGCGTTCCCGGTCCCGAACCAGGTGAGGCGTTGCGCCGTCGACCATCACTTCGGCGGAACGCGGCCGCGAATTGTAGTTCGAGCTCATGGTCATGCCGTAGGCACCTGCCGACATGACCGCAAGCAAATCGCCCGCCGCGAGCGCGAGCGAGCGCCCGCGCGCGATGAAATCGGCCGACTCGCAGACCGGACCGACGATGTCGTAAAGCGTCGCCGGGCCCTCGCGCCGGGTTACCGCGAGCACCTCGTGCCAGGCGTCGTAGAGCGCCGGCCGCAGCAGATCGTTCATCGCCGCGTCGATGACGGCGAAGTTTTTGGGCGCGCCGTGCTTGAGGTATTCCACCCGCGTGAGGAGGATCCCCGTGTTGCCGACCAGCGAACGGCCGGGCTCGAACAGAATTCGCAGCCTGCGCTCGCCGAGGCGCTGGAGCAGGCGTCCGAGGTAGTCCTTCGATGCCGGCGGTTTTTCGTCGCGATAGCGAATGCCGAGCCCGCCTCCGAGATCCAGATGCTCGAGATGCACTCCCGCGGCATCCAGGGCGTCGACGAACTCGAGCATTTTTTCAAGAGCCGCGACGAAGGGTTCGATCTCGGTGATTTGCGACCCGATGTGGACATCGATCCCGACGATCCGCAGGGCCCGCAGCTTTGCCGCCTTTCGGTAGAGCGGAAGGGCCTCGTCGCAGGCGACGCCGAACTTGTTTTCCCGGAAGCCGGTGGCGATGTAGGGGTGCGTCTTGGGATCGACGTCGGGGTTGATGCGCAAGGACACCGGCGCGGTCTTGCCGACGCTCGCTGCAACGGCGGAAAGCCGATCCAGCTCTCCTTCGGACTCGACGTTAAAGCACAAGACACCGGCGCCAAGCGCCGCACGCATCTCCGCTTCGCTCTTGCCGACGCCGGAGAAAACGGTCTTGGCGGCGCTGCCGCCCGCGGCGAGGACGCGCGCGAGCTCGCCGCCCGAAACGATGTCGAAGCCCGAGCCGAGACGCGCGAGAAGGTTCAGCACCGCAAGATTGGAGTTCGCCTTGACCGAATAGCAGATCAGGGCGTCGCGCCCGGCGCACGCGCGCTCGAACTCCCGGTAGGCGGACTCCAGTGCGGCGCGCGAGTAAACGTAGCAGGGCGTGCCGAATCGCTCCGCGACTGCGACGAGCGGCACGTCTTCCGCGCAAAGCGTGCCGTCCCGGTACGGAAAAAAATTCACTGGCGCGGTGCGGGTTTGTTATCCTGCTGGGGATTCTGTTCCGGCGGGGGAAGATAGAGCGCCGCTTTGTTGCCGCAAGCCGATAGAGCGAGGGAAACGAGGATAAGTGCGGCGGCGCGGCGCATAGCGATGCCGATAGTTAGCTTCTTGCAAACGAGTTTATCACGGCGATGACACCGAGCGAGTTCGACAGCCTGGCCGACACGGTACTGATGCGGATTGCGCAGGCGCTGGATGAAAGCGGGGCTGATTGCGACTGCGAAACCAAGGGTGAAGGCGTGCTCGAACTCGAATTTTCCGACGGCGGCCGCATCGTCGTTAACCGCCATTCGACGGCGCAGGAAATCTGGGTGGCGGCGAAATCGGGAGGCTACCATTTCCGCTGGAGCGGCTCGAATTGGGTCGACACCCGTGGTGGCGGCGAGCTGTTTGCGGCGCTCTCCAAGCTGGTGAGCCAGCACTCGGGCAGCCCGGTAGTTCTAAGAGGCGCCTAGACGGCCGATCAGAGCGGATCAAGAACCCGTTCAGCATCGGTGACGATCCGCGATCAAAAGAGCTGGTTCTTGACTTCCTCCGCGGTGTGTACCCCCGGATCCCCCGGGGCCTGCTCAGGCGGCAGATTTTCACGAAAGAAGAATTCCGGTTTTCCGTCGGGCGACTGAAGCCCGTTCTCGTTGACCCTGGCCATGACGACGCCCTCGGGATTGCGCTGGAACATTTCCGGCGTGCCCTTGAGCGCTTTGCCCATGTAGCTCATCCAGATCGGAAGCGCTGCGACCGACCCGGTTTCCCCGGGACCGAGTTTTTTCGGCTGGTCGAAACCCACCCAGGCGACGCTGACCAGGGTGGGTTGATAACCGCTGAACCAGGCATCGACGTAGTCGTTGGTCGTACCGCTCTTGCCGGCAAGATCCTGGCGCCCGAGCGCCATGGCGCGCGCCCCGGTTCCGTAGCGAATGACATCGTGCATCATACTGTCCATGATGAAGGCGTTGCGGGCGTCGATCACCCGCAGGGACTCGTCTCCTGCCTTGGCCGGCTGCGCCTGCGCGAGCAGGTTGCCGCGGTCGTCGACGATTTTCTGAATCACGTACGGCTCGGTGCGGTAGCCGCCGGTGGCAAATACAGAAAAGGCGCGCGCCATCTGCAGCGGCGTGACTGAGCCCGACCCGAGCGCCATGGTGAGGTACGGGGGATGCCGCTCGGCATCGAAGCCAAAACGCGTGATGTAGTCCTGCGCGTACTGCGGGCTGATCGTCTGAAGGATCCGGATCGACACCATGTTCTTCGACTTGGCGAGCGCCATGCGCATGCTGATGGGCCCTTCGTACCTGCCGTCGTAGTTTTTCGGTTCCCATACCTGCCCACCGGTGAGGGCCGCGTCCACCACCACCGGAGCGTCGTTGATGACGGTGGCCGGCGTGAAACCCTTTTCCAGAGCGGAGGAGTAGATGAAGGGCTTGAAGCCAGAACCCGGCTGGCGCCAGGCCTGGGTGGCGTGGTTGTACTGGCTTCGATTGAAGTCGAAACCGCCGACCAAGGAGCGAACGGCGCCATCCTGCGGGTTGGCGGAGATAAAGGCGCCCTCGGCCTCCGGAAGCTGGATGATTTGCCAGTTGTCGGCTTCGTCTTTTTGGATGCGGATCACGGCTCCGGGTCGGATTCTCCGGGTCGGAGGCGTGCGGGAATCGAGCATTCGCTCGGCGAACTTGAGCCCCTCTCCCGATAGGGTGACGGTTTCGCCTCCGCGGCGGTACGCCCTCACGCGCTTGGGCGTCGCTTCCAGCACGAGCGCCGCGAGGATGTCGTCGCTGTCGGGATAGTCCTGCAGCACCTCCTCGTAATCCTCCTCCTGCGAATTCTTCAGATCGATGAAGCCCTCCGGGCCGCGGTAGCCGTGGCGCCGGTCGTATTCGAGCAGTCCCTGGCGAAGGGCGGCGTAGGCCGCTTCCTGATCCGAACGCCTAATGGTCGTATAGACGCGAAACCCGCGCGAATAGACGCCCTCCGGGTAGCGTTCGTAGAGCAGCTGACGGACCATCTCGGCGACGAATTCCGCGTGAATCTCGTATTCGGTGACGGCTTCGCGCTTGACGCTGATCGGTACTGTCTGGGCCTGCTCGTACTGCTCGTCGTCGATCAGAGCGAGCTCGTGCATGCGCCGCAGAACGTAGAGCTGGCGCTGCTTGGCGCGCTTCGGATTGATCACCGGATTGAACAGGGACGGCGCCTTGGGCAGCCCGGCGAGCATCGCGATCTCGGCCTCGTTCAGCTGGGAGAGCGTCTTGCCGAAGTAGACCTGCGCGGCCGTGCCGAAGCCGTAGGCCCGCTGACCGAGGTAAATCTGGTTGATGTAGATCTCCAGGATCTGGTCTTTGGTGAGGCTGTTCTCGATTTTGAACGCGAGCAGCGCCTCGTACAGCTTGCGGGTGAGGGTTTTTTCCCGGGACAGGAAGAAGTCCCGCGCGACCTGCATGGTGATCGTCGACGCCCCTTGAGTCTTGCCGCCGGCCACCAGATTGGAGTAGGCTGCCCGCAGCACCCCCTGATAGTCGACTCCGGTGTGCTGGTAAAAACGCTCGTCCTCGGCCGCGAGGATGGCCTGTTTCATCAGGGCGGGAACCTCCTCCATGCGGACGACCGAGCGGCGTTCTTCGCCGAACTCCCCGATCAGGACGCCGTCAGACGTGTAGACGCGCAGCGGGATCTTCGGCTGGTACTCGGTGAGCGCCTCGATGGAGGGCAGGTTGGGGTAGGCGAGCAGAATCACGAAACCACCCAGCGCCAAACTCACTACGCCCAGCCCGGCCAGCGCCAACACCGGGAAGGCGAACCATCGGAGCCACATTCAGGGAATACCCGGGAAAAGGTCGCCCATTATAGATAGGTGAAAGGGTGGTAAGTTCGCTCTAAGCACCTAATATCGTGCGTGAAAAATTTACTTTACAGGGTGGGGAGTTGTTGCTAGCATTTAACGTAAATTATACCAATCGCGCCTAACCGGCCATACCTGAAGGAGAAATCCGGGTTGCAGCTCACATTTGATCTGGATATTTTCAAGCCGAAAAACCCGCCGTTGTTTGGCATGGATATCTCTTCGTCCTCGGTGAAGCTGGTGGAACTCACCGACGCAGGCAAAGGGAGCCCCCGGGTCGAGCGCTACGCCATCGAGGCCTTGCCCAAGGACGCGGTCCTGGACGGCAACATCGCGAACCTCGATGCGGTGGTCGATTCCGTGCAGCGCGGCTGGAAGAGGATGGGGACGCGCACGAAAAACGTGGCCCTCGCTCTGCCGACCGCCGCGGTGATCACCAAGAAGATCATCGTACCCGCGGGGCTTCGCGAGGAGGAGCTGGAAATCCAGGTCGAGACCGAAGCCAATCAGTACATTCCGTTTGCGCTCGAGGAGGTCAACCTCGACTTCCAGGTCATAGGCCCTTCCCCCTCGGGGCCGGAAGAGGTCGAGGTGCTCATCGCCGCGTCACGCAAGGAAAAAGTCGAGGATCGCGTCGCCGTGGCCGAGGCCTCGGGCCTCAAGGCGATCGTCATGGACGTCGAGTCCTATGCCATCCAGGCTTCTTTTGAGCTGATCCAGGAGCAATTCCCGGATCACGGCAAGGACCAGAACATCGCCCTGGTCGACCTGGGTGCAAACGTCATGAACATCACGGTGCTGCGCAACGAGCAGACCGTCTACACGCGCGAGCAGGCGTTTGGCGGCAGCCAGCTCACGCAGGACATCATGCGGCAGTACGGGATGAGTCAGGAGGAAGCCGAAGCGGCCAAACGGTCCGGGGGACTGCCCGAGAACTTCGAATTGGACGTGCTGCGACCTTTCATGGAGAACGCGGCGCTCGAAATGCAGCGGGCGATGCAGTTCTTCTTCACCTCGACTCAATACACTTCGGTGGAACACGTCCTGCTCACCGGCGGCTCGGCGGTGATTCCGGGGCTCGATGAGATGGTGCAGAGCCGCACCCAGATCAACACCCTGGTCGCCAATCCTTTCGCCAACATGGCGATCTCCTCGCGCGTGCAGCTGAAGAAGCTCGTGGCGGACGCGCCCTCGCTGATGGTCGCCTGCGGGCTGGCGATGCGGAGATTTGATCCGTGAACCGCATCAACCTGCTCCCTTGGCGCGAAGCGCGCCGCAAAGCCCAGCGCCAGCATCTCGGCGTGCTGGGAGGGATGGTGGCGTTCCTCGGGCTTTTGATCGTGGGCGCGGTGCACCTGACTATCGCCGGGTACATTGCCGAGCAGAGCAGTCGCAACGAATTCCTGAAAAGGGAAAACGTCCGGCTCGACAAGGAGATCGAGGAGATCAAGAAGCTTAAGACCGAGATCGCGGCCCTGCTTGCGCGCAAGCAAGTCATCGAGCGGCTGCAGGCGGACCGGGCCCAGGCCGTCTATCTGCTCCAGGAGCTGGTGCAGCAGATGCCCGATGGCGTGTATCTCAGGTCGATCAAGCAGACTGGGTTGAAAGTCAACATGGTGGGCTACGCGCAATCCAACGCGCGCGTGTCCACTCTCATGCGCAACTTCGCCGCGTCGCCTTACCTCGAAAACCCCGACTTGGTCGAGATCAAGGCGGTGACGGTGAGCAGCAAGCGCGTGTCGGAGTTCAACATGAACGTCAGCCTGAAGCAGTTGCAGGCCGAGGACGCGAGCAAGGCGGGCAAGGCCGCGCCCAAGGCCGCGGCGGCCAAAGGCTAGGATCCGGATGAAAGAGTTCCTCGAGCAGTTCAAGAATCTCAATCCGCGCGATCCGGGCGCTTGGCCGCCGCTGCCCAAGGCGATGCTGCTCGTCGGGCTGCTGGTCGGCATCGTCTTTCTGGGCTACTTCCTCGATTGGCAGGAGCAGATGGATTCGCTCGAGGCCGGCCGCGTGCAGGAGGCGAAGCTCAAGGACGAATACGTCGCCAAGCAGCAACAGGCGATCAACCTCGACCTCTACCGCCAGCAGCTGCGCGAGATCGACAGCTCCTTCGGCGCGCTGCTCAAGCAGCTTCCCAACCGATCGCAGATGGACGCGCTGCTCGTGGACATCAACCAGGCGGGGCTCGGCCGCGGCCTGCAATTCGACCTGTTCAGACCGGCTCCGGCGGAAACCAAGCGCGAGTTCTACGCCGAGCTGCCGGTGACGCTGAAGCTCAACGGCAGCTATCACGACATGGGGCAGTTCGCAAGCGACATCGGCCAGCTGTCGCGCATCGTCACGCTGAACGATATCGCGCTGACGGCGGCGAAGGAAGGCTCGCTCGTCATGGACGTGACGGCGAAGACTTTCCGCTATCTGGACGAGGAGGAAGTGGCGGCCCAGAGCAGGGCCGCGAAGGGCGTCAAGGCAGGCAAGAAATGAAGGCGATTCTGGTCGTCGCGCTCGGGGCGCTGCTGGCCGCCTGCACCGGCGAGGAATTCGGCGACCTGAAGGCCGAGCTGAAGGACAAGACCAAGGACCTGCGCGGCAGGATCGAGCCGCTGCCGGTGGTGAAGCCCTACGAGCCGGTGCCCTACAAGGCTTTCGATCAGACCGATCCCTTCAGCAGCGCGAAAATCGAGCTGGTCACGAAATCGGCGAGCAGCGGAGGCGGCGGACTCAAGCCCGATCTCAATCGTCCGAAGGAACCGCTCGAAGCCTATCCGCTGGAGTCGCTGAAGATGGTCGGCGTGCTGCAGCAGAAAAAAGCGAATTTCGCCTTGGTGAAGGCCGACACCGGCTTGTACCGCGTCAAAGTCGGCAACTACCTGGGCCAGAATTTCGGTGTGATCACCACGATCACCGACAGCCAGATCCAGTTGCGCGAGCTGATCCAGGATGCCGTGGGCGACTGGACCGAACGCCAGAGCACCCTGCAATTGCTGGAAGCGGGAGGAGGCAGATGATGGGGAACGTTTTCGTGCGAAGGTTTCTGCGGCGGGTGGTTTGTGCGTCCGGTGCGCTTGCGCTTGCACCGCTCGCCTGGGGGCAAAACAGCATCGAAAACCTCGGTGTGACGCAGTCGGGCGCACAGGTACTGGTCCGGGTGACGCTGAAGAGTCCGCTCGCTGCCGCTCCGGGCAGCTTCACCATCGCCAATCCGGCGCGGATCGCTTTCGACTTTCCCGGCACGAACAACGGCCTGGGACGCAACAGCCAGGATATCGGCGAGGGGGTGCTGCGCTCCTTGAACGTGGTGCAGGCCGGGGACCGGACGCGCCTGGTGCTCAACCTGCGCAACATGGTTTCGTATGAAACCAGGATCGACGGCAGCAACCTGCTGATCACCCTCGCCGCGACGGTAGGGACGCTGCAGGCGGCATCCGGCGCGGCGCGCTTCGCCGAAGGCAGATCCGACCTCCAGCATGCGCTGAAGGACATCAATTTCCGGCGCGGACGCGGCGGCGAAGGCCGTGTCGTCGTCGAGCTGTCGGACACTTCCACCGGCGTGGATATCCGGCAGCAGGGCCAGACGGTGATCGTCGACTTCCTCAAGACCAGCCTGCCCGATGCGCTGCGCAAGCGCTACGACGTGGTGGATTTCGCCACTCCGGTGCAGACCCTCAGCATTTTCCCGCAGGGCGACAACGTGCGCATGGTGGTCGAGCCGCGGGGCTTGTGGGAGCACAACGCCTACCAGACCGACACCCAGTTCGTGCTCGAGGTCAAACCGATTCAATACGACCCCAACAAGCTGGTTCAGGGCACGCGCAGCGGCTACACCGGGGAGAAACTCTCGCTCAACTTCCAGAACGTCGAGGTGAGGAGCGTATTGAACGTCATCGCCGACTTCACCGACCTGAACATCATCACCAGCGACACCGTGAGCGGGAACCTCACGCTGCGGCTGAAGGACGTGCCCTGGGACCAGGCGCTCGACATCATCCTTCAGACCCGGGGCCTGGACATGCGCAAGAACGGCAACGTGATCTGGATCGCGCCGCGCGACGAACTCGCCACCAAGGAGAAGCTCGCGCTCGAGTCGAGCGCGCAAATCACGGAGCTGGAACCCTTGCGCACCGAGAGATTCCAGCTCAACTACGCCAAGGCCGACGCCTTTGCGAAGCTCCTCGCCGACCCGCAGCAGCGCATCCTCTCCAAGCGCGGCAGCGCCGCGGTCGATGCGCGCACCAACCAGGTGTTCGTCCAGGACGTTTCCGTGCGGCTGGAGGAAGCGAGGAAACTGCTCGGTCAGGTCGATGTGCCGGTGCAGCAAGTGCTGATCGAAGCGCGCATCGTCGAAGCGAACGACACCTTCTCGAAAAATCTGGGCGTGCGGCTGGGCAACGTGGCGCGCCCATTAGTGCAGAACAGCACCAGCAGCGGCCCCAGCCCGATCGGCATCAACGAGTCGGGGGTGTCCGTGACTCAGTCCGGCACCCTCGCCGACTTTCCCAATCTTTTTCCCGCTGCCGGAGGAAACATAACGACCACGACTCCCCAGAACTTGTCGGTCAATCTGCCTGCCGCGCCGGTCGGAAATGCCGTGGCCGCGGGTTCTATCGCCTTGTTGATCACCAATCGACTTACCGGAGCGCTTCAGCTTGAGCTCTCGGCGCTGGAGGCCGATGGCAAGGGCAAGATCATC
>WNFF01009970.1_pt1 | contig 13876 bp, 10 predicted proteins | sample 5400441 | NCBI WGS metagenome assembly WNFF01 (sample SAMN13153345, study PRJNA577476) | soil metagenome | isolation source: 120 cm saprolite under Douglas fir tree site 2 hole 3 replicate 1 | place: USA:California | collected 2015-04-18 | reverse complement strand
CGGCGTCCCGTAGTATCGCGGGACGTGATCTCGCGCGGAGAAACTATCGCGCGCGAACCAGGCGCCAACAATGACATCGTACGCCAGCGCATCCGCACGGCAATCGAGCAGACGCTCGCCTCCAAGGGCCTGCGGCAAGTGAGCGACCCGCAGGCGGCGGATTTCCTGGTGGATTACCACGTTGCGGTGCGGCGGCACGAAGTCACAGTGCAACGCGTCTACCCGGGCGGATACCCGGGCCTCGTCTGCGGCCCGTATGGATGCTGGGAGTCATGGGGCTGGGGGCCGCCTGAAGTCAGCTATGAAAACATTCGGTTCCACGAAGGCACAGTGGTATTTGACTTCGTGAAGCAATCAAGCAAACGGCTCGCGTATCGCGCGATCGGGCAAAAGCCGGTGCACCGCGACACCTTCAATCAGGATGAGATTTCAGAATTTGTTCATCACATGCTGGGGAAATTGAAGACGAACGGATAAACACGGTTCGTATTCGCCCCCTCCCTGCCGCTTGACCACGCCGGCGAGGAAACGACCGTCCCTATTTACGTCCGGGCTCTTCCTCACTATCCTCTTACCTCATGCCTGGTCCACCACAGGTTGTTCTCATAACCGGGACGAGCAGCGGCTTCGGTCGGCTCATCGCGGAAACTCTGGCACGCAAGAATTTTCAGGTGTTCGCCACGATGCGCGATTTGAGCGGCCGCAACGCGGCAGCAGCGCGTGAAATCGCGGAGCTTGCCAAACGCGAATCACTTTCCTTCGAACCTCTGGAACTAGACGTGACCGAAGACACGTCTGTCGAACGCGCCGTCAGCAAAGTAACGATGAAGTGCGGCCGCATCGATGTGCTGGTGAACAACGCGGGCTACGGGATCGTGGACCTCGCAGAGTCCGTGACGATGGCGCAGGCGCAGCGCCAGTTGGATACGAATTTTTTCGGGGTTCTGCGGATGAATCGGGCGGTCCTCCCGGTCATGCGACGCCAAGGGAGCGGATTGTTGCTGCACGTGAGCAGCGGAGCGGGGCGCCTGGCTATTCCGGGGATGGGTTTGTATTGCGCAAGCAAGTTTGCAATGGAAGCGCTCGCCGAGACGTACCGCTACGAATTGGCCGCGCTGGGGATCGACTCCGTGATCATCGAGCCGGGCGCGTACGCAACCCCGATCATGCAAAAACTCGAACGCGGGGAAGACCCTGGGCGCAAGGCCGGGTACGGAGAAATGGCGAAGGTCCCTGAACGGCTGCAAGCAAAGATTGCAAGCTCGCGCTCCAATCCGCAAGAAATCGCGGATGCCGTGCTGCAAATTATCGAAACGCCCGCCGGACAACGCCAACTGCGTTATCGCCTTGGGCCGGGCGGGCCGGGAGTGGAGCGAATCAACGCGCTGACGAACGAAGTTCAAGCGCAAATGCTCGAAGCATTTGGGATTGTCGAGGAGACAAAATTCAAGAGTTGACCACCCGAACTCGGACAGTTCCTTCAAACCGAATGAATTTTGAATCTTCAGCCGCTAGGGCAGCAAACCGAAGACCGCGACGCTGGTCGACGTGCCCACATAGACTTTCCCGTTCACGACCACAGGGGTAATGAATTTATTACCGCTGAAGTGGTCACGGTTGTTCGCGGCCTGATTGGAATCGTAGAGCTCCCTGGTGAGATCGGTGGCGTCATAAGCGAAAAGTACGGCGCCGCTGTTTTCGATGGCCCACACGATTGCGTTGGTTGCGCCGTTGGCAGAAACACTAGGCGTCGTCCCTGGATAGCTAAATCTATGCGTGGATTGTGAAGAAGGAACGGCTGCGAGTCTTGCACTAGCCACCGGGAATGCCTTCAGCACATCGCCCACGGCTCCGTAGTAGATGGTGTTGTTGAAAAATGCGGGCATAGAGAAGACGGCCCCGCCCAACTGGCCGGAGATCTCCTGGTAGATTTGGTCCGTGTTGGCGTTGAACTTGCCCATGGAATCGCGGTCCACGACATAAATCAGAGCGTCTTTGCCCGCTCCGACGGAGAGATGGCGCGTGTTCCCGCCCGAGTCCTTGACGTCCACCAGCACAATTCCGCCGCCTGATCCGAAATCCTGGTCGGCGTTTGATTCGGAGACGGTGTTATGCGGCGTGAAATAATCGGCAAGCTTGAGGCCGCCGGCAGTGGAAAGCTTGACGAAACAGTTGCCGCAGTCGCCGTTCACGGGAAAACCGCTGGCATTGAGCGTGGTGTCAAACGTTCCGTTGCCGATGATGAAGAACAGATTTCCGGAGGAGTCCGCCGCAGGCGCTGTGCCGGACATCCAGATACCGCCATCATTGCCGTTCGGAGTGAGATTCAGGACGCTGGTTTGCGCAAGAGTATCCGCGCTGAACGCTATAACCCATGAAGTGTAGGGACGAATGTCGCAGTGAGAAGACCAAGTGGTGTAGATCGTGCCGTTGATCTGCAGCAGACCAGGCCGCTCCTTGTATTGTTGCGGGTCAAAGACGACGTTCCCTCCCGTGCTGTTGTCTCCCGTGCCCGGGTAAGTTCCTAGGATAGTCTGCGGGCCGCTAAATAGCTCCTGGCCGGTCGTCAAATCCAGGGCGTGCAGACGCTGGAAGTAATTTCCGCTGGAATTTTTCGACATAGCCACAACATAAATGGCATTGCGGGCGCGATCGATGACCGGTGTAGCGGTAATGCCAATCTCGGGTGACACCTGGCCGCAGTTGCGAGTATCACTTGTGGTTTCACCGGTGCCGAGAGTCGTCGTCTTCCAAAGAAACGTTGAGGTGATGCCGTTGATAGAGTCCGCGTCGAACGCGTAGACCGAACCGTGTTCGGTTGCGACGTAAACTACATTTTTCTTCTGGCCGCCGATCGTGACCTGCGAAAGATACAGCGGCTGGGCGTCCACCTTGCCGTCCACGGCGAATTCGCCCTTCTTTCCAAACTGCGTCGAGTTCACATTCGCGGGAGTCAGAGCTGTTTCGTTCAGGTTCAACCCGGAGCGGCTGTTGTCATAGTGATAGGTGATGACGTCCACGCTTGAATTCGCCGTGCCGGCAGTCACTGTAAGCGTCGCGGAATTACTGGTCACGCTGCCGGCGGTGTTGCTGATCATGACGCGGAACATTTCGCCGCTGTCCGAGGCGGTCGTAACCGGAGTTGTATAGCTCGATGAAGTAGCCCCAGTGATGTCGGCGCCGTTTTTCTGCCACTGATAGTTCAGCGGAGCGGCGCCCGCAGCCCCGACGCTGAAGGTAGCGGCCTGGCCCGGCGCCACAGTTTGATTCGCGGGCTGTGCCGTGATGTACGGGGCAACGGGCCCGTTTACAGAAGCCGTGCTCGAGTAACCGTTACACCCCACAAAAAAAACCGCAACGAGAATAAACATGAATGAGCCTGAGATTGGAGTCCTGGCCATGAACATAGTCCTCGATATCAAATTGGGCAGCTGGGCTGAAAAGTGGGCAATACGCTGGCGTGGGTGTAACAAGTTTAGCGAATTCATAGAATGCCGCACACAGAAAATCCCTGAAATTCGCCTCGAGAGAAAACTGTATGTTCATACTAGACTCCAGCCTGTCGAATTGCACCTGAACAAAAGTACAGTTCTAGGCCAGCGGGTTGGGGCCAAGTGGAGAGCTCACACCTGGCAGGCTTGCCTCGGCGCTTTCTTCCCTCTATTCTCGTGGTCCCTATGCTGCTCAAAGATCAAGTCGCACTGATTACCGGCTCTGGCCGCGGAATTGGCCGGGCCATCGCTCAGCTTTTCGCCAGGGAAGGCGCGGCCGTGTTTCTGACGGCGCGCACGGAAAAGGAACTCGCCGCCACCGCGGCCGAAATCGCCAAAGCCGGCGGAAGCGCCGGATACGCCGCGGCGGATTTGTCGGGGGAAGCAGATTGTACGCGTGTCGTTGCGGCGGCACAGGCGAAGTTCGGCCGCATTGACATCCTTGTGAACAACGCTGGCCATTACGGCCCAGTGGCCCCTGTGGAAGAGTATCCGCTGGCGGATTTCGACAAAGTGATTGCCGTTCACCTGCGTGCGGCATTTCTCCTCTCGAAACTGGTGCTGCCGGAGATGTACAGGCGGCAGTCCGGTGTAATCCTGAATATCTCCAGTCTCTCCGCGAAAGCGGCCTACGCCTGGGGCTCGGCCTATGCCGCTGCCAAAGCGGGAATGCTGGGGCTCACGCGCGTCACGGCTGCGGAAGGCGCGCGAAAAGGAGTGCGCGTGAATGCCATCTGCCCTGGACCGGTGACGGAAACGCAGATGTCAAAGGATCTAGGCGCGGTGCTCGCAAAGAAAATGGGTGTGAACGAAGAAGAACAACTGGCTGGATTCTTGAATGGCCTGCTGCAGGGCCGCGCGCAGACTTCGGGGGAAATTGCCCGCGCCGCGCTTTTCCTGTGCTCAGTGCACTCCAGCGCGATGACCGGCCAGTCCATCAATGTCGACGGCGGTGGGGCATTTTATTGATTCCGCAAACGAACGTCTGCAGGGGCCGTTTTATTCGAAACGTAGAACCACGATAGGGTCAACGCGAGTGGCACGCCGCGCCGGGAGATAACAGGCGGCCAGCGCCGTCATCGCCAAGGCAATCGCTGCGAGCGAAAAGGCCAGCGGGTCTGTGGCGTTCACTCCAAATAGAAGAGTGGAGATAAGACGCGTCAGTGCCAGCGACGCGGCAATGCCAATCGCTACGCCGAGGAGTGCAAGGCGCATTCCCTGCCCCACAACGAGCTTCACGATGTCTCGCGGCTCTGCGCCCAGCGACATGCGTATTCCCATCTCTTGTGTTCGCGCGGCAACGGAATATGCCATCACGCCGTAGATGCCGATGGCGGCGAGTATCAGCGCGAGCCCGGCAAAAACTCCGACGAATTGCGAGAGAACCCGGGGCTGCGCCACCGAAGCGGCCACAATGGAATCCCAACTGGCGATGCTGGTGACCGGCAGGTTGGAATCAATCTCCGCAATCTTCGTGCGAACTCCCGATACGAGCGCCTGAGGATCACCCTGCGAGTGCACAATGAGAGTGGTCGCCGGCCACGGTATCTGTTCGAGCGGCAAATACATTTCTTCCGAATTGACGATATTCAGCGCATTGAACTTGACGTCGGAAACCACGCCCACAATTTCGCGTTGAATCATGTCGCGCGAATTAGCGATGTGCTTGCCGATGGGATTCTTGCCGGGCCAGTAGCGCTCGGCCACTATTTGATTCACGATGGCCACGGGGGGCGACGACGCGTTGTCCCGCTCATTGAACGCGCGTCCCCGTAACAGTGGCGTCTCGACGGTCGCAAAATATTCGCTGCTTACCTGTCGAAGGGCTGTGAGTGGATCTTTCCCCACTCCCTGGCAAACCGTATCTTCCGGGCAGAAATAGACGAAACGGATCGCGCCGGAAAGCGACAGATAGCTGGTCACTCCAGCGGACGCCACTCCTCGGAGGGTCTTCACCCGCTCGAGCAACTGGCGGTAGAACTGTCTTTCAATTTCCGGCTCTGTGTAGCGGTTGGGCGGGAGATTCAGCTGAAAGGTCATGCGGTGATCGGGCGAAAAGCCGGGATTGACTTTCATCAGCCGCGAAAAACTTTGCATGAGCAACCCTGCGCCGGTCATCAGCACCAGTGCGACAGCCATCTCTGCCACGACGAGAATCGCGCGCAACTTCCCGCGATGGCCTCCGCTCGATGATCCCCGCGTCCCCTCTCTCAATGTTTCGTGCAGGCTCCCGGACGTCGCCTGTAACGCTCGGACCAGGCCAAACAAAATTCCGGTGACTAGACTCAATAAAATCGAACACAACAGCACGTTTGCATCCAGCCGTGTTTCCGCAAGCCGCGGGACGGAACCGGGACTGAACGCGCGCACCGCAGGAAGAATTCCCGCCGCGAGTGCGACACCAAGCAGTCCGCCAAAGAGCGAGAGCAACACGCTCTCGCTGAGCAACTGCCTCACCAGCCGTCCGCCGGAAGCGCCCAGCGCTTTGCGCAGCGCCATCTCACGCTCGCGTGAAGTGGCGCGCGCCAACAGCAGATTCGCCACATTGGCGCAGGCGATCAAGAGCAGGAAACCGACCGCCGCAAGCAGCACCGCGAATCCCGGGCGCAGCGGCCCGACCAGGCTTTCTCCGAGAGGCACCGTGGACACGCCAAATTTTTCTGCATCGACAAACCCTGTGAATTGGCCACGATAGCGCGCGTCAATGGTGTCCAACTCCGCCTTGGCCTCCGCCAGTGTTGCGCCCGCGCGCAAGCGCGCGATAACTCCCAGATAGCCTGCGCCGGAACGAACCTGCTCCGGGCGCAAGAACGTGGGGTCGGAAACGCGCGGCATCCAGATATCCGGTTCCGGAAACTGTAATGGAAAACGAAAACTCGACGGAAGAATTCCCACGATGGTCACAACCTGGCCATCAAGCGTGAGAGATCGGCCCAGCGCAGTTGTATCTCCACCAAAGTGGCTGTGCCAGAACCCATCGGAGATAATCGCCACGCCTGCAGCGCCGAGTGCTTCTTCCTCGGCCGCAAAATCGCGGCCGCGTATCGAAGAAATGCCGAGGACCTTGAAAAAATCGCCCGAAGCCCGTCCCGCGTTCACAGCTTCGGGCTCCCGCCCGGTTACCAGGCTGACCGTCGTCGCATAAAAAGCCGCGGCGCTCTCGAGCGTATGGCTTTGCCCCTTGATCTGCGAAAACTTCGTGAACGACAAGTTCGCACCGACTGCTCCGGTCTGCCGGACCATGCCCGCGAGATACAAGAGGCGCCCCGGTTCTCGATAGGGCAGCGGCTGCAGCAAGACGGTGTCTACCAAGCTGAATATCGCGGAGTTCGCTCCGATGCCCAGTGCCAGGGTCAAGGCCGCGACGATGGTGAAGCCGGGATTCTTCCGCAGCATCCTGAGTGCGAATTTAAGGTCCTGAAAAATCATAGGCGTATGCCACCCCGATAGGTACGGAAGGCAAATTCTGCTGCTTTAGACAGTCGCAATTCTGACGACGTAAGCATCCAATATGGCTCGGGGTTCTTCTCTTCTTCCCTTCCTCTGTCGGTTTTCGGCGAATAACGGAATCAATGAATCTCGTTTTTGTAAACAGTCCCGCCCTTCATCACGAACTTCACGTTTTCCAGTTCCTTGATGTCCTTTAACGGATCGCCGCTCACGGCCACCAAATCCGCCCACTTGCCGGCTTCCACGGTTCCCGCTTTGTCGCCCCATCCGAGTAGCTCCGCCGGAACAGATGTGCCGGCGCGAATCGCTTGCATCGGCGTCATCCCGTATTGCACGTAGTACTCAAATTCTTTCGCCTCATTTAGCGCTTTCCAGTCGAAGCCGCCCGCGTCCGTTCCCAGTGCGATCTTCACGCCCTTCTTGATGGCCTTGGGGAAGTTCTCGCGTTGCAGATCGGCCATCTTCGGCCAGTTTCCGGCACGGCCTGGCGCGACGTACATACCCACGGTAATCGTTGGTACCCAATAGACGCCGCGTCGTGCCATTTCATCCATCAGGGCTTCGGTCAGGCCGTCGCCATGCTCGATGGTGTCCACACCCGCCCGCAGCGCCGCAGCGATTCCATCGCTGCCGATCGCATGGGCCGCCACTTTTTTGCCGATGCGGTGCGCTTCGTCCACGATGGCTTTGGCTTCTTCATCGGTAAAATTCAAATAACCAAGCAGCGGATACATTCCTGTGGGGGTCATCGCACGCGTGGCCACCTGCATGCGCGGGCCGGGCACTTCGCCATTGGCAATCGCCGTCTTCACGTCCACGTCCGCGTACATCGCGCCTTCGGTCTCCAGGTCTCGAATGGCCGTGAATCCGTGCGAAAGAGCGATGTGTGCGTTGCGCGCCGCCAAGATCGCGCGATACGGAATCGACTGCTTGAGCAACTGGGTGTCGTACTCCTCCGCGGTGATGTCTCCCTGCAGGAGAACGTGCGTATGCGTATCAATGAATCCAGGCAGAACGGTGGCCTTCGAAAGGTCAATCACTTCAACGCCGGCAGGCGCGCTTCCTCCCGCCGCCACGGAAACGATCTTGTCGCCCTCAATTACGATCAGCGCATTCTCGATCGGTTTTTCGCCTTTCCCATCGATCAACTTCCCGGCGCGGATGGCCGCGCGGTGTGGCGTCTGGCCTGCAACCAGTATTGGAATTACGAGGCACAACCCGAACACAATGAGAAAACGACGCATGGTAAGCTCCTCCCTCAAGAGCCACGTTTGAACACCTAGAATCACCGCCAGACCCTCCCGGCCGTATGGTTGGTCAAACCATCTCGCATTACAAAATCACCGACAAACTAGGCGCCGGCGGCATGGGTGTGGTGTATAAGGCGCTCGACTTGAAGCTCGAGCGCACCGTCGCCCTGAAATTCTTACCAGCGGATGCCGCCGTCAGCGACCGCGACAAGCAAAGCCTTCTCCGCGAGGCTCGCGCCGCTTCGGCGCTCGATCATCCAAATATTGGTGTCATTCATGGGATCGAGGAATCCGAAGACCATCAACTTTTCATCGTCATGGCGTACTACGAGGGAGAGACTCTGGCGCAAAAGTTGTCGCGCGGCGCAATCCCGATCCGCGAATCGCTCGACTTGGCTATCCAGATCCTAAAAGGGCTGACCTCGGCCCACTCACGCAACATGGTGCATCGGGACGTCAAACCTTCGAACATCATCATCACCAATAGCAATATGGCCAAGATCGTTGACTTCGGCCTCGCTCGCATTGTGGCCACCGCCAGCGCTACACAAAGCGTCTCGTCCACCGGCACGCTTCCCTACATGGCTCCCGAGCAAATCCTCGGCGAACCCATCGACCAGCGCTGCGATATCTGGGCTCTAGGCGTAATCCTCATTCAAATGATTACCGGCAGTCATCCTTTCCTCCGGCCGAACAAGGGAGCGATGACATTTGCAATTCTTAACCAGCCGCCTGCGGCTTTCGAGGTGGTGCCAAAAGCCGTGCAACCTGTCGCTTATCGCGCGCTCTCCAAAAAGCCCGCATGTCGCTATCCCAGCGCCGATGAAATGCTCCGCGATCTCGAAGCCGCACTCGCAGAAATTACATCCAGCCCCGCATCGGCCGAGGAACCGACACTCACGCATTCCGGCAAAGCAAGTGAACTTAAGCAGTACATCGAGAATGCTTCCACACCGAGTTGGACGGAGGGCAATCCCGGGAAACTCCGGCGCCTCCTGTTTGCTTCCCTTGGAGTGGTCCTGGCCGCAATCGCAATGTCCTTTCTTCCTCCTGTTCGCGAACGCTTTGCGGGGCTCGCCTACGCCGGCAGCGAGAAACATATCGCGGTGCTCCCATTCGCAAATTCCTCGAGTGATCCGGAATTTGGGCCGGTCACGGAGGGGATGATGGACTCGCTTACCAATCAACTCTCGAACCTGGAAGCCGCTCAGCAATCGCTTTGGGTGGTTCCTGCCAGTGTGGTCCGCAATCGCAAGGTTATTGACCCAACATCCGCCTACCGTGAACTCGGCGCCACCATGGTTGTGCAAGGCAGCGTCCACCGGAAAGGCGCGGGCGTGCAATTGACGGTGGTTCTGATTGATTCGAAGCGCCTCCGCCAAATCGGCTCGGCGGCACTTGAAGACCGCGATGGGGACCTGGCAACACTTCAGGACCAGGCCGTTGCCAGCCTGGCTCGCCTGATGAAAATCAAATTGTCCCAGTCGGTTCGGACGCCCGCCGGGAGCGTTGTGCCCGCCGCTTACGAGTCCTACCTCAAGGCGCTCGCGTACATGCAGCGTTACGACAAACCGGGCAACCCGGATCTCGCCATTTCCGCGCTGAACTCGGCCGTGGTGATGGACCCCCGGTTTGCCCTGGGCTACGCCACTCTTGGGGAAGCCTATCGCCTGAAATTCTTGATGGATCATCACCCGGCGTGGGTTGACCAGGCTTTCGCGAATTGCGCGGCGGCCCTGCGTCTCGACGATCGTCTGCCTGCCGCACATGTTACCTTGGGTCAACTCCATGCGGCCCTGGGCAAGAACGATCTCGCCCTCCAGGAATTTCAAAAGGCGCTCGACATCAATCCTCGCGACGCCAGCGCCTTACTCGGTCGTGCCGGTGTCTACGAGCAAACCGGCCGTATCCCGGACGCCGAAGCCAATTATCAGCGCGCCATCGCTCTTCGGCCGGATTACTGGGAAGGCTACAGCGCTCTCGGCGCGTTTCATGCCCGCCAGAAACGCGTGCAGGACTCCCTCTTGCAATACCGGCGTGTCATCGAACTGACCCCCGATAGTCCCGAGGCATACAGTGATCTCGGCGTTGCGTACATGGAACTCGGCGATCCATCATCCAATTCCGCAGCGGAAGCCGCATTCCAGAAATCCATCCAGTTGTCGCCCAACTATCAGGCCTACGCCAACCTCGGTTGGCTGTACATAAACCAGAACCGCTATGCCGACTCCGCCGCGGCAACCCGCAAGGCCCTCGATCTCAACGACAAGGACTGGCGCGTTTGGTCCAATCTGCAGCTCGCCTACACCTGGCTGAAAGATGACGAAAACATGCGTCTCGCACGCGCCAAGACGCTAAGCCTTCTGGAGCAATACGCCTTACTGAATTCCCAGGAGGCTCCCGTACAGTCCATGCTCAGCATGCTTTATGCGGAAGACAAGCTTCGCGAAAAGGCCCTGGCCCACGCGCATGCCGCCCTCGCGCTTGCCCCAAGGAACGCATGGGTGCTCGCCGATGTCGCCGAAACCTATGACGATCTCGGCGATCGTAAACGCGCCATTCAATATGCCCAGGACAGCCTCAAAAACGGTTACACTCTGACGGATCTTCAACAACGGCCAGCCCTGCGAGGGCTGCTCGCTGACCCAGGTTTCCAGCCCCGCGGAAAGCAGTAATCTTCGAAAGGAGAATCACCGTGGCCACAACAGGAGCAGCAAAGGCAAAGCAGAGTATTTTGCCCAAATCCGCAACAATCACAATCCGCGACCAAGCACCCAAGCCGGACGGCAAAGTAGAGGTGGCGCCGTGGACAGGCAGAGTGCGCTTCGCAAACAAGGATAAGAAGGATTATCGCCTTCGTTTTTGGAAGCCGAACACCGAGCCGCTTTCAGGTATCGACATTCTGCTTCCCGCAAAAGCTCACGTCACTGTGATGATCAAGAAAGGCGATGAATTTCACTTCGGCGTGTTTCACACTAAAGGTGATGAAGCCTCTACCGGCAGAGGCGGCGGGCCCATTATTAATTGACCCGCTGGAAAGCCATAGCGGCCATCACTCGCTCGGAGCGAGGCTCCATCGAAAGATAGGGCGTCCCGAGGGCGTTTGCTCGCGTCCATTTCTATGGAAACATCGACAACGGCGCGGGCTTCGGCTAACATCTGCGCGTGGGTTCCGCCCAGAGGCACACGATAGACGGAAGCGTTGTCACTGACTCTACCCCTGCATGGAATTTGTCTCGCCGCGGATGAGTTGTCTCTTTCTGAAGTAACTGAGTATTAGGAACTGCATCTTGGAGCAGACGTGAGCCAGACGCCTCTGATTAGCCCTCCGAGCAATTCCGAGGGGGAAGACGCACGGCGCAGCACGCGCATCGATCGTTCCGTCCCTCTGATTGTCTTCGGCCAGAACCGCCTGGGTGAGCCGTTTGTGGAACGAACTGTCTCGACCAGCCTCAACCTGCATGGCTGCCGGTATCCTTCGCGTCACGATTACGGCGTTGGATCATGGGTCACTCTGCAAGTTGTGGGATTGAATGTTGAGCCGAAGCCCCCAGCGGTACGCGCCAGAGTGCGTTCCGTCCACAATTCCCAGAGTTCCCGCGAACTGCAGCAAGTCGGCGTGGAATTGGAAAGCCCTGGGAACGTCTGGGGAATCGTCACTCCGCCCCAGGACTGGATAAGTTCGGCTGGAACAAATACCGCTCTGGCGCAATTTGCAACTGCGGTCGCGCCTGCGTTGGAACCCCCTCCCACTACATTAAACCTCGACGAACTCGCGGAGGCTCCAGAGCACAAAATGGCCGACGTGGCCACGTTCCCTTCTCCCTCACCCGCGGTGACCGCGAAGCCGCCGGCGCCGAAGCTCGCTGAGCCTCCCAAGCCGCAACGCATCTTAATCACACCCGACGGGCTGATTGCCGCCTTGCAGGGGAAACTCCAGCAAGCCGCTGAGAAAGCAGCCCAAGCAGCCGTTGCCAAGGAAGTGGACGAAGCAGTGCGTGAAGCGCTCAGCTCCATCGATGAAGTGCGCAACTCCAGCGTGCGCGAAATTGAAGAACTTTTCCCCACGCGCGTCGAGACCATGAGGCTCTCCTCGAAAGCGGATTCTTCCAACGAGCTCGCTTCGCAATGGAAAGAACAGATGGAAAAGTATCGGGGCCAGGCCGAAGAAATGGCGCAGCGCCTGGAAAAGCAGGCGGCGGAGTTGCGCCGCGAGTTGGCGAAGTCGCAGGAATTTGTGGAACGCCTGACGCGCGAAAGGGTGCCTCAGATTCACGCGCGCCTCGGTGAAGCCGTCGCCCAGGCTACTTCACAATTCGAACTGGCCACTGCCCGCTCCGCCGATCGCCGTTACCAGCTTATGTTGGAGAATACCCAAGCCGTGACGCAGGAGGCGTTGCTGAAGCTCGACGCCCGCTCCGCCGAAGTGCAGGCCCTGGTGCACAGCGCGGTGAATTCCGCTCTGGGGGCCTTCCAGCGGCAGACCGACCAGCACGTAAACGCCGTCCTGACCGAGACCAAGGAGCGGGCAGTCTCCGCCCTCTCTTCACTCGACGCCGAAAGCCGCGCAACCTGCGAGGCGCGGCGCCTGGCACTGGAGTCCGAAGTTGCCCGCGCCGCCGAGCGTTCCACCGATCAATTCCGCAAAGGTATGAAGGCTTTCCTTTACTCCTGCTTGGTCGCCGCCGTCAGCGCCGTGGATGAACACTCCAAATCCACGCTGGACGGGCTCGTCAAGGACAACGGAAAGACACTCTTCGAATCGGACAGTGATTCCCACAATCAGGACGATCCGCCTATCATTCCGGATACCGACACCGACCCGCTCACCCATTAACTAAAGTTTTCGCGGCGTCGCCCGACGCAGTAACCGTCGCCTCCGCACTTCACCCTCATCAAAGAAAAGGGCCAACCGCTCTCTCAGGACGGTTGGCCCTTTTTTTTGTACTCTTGCCACAGAACTTAGGTCATCCCTGAAGGAGGCAGGGTTGCCAGGTTTTGTGTGTGCTCCGGCCGTAGCCAGAAGGTCGTCAAAAACTTAGCGCGCGTGAGCCGAACCCGGACGCCGAAACGGCCGGCGCGCCGCGTCTTCGATCATGTCCAAGCGCTGCCGCGCTGCCACCATGACAGGGTGCTGACTGTCTGCAACTCTCTCCACTGCCAGTACCCAACCGCGGTACAGCGTATACAGACTCCCCGTCACGAACGCGATGGCCGCAAATGCCACGGCAAACAACGCAAACACCGCCAGCAATTCCCACACGAAATACATCTGCAGCGAGACCAGCGCTGCCAGGAACATCCACATCCACTTCCGGCTCTTGTCTTTGGTCTTCATCTTTTCTCTATCCCCTGTCCCCTGCCCCATCTAACTCTGACGGCCGCCCTCTGTTTCGCTGCCTGTCCAATCCCAGTTGCTTAGATGCTGCACCCTGCCCAGAAGGTCTAACTCAATCTCTTACCTGTCCCATTTGACACCTTCCTAGGCCCAAAAGCGATGGTACACAAGACACATTTTGAGGCTCAAACGACTCTCCTAGTACCGCATCCTGGTAGACCAAGTATCTCTAACTAACACAAAAAACGTTGGTTACGTTGATTCCGACTTTCGCCTCGATTTTCGCCTCTTTTTCCCTGTACTAGCTGTGGAAAACCTGTACCTTCGTACAGGGGTCGGGGGCTCGC
>WNFF01005272.1_pt1 | contig 13878 bp, 10 predicted proteins | sample 5400441 | NCBI WGS metagenome assembly WNFF01 (sample SAMN13153345, study PRJNA577476) | soil metagenome | isolation source: 120 cm saprolite under Douglas fir tree site 2 hole 3 replicate 1 | place: USA:California | collected 2015-04-18 | reverse complement strand
CGAAAGTGAAGAAAGAGTCAGTCCGGATCCTCGCCGTGGACGACGAACGCGCCAACCTCGACCTGCTCCAGGCGTCTCTCGAGCCTGCCGGTTTCGCGGTTTTGCGAGCCGGGGGAGGCCGGGAAGGAATCGAGATGGCCAGGTCTCTGAAACCAGACCTGATTCTCCTGGACCTGATGATGCCCGGCGTGACCGGTTTCGACGTGGTGGAGGCGCTCAGAAGCGACGAGGCGACGCGCTCCATCCCAATCATGGTTCTCACCGCCAAGCAGCTGACGAACCATGACAAGCAGGCGCTGAATGGACATGTGGCAGGCATTTTCCAGCGTGACTCGGTCGCGGGCACCGAGCTCACTGGTTGGTTGCGCGAGCTGATCGCCAAGCGTCAGGGCCGATAAAGGGCCCCACGCCGACCACCGTCACATCGGAGGAATAAAGAGTTGGCCGTCTATCTCGTTGCCGACATCGACGTGCACGACGTCGAGACCTACGCCGAGTACAGCCGCCTCGCCCAGGCCACGTTCGAAGGTTACGGCGAGGTCACCTACCTGGTGCGCGGGGGTGAGGTCGAGGTGCTGGAGGGCGACTGGCAGCCCAAGAAGTTCTTCATCATCCGCTTCGAAGACCGCGAGAAGGCGATGACCTGGTACCACTCCCAGCCCTACCGAGAGGCCATGCAGCTTCGCCTCGCCAGCTCGACCTCGAACCTCGTGATCGTCGGCGGCGATCGCTAACCCAACGGCTCAGATGCAGTCCGCGGCGGAAAGCGTGAGCAGGATGAGCATGACCCCGACGCTGATGTCCAGGCCTCCGAAGCCTGCGCGACCGAGTCCAAGCCAGGGCTGGATCGCTCCGAAGGGCGTGCCCTTGTCGGCGTGATGGTTGAAGAGCGCGATCACGCAGTATGCCGACGCGGTGACGTTGATGCCTACGCACCAGAAAGGAAAGAAGAACTCGCCGCCGGCCGAGCAGAACAACGCGAGGAAGGCGATTACGAGCGCCTCCTGATCGAATCCTTCGAGCTTGCATCGCGCCGTCAGGAATCCGCCGCCTGTACTGTCGGGCATCACGGCCTTGGCGACCCCTGTGTTCGGATCGACCACCCAGAGCGCGTCGATTGCGCCGCCCGTCGGCACGAGGAGGTGGTAGCCGTCATAGAGGCGAGCGATCTCCGTCCACGCCGTCAGCCTGTCCGCCGGCACGGTTGTGAGCCACTTGTTGAGGGTCGAATAGTCGCCTGAGACGACCGCGGTCAGCTGCACACCCGCCAGGCGTGCGTAAGCGCTGTCGGAGAGGGTTGCGGCCTCGGCCGCGCATTGGGCGACCGAGGTGATGACGGCAGACTTGAATGCCGCGTGCTTGTCGCCGGCCAGGGGGACGAGCTCGTTCAGGCCGATTGCCACGTCGCAGTGCACCTCGACCGTCGACGATGTCGGGGCACGTTCCTGGAAGATCGCGAGCCTCATCCCGGGCACGCAACCGGCATCGATCCTCGTCGGGCGCATCAGGGACGGCAGGAGCACCGGCGTTCGCTTCAGGCCGCCAGGCAGCGCCTTGAGCAGCTGATCGTTGGTGGCCGTGCTCCAGATCGGAACCAGTGGCGCCGCAGACAGGTAAGACGAGATCAGGTCGTCGAGCAACGCGGCCGGGGTCGGCGTGCCCGGCTCGAAGGCGATGGTGGTCACCCCGTCGAGTGCAGCGCGGGTCTCGGCCACCGCGTTGGGATTTGCAGACAGGCCATCGAACGGATCGCTCTTCAACATCGCGCCGGCAATCCTTCGCTGCGCGAGCAGGTCCCCGAAGTGGACGGTGACGTACAGCCCGGCAAACGACGGCGGCGGTATCGGCTGGGCCGGCACCTGGTACGTCATCGTAGCGACGGGCTGGTCGTGGCCCGCCAGGCCGAGCGTGACCGTCCGCTGCACCGGACCGCCGGCCGGCGCAGGGTAGCGGACGCGGTAACCGCCGCCGATCCACTTCGCTGCGGCCGCGCCGGCGAGGCTCACCACCTTGCCGGGAGTCGCGGGGTCGCCGATGTCGAATTGGGCGCCGCCGCTCAACGAGACGATGGCCTGGACGTTGGCGGTCTTGACGTTGCCCACAGGCATGAAGAACACAGGCACGTGGGCCTCGACCACGCGCCGCTGGAAGTAGAGCGTGTGGGTCGATCTCACATCCGCAACGTCGGCATCGCCGAGCTCTATGACCGCGCTGATGCGCTGGTCGAGAGCGGCGCCCCCGATGCTCCGCCACGGATCGTCCGAGTCGCTGATCCCCTGGAACTCATGGATGAGCTTGGCCGTGTCGGGAGGAGCCCACTGGGTCGGATCCGGCTCGTTTCCCGGGCGGATGGTCTGGACGTCGAATGGCGTCTTGGCGGCCTCGGCCACGATCGCGGCGGCGAGGTCGGAGGCGAAGGCCTGCTTGGCTGCATCGCTTTTCAACGGCGACGGATCTGGAAGTCCCTCGTAGATGATCAGCACACGCGGCCGGGGCTGAGCGTTGGCGTTGGAGTACAGCACGAAGCTGTCCACGGCCTTGCCCTCCTCCTTGACAGAGAAGGAAGGCGCATCGAGCCCGTCGATCGAGGCGCCTGAGGCGTCGTTCACCGCGAATTCGAGATAAACGTCCGGGAACGAGGTGGCTGAGGCGGAGCCCCGGATCGACTTTGCCCGGGCGAGCGCGGCGGTACGGTCGGTGTCGGACAGCAGCTTGAACGTGCCGTAAGGGCCCGCAATGTCGCCGCTCGGAGAGGCCGTTGCCGAGGCCGGGCCAAGGACATCTCCGTGGACGGTGATCATTGAACCGGCGACCGCCAGTTTTGGCCGCTGCTCCAGGGGCACAGAGTCGTTCTGCAGGTGCACCACGGGCACTCGCAGCGGCAGGCTGGCCAGGCCCGAGTCGAGGATCGCCTTGGAGCCCTGGAGCGGCACGAACGTGAGCAGCACGTGGTGGCCGAAGACCTGGTCCGCGGGCCAGGTCGCCGTGACGAGGTCGATCATCTGCTGGCGCGAGGTGACGCCGCCAATGCCAGGGTTGCAGATGGCCGAGACGGTGACGGTGACGTTGAGGACGTCCTCTTCGCTGGCGCGCTGCGCAAGGTTCGGGGGTGGGCTGTCGACCGCGCCGATGTCGCCGATCGCGAACGCGTAGCGCTTCTTCCCACCAGCCTCGAAAACGACGACTGGGACCTTTTGTGGAAGCAGGTCTTCGCGGACGCGGGCGACCTGCGCTGAGGATGGGAATGCACTCAGGATCGCCGCCGTGGGATCGGGGCCCAGGCTGATGGCATGCTGGGACGGGGGCGCTGCCAGGCCCGCCTGCCGGAGCACTCGCGCCGCCAGGTCGATGCGGCCCCTGTTGGGGGCGAAGGCGGGCGCCGGGCGCGCCTTGTAGAGCGTCTCAACCGTGATCGAAGGCGGCCGGTCGCCCATGTAGACGTCAGCATGGAAACCGGCCTGGGTCAGCAGGTCGGCGAGCACGTCGGCGCGCTCGCGCAGGGTGCCCAAGCCGGCTCGCATGGTCGCGGCAGAGCCCCAGCGCCGGTTCTGCGTCGGGTCCCTGCCCTCGAACTGGACCGGCGACACGGCGATCCGGTCGCGCACGAACTCCACGATCCTGGTCGCATCTTTTGCGGAGACCATGTCGGCTGCCCGCTGAACCAGGTGATCCGGGCTCGCAAGCACCGCCTGGTGGAGGAGCTTCAACGCCTGCTCGTATGGGCTGCTGCCCGGCGGGAGCGTAACGCTGCCGGTGGCGCCACTCGGCTGGCCGAATGTGCATGCGTCCAGGTACAGGAGCAGTGACGCCGCGCCGGTCGCCACCAGGAACTCGCGGCGGGACATGCCGGCCGGCAGCGGTCCATCCATCCTCAGCTCGACTCCCTCTGGAACGCAAGGCCCTTGCCCGCTATCGCGACGGTCAGGCGGTGCACAGTGTCGGCCCATTTGGTGACGGCGCCTTCGACGGAGACCACGTGGCGGCTGCGCATGTCCTCGGTCAACGAGTCCGCCCCCAAAAAGGCGCGCACGAACAAGAACCCGGCGATGATCAGGAAGGCGATCCCAAGCAGCGGTTTGATGGTGGCGTACTTCGCCGGACCCTCAGCGAACCAGACCAGGAGGCCGATCACAGTCAGGATGCCGGCAAGCGAGAGCTCGCCCTTGCGCACGCCGCGTGACATCGCGCGCATGTTCCGCCGCTGTGCGTCGGTGAGGCGGCCGGCTCTGTTGGCGTCGAGGGGCGTCAGGAACCAGCACATTTCGAACAGGTCCAGGTCATGGCAGTTGTGGCAGTCGTCCCAGGGCGGTCTGCCCCTCGCTCTCCATCGCCGTAGTGATGGGCGCCGGATGGTCGACGACCAGGTCGACGATGGCCAGGAAAATTGCGCCCTTGAGTAGGTAGAGGGCGGTGGCCGAGATGGTGTGTCCGTGGTAGGTCTCGCTGAAAGTCCCCACCGCCGCTCGGTCGGCTCCCGACAGTGTCGTGTCGGAGATGTTGATGGTGAAGGTGAGCCCGGGAACCGAGCTCGCCTTCTGGAGCTGGGTTTGAACCTGGCTCTTCTCCTGGTCCCACTCTGCTTTAGCGGCCGTGGCGCTGGGGGCGGTGGCCACGAGCACCTCGAAGACGTTGAGCGTCTGCGCGCCGTACCAGCAGATCTTGCTGCCGCCGGCGGTGGTGTCCTCCGTGCCGGCACCGTACGACGTGCCTGCGAGCTGGGACGCCTCGCTCTGAGTGACGACCTGGCACGGATCGGTTGTCGTCTGCACGGCAGACCTCTGCGCGCTTGAGGAGGCTGACGCCTGGGCCACCGGGGTGTTCGTGTTCGACGCCGTACTCGTGCTCGCGCAGGCGCCGAGCACCAGAATGGCAAGGCTCGAAGCCAGGCCGACTGCTTTTCGATTCATGGGACCGATCTCCTCCTGTCGTGTGGACTTGCGAGCAAGCTAAGGCTGGCGGCGGCGGCCCCGCATCGGGTCTCTCCCTACGTTTTCGCGCTTTGCTCCCGCTCGACGTGCTCCTCCATCGGTCAAAATTCTTGGTCGATCCAGGAACTTATGAGTTGAAGCTAGCCGGCCGAGAATCGGACATCACCAGGGTGTCCGAGTTCCTCTCGAAGGCGCCTGGGGGACCTTGCGGACTCGTCCTGTCGGGGCCGGCCGGCATCGGCAAGAGCGAGATCTGGCGGACTGCCGTACGCCTCGCCGAGACGGAGGGCTTTCGGGTTCTCACCGCCCGGCCGGTCGAGGTCGAGGCGAGCTTCTCTTTCTCGGCCCTGGGCGACCTGCTTGCTGACGCCCTCGACCCAGTGCTGCCTTCGCTGGCCGATCCCCAGCGGCGAGCGCTGGAAGTTGCCCTCCTTCGCGTGGACGACGGTTCGCCGCTCGAGCCCCGAGCGGTCGGCGTCGCCCTGTTCAACGTCCTCCTCGTGCTCGCTTCGGCATCGCCGGTCTTGATCGCAATCGACGATGTCCAGTGGCTCGATGCCCCAAGCCAGAGTGTTCTCGAATACGCGCTGCGCCGCCTCAGGTCGGAGCCGGTCGCGATCCTGGCGACTACGCGCGAAGAAATCGCAACGACAGACGTCCCTGTGCTTCGCGCCGTTCCGCCTGGAGCCGCGAGCAGCCTCCGCCTCCAGCCGCTGAGCATCGGGGCACTGCGCAGGGTCCTTCACGATCGATCGCGAACCGACCTGCATCGCTACACCGTGCTGCGAATCCACGAAGCATCGGGCGGCAATCCGATGCTCGCCCTCGAGATCGCGGCCATGCTGGAGGCGGACGGCATCACGCCCAGGCCGGGTCAGCCGCTGCCGGTGCCGGTGAGCATGCAGGATGTCCTCGAGCGCCGGATCTCGACGGTGAGCCCGCAGGCCGGCAACGTCCTCGCCGTGGCCGCGTCCCTGGCTCAGCCCACGATCGAGCTGCTTTCGCGTGCGTCTCGAGCGAACCTCGTCGGAGCTCTCGCTGAAGCATCTCGTGCCGGCCTGATCGCGATCCGCGACAACAGGGTTGAGTTCACCCACCCGCTGCTCCGCTTTGTTATCGCGAGGTCGCTGCCACCGACCCGCAGACGGCGGCTCCACGCGCGACTGGCCGCAGTCGTGGACAACCCGGAAGAACGGGCGCGCCACCTCGCGCTGTCGGTCGACCGCCCTGACGAGCGTGTCGCCGGCGAGCTGGAGGTGGCAGCGAAACACGCGATCGCCCGCGGCGCCGCGGTCGCCGCCGCGGAGCTGTTGGAGCAGGCATCCACCCTGACCCCCGCCGATCACAGCCTCGACTCGGCCCGGCGCCGCCTGGCGGCGGCGGAGGCCTACTTCTATGCGGGCGACGGACGCCGGTCGTCCAACGTGCTGGAGCAGCTGCTCGACGTGCCGATGCCACCGGCCCTCAGATCCCAGGCGCTGTGCAGGCTCGGCCTCGTCCGCTGCTTCACGGACAGCGTGCCCACCTCGGTCCCACTGCTCGAGCAAGCGGCGGACCTGGCAGGTGACGACGCCAAGCTGCGGGTGAGCGCGTTGCTGCCCCTGGCGCTGGCCAAGGCCGCGCTGATCCGGATCGACGAAGCCCGAGACCACGCCGAAGAAGCGCTGACGGTGGCGCAAGCGGGCGGCGACGAGACCGGCGCGACCGAAGCCATGTCACAGGTTGCGTTCTGGCGCTTCATCACGAGCGATCAGCCCTACGCCGCTCTCCTCGAAGAGGCCCGCGAGCGAGCTCGCATGGATCCGCCCGTGCGCCTGACATTTGGCCCCGATTTCTGGGCCGGCCGGATCCTGAAGAGCACCGACGACCTCACCAGCGCACGCTCGGCCGTCATGAGGGTTCACGCCATGGCCGATGAGCGCGGAGACGAAGAATCGCTGATCAGCATCAACAACCTCCTCGCCGAGATCGAGCTGGCAGCAGGCGACTGGCCCGCCGCCCTTCGCCATGCCAACGACAGCATCGAGCTCTCGACAAGCGGGGGCTGGGAGTCATACGGAGCGTTGGGATACGCCTTGAGCGCACTCACCCAGGCGCATCTTGGCCATGTCGATGCCGCCGCCGAGACGGTCGCCACGGGCGAGCGAGTCGTCGAGAAGACAGGCTTCGTTGCCGCCACGCTGTACATGCGCTGGACCCTTGGCTTCATCGCCCTGTCGAGACGCGACGCTGCGGGTGCGGACGCCCAGCTGGGCGACCTGGCCGCGATGTCTGTCGCTTTCGGCGTGCTCGAGCCGGGCGAGGCGCTCTGGTTGATGGACGAGGCGGAGGCTCTGGTCGCACTCGGACGGGTGACCGAAGCACGGACCCTGACCGACGCGTTCCTCGAGGCGTCGCGGCGCCGCGACCGTCGGTGGTGCCTGGCCGCCGGGCTCCGCACTCGCGCGTTGGGGCTCGGAGCAAGCGGCGACCTGGAAGCAGGGTTGCTCGACGCCCGGAACGCGGTTGAGTTGGCGGAGTCGGGCTCCCGGCCGTTTGAGCTCGCGCGCTGCCTGCTGGTCATGGGAATCCTCGAACGGAGGTCCAAAAACCGGACGGCCTCCCGCCACTCCCTCGGTCGTGCGGCCGGAATGTTCACACGCCTCGGCGCTCAACTCTGGGTGGCGCGCGCCAACGAAGAGCTGAGCCGAGCAGGGGCCAAACAACATGCCGCGGACGAGCTGAGCGTCACCGAGCAGCGCGTGGCGCTCATGGCATCGACCGGTCGCACGAACCCAGAGATCGCCGCGGCGCTCTTCATGAGCCGCAAGACCGTGGAGGCAAACCTGGCGCGGGCATACCGCAAGCTCGGCATCCGGACGAGGATGCAGCTCCGAGAAGCCCTCGAGCGACAGGCCGGGTGATTAGGGAGCCTGCCGCCGCCAGCTAGGGAGTTCCCGGATGCGCGGTTTGTCGCGTGGCCGTAGGGTCAAAGGCCAGGGATTGACGACCGCAACAACGCGACGCGGAGGACCGGTGGGCCTGAGCCTGTACGTGGTCGAACGCTACGTGGCGGGGCCGCCGGAAGGGCGGCTGGCCGCCATGTCCGGCCGGCTGCGGAAGGCGGCCGCTGAGCTCGCGGCTGACGGCATCGAGGTGCGCTACCTCCAGTCGATCCTGCTGAACGGTGAAGAGAGCTGTCTGTGTCTATTCGAGGCCCGTTCAGCGGCCGAGGTCCGAATGGTCAATGAGCGCGCCGGGCTCGCTTATCTGCGCATCGTGGCCGCGACGGCCGCCTCAGGCCAGGTTCCCGGAGCCAAGACCTGAGTCACATCGACGGTGGCTCGTAAGCGATAACCTCACCGCGTGCGCCCACAGACCAGGTATGCGCGCAGCGGCGAAGTAAGCATCGCCTACCAGGTTGTGGGCGACGGTCCCTTAGACCTCATCCTGGTCCATGGCTGGGTTTCGCACCTCGACATGCAATGGGACGAGCGCCGCTTAGCCGCGTTTCTCAATCGGCTCGCGTCATTTGCTCGCTTGATCGTTTTCGACAAGCGCGGTACCGGCCTGTCCGATCGGGTCGCGCTAGGTGACCTGCCCACACTCGAGGAGCGGATGGACGACCTTCGCGCAGTGATGGACGCCGCCGCCAGTGAGAAGGCGGCGCTGTTTGGGATCTCGGATGCCGGCGCGATGTGTCTGCTGTTTGCGGCCACGCACCCTGAGCGCGTTCGTTCCGTCCTTACCTTTGGCAGCTGGGCCAGGCGCACTCGAGCGCCCGACTATCCGTGGGCGTCCACTCGGGAGAAGCGCGAGGCACGATACACCGACATCCCTGAGACCTGGGGCACAAGCGCCGGTCTGTTCGGCCTGGAGACTCTCTTTCCCAGCATGATTGGCGACCACCCTTTCGAAGAGTGGCTCGGGGCCTATTTGCGCGCTGCGGCCAGCCCAGCCGCGGCTGTCGCGCTATTGCGAATGAATAGCGACGCCGACGTCAGGCCAATCTTGGCAAGCGTGCGAGTGCCTGCCTTGGTCATGAACCGCATCGACGATGGCGACGTCAAGGTCGATGAGGCCCGCTACCTCGCCTCACGAATTCCCGACGCGAGGTTAAAGCTGTTCCCAGGGGCCGACCATGTGCCCTGGATTGGAAACACCGAAGACATTCTGGGAGAGATTGAAGAGTTCCTCACCGGCGCTCGTCACGTCGATGTTGAAGACCGCGTCCTTGCAACTGTGCTCAGCGCCGACATCGTCGCTTCAACCGAGCTGGTTGCACGGCTGGGCGATCGCAATTGGCGGGATCTCCTCGAGCGTCATCACGCAGTGGTTCGTCGCCAGCTGGAGCAATACCGTGGGCGCGAGATCGACACCGCGGGCGATGGTTTCTTGGCCGCGTTTGACGGACCTGCACGAGCGATTCGATGTGCCAAAGCTGTGGTTGGTGACTCGGCGAGACTAGGTTTCGAGATGCGCGCCGGACTGCACACGGGTGAGTGCGAAGTGCTGGGGGGCAAACTGACGGGAATCGCCGTTCATACCGCTGCGCGCGTCGCCGCCACAGCATCTCCGGGTGAGGTGTTGGTCTCCGCCACCGTGCGCGACCTGGTTGCAGGCTCACGCATAACCTTTGCTGAGCGCGGCGAGTATGCCTTGAAGGGATTACCACATCGCGTGCTCCTGTTCGCAGTTGAGGCGGCATCCGATGATTCCTTCTGAATGCGATGCATTCGATAGACGGTCCCCCAGGGTCCACCTGAGTCCATGGAAGTCCACGGGATAAGGTGTCAAATTAGGGCTGTGCAGTTCTCCAACGCCGGCCGGAATGCGCTGTTGGTGCCTGCTTAGCGGAATGGGTACCGTCACAATCGCCGCCACCTACGGAGCCGGTGGAAGCATCATCGGCCCCGCTGTCGCCGAGGGACTGGGCCTGCCCTTTGTAGACCGTGCAATCCCGACCGCGATCGTGGAACGGATCCACGAACCACTGGTGTCTGCTCTCGCCGACGACTCGACCGCCGGCAGCAACGTGGGCCGGCTGCTGAACAGCGTGCTGAGCTACACCGGGCTGTTTGCCGGCGTTCCCATCAACGCTGAGCAGCTCGGCGTCGCTCCGGAGGTCGCACACACCGAGGTGGCTATTCGCGCGCTCGCGGCAGCAGGTGGCGCTGTGATCCTCGGTCGCGCCGCGGTATTTGTGCTGAAAGAGCGCAACGACGTCTTTCACGTCCGGCTCGACGGGAACGTCGAGGCCCGGCGTCGCGCCTCGATGGCTCATGACGGCCTCGACTACAGGGCCGCCGTGAAATTGCAGCAGCACACAGATCACGCCCGCCGCGCTTATGTCGCGCACTTCTACCCTCGCGCCGGCGTCTGGGACGATCCGTGCCACTACCACATGGTTCTAGATAGCACCGCGATCTCATCCGACGTATGCGTCGAGCTCATCGTGCGGGGTGCTCGAGACCTGTTCTCTAGATTCGAAGCCGCACAGAGATCGAAGGGTTAGGCGGGGTTGGCGACGACCGTAGATCGCGAGCTGGCCACGGTGTCCGCACCCTCATTGATGTCGCTGCCGCAACGCACCAAGCTCGCAATTCTTGGAGCGGTTCTTTTGACGATGTTCCTGGCGTCGCTCGACCAGACGGTGGTCGGGACGGCCCTACCGCGCATCGTCACCGACCTGAACGGCGCCAGCCTGTACGCCTGGGTCGTCAGCGCCTACCTGCTGTCCTCAACCGTGACCGTGCCGATCTACGGGAAGTTCTCCGACGTGTTCGGCCGAAAGGTGATGCTGATGATCGGCGTCGGCCTGTTCCTTGTGGGCTCCTGGCTTTCCGGTGCCTCGCAAAACATGGGCGAGCTGGTCGCGTTCCGAGCGGTACAGGGATTGGGCGCCGGCGCCCTGTTCCCAATCGTGATCGCAATCATCGGCGACCTCTACAGCCCGCGTGAACGCGGACGCTTTCAGGGCCTGTTCGGCGCCGTGTTCGGGCTCAGTTTCATAGTCGGCCCATTCATCGGCGGCTGGATCACCGACCACATCAGCTGGCACTGGGTCTTCTACGTCAACGTGCCGTTCGGGGTCGCTGCCCTCGTGGTTCTTTGGACAGTGCTACCCAGCGTTGGTCGGCGGCAGGCTTCGATACGTGACCTGGACTATCTCGGCATCGCTCTTTTTACGGCGGGAGTCGTGCCCTTCATGCTCGGCCTGACCAACAAGGGCAATGTCTCCAGCACCGGCCAGCTTGCCAACTGGAGCGACCCGGACGTCGGCGGGCTGATCGTTGTCGGCATCGTGATCTTGGTGATCTTTCTGTTCGCCGAAACCAGGGCTCGTGAGCCGATCATTCCGCTGGACCTCTTCAAGAACCTGGACTACGCCGTCAGCATGGCGGCCGTTTTCGCCTTCGGCATCGCAATGTTTGCGGCGGTGATCTTCATGCCGCGCTTCTATCAGACCGCCCGCGGCATCAGCGCAGCCGCGTCCGGTTACTACATCTGGCCATTGCTCGTCGGCCTGATTGGAGGCAGCATCGGCAGCGGGCTGCTGATCAGCAGGCTCGGCCGCTACAAATGGCTGATGACCGGCGGGGCCGTGGTGATGGTCATCGGTGGCTTTCTCATGACGCACCTGACCGCCGGAGTCTCCGATCCGGAGCTGTGGGCCTGGATGCTCGTGCTCGGCGTGGGCATTGGTCCGACGATGGCGGGCTACACGATTGTGGTTCAGAACTCAGTGTCGTCGAACCGACTGGGCGTTGCTACCAGCACGCTCACCTTCCTACGCCAGATCGGAGCCAGCGTAGGGCTGGCGGCGGCAGGGACGATCTTCTCATCGTCCTTTGCGAACCGGCTGCCGGCAGACCTCGCCCAATCCGGAGTCCCTGCGTCATTGATTCCTCAACTGGTGAAAATTTCGGGCGCGCTACAGAACGTTGGCAACGGTCGCGCCTTGCTCGAGCACGTCTTGCCCACACAGTTGCAGCCACTGATCCCCAAGGTCATCGCAGGCGCGAACAACGCCCTGGCGCTGTCGATCGGAGACCTGTTCTGGATCACCGTCGTGTCGGGCGTGCTCGGTCTGGGGTGCACGCTATTGCTCAGGGACCGACCATTACGCAGCGCCGCCGACCTCCGGACTGCTGCGATCGCGGCCGCAGCGGATGGTCCGAACGGTGCCGGTGGGGCAATCGCCGGAGCGGCGCTCGAGTCTTCGCCCGGATCCGGGACGTGAACTCCACGGTCTGAGACGAGTGAGCAAGGACCGGGTGGGCCGGTTGGTCGACGGGGTCTTCGCGATCGTTATGACGATAAAGACATTGCTGCAGCGAGGCCACTCAGTGAGTCGACGATTCGGAGCCCAACGGTATGAAGCGCTTGAGCTTTCCGGTCGCGCCCCGGTCAAGGCTGTCGACCGGCGTGACAGTGATCTCTGGGTTTGCGAGACCGACTTTCCGCAGCGCGCCCTCTATTTCTCCTTGTAGATCTTTCACTCGCAAGTCGCCGATCAGCTGGACATCGATGTTTGCGCCGCGGTCGGTCTGCCGGACCTGGTATGCGATCACGGCGCGCTGCCGGCCGAGCGGCGATCGAAAGACGTGCGGGTGCACTCTAATGTCGCCGCCGTACCGGAATACGTCATCCATGCGGCCATGGACATCGTCGAGTCGACGGAATGACGAGCCACACGCGCATGGCATGCTGAGCACGGTCACTTCGTCCGTCAACTCGTAGCGAATCAGAGGCAGCGCCATGTTATACAGGTTCGTAACGATGACCTTGTCCGATGTGACATCCGCTGGTACGGCCTTTCCGATCCCATCGACGGGCTCGAAGAAAATGAGGTCGTCGACGATATGGCATCCGGCCGCTTCGCAGGAGCCGGCGATCATCAATTCGGACGCGGCATAACCATTCACCACCCGACCTCCCCACACTTCCTCCATGGCACGTCGGGCCTCAGGTAGCAGTGGTTCGGCGGAGGAGAGAATGCGCCGCGGATGGATCCGAAGCTCGCCGGCGCGGGCGCGCTCGGCAAGCAAATGAAGCATCGATGGATAGCCCGCCAGGGCCGTTGGTTGAAGGGCATTGAGCTGCGCAACCATTTCGTCGATCGGGAGGGTTACCGGCACGCGTTGCATGGCCATCGCCGGGTTCGAGAACGTCTGTGACAGGGCGCTGGTGACGTGAGTTGCCCGTTCCGCGGCAATAATCGCGACAACCGATGGGCCTGACTGTGCGTGCTTGGCGGCCGTCCTGACGCCGAAGCGGAGGGCGCCTAGGCCATGCGTCAACCAGCCTTCCCAGTCATAGACGAAGACACCACGACGACCACTGGAGCCACTTGAGGCCACGGCGTGGAAGTAATCGAGCAGGTAGGCGTCTCCAGTCAGGCCCTCGAGATGAGATTCGACCATCTCCAACGACAGGCGCTTGTCGGTCACGATCCCATCCCAGTTCGCCATCAGGTCATCCTTGGTCATCGTGGGGAGGCTCTCGAGGTCTTCTTCGCGAAGGGCATCCGTGTCGATTCCACCTAAGCGCTCGCGATGCCACGGGGAGCTCTCCTGGGCTTTCCGGACTAGCGCCCGTAGTCGCCGCTCCCGCTCAGCGCGAAGCTTGTCGGCAGGCCAGTCCAAGCGTTGTACGTATTCCGGCATCCGAGCTGCCAGCTCAGCCACGTGCTTCTGGCGTAGCTGCTCATAAGGAAGCGGCACGGCCACTGAAGTCTATGGCCCCGGCGCCTCATCGCCTTGGGGGTTGTCGGGTTGGCTGTGGTTGAGGCCGATAGCTTCGGGCGAATGCGCATGCGAGGCATCGTTCGCGCTACCGAAGCTGCTGCCGTCCAGGGAATCTGAGACTCGGCTGTGACTGGCTAAACTCCGGCATTATGCGGATCGGCATCATGCGGATCGGCATTATGCAAAAGCGGGCAATTGGTGGACCCGAGGGGATTCGAACA
>WNFF01002971.1_pt1 | contig 13881 bp, 8 predicted proteins | sample 5400441 | NCBI WGS metagenome assembly WNFF01 (sample SAMN13153345, study PRJNA577476) | soil metagenome | isolation source: 120 cm saprolite under Douglas fir tree site 2 hole 3 replicate 1 | place: USA:California | collected 2015-04-18 | reverse complement strand
GCGGGATGCGCCGTGCGCTGTGCTGCGGGGCTGGAAAACGGACGATTTATGAACAACACCATGCCCACCATCAGCACGGCTGCTATAGGCACCAACCAGGCAGTTGGTCCCCAGCGCCTCCTCGACGCCGGGGCTAAAAAACGCCGCTCCGCACTGGCGTCACGAATCAGCCCTTCTTGCCGAAGGGCTGTCTCGATCGACTGCCAGACTCGTGGGGATGGTTCCTCCGACTCGCGAAGCTCGTAGGCCTGCTCGGAAATAGCTTTCAAGTCCGAAACCAAGTCGGAGCATCTGGGACAAGAGCTCAGGTGCGCTTCCAGTTCGGCGCGGCTGGCTCCCTCTAGAACATCCGGTAATTCTTGCTGAAACTCAGCACAGGTCATACTGCCTCTCTCCCCGATCATCTCTGTCACTGTGCTTCCCGTTCCTCACGGCTTGCGGGCCTTTTCGGCTCTGCTCGTTTTCAGGAACTCGCGCAATTTCAAGCGTGCTTTATGCAACTGCGATTTGCTGTTGCCGATCGAACAACCTACGATTCCAGCAATCTCGTTATGTTCGTACCCCTCGACGTCGTGTAATACGAAAATTGTCCGATAACCCGGCGGCAGGCGCTCTATCGCCCGCTCCAACTGCAATCTCTCGATCGAGCCGGCCAGCTTCATGTCTTCGCCGCCCAGCTCTTTCTTTGGAGCCTCTTCTTCCGTCTCGATGGTCTCTTCTAAAGGGACCACCGGCAAGCCCTTCTTGCGAAGGCGCATCAAAACGACGTTAACCGCCATCCGGTGCAGCCAGGTGGAGAACGCCGACTCGCCACGAAAAGTGGCTATTTTCCTGTAAAGTTGCAGGAAAGCTTCCTGCGTCAGGTCCTCGGCTTCCGCCGCGTTGGCCGTCATCCGCAGGCATAGCGAGTAAACGCGCCGTTTATGCAGGTTGTATAAGACCTCAAAGGCTTGCGCGTCGCCTTGCTTTGCCTTCTCTATCGCTTCTGCTTCGGACAGCCTCGCCTGTGGTTGTCTTGCGTCCGTCAAATCGCCTTTTTCCGGCCGCACTTAGTCTGATGCGGCTTAAGTCTTTGTTCGTTGTACCGCTTACGGGCCGATTCCCATCCTCTAGCCCAACATCACTCGCAAGCAGGATAGCAGAACTCATTGCCTGCCTTGGACTTGCCCGATGCCCGCGTTGCGGCCAGTGACTTTCGTTACCCCAAGCCGGTGCCAACCGTAGTCTATTCCTGGCAGCTGCGGACGTCTTTATTCCTCACAAGTACGGAGCATCTGTCTCAAACGGTGACCTCAAGTAAATGCACTTAGCTCAGGCGGTCGCCTTAGCCGTCGTAATAGTCTCCAATCCGTGGCTGTGCGGCCCAAGTTCTCTCTGGCGCAACAGGAAGGCAAACAGTACCCCCAAAAACCCCAAAATGGAAAAAATCCACATCCCCAGGCGATATCCCGCAGGATTGCTAGCGCTGGCATGGCTGTAATCGTTAGCCCAGCCAATGAGCAGGTTAAAGCCGAACAGGCCGATATTCTGAATCATAGTCATCAAACCGTAGGCAGTACCTAGTTTGGACTGTTCGACGATGTACGCAACCGACGGCCACATTACCGCGGGAATCAAGGAGAAGGCGACTCCCATCATTGCCATCGGGATGTAGAGGTTTACATGCGTGTAGGCCATCATCAGGTACACGGGAATGAGGAGCATAGAGCCGAGCATCATCAACAGAGCGCGTTTGCCCACACGGTCCACCAGTAGTCCAAATAGCGGAGTGGCAATCATGGCGAACAGGGTCAACATACTGGAGAGGAAGCCACCGAACTCACGCGAGGTGCCGTGCCCTTCCATGAAGAACTTAACCGCGAAGGTCTGAAACGGAAAGATCGCCGAGTAGAAGACTACGCACAGGGCGACAATGAGCCAGTAGTTTACGCCTAATTTAAAAAGGTCAGCGAAGACCACCTTGTCGGTAGAGGTTTCGCCGAGATGATACTTTTTCTCGGCGTACACCTCCATAGCCCAGTACACGACCGCGCCGATGAGGCAGAGGATGGAGAAGCCCAGCGCAATCAAAAAGGGCCCACGCCAGTTTGCGTAAGCGTGTGCGGCCCAAGTCGGGGAGTTTAACGCGGCGAATGACCCCAGGCGCGTAATAGTCAGGTTGACTCCGAAAGCGAAACTTAGCTCTTTCCCCTTGAACCATTTGGCCAGCGCCGTGATCACGGCAACATTCAGCGATTCCGCCCCCATCCCGAAGATCAGGCGTCCCGCAGCCATGACCCACAGGTGGGAGGATGCCACGGTGATCGCCGGTCCCACTACGCAAAGGGCCCCAAAAATCATCAAAGATTTTCGCAATCCCAGACGATCAATAATGAAACCACCGATGAGCACGGTGAAAATGTTTGGGAAACTGTAGATGGCCTGTAGCAGTCCGATGTTCGAATCGGAAAAACCAAGCTGCGCTTTCAGTACGTCGGCCAACGGACTAAGCGCGTCATAAACGTAATAGCTGCCGAACATTGTCAGGCTTATGAAGACGAGAACTGTCCATCGATACAGGGCGGAGGGAGTGGGTCGAGTGTCTTCAGGCATCAGGAGTCTGTCCCGCGAAAAAGATTTTACTCGGATCGCGACCCGCGAATTAAATCCAAACTCGGGCGAGACGCAGCTTCTGTGAACCCAGGTGAAGTTACGAAGCAAGAAGATAGCAGATGAGGAAGCGGTTAGCACATCGCATTTGCTTGAAAAACCAACCACGAAGCCGCAAAGAGTACTGAAGCAGGGAGGCGCCTTAGGCAACGCCTTCGAGAAGAGCGACTAACAACTTTAAAAATTTGGGCAGATTCGCACAATGAATACTAGCCGCTCAACCGGTAGTCCCTACGATTTGCCGGCTGCGGCCTGACGCATTCTGCTCCGACCATGCTCAGCTAATCTGTTCCGTCTTGCCTTTGTATTTTACGGTCCCATTCTGCTGGTTGATGCGGTCAATGTCCTCGTTCGTATAGGTGCGGGCAGCCTGCTTCTTGCTGGCGTGAGTCAGTTGCGCTTCTTGGGCGGCGCTGATACTCATTTCGAACACCGAAACACCAGTCTCGAAGTAGGGTGATCGGGATGCGGGCTCTTGCCCTTCAACTGTCCGCGACAGTCCAGCCACTGGGGCTGTCCCGTAAAAGACAGGCGCCAAAGAGATGCCAACGGCCGCCGGGCTTACGATAGCTACCGTCGAGTTGGTCGCACCCGCGACGTTGCCCGCAGTCGCGTTGCTCGCCCCAACTGTCAACCCGGAAGAACCATCCAAAGAGACGATCGGCGTCTTAACCAGGGGAACGTACGGCGTGGGTGGGTAGTAACTACCCCAGCCCTGATTTCCCGCATAACCGGAGATCACGGTGACCTGCCCAACCGCCAGCCTGGCCATTGCCAACATCGCGCAGACGATAAGTAAACGGCGCATACGCACCTCCAAGATCTTCTAGACATGTCTATGATTCGCCGCTGCCCGTGGAGGATGCTCTTTAAGACGTGAAAACCCTTGTCAGATGCGGCTTGTGACTTTTCCGTTGGAAACTCTCGGCTGGGCGCCCGATTCCTATCGGGGATAATGGAAGTAGACATTGTGTTGCGACGGTATCGGAACATTGTCTATAGTGGCGGGTCTGAAGCGCCAATTTTGCACCGCGGCCAGCACCTTCTCCTCGATGTTATAGCCTAACGATTGCAAGATCTTAGTGCCAATCACGTTTCCCTGAGCATCGATCGTGACTTCCACCACCACATCCCCTTGTACATCGCGTGGTATATCCGCACGCGAGATGAGCGGCTCCGGAAAAACTACAGGCAACGCCGGCCTGACTTCATGCCCATTCGCTGGGCCGCTGGCCAGGAATCCAAACGGTGAGCCAGCATGAATAGACTCACGGGACTCCTGCCCAGGTTGGTCGTTCGCTGCAATCAAAGCTGGAGTCTCCGCCTCGCGCGCTTGCGTTGCGTTGGGCACGGGCGCTCTCAGCCTTCGATGCTTGGCTGCAACCTTGTGTGGCACGGAAACAGCGCGTTCCTGTATTGCCAGATATGTAATCTCAGTTGAGCTTCCATTCGCTCCCGCCATCGTCGCAGATGGCGTCACAAATGGCGCACGTGGTCCTCGGAGGATCAGCAACAGGAGTAAAAAATGGACCGCAAATGATGCGGCCAGGGAACTGGACCAACGATTGCCCTGGCGCGGTAGCGGCGTAAACATCCCACCATCTTCTCACGAGAGCGCTGGATTTTTATGCCGTTCGTGGTGCGCTCGGTTGGGCTGCATTCTTGCGTGCAGGCTGCTGAAAAACTTTGATTGCTAGTGAAGACGACTCTGTTATCAAGTTCAACAGTGGTGCTCTGCTATCGCCGCATCCTCCGCCGCATAATCGAACCCCGCCAGGAATGCGGCGACCGGCGGATTCTCTCGCTCCCAGCGTATCGTCTGCCGGATCGCTTCCTCGATCGCTACCGGCTCCTCGTACCCAAGCTCGTGGCGGATGCGCGCGGAACTCGCCGTCCAATGCTGCGCGGCGTTGCCGGGTTTTAGCAAGTGCGGCGGCGTGCGCTCCACCGGCAGGACGACGAACTCCCCTTTCCACCGCATCTCGCTGGCGATTTTTCGCGCCCATTCCAGTTCGCTGAACGATGGTTCCTCGCACACGTTATAGATACGTCGCGCTGCGCGATCATCTGTGGCTGCCAGCGCAATGGCTGCGGCCACGTTCTCCACGTAACCCCGCGGCGAGCGCCACGCGGCCAGCGCCTCTGGAAAAATGATGTGGTCCCGTCCGTCGCCGATGCGCTTGACCACGGGATAAAAACGATGCAGCCGATCGCCGGGTCCATATACCATGGGCAGCCGGAGCACAGTGCCGGGGAGTTCACGGTCATTCATCACAGCGCGCTCCGCCGGGATCTTGTCGTAATCGTCCGTCACCCAAGAGAAAATCTTGCGCATGAGATGCATGCTGTCTGGTGGCTAGGGATGCAGACTGCGCCGCAGTTCCGACTCTTCCGTAAGCGGCACCTCCTGCAGCGGACCACTTTCCGTGCCCTGCGAAATGGCTATCGCCCGGTACACGTCGATGCTGCTCAGCATGACCACGCGTCGCGTCCCGCCACGGAATGTGTTTATTAGCTCTTCCGCCTGTGGACCCGAACTGATAACTAGGTCAATCACGACATCTGGAGCAAAGCGCTTCAGTACCTGAGCACTGGTGGTGAGTCGGTTACGGTCGCCCCGAATCTCGTCCACGCCAGCGGGCGCGGCGGTCGTGCCGCGGTGAAACACCGCCAGCGTGTGCCCTTGCTGCTTCAGTGCGGCCACGGCGAACCGCCCGATGAAGCCATTCCCACCAATTAGAAGGATGCGCACAGGAAAGTCAAATAATCACAAGAAAACGTGTCCTGTGCCAGAAAATTCTCTTACTTCCATAACCCCAGCTGATAAGAAAGGAAGACATGCGCGGATAAGACGAACAGCAGTTGGGAGTTTTCAGCTACACGAGTCCTGAGCAACGAATCCTTTTTTTTCGCAGACTGGTAGCGCCAAGCCAACCTGGCAGCACTCCAAGTTCGCAGTATGGGTACTTAGGTGGATGAAAATGAGTGGTATAAAGTGCGACGGGAAATCAGTCAGAAAAGAGCGGATTTTATTTCCTCGATGTCTACCGGCTTGAATGCAAAGTAGTCGACCTTCAAAGCCAGGGCGGTGCGGAGGCGGTCGACTGTGGGCGATCGGTGTAAACAACCACTGCCGGCGCCGATCTCAATTTCTTAGCTTCCCGGGCGAGTTCCAGACCAAGTCCTTCTTCCTCCAGGCTCATATCTGTCACAACAGCGTCATATGCTCCTCGCCCGATCGCCTTACGGGCTGCGGCGAAATCTGGAACGGCTCGAACCCGATATCCCCGCTTCTTCCAGAATAGTCTTGAAAGTGTAACGAATGGCGGGTTCATCTTCCGCGAGCAGAATTGAGCCTCTGGTTGCTACCTCGTCTGTCAATTCGAGATGGACCCCACTGAGGAAATTAGGATGCCGCTATGTGCAAATGAGTTGCGCAAATGGACGCGGCTTTTGTTCCAACATAGCTTTCAGTCTGCGGCGGTGCCTTCGTCACCAATGAGAGGCACGAAGCGGCACCCTTCGAGATGTTGAAGCACTGTTATGTTTTGCTGCTTGCGCACGAGCAACAGTTCTTGAGCATGTGATGAACCGACGGGGATGACCATGCGTCCGCCGTCTCGCATTTGTTCAACCATTGCAGGGGGCAGTTCCGACGCGGCAGCAGAAACAATGATGACATCAAAAGGCGCGTGTTCAGGTAGACCTTTGCTGCCGTCCCCAATCAGTATGGTGACGTTTTGGTAGCCGAGGGCGGCGAGAACGCGCTCGGCAGTCTGCGCCAGGGAGGCGTGGCGCTCGACCGAGTAGACGTGAGACGAAAGTTCAGCCAGTACGGCCGCCACATAACCAGAGCCCGTTCCGATTTCGAGAACCTTGTCGGTGGGCTGTATCGCCAGGGCTTCAAGCATGAGGGCGACTATGTAGGGTTGTGAGATGGTCTGTCCATGGCCGATCGGAATCGGATGGTCTCCATATGCCTGATGATGAAATGGCTCAGGAATGAATTGTTCTCGGGGGATGCGGGCCATGGCGTCAAGCACACGCTCGTCGCGAATGCCGCGGGCGCGGAGTTGGAGCGCTACCATGTGCTGGCGGTCGGCTGCGAACGCGTCGGGTTGGCCATCATCGAGCATAGCGACATCACGATGAAAACCGGCTTGGTAGATGCCCTTGCTATTTTCGCCTTTTGCGGACCTTTACATCAAAACTGACCACGCCGTTCTGGTCGCGGAGCCCGACAATCGACACGTTTCGGGTCACGTTATATACGACTTGGATGATCTGCTGTGCGGCTTGCGAGACGTTCGTGCTGTAGGTCAGCGTTAATTTGTCGGAAACTTGCTGCTCAATCGTGACTTGAGGGCCCCGATTGATGCTGGTTTCGTTGCCTAAACCTTGAGGGTCGATTTTAATACGGCTGACCCCGAACAAGCGCTGCACCCGGTTGCTGACGGTGGCGTTGAGGGCTTGAGTAAGAATCAGGTTTGAGGCTTCCTGGCTGAATGGGGATGGCGAAGAATTTTGCAGAGCGGCGGACTCCTCGCGAGTGCGTCCTAAGGCAAGCAACGCTATGATGTCGGCACTCGGCAGCGGCGGCTCGGAACGATAGTTAACATTGAGTTTGTCGAGTGGACCGTTTAGCCCGAGGGTGATGTCGTATTCGCTGACGCGAGTGGTAGCTTCGAGATCGAGCACGGGCTCAATACGCACCGGATTGGTGAAACTTACATCGCCGCGCTCCAGACGGTACTTGCCACCGTTGAAATTGACCTCGCCCTCGATGATGTCTACTCGGCCGAGCAAAACCGGACGGGCAACAGTGCCGCGCATGTGCAAGTCGGCGTCCCCGGAAAGCTTCGCCAGCGCGGTCTGCATCTGAAGCTCCGGCGTGGTAGTGACGTGAATGTCGAGCTTGATGCGATTCAGCAGCGAGTTGGGATTTGGAACGGAGGCCGAATTCTTCACGCCCTGGAGATATGCTGCGAAATCAAACCCGGGCGTTACCGCTAGTTTGGTGACGGTGATGTCGCCGCTGAGCGTGGCTGCGGTACTTGTGCCAGTGAGATGCAGGTCGGCATTGGCGGTGGAGCTGACCCCCGGCGGATAGCGCAGGCGGACGTCTTGTCCCTCAGCGGTCAAGTCCAATGTGGCTTGCCGATGAAAGTAGCTCACAGAGCCGCCCAGGGTAACCATTCCACCGCCGCTGCGGGCGGTTAACTTTTCAATCTGTATACGATCCTGATCGAAAAGGACCGAGCCATTCAACGCGCTGAGGCCGCTGGGAAGTCCGCTATACGTGATGGCTCCATCGGAAACTAGAAGGCGGCCTTGGAGCAACGGATCGGATACCGTTCCAGCCGCATTTAAACTCACCGTCGCCGTACCCGACGAAGTGAAATCGGGATTGAAACTTTCGATCAGCTTCAGGTTCATGCGTCCGTCGGCGTGAAGATCGAGCCGGCGTTCGCCTGCGAGTTGCGCTGTGCCGTGCGCCGTGATGTCGGTTAGATCGCCAAGCAAATGGAGCTGCTGGAGATTCAGCATCTGATTTTCAACTGCAAAGCGAATGGGGCCGTCATTGTGCAGCTTGATGCTTTCGATATCAACAAAGAGATCGCTGAAGTTGGCTGTGAGATTTAGCTCTCGCGGATGGCGCAATGGCCCCGTAACCCGTAACTCGCCGGCCATCGACGAATGGCCGGTTAAGCGTCCCCCAAAATAAACGCGGATTAGCGAATCCACATCGAGATGATTGAAGTGCATCGTCAGGTCGGCAGGCCACTCCTGGCGCATGCGGATGTTGCCGTCCAGAGTCAGTTCCGATTCTTGAAAGTTGGAAGTGCCGGCGAGGTGGAGGTCGGGACCTCTGCTGACCGCTTCGATAGTGAAATTTCCTGCGCGCTCCTGGTCGAATGTTAGATCCCGCAACTGGATCTTTGCATTGATTGCCGGCTCTTGAAAGGTGCCGTCGCCTTGCGCGTTGAAATCCATACGCCCGGCAACGTTGAAACGCCTGGTCTGCAATTGGGAAATTCGGCTCAGGTCGAAATCAGCTCCGGCAAGGCTGAAACGACACGTTCCCGCCGAGAAGTTGTAAGCAGCGGCGCCAGTTATCCGCGCATTGTCCTGTGTGGCTTGAATGTTGTTGAGCTGTGCTTCTCCATTAATGAAACGGATGTCGCTGGTGAAAATTCCTACTGGCTGGCTGTAGAACGTGGCATTTGTGAGCTGTACGTGGCCTGCACCGTGAGGATCTAATCTAGTACCGGACGCTTGGACGATCAAATTCATGCGTCCGCTGGCGGGGTACCTATAACCGGCCAGGGCTTGAACTTCTTCGAGGTCAGCGTTGCGCAAATCCAAATGCGCAGTAAATGGAGTGTCATCAGTGAAACGACCTTTTTGCAAAGCGGCACTGACCTCAAAGCGGATCTGAGTCTCACCACGACGCAGAAGTCCATTTCTTACCGAGATGTTACGCGGTGACCACTGGATAAAAGCGACCGCGGAGTCCCAATGAACCTGTTCTTGAGGACGGCGCGAAGTTGCGGGGACGGCCGACTCGAAGTTATCGAGCTGCAGATTTCCGGCGACGCTGAAGGTAGAGACCTTGCCCATTACGGCGCCGTTAAAAGTCGCACGGCCATGCAGAGTAATGGGCAGTTGCGCTGGCCCGCGCAATGCGAGCACTACGGGTTGCCATTCATTCAGGTTGGTAGTAGTTGCTGTGAACCTTAAGCTCGAGGTGGAGGAGAGCAGGCCGACGGCCGTGATCTTCGTGGCCGGAGTGGCGGCGGTAAATTCGGAGACCTCGAGTTCCTGTACGCGTCCGTGATAGATTCCACGTCCCCGCGCTGTTACGGGCAACTCGTCTGGGGATGAATGGCTGGGCGGCACAATATCAAATGAGATCTGAGTGTCGGCCTCGCGCGGGGCACCCCGCCAGCGCGATTCCACAGTTCCATTCGCCGTGCCCGCCAGCTTCAGTCGGTCCAACAGGCGCGCAGAGACCGATTCGGCCAATGCGGAAACTGAGAGATCTTTCATCCTTAAGCCGACAATTCCTGTTTGCTCACCTGCTTTTTCTGCTCTCGCTTTGGTATGGAGCGGAAGTTCCGAATGTAACCAATTTAGGATCTCGACATCGCCCGACACCGCCCCTCCCAAGAGACGTCCTCGAAGGTCAGTCAGCTTGAGCTGCTTATCATTAACGAAAAACTGGGAACTAAAGCTGGCACTCCGGACAGAGAGATTTTCGTCATGAAAATCAAGGTTGTGGGCCTGAATGTTTCCATCAGATGCAAACTGCTCCAGTGACCATGAACCCTTACCTTGCAGTTCCAGCATGCCCTGACCCACTCCGTGCCGGCGCACAATGGCAGCAACCTCAACTAGATCGAGTGCGCCGGTGTAGCTGCCGTTAACCCGCGGGTGACGGAAATCAGCGATCCGCCCATTCGCTTCCAGATGCGAACGGCCCGAAGACCATTTCAGCGAACTAATCTCAAGGTAATCCCTTGCCAGGCCGAACTGCGCTTCTACCCGCGAGGCAAAAGGTCGGAAGTCTTTGAACCGGGTGTCAACTTTGCCCAGGATCAGATAGCTTTCGAAGCGTTGCCGGGAAGTCGAATACCGCATGCCCGTAGAAAGATCATTGGCTATGAAATCGAAGGGAACTCGCTGGTTATCCCATAGCAATTCGCCCTTCTGAACGTCGAGCCGATTAATCGAAACCGAAAAAAGCTGTTCGGCGGGAGTCTTCTGAGCTCGCGGAATTCTGGGCTCGGGTTGGTTGGTGGTGCCGTCGCTATAGACGATGAAGTGAACGACCGGATGATCCAGAAGAAGTGAATGGAATCCGAACTCGGTTCCCAGCAACGAAATGATCTTTATGCGCGCCACAAAACGGTCCACATGCGCGTAAGGCACTTCGCCTGTGCCTTCGCGCCCATGAACCGTGACGTCTCGTACTTCCACCTGCAAGCGGAAAGGAATAGTGTGGAAACTACCCAGTTCGACTTGCCCGCCGGTCACTCGCTCTAATTCGGCGATTAAACGACGTCGGACTAGCGCCTGAAATGAATTGGTAGTTGCGTACCAAGCCAAGGCTGCCAGCACAAACAGGAAAGCTGTCGCGAACACTCCCAGGTATTTCCAGAATTTTCGGCGCGGCGCCTTAGCGGGACGTTCGGTCACTTTACCTGCGTTCCCGGAGGTCCCAGGAATGTGGAGGGAGTTCGGATTTGGCCCGCGGCCCGCAAGTTCTGCAGCCATGACCCCAAAAGGTCGTTCACCTTCTGCTGTGTAAGCAGTTCTTTAATTTGAGTACTGACCTTAGCTAGGGGAACCTCTTCAGCGCCAGACTTCTTTAGCTGAGGAACAATTTTTTCTGTGTAATAAACCTCAATGCTGCGGGAATCTATCTGAATACCCGCACGTAAACGGGCTTCCACGAGTTGCATCAACTCAAGTTGCTGGGCAATGCGAGTTTCCATTTCCTTTTCTTTTATCCCGTAGCGCTGGAGCGTCGCCTGCCAGCCCTGTCCAGTTTCGGTACCGGGATACAGCTTACGGACCTCCCTGATGTGCTCATCTACCGCCGCACTTTTGACCGGCTCGACGTAAGATGCCTGCACTTGCTCACGCAGCAACTCCTGGTCAATCAGGCGGTCGAGACTCGCCTTCCGATCATCGGAACTAAGTTTATCCAGTGGTCTATGGTCAATGAAAGCTTCGTAGCGAATCGCGTCTTCCCAATCACTCTGCAAGATAGCGTGTCCATTTACCGTGGCCACGACGCGATCAACCATTTCGCCACCCTGTGTTTCCGAAGCAAGTGTCTGGCACCTCCCTGACATGACATGGAAAAGAATAAACATGGCAAGAAGAACGACGAAATGGAAGTGCTTTCCGATCATTAGAATGTCTGCCCAATGCTAAAAAAAACGTTGAAGCGGCGCGCGCGTTGCGGATTAAAAATGTTCGTCGGATTCCCGTGTGAATCCAGCACAAAACTCGGGAACGCGGGTGGATTCAGATTGTATCCGAAGTCGAATCGAACCGGGCCGATGGGAGTCTTATAGTGTACCCCGACGCCGACTGCCTGCGAGATGTAGTTATAGTTGCATTGGCTGGCGGTGCTCTCGTCGAGGCAGAGGTTCTGATCGGTCTGTTTCCAGTGCGCAACGCTGTGCAGCATATCGTGGGCGGCGGTAAAAACGTTCCCCGCATCGTGAAAAATTACGAAGCTGACATTGTCCTGCAGGTAAGGCAGGGTCACCGGCGGGAAACGAAGCTCGAGATTATTCAAAAACAACGCGCTCCCTCCTAACGGGAACCCGGTTACAGGATCCCGCGGCCCCGCTTGATTCAACCCGAACCCGCGATGCGAGTTTCCGCCGCCGGAAAAGAAACGTTCCGGCAAGGGAATCAAGTGCAAATCGGTAGTGAGCGGGAGAGTTACTCCCGGATTGACGATGACTGTGTTGCTGAAAGGGTTTTCAATGCCGATGCGAGTAGAGCGCGCGAAAACGAATTTCCTCGCGACAGGCCGATTTTTTCCGAATGGCTGGTAGGTAGAGTTTTGGATCAGCAAGCGCCCGAAATCAGCTTCGGACCCGAAATAACTCGAGGCCACGCCCCCGTCCACCGTGGTGTAATTGCCCTTACTGGTTTCAAGCTGATTGTCACGCTTGTCGCGGACGTAAGTGAAGCCCGGCATGCCCACGCGGACGGGTTGTGAGAGCAGCGGAATCTGGTTCGAACTGATTACGATGTTCGTGGCCTTAACCCGCCGGTACGTGTAACGATAGAACATGGTGCTGGCCTTATTGATCTTTTGTTCCGTTTGAACTGAACCTTCCAGTCGCTGAGAGGTGAAGGTCGTAACATCCAGAGTATTGTCGTAAAAAGCGGTGAAAGTAAGTCGCAGATCGCGGTTGAACCATTTGGGAACATCGTAACTCAGTAAACCCCGTTGCTGCAGTCGCCCGACGTTAGTTTTGAAAGCGATGGTTTGATTTCGTCCACGAAGGTTTAGGCGGGTGACGTCGAAGGAAACCCGAGGGCTGACGCCAGTGGCGCCCTGTGGCTGGTTGCTGCCAATACCAGGCTGTCCAGTCTGAAACTCAAAGCCGAACCCATAATCGAATGTATAACGCTGGGCTTCGTGCACGTCGACCAGCACATTCTTGTTAGGTTCGGTTCCCCCTGGATTTTGTACTGCCGTATCAACTTCGTTAAAAATTCCAAGATCATAGAGACGGCGCTGAGTGTCGAGCATATCTTGCTGGCTCAAGGGCGTCTCAGGTATAACCTGCAACTCCCGATGGACGATATACGGTCGGGTGTAATTCAGGCCTGAGACCAGTACTTGGCGGACGAAGAATTGCTCACCTTCGTGGATTGTGAAAGTCACGTCCATGCGATTGGCTTCGCCTTTGGCCGGCTCGCTGGAAACCTCGAAATTGGCGTCCGGGAATCCATGGTTGAAGTAGTAATTCAAAACCGAATCACGATCCCCGGCAATATTGAATTCGGAATAAGGCTGACCTTCCGACGTACTGAGCAAGGGAAGAAGTTGATCAGTGGGGATGGTATTGTTGCCCAGTACATGCAGCGAACCGACCAGCGTCTGCGGACCTTCATTAATCTGTACGATGACACCCAATTGGGCCTCCACTCCCTGGAAATCATCTTGCACGTCTCCTGTGATCTTCACCTCGCGAAACCCGTTAGCGCGGTAGAGTTCCTCAAGTCCGCGCAGATCGCTACGTAGTAGGCTTTGGCTGAAACGCCCGTGAGAAAAATGGCCTGAAGCGGGTTGAACTTGCATTCGACCGCGAAGCAGTTCCTGATCAAAGTATTTGTTGCCGTTAATGATGACTTTAGCCAATTTGTGACGAGGACCTGGATCGATCGTGTAGATCACCTGCAATTTATTCGTTGCTGTGTCTAAGTGTTTTTGGAGATCGATTGTGCCGTCGAAGTAACCGCGAGTTTGAAGGTAGTCGAGCAAATTGCGGCGGCCCTCACTTAGCAGGTCATCGTCGAGGGCGCCTTCTTCGTAAACCGGCACATTATTCTTGAGTATCGAGCGACGAATCCTAAACCCTTGTACTTCGATGTTCACGACAGGGCCCGGCTCAATACGATAGGTATAGTCCACGGTATTGGTTTCCGGCCGGTAGGCCCGCTCGCTGATCGAGACCTGTGCCAGAAGCCGGTTCT
>WNFF01018581.1_pt2 | contig 13882 bp, 15 predicted proteins | sample 5400441 | NCBI WGS metagenome assembly WNFF01 (sample SAMN13153345, study PRJNA577476) | soil metagenome | isolation source: 120 cm saprolite under Douglas fir tree site 2 hole 3 replicate 1 | place: USA:California | collected 2015-04-18 | reverse complement strand
CCGGTGGTTTCGAGGAGCGCGCGCCCGGGCATCGCCAAGCCGATCGCAAACATGAATTTGACGGGCGGGTTGAACAAGTATTTTTGAAGGATGTGGACGATACGGCGCTTCATCGGCTGCGGCTCATGAGCGGCGATTATATCTTGCGATGGCATTGATGAGTCCGAGGATGGTATATTCCGTGGCTTCGATGTGCACCGGGAGACCTAGGTCGAGCAGCGTGGCGGAGGTGATGGGGCCTATGGAGGCGAACTGAACTCCAGCGAGTAATTTGAAAGTGGCAGCCGTCCCTCCGGGACGGGAACGGGCCGGGTGGTTTTCCCGGGGCTGAAGCGCCGGGCTATTGGCAGTCGTTCCTCCGGAACTGAGGCTGGGATGGGCGCCGGCTCCGGGTTGCTCCCCTTGCTCCACGAGTATCCCCAGCAGGTTGGCAAAATTCCTTACCGTGGAAGAACTGGTAAAGGTCACAACATGCGGGCGGCGTTTAGGATCTTTGATGATCGAACGCAACCGAGTTTGCGACGAAGCCGGGACCACCGTCTCGTAAGCTTCAACCACATCCACATCCGCGCCCATCTTGCGCAGCTCGCGGGGGATTACATCACGAGCAACTTTGGCGCGGGCCAGCAGGACTCGCTTCCCTTGAACCTTTCCGCTCAGACTTTCGACGACTGACTCGGCGATGTAGCGCTCCGGAACGACTGCGACCTTCAGCCCCAGCTTTTCGATTTCCTGACGCGTGGCGGGGCCGATCGCTGCGATCCGGAGATGCTTGGAATATTTCGGTGAGATTCGAAGGCGCTTCATGCGGGCGGAGAGCGCTTCGACTCCGTTGACGCTGGTGAGGATGAGCCAGTCGTAGTCGGCGATGGCCTTGAGCGCTGTGTCAAGCGGCATGTAAGACCGGGGCTTACGAATTTCGATGAACGGAATCTCAATGACCTCCGCGCCGAGCTTCTTTAGTCCGGCCGATAACGCGCTGGCCTGATGCCGCGCCCGTCCGACGAGGACGCGAACGCCAGCAAGCGGAGAATGTTGGGAGGATTTCTTGTGCGACGAGTTCATGTCGAACCCAGGCCGCGCTCTTTCATTAGAGTCGCGACGGCGGTGACGTTGGAATCTGAACTGGAGGCGAGAGACTTGACCACATTCTCTTGCTCAGTTCTAGTGCGGTTCTGGCTCAGTTTGAATTTTGTTTCCACGCGGACGGCCTTGATCTCGAAGCCGACGATGTGCTGCACCATGCGGCCACGATATTGCTCGCTGAGCGACGGCCACCGCGCTGCATAACACGAATCAAAATGCGCAATCATCTCTTCCAGCAAGTGAGTGAGCTGGTCTTTTTCAGTGAAGACCGTCCCTGGCCCATACACGTGAACGGCAGCATAGTTCCAGGTGGGGACGCTTTCGCGAGTCTCATACAGGCTGGGAGAAATGTAGGCGTGAGGGCCGTGAAAAATCACCAGGGATTCCTGATCTTGGCTGATGGACTTCCAGTGCGGATTGGCCTTGGCCACGTGGCCGCGGAGTTGCAACTGGCCGTCAACCTCGCGTGCCAAGATCGGAAGATGGGTGGCGAATGGGCCGTCGTCCGTGGCCGATATCAAGAGGGCAAAAGGATTCGCCCGCATGAAAGCCAAAGCAACGGCTCGATCTTCAACGCGGTTAAATTCGGGGATGTACACATCAACTCCGATTTGGAGCGAGCACATGTCGCGGCTCGCGATTCAAAACCTTAACTCATGGTTGTTGTGGCATGGCGGCACTCCGACCGTAGACTTGGTCAAGTATTTCCGCGCCGCCGCGTTGCAGAAGATTATCTCCCACCTTTTCTCCCAGCTCTGAGGGGTGACTTCCCGTCGCGGACTGGCGTAGCACTGAGGTTCCATCCGGACTCGCAATTACGGCCTGCAGGTGCAATAGTCCGTCCTCTAGTCTTGCGCTCGCACCGATCGGGACTTGGCAGCCACCACCTAGCTTCTTTAGAAGCGCGCGTTCACAGATTGTCTCGGACCGCGAGGCTTGATCGTCGAGAAATGAAATCGCATCACGAACTGATTCATCGCCTGTGCGAATCTCGATGGCCAGCGCGCCTTGCCCGGCTGCGGGACACATGACTTCAACTGGAATAATCTGGCGGACTAACTCCGTCCGGCCGAGCCGCCGTAGGCCTGCCAGTGCAAGAATTATGGCATCGTATTCGCCGGATTCGAGCTTGCGCAGGCGGGTGTCCACATTTCCCCGCAGGGGATGGACCACCAGGTCCGGACGAATGGCCTTGAGCTGGGCCTCGCGCCGCAGGCTGCTGGTTCCCACGCGAGCGCCGTTCGGGAGTTTTTCGAGGGAGGCGAAATTCTTCGAGCACAACGCATCGCGGGGATCTTCGCGGGCCAACACGGCCGCAATCTCGAACTGCTCAGATAGTTCCGTCGGCAGATCTTTCAGACTGTGGACGGCGAGATCAATGCCGCCCGCGGCCAGCGCCTCTTCAATCTCCTTGGTGAACATACCTTTGGCGCCAACTTTCGCCAAGGCCACATCGGTGATTTTGTCGCCGGTGGTGTGAATGATTTTGATTTCTACTTCATGGTCACGTTCACGCAAACGGGCGGCGATGTGGTTCGCCTGCCAGAGAGCTAGTTGCGATCCGCGCGAGCCGATCTTCAGCGGTAGCAAGCATCAGCTCCTGTGCTCGGGATCCTTGTCGTCTTCTACGGAAGGAGATGCTGGGGAAGGCTCATCTTCAAGTGAAGTAGAAGGTTTTCCCTGTAAATCAAAGATTTTACGAAATGAATCAATTAGGGTTGTGATCTCTGGCCCGGCGGCGGCGGACTTCAGGCTGCGGATCGGCGTGTGCAGAATCTTGTTCACAATACCGCGACTCAGGGCTTCAATGGCGGCCTCCTGCTCAGAGGAAAGCTTTCCCAAACGTCCACGGACGCGGTCCAGTTCCGCCTGGCGAATGGTTTCGAACTGGTCTTGCAGCGAAACAATGGTCGGAACTACGTGCAAGGTTAGCAGGCGGGCCTGGAAGCGCTCGACTTCGACCTCGATGATGATCTCCGCGCGCTCGGCTTCTTTCTTGCGGCCTTCGACGTGGGAAGAGACGGCGTCTTGTAAGTCATCAATGTCATAAACGAAGATGCCGTCGAGCTTGTTCATCTCCGGGTCAACGTCGCGGGGGACAGCAATATCAATAAAGAACATGGGACGGTTTTTCCGTCTTGCCAAAAACTTTTCGCCATGCTCGCGCTTGAAGATGGCGCCGGGTGCGCCGGTCGAGGTGATCACAATGTCGGCGCGGTCGCAGTTGTCGTACAGATCGTCAAAGCGAATGGCTTCTCCGCCGAAGCTGGCGGCCAGCGCGACCGCACGGTCGTAGGTGCGATTGGTGACAAAGATTGGCCCTGCGCCCTGGGCCAGCAAATGCCGTGCCGCGAGCTCCGACATTTTGCCCGCGCCCACCAGGACTCGTAGAGGTGGGATTCATACGAGGCCGGCTCCAGACGGAAGTATTGCGCCAGGAATTTGCGTAAATCAGTGCTGCCCTTGGTGGTCTGGGCGAGAACTTCGACGCGGTTGCAGGTACTCAGAATCATTCCCTCGGCAACGCCGGGGACACGCAACAACTGCTGTAAGGCTTCGGGCAGCTTGCGATCGGGAACGGCAAGCCGTTCCCGGACCTCGACTGGCGCCGTTTTGTGGCTAACGCCAATAAGCTGAAAGTTCATGGCCTCGCCAGCGCGTGGATGGTGCTGAAGTAGTTTGCCGCCCACGCCACAATTGCCATCGCGAACGTTCCTGCTGCTAGATAGGCGGCGCGGCGTCCGCGCCAACCGGCGCTCCAGCGGGTATAGAGCAGAATCAGGTACACGGCCCACATCAGCAAAGAGAGCAGAATCTTGGCGTCGCGAAAATCCACCCGTCCGAAGTGGGCTTGGGCAATCACCATCCCCGCTACCAGGCCAGCCGTCATGAAGGGAAAGCCGATAAGCAGCGAGCGAAAGCCGATCTCATCCGTCACTTGAAGCGGCGGCAGTCGCGAAAACAGTCCGCCAGCTTGCTTGGCTTTTAACGCCCGTTCCTGGAACAAGTACAGCAGGCTGGCGCTAAAGCTCAGAACCAAAGCAGCGTATCCCGCGAAGATCAGTGAGATGTGAGCCACCAGCCAACCCCATTGCGCGGTGGAGGAAGTCAGGACGAACGGCTCCTGCCCGCTCGCGCCCACGAACGTGAGCAAAAACACCACCGGGAACACGACGATGCCCGGTGAGGTGGTCTGATAGACCATGTACACGATCAGGAACACCACCATGATTAAAAATCCGAGCGCGGAGGCGGCGACTGAAAGCGATGCCAGGCTGAGTTCGCCCGACTGCCGCACCGCTTCGGCGATGGCAACAAAGTGAAAGACCATGCCCAGGTAGGCAGCGTGCAGCGCTATCCGACTAAGCAGGTCTTCCATTTGGGCGGAATCTTGAGCGGAGGCGCCATTGGAAGCGCGACTGGGGATCCGAGTGAGCGTCACCAGGACGTACACCAGTCCGAGAGCGTACAAAGCCAGCGCGACCCGCAGCCAGATGATGGACATGTGAGATCAAAGGCGGAGCGAATCCGCGCCTTTCACGCAATTATAGCGGCTGGGAGACAGCGGGGGTGGGCTGAGGAGCTTGCCGACACGGGAATGGTTCCTGCGGAAAACGGTCGAGCAAGCGCCAGGAGGGCATCGGTCCCGGCGCTCGCTTCGTCGTCATCGAGAAGGATCGGTAGTTTCTGCAGGCCTGTTCTTCGCGGAGGGATCCTGGTTAGTTTCCCGATTCATGGGCTTTGCGGCAACTACTTCGTACTCCCGCTTTTTTCGGTCTCCATCTGGCACTTTGAGAGACATGCGGTCGTCCTTGATCTTGAATTCAGCTTCGTGGCCCACGGGCAGAACTACTGGATGCTTGTGGTCCAGCGGACGAATCTCGTACTCCATTTCATCGGTTCGAAACAGGTACTGAGGGCATAACTTTTCATCTGAGTTCACGTGCTGGACCCCGACTGACCCAAAGACGCTGCCTAGTCCAGTGAGGCCTCTCTCCTTGGCGCCACAGGGCACGGCTTCCATTTTCTCTAACATGCCTCGGTCGGGCTGCTTTTTCTTGTGCTTGTCCCCCGCGGATAATGGAATTGCCACCACCAGGACAAGCACTGAGAGTAGTACCGTCTTAATCTTCATATCACCTCCGTAATGAGAATTTCGCCAACACCGGCAACGAGTCTTTCTTCCTCGCGGGAGTGGGAGACCGGGCAGCTCCCGACTTCCCACTCCGCGGGGGATGTCCCCCTACTGTTTTGGCACCGGTTCGACACCAGTCGGGGTCTTTGGGGTCGTTGGGGTCGTTGGGACTGCGACCTGAGGGGTTGGGACCGCGGCCGGACTGCTACTAGCCGGCTGTGCCGACTTCATGAACATCTGCGGATTCTGCTTCAACTGTTGCTGCACACCGGGGTGAGTCTTCAGATACTGCTGAAGCTCGGGATGACTCTTCTGGTAGTCCTCGTTGTTGGCCAGCCAGGGTTCCCGGGAAAGTTCCTGCGCGATGCTGGTGTGGCTGCCGAGGAATTGACCGAAGGCGGCCCGGTCCCCGTCCGCCATATCGTGATTGCGGTTGTCCTCGATCCGGTCGAAACGCTGTTCCTGCTGCATGAAACGGTTCGGGTTCTCGGTTAACTCCTCGTGGACCTCAGGATGCTGCTGCAGATATTCCTGCAGTGCGGGATGGCTTCGGACAAATTCCTCGTTCTTCACCAACGAAGGATCTTTGCGTAGTTGTTCAGAGATTTCGGGGTGGCCGTCCATGAAGCGATCAAAGTTTGCCAACTCTCCACGAGTGGTGTCGTTGTCGCGACGGTCCCCGGTGCGATCGAAGTCGCGCCTGTCCTCCGCCCGATCAAAGTGCTGTTCTTGTCGCATGAATCGGTCCGGGTTTTCGCTTATTTCCTGCTGAACTCCAGGGTGCTGTTGTAGATACTCCTGCAGGTCGCGATGGTTCCGAACAAAGTCTTCGTTCTTCACCAGCGAGGGGTTTCGGCGCAGTTGTTCGGCGATTTCGGGATGACCGTCCATGAAGCGATCGAAGCTTGCCAATTCCCGGACGGTGGTGTCGTTGTCGCGGTCACGCCGGTCCTCGCGCCGATCGAAGCGTTGTTCTTGGCGCATAAACCGGTTCGGATTCTCCGTTATCTCCTCCCGAACTCCCGGATGCTGTTGCAGATACTCCTGCAAGTCTCGATGGTTCTTGACAAAGTCTTCGTTCTTCACCAGCGAGGGGTCTCTGCGCAATTGGTCGGTAATCTCGGGATGGCTGTCCATGAAGCGATCAAAGCTCGCCAGCTCTCCCCGAGTCGTGTCGTTGTCCTGATCAGCGGCCGGTGAACCGCCCTGGGACGGCGCAACTTGTGCACTGGCTGTAACCAGTCCGAACAGGGTTGCGAGAGTTAAGAGTGCAAGAAAAGACCTTAGGTGCAAGAGTCTCTTTTTCATAAATGTTAATAACCTCCTGACTAGAACTTTGGGGCTCCTCTGAAAGGTGCAACCCCTTTGCCAAACACGCCTGGTATGGGCGAATCTAGTTAGGGCTCAATGGCTTGCTGGGAGAAGGGTGGGGTGAAACCTGCAGAGTCACCCGAGGAAGAATCAACATGCTGGAGGGAAAATCGCCACATTAAGCGACCTTAGGGGAAATGCACTAGGGTCTCAGTGTTTCTTGGCGGCCTTCTTCGAGCTCGAAGTTTTGGATGCTGCGGAATTCTTTTTCGGCGGAGCTTTCTTTGCCGGCTTTGCGGATTTGCCATTTGGGAGTTTGGCAACGGCCACCGGCCTCGGCCCGGGGTTCTTCGGCCCCTTGGCTGGTGCTGCCGCTTTGGCAGCGATTGCCGGAATCACGGGACCGGGTTCAGCCTTGCCTTTCTTCTTTCCAGCCGATGGTGAGGGAGCGGCCGGTGTGGGAGCGGCCGGTGTGGCAGCGGCCACCGCAGCCTTTGCTCCTCGACCACGCCGGGGCGGCGGTGGAGGCGGGGGAGGCGGGGGCGCCAGCGGCTTCAGGAATTTCATCAGCTCTGTCCGCGACCGCAGCCTGCCATCCAGCAACAGCATGAAAACGTCTTCTGCAATTTTCGGATACTCGGGCAACTGCGGCGTGATCAGGAGCTCGGTCATCTCCGGCAGCGGAAGTTTTTGCTGCACCTGCCGCCACTTGGTGAAGAAGTTCTTGATCTTCTGCGCAACCGCCTGCTGCCGCGCCGTGACCGCGAGGAATAGAACCATCTCTTGGCGCGCGCTGGATAGCAGCTTCCAGGTGCGCGAAGGTGTGGCCGCTTCTTTGCCAGTCAAGCGCTTGGCGAGGTCTTTGGCGTTGTCCTCGAGATCGCGCCAGGCTTCGGCTAGGTCGCGGCGCGGAATCTGTTTGCGGATGTCGGAGGCTTCCTTGTCGTTGAGCCGCGCAGTCAGAAAATGCAGGACCGCGGGCGACGGATCAGGCGCATAGCCCAACTCGTTCATCTGTTGCCGCGTCTTCATCAATTGCGACAGACCGGGCGTGTCCACTTTGGCGGTGGTCCAGTGCGGACTCAACACCTTTAGCCAGCCTTCTTTTTCGAACACACGGACAATGTTCAGAGGATCGTCCTCATAAGCCAGTTGCTCGATTTCGTAGCCGATGGCCGCATTCGAGATGTACTCGATGTAATTGTTCTCTTTGGCCGAGTCGTAGCGGGCCTGGGTGCGCTCTTCAAGCGGCCAGTGAAAACGCGCCGAGAAGCGCGATGCCCGGAGAAGCCGCGAAGGATCCTCCACAAATGCGTAGTTGTGCAGCCCGCGCAGAAGCTTGGCTTCGATGTCCGCAGCGCCATTGAATGGATCCAAGAGCAACCCACGGGAGCCGGGATTCAACGACAGGGCCATCGCGTTTACGGTGAAATCCCGGCGGCGCAAGTCTTCGATGAGCGTTGCGGGAGTCACAATAGGCGGCTTGCCGGTTTTTTCATAGCGCTCGGTGCGGGCGCTGCTGACTTCGGCGCGAACGCTGCCGGGCAAGGTAACATACAGCGTCTTGGTGTCGTCATCGGTGCCGCCGATGACAGCGCCGGCGCGTTCAAAGTCTTTTTGGAGTTTGAGGGGATTCCCCGAGACGGTGAAATCCAGGTCGCGGATGGGGAACCCACTGATGATGTCCCGTACCGCCCCTCCGGTGAGGTACACGTTCATGCCGGCGGCGCGGGCGATATCCTGAACCAACGCGACGCCCCTTTGCTGGTTCGGCGTCAGCCGCAGCTCCATCGTGTATATGTAGTCAGCCATGGTTAGTGTGGAACTACAATCGGTGTTCGTGGGGACAGCCGCCCTCGGCTGTCCGGCTCGGCATTGCCGAGCCCAAGTGCTCTACTTAAACGAGGCCGGGTTTCGAGCTGCGCTCAGTTGGACAGCCGAGAGCCCGCCCTGAGCCTGCCGAAGGGGCGGCTGTCCCACATGAAGATTTCCACAGGGCCGCCTGTGGAAATCTGTAAATCTCCTGTAAGTGCTTATAAGTGAGTAGGTTGGTTTAGCCATCGGAGGCTGAGGCAACTACAGAAAATAACACAATGTTATTGTTTTGGCTACTGCGAAGGTAGATACCTGATCGTTTTTCCTGCAAAGGTGCGAAAATCGGTGAACCAAAGTTTCTAGCCACTAGCTGCTAGCTCCTAGCAATCGCGATTCGGCTTTGCCTGCTAGAAGCTCGAAGCTAGCGGCTAGTAGCTGTGCTTTTCACATGCCTTCCACCCACAAGAAAGTCATTGTCCGCAAAGTTGACCGCGACACGATAAACGGACACGTCGCGCCGTCGCACTTTGTCCGGGACGGCAAGCTGGAGCTGCTGAACACCTCCGGCAACGTGGTGGCGATTGAGTTGACCGACATCAAATGCGTCTTCTTTGTGCGCGAGTTCGGCGACTCCGATTCCCTCTCACGCAAGACTTTCACTACCCGCCCGCGTTCCGAGGGCCTGTGGGTGCGGATCAAATTCAAAGACGGAGAAGTCCTCGAAGGCCTGATGCCCAACGACCTGACGGTGCTGGCGGTAATTGGCGCGACGCGGCGGCAGCGAACAGGGGCGGAGGATGTACGGCAAGTGCCGATGTTCGGGGAGTAACAAAGACAATTTTTCCCACTTTCATTGTCACTTTTGGATGACAATCAGCCACATTCCTTTGTGAGTTTTCCCGTCTATCTCCGCGTAGGAAGCCTTCGGATCCATCCGCATATCGTTTTTGAAAGCCTGGCGTATGTGATCGCCTTCGCTCTTTTCCTTTTCATTCGCAGACAACAGGGCGACTCAGTTTCCGATGATTTTCGCTGGTGGGTTATTGCTGCGGCTGTTGCCGGAGCGGCCTTGGGTTGCCGGCTGCTGGGATGGCTCGAGGCCCCGCGTCTGGACTCGGGCATGACGGGAAAAACGATCGTGGGTGGACTTGCCGGCGGGTTAATCGCCGTTGAGTTGGTGAAGAAGCGCTTCGGCGTGACTTCGGCCACTGGGGATCTGTTCGCTATTCCCCTGGCGGCGGGAATTGCCATCGGTCGAATCGGATGTTTCATGACCGGCCTGGCAGATCAGACCTACGGCAATGTGACGAGTCTGCCGTGGGGCGTCGACTTCGGCGACGGGGTTGCCAGGCATCCGACTCAGCTCTACGAAATTGGCTTCCTTGCGGTGCTGGTGCTGGTTCTGCTCACGTTCTCACGCCGTCCCCATGTTCAGGGCGATGTGTTCAAGGTATTCATGAGCGGCTACATGGGATGGCGGTTGCTGGTTGACCTCGTGAAGCCGGCGCAGCGCCTGTTTGGAATTTCCGCGATTCAGATCGTCTGCCTGCTGATTTTGATCTACTATTCCCGAGACTTGGTTCGGATTGTTAGATCAATTGGGCACAACCAAACTTTGGTCGAGGGATAGACATCATATGCCCGATCGAGTACGACCTTATCTCTTTTACGATGTCGCGCTTTCCATCTGCTCGAAGTGCCTGCGCAAGGTGGAGGGCAAGATTGTTTTTCAGGACGATTGCGTTTTCCTGATGAAACGCTGCCCGGACCACGGGAGCGAGAAGGTTCTGATCGCCAACGATGTGGAATACTATCGCCGTTGCCGCGAGGTTTTCATCAAGCCTCCGGAGATGCCGCAGGTCTATAACACCCCGGTGAAATGGGGATGCCCTTATGACTGCGGCCTATGCACCGATCACGAGCAACACTCCTGCCTGTCACTGATCGAAACCAACGACCACTGCAATCTGGCGTGTCCCATCTGTTATGCCGGGAGTGGGCCGTCGCGCAATCAATATCGAAGCCTGGCTCAGATTCAACGCATGTTTGATGCGGTGGTTCGCAACGAAGGAGAACCGGATGTTGTTCAGATCTCAGGAGGAGAGCCGACAATTCACCCTGACTTTTTTGCAATCCTCGAACTGGCGAAAGCGCGGCCGATTCGTCACCTTATGGTGAACACCAATGGCATACGCATCGCACAGGAAGAAGCTTTCGTAAAACGGATCGCGGACTCTTATCCCGACCTTGAAGTTTACCTTCAGTTCGATTCCTTCGAGCGGGACCCATTGATGGAGCTGCGAGGAGCCGACCTGCGCAACACCCGCTTGCGAGCGCTGGAGCGGCTGAATCGGCATGACATCTCGACCACGCTGGTGGTTACGCTGAAGAAAGGGCTGAACGATGCCGAGGTGGGGAAGATCATCGACTTTGCGCTTGAGCAGCCGTGCGTTCGCGGAGTGACCTTGCAGCCGATTCAGGCGGCAGGACGGCTGAAAGGCTATGACCCCGCGCGACAGCGGCTCACCCTCACCGAGGTCCGCAGGAACATTTTGGAGCAGACGAAAGTCTTTCGCCCGGAGGACATCATTCCGGTTCCCTGCCATCCGGACTGCCTAGCCATGGGATATGCGTTGAAGCTGGACGGTAAAGTTGTCCCGCTGACCGGGATGATTGACCCCCAACTCCTGATTAATGGCGGGCGAAACACGATTGTCTATGAAGAGGACCGGGCTGTGCGTGAAGGCGTGTTTAAATTGTTCGCGACGAATCATTCGCCGCGGTCGGGAGCGGGGACGCTTCGCGACCTGCTGTGCTGCCTGCCGCGGCTGGCTGCGCCGCCTCAGCTTAGTTACAAGAACATTTTCCGCGTACTGATCGTTCAGTTCATGGATGCATACTCATTCGACCTGCGGTCGGTGAAGAAGACCTGCATTCATATTGTCCATCCGGACGGGCGATTGATTCCGTTTGACACTTACAATTTGTTTTATCGGGATGAACTGGAGAAGAAGCAGCTGGTGCCGCTGCGAGCGTGGGCGGAGCGAGCTCATGCGGGATGAGGGTATGACTTTCAAGTGGGCGGTGATTGGCTTTTTGGTTGTGGTCGCGGTATTCGTGTTGCTAGTTGGAATCTGTGGCCGGAGTCATTTCTAGGAAGAGGGGGGCCTTGGATGGAGGGTGAACGACTGTTCTCGGTATTCCGGTTAATCTTCGGGCTTTTCTTGGGGTTAGTTGTCGGCCTTGGATGCTTTCTGCTCAGTTTGACGATCATCCCGATCGTAGGTCGAAATGACTTCCTCATCCCCATGCTCAATGCCGCGATGCTCGCCGGTGCTGCGTTTCTAGCATTCCGACACGACACCCAAGATAGGAGTTTGGCGCGCGGAATGCTGATTTCCTTGTCTTTGATTTTTATTTTCAATGTGATGTGCGGGGTCAGCATGATTCGTTCGTAGAACTGAATCGCGTATGGCCGACCAAAGAGAGTTTTCTGTTCCTCGAGTAATCAACGGGTTCTTTACCGGCGTGCTGATCGGCGGGGCATGCCTCGGGCTGGATTTCTTCTTGGGCCTGGTTCTCTCAGATACTCACTTTCTGTTCGTTGGGAGTGCCATGATCGCCGGATTGCTGATCGGCATTGGCTTTTATTGCCGTGAAGCGATCGCGGAACAAAGGATTTTTGCGCGGTATGTTGATTGCCCTCGCATTGGCCTGATCGTATGCACGATGTGCGGGGTGGCAATGGGTCCCGGGCCGTTTGTGCTCAGACCGTAGGCGGGTCCTCAATCCGTCTTGAAGGGGTTAAGAATGCGCACTCCCAGGTGCTTAAAGTCGCGCTCGTTTCTGGAAACAACAATCAGCTGATGTACGCGAGCGGTGGCAGCGATCATCCCATCGGTTAGGAGCTGATCAGGTTTTTGATCCATCAACCGGGCCCATTCGCGGAAGCACGCCCTGTCCATGGGAAGAATTTGATAGGATGCGGCCACCTGATCGACCCAAACCTCGATTTGTCTCGCTTTCACTGCGTCTTGGTGGCGCAAACGCTCCACTCCCGCCTGCAATTCTCCTAAGGTAACGGCGGACAGGAACGAGTTTTCACCTGGCTGGTCGTTCAGCCACGCCACCACCGCCCCATGGGGGCGTGTTTTGCGCAGCGCGGAGACCACGTTGGTGTCGAGGAGATACCTATTCATTCGAACTCGACCGGCGGGCGGCGGCGCAGCTTTCTGCGCTCAGGAACAAAGTCGTCGAAACGGGGCTCCGGCGCGAGCAGCAGGGCCTTGAGGCTGGGCCGGGCGGCTTTTTGGAGACGGTTCCACTCCTCGATGGGCACCAAGACGGCGGCTTCGACGCCGCGACGGGTGACGACTTGCGGACCTTTTTTCAGGGTCGTGTCCAGTAATTCGCTAAAGCGAGCTTTCGCGTCCTGCACTTGCCATTGGGCCATGGTTTCACCTCGAGCCTATTATACTGACTAGTCAGATGACTAGTCAACTACAAGCACGGATTCGTTCGAGCACGCCTCGCGAAGTCGGGGTAAAACGAGAACCGCAAATCCAAGTCAAAAGCGTCGGACAGGAGTGTCCGACCCACACGAGTGTTAACCGGGGCGCGTTTACAAACCTTTACTCTTCATCACTTACGGGCTGCATCCTATCCAGTGTGTGGGCAATCCTCAGGAAAATCTCACAATCAGATCCGAGCGAGCGAAGGCATAAGGCTTTACATGTGCTCCTGCTGTCATCCGCCTTGCTGCTGATGGGCGAGGGCCAGTTGCCGGGGCAGCAGACGCCGGATGCGCCGTCGCCGAAGAACAGCGACCCGCCGGCGGCAACCGTTTCGGTCAACGTAAAAGCGGTCACCGTGCTGGCCACGGTGCGGGACAAGCATGGCAAGATCGCTTCTAATCTCACCAAAGACGATTTCACTTTGCAGGAGGACGGTCATCCTGTGAGCATCCGCTATTTCTCCAGAGAGAGTGACCTGCCGCTCACGCTCGGTTTGTTGGTGGATACGAGCATGAGCCAGAGGCAAGTGTTGGACCAGGAACGCGCGGCGAGCGGGAGTCTTTTGGAACATGTGCTGCACGAGAAAGATACCGCATTCCTGATTCATTTTGACCACGAGGTCGAGTTGCTGCAGGACCTGACATCCTCGCGGTCGAAACTAGAGGACGCGCTGGCGTCATTGCGCACGGCGGCGCCGCGCAATGAAGATCAGTCTTCTGGCTCAGGTGGACCGGAACCAGGTGGCGGCGACTCCCGGGGCGAAGGACACAGGCAAGGGCAGCACCGGGGCGGGACACAGCTTTATGACGCGATTTATCTTGCCTCTAACGAACTGATGAAAAAACAGCAGGGGCGCAAAGCCCTGATCGTCCTCTCCGATGGAGTGGACCGGGGCAGCAAGGAAAGCCTGGAGAGCGCAGTCGAGGCGGCACAGCGCGCGGACACTTTGGTTTACTGCGTCCTCTTTAAAGGCGAGGAAGGAGACCACGGCAACCGTGGGGGATTTGATTTTCCCGGAGGC
>WNFF01006787.1_pt1 | contig 13887 bp, 17 predicted proteins | sample 5400441 | NCBI WGS metagenome assembly WNFF01 (sample SAMN13153345, study PRJNA577476) | soil metagenome | isolation source: 120 cm saprolite under Douglas fir tree site 2 hole 3 replicate 1 | place: USA:California | collected 2015-04-18 | reverse complement strand
AGCTGACCTGGTCGAGCCGGATACGGCCCGCGACGGTCCCGGGGTCGCGGGCGCCAGGGTCGTCGGCGATCTCGGGCACCCGGTCGATGTAGGTGAACAGCCGCCCGAACAGCGCCAGCGACCCGGTGATGTTGACGTGCATCCCGGCCAGCGAAGTCACCTGACCCTCGTGAGCCCGGGCACTCTGGAGCCGGCCTCGCTGCGGGCCGGCGGCGCCTGGCGGTCAGGCGCGCGCGGCGAGCCTGGCGCGGTCGTGGACCTCGATGGTGGCGTAGCTGATCCTGATCAGGCCCTCGCGCTCGAGGTCCTTGAGCACCTTGTTCAGCGAGGGCCGCTGCACCCCGAGCATCGCGGCGAGGGTTCGCTGCGGCAGTTCCACCCGTCCGTCGACCGCCTCCTCGGCCAGCAGGCTGGCGGCCTGGGCGGCCAGCGACCCGCCCAGCAGCGCCAGGATCCGGGCCTGGCTGGCCGCCAGCCGCTGGGCCACGCTGGACAGCCACCGGCGGGCGATCCCCAGCCGGGTGGCCAGGAGCTCCTCGAAGTCCTCCCGGGCCAGGAACAGGCAGGTCACCTCGGACAGGGCCCGGCCGGTGTAGGGCAGCGGCATCTCCAGCAGCAGCTGGATGTCGCCGTCCACATCGCCGGGGCGCAGCAGCTGCACCACGGCCCGGCGGCGCCCCGACCCCACCGACAGCTCGAGCCTGCCGTCGCGGACGATCCATACCCCTGGAGTCTGTTCACCGCTGCGGAACAGGACCGAGCCTGGCGGGAACGTGCGCACCGCCAGCATGGAGGCGAGCGCGGTCACGTCGTCGGGCCGCAGTGGCGCGGACTGGCCGCGGCCCACGCACCGGGCCACCCACGCCGCCTGCCGGATCTGCGCCTCCGCCGCGCTAGCCGCCCCGGGCAGCAGGTGGGCAGCGCGCTGTGCCGCTGCAGCGGGTAGCCGCCGGAAACTCATGGCATCCATCTTGTCACCTGGCTGACACTGCGGCGGCGGGCTCTGGCGTCCGGGTGCTCAAATCGCTAGCAGGCCGCACCGTGGAGGAGATCATGTTCAGGGCTGTGTGGAACGGGGCCGTGCTCGCCGAAAGCGACCGGACGGTCAAGCTGGAGGGCAATCACTATTTCCCGCCGGAATCGCTGCACCGGGAGTACTTCGCCGGCAGCCCCACCACGAGCACCTGCCCGTGGAAGGGCCAGGCCCGGTACTATCACGTCCGCGTGGACGGCAAGATTAACCGCGACGCTGCCTGGTACTACCCCCAGCCGAGTCCCGCCGCCAGCAAGATCGCCCGGCATGTCGCGTTCTGGCACGGGGTGCGGGTCGAGCGCGTCCCCGGGCCGGGGCAGGAAACGCCGGGCGGCACGGGCCGCCGTCCGGCCAGCCGCATCCTCAGCCTGCTGCAACGGATGGGAGCGCAGCCGTGACATCGCCAGCCCGGACACCCAGCGCCACACTCAGCGCCGTGCAGGTGTACTGGCGGCCCGGGTGCCCGTATTGCGCGATGCTGCGGCTGGGACTGCGGGGGGCGCGGGTGCGCGCCGAGTGGATCAACATCTGGGATGACCAGGATGCCGCAGCCCGGGTGCGGGCCATCACCGGCGGTCCCGAGACCGTCCCCACCGTCGTGGTCGGCACCCGGGCCATGGTGAATCCGTCAGCCCGCCAGGTCATCGCAGCCGTGCGCGCCGGGCAGCCCGGCGCCCTCCCGGCGGAGGGAACCCGGCCCGCATCATGGCTCGCGCGGGCGGGCGGTCTGCTCAGGCGCCGCCGGCCGGGGCAGCAGGATGCCGTTGACGAGCCCCGTAGGCCAGCATCAGGCTGAAGGGGCGGGCAGCCGCGGCGGCTGATGCCCTGGGAGCCCGGCGCACGGGCACCGGACCGGCCGGCGGCCGGGTGAGGGAGAGATCATGCGGGTGGACGTGAGCCCGGAGGCGGCGGGGCTGGTTCGCGAGCGTGGCGGTCGGCTGTGGGTCTGGGCAGCCCGCCCGCGGGTGTGCTGCTGGGGAACACCTGCCTACATGCATGCGGCCACCGAGCGGCCGCCCGGCCTGTCCGGGTTCAGCCTCGTGTCACAGGCCGACGTGGAAATCTGGTTCCGCGCCCCCGCGGGCAGGGTTCCTGACGTGCTGGAGATCGGCCTGCGGGGCCGGCGGCGACCCCGGGTCGAGGCTTACTGGGATGGCTGCCTGATCGCGCTGTGACTCGCCGAGGCGGGGGCGGCCGAGTGCGAAAAATACGACGACGAGGTAATGCGCCAGTGCGCGCGGTCGTGCCGGGCCTGCGCCGGGCTGTGCCGGGCCATGGCGGCGGCCGCCACCTGACCACCCGGGGCAACGCAGTCACGGGAGGGCAATCCGCGCCGGCCCGGCCGGCTGGGCCTGCTGCTCGCTCAGCGCGGGCCACGCTCGGCGGGGCGTGCGGTGCGGCCGCCGAACTGGCCGAAGAACTGCGCGGCGGCCTGCTGGATGGCCAGCGACCAGGTGGGGTAGGCGTGCACCGTCTGGGCGAGCCGGCCGGTGAACATGCCGGTGCGCATGGCCAGCGCAGGCTCGTGGATCATCTCTCCGGCGCGGGCGGCTACAATGGTGGCGCCGAGCACCCGCCCGCCCCCGGCAGTGCCCAGCACCCGGCGCCGGCCTGCGATGATCTTGACGAAGCCTTGAGTGCGCCCGGCGGTGATCGCCCGGTCGGCCTCGCTCGCCGGCAGGTAGGCCACCCGCGCGCCCGGATGGGCGGCGGCTGCCTGCGCCTCGGTGAGCCCGACCTGCGCGACCTCAGGGTCGGTGAAGACCACCCACGGGATCGCTGGCGTGGCGAACGTGGCGGGTGGTGACCAGCGTCGGCGCAGGGCGTTGCGGGCGGCGAGGCGGCCCATCGCATGGGCGGCGTGGGTGAATGGCATCCGCCCGGTCACGTCGCCGGCCGCGTAGATGCCCGGCGCGGTGGTGGCCAGGTGCCGGTCGGTGACGATGTAGCCGCGCTCGTCCACGCGGACCCCTGCGTTCTCCAGGCCCAGGTGGCCGGCGACCGGCTCGCGGCCGCTGGCCACCAGCAGTCGGTCCGCGCCCGTCTCCTCCCCGGACGCCAAGACCAGCGTGACGCCGTTGTCGTTGTGCTTAACGCTGGCGGCTGCCACCCCGGTGCGCATCCCGATTCCCTCGGCGTGGAACACGTCCTCGATGACCTGCGACGCGGCCGGGTCGGCGGCGGGCAGCAGCCGGGGCGCCGCCTCGATGAGCATGACCTGGCTGCCGAACCGGGCGAACGGCTGGGCCAGCTCGCAGCCGACCGCGCCGCCGCCCAGCACCGCCAGCCGCCCGGGCCGCTTGTCCAGGCCGAAGACGGTCTCGTTGGTCAGGTAGCCGGCCTCCGCCAGGCCGGGCACCGGGGGCACGGCCGGCCGGGACCCGGTGGCGATGACGAACCCCCGCGCCCGGAGAACGCGCCCGTCCACGCTGATCTCGCGCGGTGAGCTGAAGACCGCCCGCCCACGGAGAACCTCGATCCCGTCGGCGGCGAGCACCTCGGCGGTCTCGGTGGCGGCGATCGCCGCCACCGCCTCCCGCACCGCGGCCATCGCGGCGGGGAACGCGGCACCGCGGGCGGCGGCCTCGATCAGCGTCTTGGACGGCACGCACCCGGTGAACGTGCATTCCCCGCCGATCTCACCCTCGGAGACCAGCAGCGTACGCGCCCCGGCGGCGGCCCCGGCGCGGGCGGCGCCGAGCCCGGCCGCGCCGCCGCCGATCACGATCAGGTCGTAATCCTCGGGCACCGGTCAGCCCACGGCACCGGTGTCCACCTGGACCCCGTTCCAGAACGCCACATGGTTCTTGATCTTGCGGGCGAGCGGACTGGGGTGCGGTAGAACCAGGCGGCATTCTTGTTCACCTGCCCGCGAGCACGGACCGTGTAGTACCGCGCCGCAGGCATTCAGCCCGGAAACATAGGCCGCGATCAGCTCGCGCTCGGCCACGGTCAGCGGCGACGGGCCGCGCAGCAGCGCCTGATGGTAGTCCAGCAGCGGCCGGGCGGTCTCCGGGTAGGCGCGGAACAAATCCAGCAGCACCGCGCCGGACGGCAGGGACGGCAGGTAGGCCATGACCCATCATCCTCCCTGAACGGCCACCAGGAACGGCCGGTCCTGTCATCTGGCTGACACTTCCCCCATGGGCCCGGCCACCGGCGCGTTGCTGCCGGTAGATGCCCGGGAGGCGGCGATCGCCGCCGGGCCGCGCAGGCCAAGCAGGCCGTGGGCAACGCGGCACGCACGACATGGAGAGAGGGAGTGCCAGATGGCTGCCGAACAGACCGACATCGTGGTGATCGGGATGGGACCCGGCGGGGAGGACGCCGCCGGGAAGCTGGCGCAGGCTGGCCTGCACGTGACCGGGGTTGAAGCGAAGCTGGTCGGCGGGGAGTGCCCGTACTGGGGGTGCGTGCCGTCGAAGATGATGATCCGGGCGGCCAACCTGCTGGCCGAGGGCCGCCGGATCCCCGGCATGGCGGGCGCGTCCACGGTGGCCCCCGATTGGGCGCCGGTAGCCCGCCGGATCCGGGATGAGGCCACCGACACCTGGGACGACAAGGTCGCCGTCGACCGGTTCACCGGAAAGGGCGGCCACTTCGTCCGCGGCCGCGGACGGATCACCCGCCGGGGCGAGGTCACCGTGGACACCTCCGACGGTCAGCGTGTGCTGCGGGCGCGCCGCGGCGTGCTGCTGAACACCGGCACCGAGCCCGCCGTCCCGCCGGTCCCGGGGCTGGCCGGCACGCCGTACTGGACCAACCGGGAGGCGGTCGAGACCGAGGACGTGCCCGGATCGCTGATCGTGCTCGGCGGCGGCGCGGTCGGCGCCGAACTGGCGCAGGTGTTCGCCCGGTTCGGCGCCCAGGTGACCGTGGTGGAGGCGGCGGCCCGGCTGCTGCCGGTGGAGGAACCCGAGGCCGGGGAGCTCCTGGAAGCGGTGTTCACCCGGGACGGGATCGACGTGCGCACCGGCACCCGGGCCGGGCGGGTCAGCCACGACGGCCAGGCGTTCACCCTGGAACTCGCCGGCGGCGAGGCACTCACCGCGCAGCGGCTGCTGGTCGCCTCCGGGCGCCGTGCCGACCTCGCCGCGCTGGGGGTTGGCGCCTACGGCATCGACGAAAAGGCCGCAGCCGTCGCACCGATGAGCGGATGCGGGCCGCCGACAGGCTGTGGGCGATCGGTGACATCACCGGCAAGGGCGCCTTCACCCACGTGTCGATGTACCAGGCCCGCATAGCTGCCCGGGACATCCTCAGCCAGGACGGACCTGCCGCCGGCTACCGCGCCGTGCCCCGGGTGACGTTCACCGACCCCGAGATCGGGTCTGTGGGGCTGACCGAGGGGCAGGCCCGCGACCAGGGCCTGGCCGTGCGGACCGGGATCACGCAGCTGCCGTCGTCGGCCCGTGGCTGGATCCATAAGGCCGGCAACGACGGGTTCATCAAGCTGATCCAGGACGCGCGACGCGGCGTCCTGGTGGGGGCGACCTCCGCTGGCCCGGCCGGCGGCGAGGTGCTGGGCGCTTTGGTGGTCGCCGTGCACGGGCAGGTCCCGGTCGCGGACCTGCGGTCCATGATCTACGCCTACCCCACGTTCCACCGCGCCATCGAGGCCGCCCTCGACGACCTCGCCGGCGAGTGAGGCACTGGCGCCGCAGGCTGGACGGTTACCTCCGGGCGGCGATCACGTGCTCGCCGGCGCGCCATGGCCGGCAGTCCCGCCGCGTCAGCGGGCAGGGCGCCCGCGGCTACCGCCAGGCCAGGCGGCGGTGAATGATGGGAGGCAGGAGCAAGAATGACCGGGATTCCCCCGCCCGTGCCGTCAACCGCAGGGCACGCCAGCCAGGCACTGGTACGCGGGCACCTGGCGGGCGCGGCGGCCAGCGCGGCGTTCGCGCTGGCCTGGCTAGGGTTGTCGTGGTGGCATCCGGCGCTGACTTACCACTTCGGGCCGCCGCTGGCCGCCGCGGCCTGGCCGGTGCTGCTGCGGGCCCGGCTGCGCCATCCCGCCCGGCGCGGCCATGCGCTGGTCGCGGTGGGCGGCGGCTTCCTCATAGCCATGGCCGCGCTGGGCATCGCGGTGGCCGCAGGCTGGCTGCGCGGCCCGACCCTGATCGGGGCGGGCAGCGTGCCCGTCGAGGAGGTGGCGCTGGCCGTGGTGGCAGCCGCGTGGGGATGGCGGGTCGCGGAGCGCCGTCGGCGGGCCTGGTTCCTGCCCGCCGAGCCCTCCCGGCCGGACGGCCTCCCGGCGTCGCCCGCCGAGCCAGCCTCTGGGGAATGGCCCCCGGCGCCCCCGGAAGAGCCCAGCCCATAACCGGGCCAGGACTGTCAGGAAGCTGACAGGTACAGCCCGGCCTGGCTTATTCGTGCGGTGCAATGGTCCCGCGCGGACAGCATGCCGCGCCAGGGAAAGGGTACGCACCCGCGCGTGGGGGAAGGGAGCCGTCGGTGGGTGTCATGGCGCGGATCCGCGCGGTGGTGGCGGCGTTCCGGCCGGCCGACCCGGAGTTCGCCGCCGCGCTGGCACGGCGCTGGGCGGAGCTGCCCGAGACGGCACGCACGCCCGGGCAGCTGCTGGGACGGCACGCGGTCGGATGCGAGGGCACCCACGGGGTGTTCCCCAAATGCAACCTGGCCTGCACCCCCTGCTACCACTCCCGCGACGCCAACCAGGTGCGGGTCGACGGCCCGCACACCCTCGCCCGGGTGCAGGCGCAGATGGCCCTGCTGCGCGAGCAGCGCGGGCCGCGGGCGCACGCCCAGCTGATCGGCGGCGAGGTGACCCTGCTCGACCCCGACGACCACGCCGCCGCGCTGGCGATCATGCGGGATCATGGGCGAGAGCCGATGAGCTTCACCCACGGCGACATCGACTACTTGTACCTGGAGAAGCTGGTGCTCGGGCCGGGCGGGAGGCGGCGGCTGCGCCGGGTGTCCTTCGCCGCCCATTTCGACTCGCTGATGTTCGGCCGCCGCGGCATCCCCCGCCCCCCGGACGAGGCTTCACTGAACCCCTACCGGGAGCGGTTCGCGGCCATGTTTACGCGGCTGCGCAGCGAGCACAAGGTGCGGTACTTCCTGGCGCACAACATGACCGTCACCCCCGCCAACCTGGGCCAGGTCGCCGCCGTGGTGCGCGACTGCGCAGCGATGGGGTACGGGATGTTCTCGTTCCAGCCGGCCGCGTTCGTCGGGGACCAGCGCCGCTGGCACGAGGACTATCAGCAGGTGACCGGGGATCAGGTGTGGGCGCAGATCGAGCGCGGGGCGGGCACCCGGCTGGACTATCGCGTGTTGGAGCACGGGGATGTCCGCTGCAACCGGGCCGCGTACGGGTTCTGGGCCGGTGACCGCTGGTACCCGCTCCTGGACGGCGGCGACCGGCGGGACGTGGCGGTGCGGGACGCGTTCTTCCGCTACTTCGGGCCGGTGAACTTCACCGGCACGCCCGTGGCCGCGCTCGCCGTCAAGATCGCGCTGATCGCTGCCGCCCACCCCAGGATCGTCACGCTGGCGGCCGGGTGGGCTGGCCGCATCATCCTCCGGGTGGGGCTGCGGCGGCTGCTGGCCCAGCGGGTGCGGCCGGTCAGCTATGTGATGCACCAGTTCATGGACGCCGCCGACGTCACGCCCGCATGGGAGCTGATGCAGCGCGGCCAGGCCAGCGCCGACCCGCGGATCCGCGCTACCCAGGAACGGCTGGCCGCCTGCCACTACGCGATGGCCCACCCGGAAAACGGCACCCTAGTGCCGGCCTGCGTGCAGCACAGCGTGCTCGACCCGGCCGAAAACCGCGAACTTCGTGCGCTCCTGCCGATCCCGGCGGTCCCGCGCCGCCGGGCAGAGCCGGCCGCCGGGGACACAGGCTGACCGCACGCGGCGATGGGGCGGCGCCATGGCCGCAAGGTGAAGGGAGGCAGGGATGCGAGCTGGCATCATCACCGGGTCGGGAACCGAAACCTGGCCCGGGCTGGACGGGCCGGTGACCCGGACGTTCGGCACCCGTTACGGACAGGTGGTGCTCACCGAGGGCAAGGCAGGCGGGGCCGAGGTGCTGCACCTGGCCCGCCACGAGGCCGGCCACCGGCGGCTGCCCGGCCACGTCAACCACCGGGCCAACCTGGCGGCCCTGCTGGATGCCGGGGCGGACTGCCTGATCTCGCTGACCGTCTGCGGCGCGGTCGACCCGGGGGTGCCGCCCGGCACGGTGATCGTGTTCGACGACCTGTACTTCCCCGGCAACCGCCTCCCCGACGGCAGCCTGTGCACCTGGCATGACACCCCCCGCGCCGCCGGGCGCGGTCACTGGATCTTCGGCCTGCCGTTCAGCGAGCCGCTCCGGGCCGCGCTCATCGAGGCCGGCCGGGCCACCGGCACGCCCGTGCTGGCGGGCGGGTGCTACGGGCACGTGGACGGGCCCCGGTTCAACAGCCGGGCCGAGATCGCCGCGCTCGCCCAGCGCGGGGTCACCGCGTTGAGCCAGACCGCGAGCCCGGAGGTGGTGCTGGCCGGGGAGGCCGGGCTGCCGATGGCGCTGGCCGGGTATGTCACCGACTACGCCAATGGCGTGAGCGAGCCGGAGCCGGTGGAGGCGCTGCTGGCCCGGATGCGGCAGAGCACCGGCATCCTGGCCGCCCTGGTGGAACAGGCGCTGCCCCGGATTGGCGAGCTCGGCCCCGTCGGTGTCGTGCACAGGTTCGATCCGTGACCCCGCCCGACCCCGGGCGCCCGGCCGATTCCATGCGCCCGGCAGGCTCGGTGATCCCGGACCGGCCCGCCGTGCTGATCATGGCCAAGGCGCCCCGGCCCGGCACGGTCAGGACCCGGCTGCACCCGATGCTCGGCCCGGATGGCTGCGCCGCGCTGGCCGAGCAGCTGATCCGCCACACCGCCTCGGTCGCAGCCGGCGTTGGGGGGGTGACCGTGTTCGCGGCCGCCGATCCGCCAGACGCACTTGGCGAGGTGAGCGGCCTGGTTCCCGGCAGCGTCCGGCTCCTGCTCCAGCAGGGAACGAACCTGGGCGAGCGGCTGGCCACCGCGACCAGCGAGGTGCTCGGGCGAGGCCAGCGGCCGGTGGTGGTCGTCGGCACCGACGCGCCCACCCTCACGGCGGAACGGCTCACTGCGGCGTTCCGCGAGCTTGCCCGCGGCCGCGACCTGGTGTTCGGCCCTGCCTGCGATGGTGGCTACTACCTGGCGGGGCTGAACGAGCCGGCGCCGGAACTCGACGCCGAGGCGCTGCTCGCCGACCCGCTGCTGCCGGCCGTGATAGCGGGCGGCGCTGCAGCGCCGCCCGGCGGGGAGGAACGCGCGCCGCTCGCGGGAGTCCCGCCGGCCGGAGCCATCGCGGCACGAGACATCCCGGCCGCTGCCGGTGTCGATCGTGGTGCCGGTGCTGAACGAGGCCGCCGCGATCGGGCCCGCGCTGGCGGCGCTGCGCCGTGACTTCCCTGGCTGCGAGCTTGTCGTCGCAGACGGCGGCAGCAGCGACGGCACCGCCGGGCTGGCCGCGCCGCTGGCCCGGGTAGTCCGCAGCGACCCTGGCCGGGCCGCTCAGATGAACGCGGGCGCCCGGCAGGCGGGCGGCGAGGTGCTGTGGTTCATCCACGCCGACACCCGGGTCGACCCTCGGGCCCTAGCGCAGATCCGGGCCGCGCTGGCCGACCCGGCGGTTGCCGGCGGGGGCCTGACGCTGCGGTTCGACATCGGCGGGCCGGCGCTGCGTTATGTCGCCTGGACGTCGAACCTGCGGGCCCGGTACCTGCACTGGGTGTTCGGGGACCAGGCGATGTTCATCCGGGCGAGCGTGTTCGGCGCGCTGGGCGGGTTCCCCGGCTTGCCGATCATGGAGGACCTGGAGATGTCCCGGCGGCTGCACCGGCGTGGCCGGCTCGTGCTGCTGCCGGCCACCGCCATCACGTCGGCGCGGCGGTTCACCGAGCACGGCACGCTGCGGACGCTCGCCTTCATGCAGTACCTGAAGGCGCTGTACTTCCTCGGCACCGACCCGCAGCGCATCTGTGACCGCTACCGCTCCGGCCCACGGCTGAGCGCGGGGGTTCGGGGGGTCGTCCCCCCGGGTCAGCACGGGGAAGGAGATGGCCGTGACCACTGCTGATGAGACGATCGGCGCCCGGCTGGACCGGCTGCGCTGGAGCAGGCTGCACACCACCATCCTGGTTGCCCTCGGGGCGGGCTGGCTGTTCGACTCCTTCGAGGTGCAGATGTTCTCCAGCGCGGTCGGGCCGCTCGGCGACCATTTCCATGCCTCGGTGTTCGCCCGCGACGCGCTGCTCGCGGTCTGGCTGTCCGGGATCCTGCTGGGTGCGCTCGCGGGGGGCCGGCTCGCCGACCGGTTCGGCCGCCGGAGACTGTTCGTGATCACCCTGCTCTGGTATGCCGGGTTCACCGTGGCCACCGGGCTGGCCCCGGGACTCGCGCTCGTGTACGGGTTCCGGTTCCTCGCCGCCCTGGGGGTGGGCGCGGAGTACGCGATCGTCAACGCGGCGATCGCCGAGTTCGTCCCTGCGCGGGTCCGCGGCAAGGTGAACGCGCTGGTGATGAACTTCTGGCCGGCCGGGGCGATCCTGGCCGCGCTGCTCGCCTACCTGATCCTGGACACCCTGGCGCTGGGCAGCGCGTCGTCGTGGCGGTACATGTTCATCCTGGGCGGGCTGATCGCGCTGGTCGTGCTGTACTTCCGCCGCCGTATCCCCGAGTCGCCGCGCTGGCTGGCCTGCCGGGGACGCCAGCACGAGGCGGAGGCGATCGTCAGCGCGCTGGAACGGCGCGCGGGTGCCGGCTCGCCGCCGGGCATCCGGGCCGAGGGCCACGGGCCGGGGCTGCGCGAGGCACTCGGTGAGCTGGTGCGCCACTATCCCGGCAGGCTCGCGCTCGGGGCGGTGCTGGACCTGGCCGAGGCGTTCGGCTACTACGGGCTGTTCGCGCTGCTGTCGGTGGTGGTGCTGGCCCAGGTGCACATCTCGCAGCAGGCCATCCCGTTCTTCTACATCATCGGCAACCTCGGGGCGCTGGCGGGCGGTGTCGCGATGAGCGGCTTTTTCGACAGGCTCGGGCACCGGGTGACCGTCGGCTTCTGCTATCTCGCCTCGGCGGCGGGCGTGGGCCTGCTCGCGCTGGCCACCGCCACCGGCAGCGGCGCCTGGGTGACCGTGGCGTTCGCGGTGGCCAGCGCGTTCGGCACCGCCGCGTGGACGTCGGCGTACGCGATGTTCACCGAGCTGTTCCCCACCCACCTGCGCGGTGCCGGGGTCGGGATCTCGGTGGCGGTGGGCCGGGCCGGCGCGATCGTCGGCACGCTGGCGTTGCCCGCGATCGCCACCAGCATCGGCGCTACCGCCTCCTACCTGCTGGTCGTGGCGTTCTGGCTGGGCGGGGCGGCGGCGATCGGCGTGTACGCGGCGGCCGGCGGCGCCGAGCCCGCCGGGCGGGCGCTGGAGGCGGTCAGCCCGCTCCGGCTGGCCGGCGTATCCGTCACTGCCGCTGCCGAGGGGGGCGGATCCTGATGCGGATCGCGGTGTGCGGCGGGCCGTACGGCAACCCGTACGCGCTGCGCGCGTTCGTGGCCGACGCGCACGCGCGGGGCTGCCAGCGGCTGTACTGCCTGGGGGATCTCGGCGGGTTCGGCGCCGAGACAGACGCCCTGTGGCCGATCCTCACCGAGGCGGGCGTGCGGTGCATCGCGGGCAACTACGACGTCGCGCTGGCCCGCGCCGACCCGGACTGCGGCTGCGGCTACCGCGACCCGCGGGACAACGAGTACGCCCAGCTCATCTACGACTACACGCTCGCCCACACCAGCCGGGCCTTCGCAACCTGGATGGGGCGGCTGCCCGCCCAGCGGCGAGAGCGGATCGGCGGGTGCGCCGTGCACATGGTGCACGGCTCGCCGCTAGCGCTCAACGACTTCTGGTGGGAGTCGCTGCCTGAGGCCGAGCACCGGCTCCGGGTGGCCGCCAGCGGCGCCGGCGTGATCTGCTGCACCCACTCCGGGCTGCCCTGGCAGCGCAGGTTCGGCCACAGCCTGGTGGTCAACGTGGGGGTGCTGGGCAAGCCGGCCAACGACGGCCGCCGCGAGGTGTGGTACGCGGTCCTCGACCTGGCCGGCGGCAGCGCCCGCGCCGAGCTGGTGCCGCTGAGCTACGACTGGGCGGCGCAGGCCGCGTCGATGCGCCGGGCCGGGCTGCCCGAGGCGTTCGCCGAGACGATCGAGACCGGCTGGTGGACCACCTGCGTGGAGATCCTGCCGCCTCGTGAACGTGCGGCGGGCCGGTTCCAGCTGTACGCCTCCGCGTTGCCGGAGGCATTCCGGCCCGCCGCCGGAGGCTGGGGCACCGGAGGCCGGGACGCCGGCGGCACCAGCGCCAATGGCAACGGCAACGGGTCTGGCGGCCGGCCCGGCGACGCGGCCCGGCCGGTGGTCCCGCTGTTCGGGTCGGCGTACTTCCCGCCCCGGCTGTGGGTGTACACGAACTTCCACTGCAACCTGGCCTGCGACTACTGCGCGGTCGCCTCCTCCCCGAAGGCGGCGCCGCGCACCATGCCGGCGAGGCAGTTCCAGGCGCTGGTCGACGAGGCGGTGAGCGAGGGCTTCACCGAGGTCTACCTCACCGGCGGGGAGCCGTTCCTGCACCCGGACATCATCGACATGCTCGGCTACGCCACCCAGCGGCTGGCCACCGTGGTGCTCACCAACGGCATGCTGTTCCGCGGCCGCCGCCTGGCCGGGCTCGCCACGCTCGCCGGGCAGGACGGCCCGGCCGGCCCTGGGGCGCTGATCATTCAGACCTCGCTGGACGGCGCCCGCCCGCAGACTCATGACGCGCACCGGGGCCGCGGTTCCTGGGCCAAGACCATGGACGGCATCCGCCAGGCGGCAAGGCTTGGCCTGCCGGTCCGGGTCGCGCTGACCGAAACCCCGCAGAACACCGCAGAGATCGGCGAGGTCGGCCGGCTGCTCGCCGGCCTGGGGATCGAGGGCGACGCGTTCGCGGTCCGCCCGCTGCTGCGCCGCGGGCTGTCGGCCACCGGGCAGGACATCGCCGCCGGCACCACCATCCCGGAGCTGACCGCCAGCACCGACGGCCTGCACTGGCATCCCGCCGGCGCGGACGCCGCCACCAGCCCCGACATGCTGCTCGCCGGGCCCGGCACGCCGCTCGCCGCCGGCAAGCGGCTGGTCACCGAGCGGTTCTTCGCCGCCAGGCTCGCCGACGGCAGCCTGCCCCGCCCCTACCGGTGCGCCGTCTGAAACGGCCTGCTCGAAGCCCAGGGAGGCGCCCAATGCCGCGGCCCGAAGACGTGACGATCGAGCTGACCGGCATTCAGCTCGTGGATGCGGACAGCGGCCAGCCTGTGCGGCTCGCCAGCATCGGCGGCGTGCAGATCCTGGTGCTGCTGCGGCACCGGCATTGACTGCCCTGCCAGCAGCACCTGGTCCAGGTGCACAAGGCCGCCAGCACCGGGGACGCCCGGCCCGGGCTGATCCTGGTGGGCTTCAGCCCGCCCCGGCCGCTCGCCGCGATCGCCCGCCACCTCGGCTGGCCCGGCCGGGTCCTCGCCGACACCGACCGGGTGCTCTACCAGGCCCTGGGGATCGGGCGCGCCCCGCTGTGGCGGGTCTACTCACCCGGCACCCTCGCCACCTACGCCGCCGCGCTACCGCGCGGCCAGCGGCCAGGGCGGCCGGCGGAAGACACCCGGCAGCTCGGCGCCGACGCGATCATGACCGACGGGGTGGTGCGGCTGCTGTGGCGGCCCCGCACCCCCAACGACCGCCCGGCCGCCGGCGAGGTCATCGCGGCGGCCAGGACCTGGCTGCCCTGACA
>WNFF01007434.1_pt1 | contig 13894 bp, 9 predicted proteins | sample 5400441 | NCBI WGS metagenome assembly WNFF01 (sample SAMN13153345, study PRJNA577476) | soil metagenome | isolation source: 120 cm saprolite under Douglas fir tree site 2 hole 3 replicate 1 | place: USA:California | collected 2015-04-18 | reverse complement strand
CGACCGCGGCGGCGGTGAAAGCAAACGTAGCGATCTATTCGCTGGATATCCGGGGCCTGCAGGCGTTCCCGCCGGGAGGCGAAGCGCAATCGGCCAGCTTGCACGGGCAATCGGCCTATTCGGGCGCCGCCGTGCTGAATGATCTAAATGGAAACGCCGCTTCGCAGGAAACGCTCGCGACGCTTTCCTCAGACACGGGCGGGAAGGCGTTTTTCGATTCGAATGATTTCGGCGGCGTATTTTCCCAGGTTCAGAAGGACAGCTCGGCGTACTACGTTCTAGGCTTCACGAGCAATAATCCGCTGAAGGACGGAAAATTCCGGCGATTGAAAGTGCAAGTCAATCGCGCCGACCTGAAGCTGGATTTTCGCTCGGGTTATTACGCGGGACGGGATTTCGAGCACCTGAACCGCGCCGACCGCGAGCAGCAGCTCGAGGATGAGCTGGACGCGCAACTGCCGCGGGTCGACGTGCCCCTTTACGCAGGAGCGGCGTATTTCCGGCAGGACGACCCCCACTATTATCTAGCGGTGTCGCTGGTGATTCCGGGATCGCAGATACCGTTTGTGACGGAGAAGGAAAAGGATAACGCGACGATCGACATCATCGGCGAGGCACTGGGGGGCGGGAAGCTGCGTGTTGGGCAATTGCGCGACACCGTGAAGCTGGCCGTCGAGACCACGCAGCAGGTCCGCCGCAAGAACGTGCAGTACAACACGGGCTTCGTACTCGCTCCGGGCGGCTACCACCTGAAGTTTGTCATCCGCGAGAATCAGACAGGCCGGATGGGTACCTTCGAGACGGACGTGCAGATCCCGGACCTCCGCAAGACGCCGCTGAAAATGAGCTCGGTGGTACTGAGCAACCTGCGCGCTCCCGTCACAAACAAGAAAAACGGAGCGAATCCACTCGTGCGGGACCAGATGGAGCTGGTTCCGAACATTTCGCATGTTTTCGCGCCCGACCAGCATCTCTATTTGCAATACGAAGTGTACGATGCGGCAAAGGGAAAGAATCCGGCGCCCGCAGCGGCGGCGACTCAGAACGGGATAGCCAAGGATGCGCCGGCGGGCAAGCCACCGAAGGACAGCATCCGAGTTTTCACGAGCATAGAGTTCTTGCAGGGCGCTACAAAGATTTATGAATCCAAGCCGGTGGTGGCGAACGAAGTGACGGCGCCGGACCGCAAGGCGGTCATTTTCCAGATGGATTTGCCGCTGCAGGCTTTAAAACCGGGGCTATACCTGTGCCAGGTGAACGTGATTGACGACGTGGCGGGAAGCTTTTCCTTCCCGCGGTTTCCCCTGCTGATTCGCGAAGCCGTGACAGCGGCGCCGAGCAAAGCCGGGGATTGAAATCTACCGGGCAAGAGTGTTGCGGCGAAGAAGAAGTTCAATAAGTAGAGGGAGGATCAGCCGCCGGCGGCCGCGGTTCGAGACATTTCGACGGATTCGGCCAGGCCCCGGCGCATCGGTCCAAGGACGAAGGCGGGCACTTGGCGCTCTGGAGCCAGCGACACGCTCGTAGCTTTTCGCGGGAATTCCGAGCGGCGGTCCAGCCGTAAACCCGCTTCTTTCAGAAACTCAGCCGAAAAACCCATGTCTTCGGCGCGGTCCACGCCCCAGAACCAGAGCTTTTCTTCCTGGCGCTGGAGAAAATCCAGTGCCTCTTCGAGTTTTTTCATCGCACGGTCGAAGGAGGACGCCAGGAAGTACGTGTTCAACGTCCAGGCGTGCCGGGGGTAGTGCACTTGAACGCGAACACAGTATTTGCCCGATTGGTTGCGATCGATGCTGCAGCGGTAGTCATTGCGAGCGGAGAGAGTGCGAGCGGCCATGTTAGTCACCATTCTGTGAAGTTGGGGCGCTGGGTGGCCATGATTGCTATTGCTCCGAATCCTGGGCTCTATACCTGAACCCAAACTGTGCCTTGGAATGGCGGTTTGGGTTGAATTCGGCTTCAGGGACGCTAATAGGGTATCGAGAGACGCGAGGAAAGACAAGACCAGCGTTTCTAGTCAGTAACATCCTTTATTTTTAATAACTTAGACTAGCCAAAGGAGCCAAAGCTCTTCAGTTTTTCCGGCATGAGCTTTAGCTTGCCCTCCAGTTTCAAGCGATTTTCGAGGGCCGTCTGGAAGGCTTCAAAGGCGAGTTTTCGCTTGGACTGCAGAAGTTCCTCGGTCAACTGCTTCTTCTGTTTGTCGAAATCGGCCGAATTGGCTTCCGTTTTTTCAGCGACACGGTATACCAGCCAGTTTTGTCCCAGGTTTAAGGGGGCGGCAACCTCACCACTTTTCAGACTGAACGCCGCGCTGACTTGCTTGCCGCTGGCCGCACCAGATATGGTGCCGTCGCGCGCGATGAGGTCACTCGTTTTGGGCTCCAGACCGAGTGAGCGGGCGGCGGTATCGAATTTCTCACCAGCCTTGACGCGTTTGATGAGCTCATCGGCCTTGGCCTTCGCCAAGTCGGTGGACTTTTCGCGCTTTAGGTCGTTGATTACCCGGTCGCGGACTTCTTCAAGCGAACCCTGGTGCGCTGGCAGGATCGATTTCACGGATAGAACAACATAGCCGCGATCGGTTCGGACCGGCAGGCTCAGTTCTTCAGGCCTCAAGCGAAAGATGGCATCCTTGGCTTCCTGGGAATTGGCGAGCTCCAGCAAAGGGTCTGTAGCGCTGATGGGCCGCGTTTCGTTCACCGTCAGGTGGTACTGTTTCCCCAGATCATCCAGAGAGATCTTGTTGGACTGGCGGATCGCAGCAGACAATTTGTCGGCGGTGTCGCTAGCCAGTTTGTCCGCCTGCGAGAGCAATAAAGGCGCACGCAGAGAATCCTTCACTTCTTCGAATGGCTTGGTGTGGGCGGTCTCCTTTTCCAGCACCTTGATGATGTGGAAGCCGTACTGCGTCTTTACGAGGTCCGAGACCTGGCCCGGGCTGAGGCTGAAGGCTGTCTTCTCGAACTCAGGGACCGTCTGGCCTTGAGTTATCCAGCTCAAATCGCCGCCCTTGTCCTTAGATCCAGGGTCTTCCGAGTACTTTTTTGCGAGGTCTTCGAACTTGCCGCCCTTCTTAACCTGCTTTAAAACGTCCTCGGCCTTTTTCTTGACCTCCTCAACTTCCGCATCCGTCGTTTTCCCCACGGTCATAAAGAGGATGTGCTGGACGTGCACGCGGTTGGGCACTTGGTACTGCTGAATATTGGCCTGATATTGCTGCTTGAGCATGTCGTCGGACACTTGCAAGCTCTGGCGTATCTGGTTTACGTCCACGAGCGCGTAGCGCACCACGCGCCGTTCGGGCACCTGGTATTTCGATTTGTTCTTTTCGTAGGCGGCGCGGATTTCCGCTTCATCCGGCGAAATTTTGGCTTCCAGGTCTTCCGGCTTGATGAGCACGTAGTCCAGCTTCACTTTTTCGTTCTTGTAGCGAAACTCATCCTGGAGTTCCGCGGGCCCCACGCTGATGCCGTCTGTGACCAGTTTGCGGAATTTTTCCTCGAGCAAACCCTGCCGGATGAGCTCTTCGAAGACAGGCACTGTCAATTGGAAGCGCGCCTGGACTTCGGTCGAATAGCGGTCCATGCCGACAAACTTGCCGCCATTGAAGGCTGTCGGAACGTACTGGCGGATGCGATCGGCGCGCTCCTGATCGGAAACGGCGATGCCGAGGCGCTTGGCTTCGTACTCCAACTCTTTTTCGGACACCAACTGTTTCAGGATCTGTTGGGCGTAGAGAGACTCGAGCGGCTTCATGTTGGGATTACGTTGCTCGATCTGGTTGAGCTGCTGGCGCACGTCCTGCACACTAACTGACTCATCGCCGATCTTGGCGAGGGTATCGCTGGAGATTTCGCCGCTGACCGGGGACTGGGGAACTAGGTAGAGCAGCATGCTGCCTCCCAGCCCCATGACGACGATCCCCAGAAAGATGCGATACCCGAGTTTGCTTTTATCTTTTGCGTCAACCATCCTGTGAGTCCCCCACATCAGTAGACAAACTTAAATTATAGGAGATATAGGCATGGGTCTCAAACACAATCGTCGGGGCTGGCCAGGTGGGGGTTCTTCGACCTCGCGGTTGCGGCTGGGGCAGATAAACAGCACTTCTTCATCCGTAAAAGAATAGCAGCAAGTCCAATAGGAAACCTGCACCAAAGGACAGGCGAAAGGCAATCCGGCCATGTCCAGCGGTGCTATTTGCAATTTGACTACGCGCGGCTCCGCAATTCATGCATACGGAAACCGCTGTGCTACATTCAAAAATTGGAGCTTTCACAGCACAGTCAACCGTGACCACACAAACACCAATTGATCCAAGATCCACGCAGGCCCAACCAAAGGGGCCGCACGTTGAAGTGTATTGGAAGGCGGTCACTTATAAAACCGTGATCGGTTACGGGCTCCTAGCTTTTGCCATCATCGGCGCGGGAGTTTTCCTGGTTAAGCCCGACTTATATCAGAAAGTTATCAAGAAGCTCACTGAGAAGGTCGGCGACCTGGAAATCGACCCGCAGGGCGCCGATCAGAAGCACGCCAAATTCGTCAACCTTGATGGCAAAGTCGAAGTCAAGAAAGTCAATTCCGTCCAATGGGTGGTAGCGGATTTTCGCACCGCGCTCGACAAGGGCGATCAGATTAAGACCGGTCCGGATGGCGACGCGCGCATCACCTTCAGTGACGGCACCACATACACCATGAAGCCTGGCTCGCTGGTCGTCGTGGAAGAAAACTCCACGGAGACCAACAAGCCCAGCAGCTCCGCCATTGGAATCACGACCGGGCAGGTGGATTGGGCCACGTCGACATTCACTCTGGCCGAGTCGAAGGCGCAGGTGCGGGTCGAGGACGCCAAGGCACAATTAGGTTCAAACAGCCGTGGTAAAGTGAAGGCGGACCCTGAGAATAAGTCGAGCGAAATCTTGGTTTCGAGCGGTAGTGCGCAAGTGCAGCGTGGCCAGGAAAAAATTGACCTTGCACAATTTGAGAAAGTTACGATTCCGAACAAAGGCGCGTTTCAGAAATCAAACGTGCTGGCGCCGCCCGATCTTGTCGCTCCTCTAAACCTCTCGCCGATTATCACCGAGGACCCGAAGATCGCGCCGGTTCGATTCGAATGGAAGCCCGTTCAGGATGCCGTATCCTATACGCTGCGAATCAGCACCACCTCGATGTTTACAAAGACCGTGAAGGAAGCGAAGGTTAGTTCAACGGCGGTGGAGATTACCGGACTTGATCCCGGCGACTACTTCTGGAACGTCACGGCGACGGATGGAAAGAAACAGACCAGCGAAGTCGGCGAGATTTTCAAGTTTACGCTCGTGACGCAAGGCAAGTCTCAATCGATGCTGCTTGAGATTGACTCCACCCAGTTGCATGGACGCGTGGCGGAGATTGTGGGCCGCACGGAACGGGGAGCGGCTCTGATTGTAAACGGTCAATCGGTGCCCAATGTCTCTCTGGATGGGACTTTCCGGCACTTCACTGAGGCCCTCGAGCCCGGGCAGCACACAATTTCTATTATCGGTTCGAATCGCCGGGGTGGGACGGCTATGAGGCAGGTGTCCATCGTGGTTCCGAAGTAAGAGATCCGAAAAAAGACCGAAGCGCCTTTGCGCTGGTCGCGGTGTCCGGAGACAATGGAAGTTGGCGGCTGGCTGAGGTAAGGTCAGCGTGATTGCCGGCCGGGCAGCGGAGAGATTTTCTCCGCGGGGGGATGTGGGGATGAACAAGAACGGTTACAACATGAGGTCGGTGTTCAGTCTGTTTTCTTCCGACCTGGCCATCGATCTGGGCACCGCCAACACGCTGGTGTTCGCGCACGGCAAAGGCATTGTAGTCAACGAGCCCTCCATCGTGGCCATCAACAAGTCCAGCGGAGAAGTCGTGGCCGTGGGCCGCGAAGCAAAAGAGATGCTCGGACGCACGCCGGGCAACGTTGTGGCCATCAAGCCGATGAAAGACGGGGTCATCGCGGACTTCAAGGTCACCGAAAAAATGCTGACCTATTTCATCCAGAAGGCGCACAACCGGCGCGTGCTGGTGCATCCGCGCATCGTCATTGGCGTCCCGAGCGAGATCACTCCGGTGGAAAAGCGGGCTGTACAGGACTCCGCTTATCGCGCACGCGCCAGCGAGGTTTTTCTCGTCGAGCAGGCCATGGCTGCGGCGATCGGAGCAGGACTACCGATCGAGGAACCCTCCGGCAACATGGTCGTGGACATTGGAGGCGGCACTACCGATATCGCGGTCATCTCCATGAGCGGCATCGTTTACTCACGGTCCGTGCGTGTGGCGGGCAACGAGATGGACGAAGCGGTTATGCAGTATCTGAAGCGCAAGTACAACCTGCTCGTTGGCGAACGCACGGCGGAGCAGATCAAGATGGAGATTGGCTCCGCGTACCCTCTGGAAAAACCACTCACGATGGAAGTGAAGGGCCGCAACCTGATCGAGGGTGTGCCGCGGACGGTCACCATCGACGACAGCGAGATTCGCGAAGCCCTCAGCGAATGTGTCGCCACCATTCTCAATGCCGTACGCGTGGCGCTCGAGCGCACGCCGCCCGAGCTTTCCGCCGACATCAGCGACCGCGGAATCGTGCTGACCGGCGGCGGCGCGCTACTGAAGAATCTGGACAAGCGGATTCGCGAAGAAACCGGCTTGCCGGTTTCGATTGCGGATGATCCGCTGGCGTCGGTTGTGCTCGGCACGGGAAAGATGCTGAGCGACTTCAATCTATTGCGTCAGGTTTGCATAGATTGAGGCTTTTTCTTTTGTCGGGGCAAGTATGCCGCCTTCGAAGGTACTTGTGGCGATGAACCCAAGTTTCACACTTCGATTTTCCAATTTCGACTTTCTAATTTCGGAATTTACATGGTAGCCATTCCCTCTCGTCACAAATCGCTGGTCCTCCTCGCCGGAGTTGTCGTGTTGCAGGTACTCATGCTGGCCCTGCAAATCAAGCGGGACTCCGAAGGACGCCTCATTCGCGTCTGGACGGTCGGCGCCGTTTCACCGTTTGAGCGGGCAGGTTCCTCCGGCTTTGGCTGGATTCGCAACACCTGGCGCCACTACTTCGCGCTGCAAAATACAACGCGGGAAAACGAGCAGATTCGCCGCGAGAATGATGCGCTGAAACTCCAAATCGCGCAGCTTCAGGGCAAAGCCGCGGAAGCCGACCGCCTGGGGCTATTGCTGAAGTTCCGGCAAGCACATGCGGAAGTCCCCATGATTGCCGCTCGTGTGATTGCCGTGAGCGCTGGAACCGCCAGTCTGACAATTCAGTTGGACCGTGGAGAGCACGACGGCATTCGAAAAAATATGGGCGTGATCACTCCGGATGGCGTGGTCGGCAAGGTCGTGGAAGCGTATCCGCATGCAGCTTTGGTGCTTCTGTTGACGGACAAGGAGAGCGGTGTCGGTGCGCTGCTGGCCGATTCCCGTATTCAAAGCCCTGTTGGCGGGCAGGGTGAGCCGCTTCTGGTTATGAAATACGTCCCGAACGACGACGACGTCAATCTCGGGGAGCGCGTTATTACCAGCGGTATGGATCGTATCTTCCCGCGCGATCTTCCAGTGGGCACCGTTACAGAAATCAAATCTGGCAATCCGTTTAAGCAGATTCGCATTAAACCGGCTGCCAATCTCGAACGACTGGAAGAAGTGTTTGTTCTCTTATCGCTTCATCCTCTGGAAATAAAAAATGAAGAGAATCCCGCCGGCGCGAAGGCCCCGGCGCAAGGCGCAGCTACTCCACCGGCGGTAACACGATGAACGACGCCTTTGACATCCGCGGCGAATCGCACATCGAAGTTCACAAGTTTCGTGCCGGCGCGATCATCGTGGCCACGCTGCTGGCGCTGGTAATCCAGTCATCGTTCCCGATCCATTTTGCAAAGGCTGCCGTCCTCGATTTGCCTCTGCTGGTGACGATTTATTTCGGCCTCAGCCGGCGCAACCCTTCCACCGGACTTCTCCTGGGCATGTTTATTGGGCTTCTGCAGGACAGTCTCAGCGGGCCAACTGTTCCGCTGGGACTTTACGGTATCGCCAAAACCATCATCGGGTATCTCGCTTCGTCCATCGGCGCGCGGCTAGATACCGAGCACCCCGCTGCGCGGTTCGCGCTCACCTTTGTGTTCTTCATTGTGCATCAAGGCCTGATCGTCCTGACGCGCCGCATTCTCCTCGCGCAGCCGGAGCCGTGGTTTAACATGCACCTTATTGTCGCCGCGCTCGTCAACGGGCTGGTCGCCGTGTTTCTCTTCGTGCTGCTCGATCGCCTCCGCAAGAACTAGCGAACCTCCGCACTCTGGCCGCCAAGGGACCGCGATGGTCTTCCTCATTATTTATTGGCTGAGAAGAAATTTTTTGAATTCATCGTAGGAACTCGAAATGGGCAGCGCAAGCTTGTCACGTTTCAAGTAAGCAGCAAGACGATCCGGCAGGGGAGGGGCCGCGCCGATCGCTTTCATCACTACGTCGGCAAATTTCGCGGGATGCGCTGTAGCAAGCACCAATCCTTGCGCCGGTTCTGGATGTTGACTCTTGTAGGCTTCCCATCCGAGCCATCCGACGGCCGTGTGAGGATCGGCGATATAACCAAACTTATCGTGGAGCGTCCTCATCGCCGCGAGCGTTTCTTCGTCCGTCGCTCCGTGGCCCCAGATTTCCTTCTGCGCGTATTCCAGGCGGTTGCGGCACAAATCGAGCAATCGCGGAAAATTGTTTGGATTGCCCACATCCATGGCATTCGAGAAGGTCGCTTGTGCCGCGCGTGGACGAAATGCTCCCGTCCGCAGATATTCCGGCACTACATCGTTGACGTTTGTTGCGGCCACGTATTTCGCTACAGGTAAGCCGATGCGCTTGGCGAAAATTCCCGCGGTCAGGTTGCCGAAGTTTCCGCTCGGCACGGAAACCACCAGCGGCACGGATGCCACCGGCAATTGCCGGTAAGCCGCAACGTGATATCCGATGTTGATGGAATTCGCGGAAGTAAGCGATGCGTGCTTGTTCAGCTCCGCATCGGTAAACGCCTGCTTCACCAACCGCTGGCAATCGTCGAACGTGCCCGCTACTTCCAGCGCGGTAATATTTTCACCTAGCGTGGTGAACTGCTTCTCCTGCGCCTCGCTGATGCGCTTCGAAGGATAGAGAATCACGACGCGAATCCCCGGCACTCCCAGGAAACCATGCGCCACCGCGCTGCCGGTGTCTCCGGAGGTCGCCACCAGCACCGTAAGAGGGCGCGTTTCCCCGCGAACGAAATACCCCATCAGCCGCGCCATGAAGCGCGCGCCGAAATCCTTGAATGCCAGCGTCGGCCCGTGAAACAGCTCGAGGATGTGCAGACCGGGCGAGAGCGAAACCAGCTTCACGGGAAAGTTGATCGTTTCGCTTACGACTTGCCAGAGCACTTCCTCAGGAACGTCAGGAGTGGCAAACGGGCGCGCCACTCGGAAACACACTTCCGTGAATGGCAACCTGCGAAATTCCTCCAGTTCTTCCGGCGAATGCCGGGCAATCTCCACCGGCAGGTACAGCCCGCCGTCGGGCGCAAGCCCGCGCAGCACCGCGCCGCGAAGCGACGTGAGCGGAGCCCTCCGCGCTGTGCTCCGGTATCTCAATGAATTTCGCTCATCGCGCGCTTCCCGTTTTGTCGTGAATCATTTTCAGGAACGCCGCTGCGTCCAGCGTCCCATCGCGCAAGGCGGCGACTTGCAGCGTGCAATGCGCGAGGGCTTCATAGCTCTGGCGCCGCGCTACGATCAGCGCCGGATAGCATCGCGCCACTGTATCGCGGGGTTGTTCTCCCGCCCTTGCCTGAAAGGCGCCTCGCCACAACACTGGCTTTGGATCGTTCAAATATCTTTCGATAAGGAGTTGGCGTTCTTCCGCGGAAGCCGCGAGATGCACGATTGTCATTTGGCGCCGCAAGCGCATCAACAAATTATTCCCGGTGTAAATGACGCTTCCGGTAGTATCGAGCACCAGGGATTTCTTCGCCTGGTTCTCAAGTTCCGTCAAGATTTCATCCAGCGTATGAATCTCTTCGGCCAGGTACTCGGACTCGCGCTCGGTGTACGTCGCGGAATCCGGCCAGCCCATCCAGGCGGCTACACCGTTGATGCCCGCATATCCGCCGGCGGCAAGGCGCGGAGCGAGCTTCTGTTCGATACGGTCGTCGCAGGAGACCGCGGGATACCCTGCTTCAGCTAACTTCTTTGTCCAGAATGTCTTCCCGGCGCCCGACATGCCGATCAGTGCCAGCCGTAGCGGCTTTTCCCTGTGCGTTTCAGCGCTCATAAGTGAACTGCTTACGATAGCGTGATAACCGCGGCCACGGCAACCTGCGCAACCCCGCGCGCGCAGAAAAACCAATGCATTCCTGGAACCTGTCCTCCAGGACGGCTTGCGGCCCACTCTGGCAGATGGTACGTTTAAAAAGACTCTTGCTGCTTCGCGCAGCCTTAGTCCGGCGGTGATTCGGGCGTTCCGGGAGATTTTTTCGGTTCCCAGGTTCGAGGAAATTTTCGACGGACATTTTCGGCGAGACCCTGATCGTTTTCAGAGTCCACTCGAAACCCACGCTGTGGATTTTTTCGTGACGCGAGTTTAGTCCGGCCAGTTTAGTCAATTAGGCCAGACCGGGCGAGAAGCCCTGAAAAAGAGTACTCGCGCGCGGGGTTTTCGTGTCGTACTGGTTCCGCAACGACAATCGATTGCCGCAGGCGCGGCTGGCTGTGGCCTCCTACATCATTGTGGGCATGATCGGCGTGTTGCTCATCGGCTTCTGGAAGCTCCAGGTCATCGACGCCGATAAGTACAGCTCCCTGGCCGAGCGCAACCGCGTGCGTTACATTCCCGTGATTGCACCGCGCGGCCGAATGCTGGACCGCGATGGCCGTGTCCTGGTGGACAACCGTCCCTCCTTTAGCGTCCTCCTGCTTCGCGACGATCTCGCTCAGGTGGAGAAGCATCTCGCGGCAATCTCGGACGGCCTGGGAATCCCCATCGAGGATTTGCGCGACCAGATCAAAACCTCCAAAAATCTTCCGAAGTTCCAGCCCATTGTCATCAAGCCCGACGCCTCGCAAGCGGACATCGCTTTCATCGAATCACATCGCTCGGACATTCCGGTACTGGAGATGATCTCCGTTTCCCGGCGCCGTTATCGGCCGGGAGGCTTCCTCGCTCATGCTGCGGGCTACGTCGGCGAAGTCAGCGAGCAGCAGATCGAAGCGAGCAACGGCAAGCTCCGGCCCGGCGACTTCGCCGGAAAGACCGGTTTGGAGCGCCAGTACAACGACCTGCTCCAGGGCACGGACGGCATGCGGCGTGTGGTTGTAAACAGCATTGGCCAGGAAAAGGAGCGCTTGGCCACGCAGGAAGCCATTTCCGGCAAGCAGATTTTATTGACCATCGATTTCGATTTGCAGCAGGTTGCCGAGCAGGCTTTAGGGGCGCGCCCTGGTGCAGCCGTCGCACTCGACCCGCGCACCGGAGAAGTCCTGGCGATGGTGAGTCATCCCGCTCTGGACGCCAACGATTTCGCGGTGCGCATTTCGGGAGATGACTGGAAGAATCTCAACGAGGATCGGCAAAAGCCGTTGCTTAATCGCGCGATTCAGGCGCAACTTGCGCCGGGCTCAGTTTTCAAAATCATAACCGCCACCGCCATGTTGGAGGACAAGAATCCTCCCGAATCGTTCACGACGTTTTGCCCGGGCTACGCCACCTTTTATCGCCGGCAGTTCAAGTGTTGGGTCTATGGGAAAAGTTCTCACGGTGTGGTGGGCTTGCACAAAGCAATCCTCGAGTCCTGCGACATCTTTTTCTATAACGTCGGAATGCGCTTGGGCATCGACCGCCTTTCTTACTACGGCAGTAAACTGGGCTTGGGACGCAAGACCGGTATAGATCTCCCCGAGGAGTTGCCTGGGCTGATGCCTTCGCCGGAATGGGTCGAGCGCGTCTTTCATCGCAAGTGGTATGCGGGTGAAACGATTTCGGTGTCCACCGGCCAGGGCGCCGTTATCACCACTCCCCTGCAGCTCGCGCACACCATTGGCGGCATCGCCATGGGCGGCGTTTTTAAGCAGCCCCATCTTCTAAAGGATGCCCCAAATGTTGGTGAGGAGCGGTTTGCACTTTCCGAATCGACGGTCCAGAAGATTACCGATGCGATGTACGGCGTCGTAAACGAAGAAGGTGGTACCGCGCGCAACGTCCGGCTCCCCGGAATCGATGTCGCTGGCAAATCGGGAACCGCGCAGGTCATCGGTTACGCCACCCGCGAGAAGTTTGGGAAGCAGAAAAAGTTCGAAGACAATGCCTGGTTTGTTGGCTATGCGCCGCGCCGCAACCCCGAAATTGTTGTCGCCGTCCTGGTGCAAGAGAGCGGAAAACACGGTGGCGAAGAGGCCGGACCTGTGGTTAAAGAGGTCATCAAAGCCTATTACGACAAGAAGAACAAGAAGACGCAGGGGCAAATTACCGCTGAGAACCAGAAGACTCAAGGTCAAGTTACCGCCGGGAACAAGAAGTCTGCTTCTGGCGCTAGCACAGCAGCCGTAGCAGCCGTTGCACCAAGGGCCGCGCTGAAGCGGGACGACAGCGCCGCTGTTGCGCGGACAAGCGCGACCGCGGAGCCGCAACGCTGAAGGATTTTATGAGTCTGCCTTATGAACATCGAACGCTTCAGGCGGGTGGGCGCGTAGGTCCCAATCTAGCTTCTTGCATTCGACTTTCAACTTTGAACTTTCAACCCTCCTTATGAAAGACGCACCCGGAACCCGAGACTACGACTGGTGGCTCCTGGCCATCCTTGCGGCCATTTGCGCCCTCGGTGTGATGGAAATCTATTCCGCAACGCACGGTAGTGCGCTGGCCGGCATGCACGTAAAACAAGTGCGCTGGCTGATCATCGGCTTCGTCTTGATGTTCGCGCTCTCTCGGCTGGACTATCACTTGATACTTGATCAAGCCCCTCTCCTCTATCTCCTTGGCATCGCGGCGCTGGTCGCCGTTCTTCTCATCGGGCACACCCGTTTCGGCGCCAAGCGCTGGATCAACGTTCCGGGTATCGGAGAGCTTCTTCAAGTGTCGGAATTGGTTAAATTGATTATAATCATTGTGCTGGCGCGCTTCTTTGCCGAAGTGCGCTCCGATCAGCTTGATCTTCGTGATCTGATTAAGGCAGGATTGTTGGTAGGGGTTCCGCTGGTTTTGATACTCAAGCAACCTGATTTGGGCACAGCGCTCGTGCTGATCCCCCTGCTTGTGGTTGGTGCCTTTCTTGCGGGCTTGCAGTGGCAACACGCGGCGGTGTTTTCCTTGGCGGGGATTTTGCTTGTGGGCGCTGTTTTCTACCCTCCCGTTAGCAGGCGAATCCTCAAGCCCTATCAGCGGGAAAGAATTACCTCTTTCCTGCACCCTGAAGAAGACGCCAAGGGCTCCGGCTATCAACTCTTGCAATCCAAGATCGCCGTGGGTTCGGGAGGTTTTTGGGGCAAAGGATTTCGTAATGGCAGTCAGAACCAACTGGGCTACATCCCCGTCCGGTATTCGGATTTTATTATGTCGGCGTGGGCTGAAGAACAGGGTTTCAAGGGCGTGCTTCTGGCCCTCGGGCTGTATATGGCGCTTCTGTTGCGTTTAGTGCAGAATGCTCAACGCGCGAAAGATCGCGCGGGAATGTTTCTGGTCATGGGCGTCGCAGCGGCGCTTGGGTTCCATGTACTGGTGAACGTGGCAATGGTCATCGGCGCTATGCCGGTAACCGGCATCCCGTTGCCGTTGATGAGTTACGGGGGTTCCGCCACGTTGTTTGTTTTCCTGGCGATTGGCCTGGTGATGAATGTCCGGCTTCGCCGCTTCGTCAACT
>WNFF01002966.1_pt1 | contig 13894 bp, 9 predicted proteins | sample 5400441 | NCBI WGS metagenome assembly WNFF01 (sample SAMN13153345, study PRJNA577476) | soil metagenome | isolation source: 120 cm saprolite under Douglas fir tree site 2 hole 3 replicate 1 | place: USA:California | collected 2015-04-18 | reverse complement strand
AAGCCGCGCGAGCTTCTGTGGATCTTCGGCATGCTGATTTTCCTGTGCCTGATGGCCGAGGCCTTCTTCGGCTACCTGCTCCCCTGGGGCCAGATGTCCTACTGGGGCGCGCAGGTGATCGTGAACCTCTTTGACGCGATTCCCGTCATCGGGCCTGACCTCGCGATCTGGATCCGGGGCGACTTCGTGGTGTCGGATGCGACGCTGAACCGCTTTTTCGCCTATCACGTGATCGCGGTGCCGCTCGCGCTCCTCGCGCTCGTTGTCGCGCATTTGCTCGCGCTGCACGAGGTCGGCTCGAGCAACCCCGACGGAGTCGAGATCAAGAACGTGAAGGATCCCAAGACCGGCAAGCCCCTCGACGGTATTCCGTTTCATCCCTACTACACCGTGAAGGACACCTTCGGCGTGGTGGTTTTCCTGATCGTTTTCTCGATCGTGGTGTTCTTCGCGCCGGAGGCGGGCGGTTACTTCCTCGAGAACAACAATTTCATCCCGGCCGATCCCTTGAAAACCCCGTTGCACATCGCGCCGGTGTGGTACTTCACGCCGTACTACTCGATCCTGCGCGCCACGACGGAGGAGTTCGTGCTCTGGGCCCTCGTCCCGGGGCTCGTCGCCTTGGCGCTCCTCATCATTTGGAGTGTCAAAAGCACTGCGACCCGGGTCGCCGCAGGGGTGACCACGATTGTGCTGCTGCTTGGACTCCTCACCCTGGACGCCAAAGTCTGGGGTGTCGTGCTGATGGGCACCTCGGTCATGATCTTCTTTTTTATGCCGTGGCTTGACCGGAGTCCGGTCAAGTCGATCCGCTACAAGGGGCCCATCACCAAGGCGGCGATCGCGCTTTTCGTGATCGCGTTCTTCGTGCTCGGCTACCTCGGCACCGAGTCCGTGACCGGGGGGCGCACCCTTGCCGCGCAGATCGGCACGGCCGTGTATTTCCTGTTCTTCTTGCTCATGCCGTGGTACTCGAAGATGGACAAATGTCGGCCCGAACCCGAGAGGGTCACCTCGAAATGAAGGCGCTCGTCCTCCTCCTCGCGCTCGCCGCGCCGCTTGTGCTCGCCGCGGAGGAATCGGTCAGGCTCGATTCGGCTCCGATCGACCCGCGCGATGTCGCGAGCTTACAGGCCGGCGCGCGCACCTTCGTCAACTACTGCTTGAATTGCCACTCGGCGGGGATGATGCGCTACCACAAGCTGCTCGATCTGGGCTTGACCGAGCAGCAGGTCAAAGACAACCTGCTCTTCACGGCCGACAAGATCGGAGAGCTGATGACCGTCGCCATGACCAAGAAGGACGCAAAAGAATGGTTCGGCACGGCGCCTCCGGACCTGTCGGTGATCGCCCGCGCCCGCGGTCCCGACTGGCTGTATACGTACCTGCGCAGCTTCTACCGCGATCCGGAGTCGGCCACCGGCTGGAACAACATGGTGTTCGAGCACGTCGCCATGCCGCACGCGCTGTGGACGCTTTCCGGGCAACAGGTGCAGGTGGAACGGAAATTCAAGAACATGGAGCAGGCCGAAGCGGTCGGAAGGATGCAAAGAAACGCCTGGAAGATCGATGAGCTGACTCCCGATCAGGCCGGCAAGGACGGGGAGCGTTTCATACTCAAGACGATCAGGACGGAAACGGCGGGATCGCTCTCCCAGATCGACTACGACATCCTGGTTCGCGATCTGGTCAACTTCATGGCCTGGATGTCCGAGCCCAATCAGCTCGCGCGCAAGCAGGTGGGCTACGTGGTGATGCTCGTTCTGCTCGTTCTGCTCGTGCTCACGTACCTCCTTTACAGGGAGTTCTGGAAAGACGTGCACTGAAGGGAAACCCGCCCAAAGGCGCGGGGCGCTCGGCGCCCCCGCGCCTTTTTCATCTGCACTTCGGTCCGATTTCGGCGACAAGGTAAGCAAACATGATGAATCTCTACTCCGGAACCACCTGCCCATTCTCGCAGCGCTGCCGCATCGTGCTGTACGAAAAGGGCATGGACTTTCAAATCATCGACGTGGACATGTACAACAAGCCGGAAGACATCGCGGTGATGAACCCTTACAACCGGCTGCCGGTATTGGTCGAACGCGACCTGATCCTCTACGAAGCGAACATCATCAACGAATACATCGACGAGCGCTTTCCCCATCCGCAGCTGATGCCAGCGGACCCGGTGATGCGCGCGCGTGCGCGGCTGTTTCTGTTCCAGTTCGAAGTGGAGCTTTTTGCCCACATCGAGGCGCTCGAGAACGGCAACCAGAAGCAACAGGACCGCGCTCGCCAGCACGTAGCCGACCAGCTCACGCAGATGGCGCCGGTGTTCACCAAGCAGAAGTACATGCTGGGAGACGAATTTTCGATGCTCGATGTAGCGATCAGCCCGCTTTTGTGGCGCCTCGACTACTACGGCGTGACCCTGCCCAAGGCGGCCGTGCCGCTCATGAAATACGCGGAGCGCCTGTTCTCGCGTCCCGCGTTCATCGAGGCGCTGACGCCGTCGGAAAAGGTGATGCGCAAATGATGGCGCCGGAGCGCCGTCGTTTTGCGACACCTCGCTGATGTCAGAAGCCAAGTCCACCAAGCCGTATCTGTTGCGCGCGGTGTACGAATGGTGCGTGGATAACGGTTACACGCCCCACATTTCCGTTGTGGTCGATTCCCGGACTCGCGTGCCGATGGAACACGTGCGCGACGGCGAGATCGTTCTCAATATCGGGCCGGTTGCGGCGAGCCGCCTGCAGATAGGAAACGAGGTCATCGAATGCACCGCGCGTTTTTCCGGGGTCGCCAAAGAACTCGTCATTCCGGTCGCTAGCGTCGCGGCGATCTACGCGCGCGAAAACGGACACGGCATGTCGTTCGGGCCGGAGAAAAAGGAAACGGCGGCGTCCGGCGAAGAGGCGACAGCTCCGCCCGACCCGAAAAGCCCTCCCAAAACCGGCAGGAAGCCTACGTTGAGGCGGATCAAGTAAGGTTGAAGCGGACCGCGAGCGCCGTTTCAACTTCGCGCGTTCGAACGGGACTCCCGGGAGTTGGGCTTCGTTGCAGACGTATAATGTATCCCGATGCCGGGCTAGCTCAGTTGGTAGAGCAGCGCATTTGTAATGCGACGGTCGGGGGTTCGAATCCTCTGCCCGGCACCCGATCGGAACGCGCGTAGTCCCATGGACGCGGTTTGTTGTTCTTGTAATGCAGCGGTACTAAACTAGTTTGGCTAAGGAGACTCGGGGCAGAGATGCGTCGGCCGCCAAGAATCGCAGTGTTGATTGTATTGCTTGCCGTGTCGGCGGCTTGGGTTGCGATCGACCTCCGCGGCCCGGCTGGACCGACAGCGGCAAAAACTCCGGCATCGGGGACTTCGCCGAACTCCGAGCGTTCCGGCGCGCCCGCTGCGGAGGCAAAGCAGCCCGGAATTCCTTCCCGTTTCGCTCTGGGCAGGTTCGCTTCCGATCCGTTTTCGCCGCACTCGTGGACGCCGCGCTCAAAGCCGGCCCCCGTTTCCGCAGCGCCGGCTCCCGTCGCGCCGCCCCTGCCGTTTCGCTTCGCCGGGCAGCTTCAGCGCGATTCCGGGATCGAAGTGTATCTTGCACGTGGCGAAGAAATTTTCACGGCCAGGGAAGGCGACACTCTCGATGGCCAGTACAAGGTCGATTCGGTGAACGCTACCGAGGTGAGCTTCGTTCACCTTCCTTCCGGGACGCACCAGACGCTGCAGTTCAGCGCCCTCAAGGATCAGGAGTTCAGCGCGCAGGCTGGATCGCCACCGCCCAGAGCGCCAGCCCCCGTGATGGCAAAACTGGTTCCCCCGGCTGCTCCCGGGGTTCCCGTGTCAGACAGCCCGGGAAAGGCTGGGCCCGCGCAGCTCAGGTGGGAAGGGCCGGCGAGTGCGAGGGCGGGCGCGAGCTTCAACGTGTCGCTGCGCGTCACCTCGGGCGAGCAGATCCGCGCGGCGCCGATGCAGCTGCGTTTCGACCCGGCTGTCCTCGAATCCGTGTCGGTTCGGCCCGGCCGCTATTTCAGCGTGGAAAAGACCAGCAGCTTCGGATACCGCGTCAACTCCGACGGCTCGATTTTCGTCGGCGTTTCGAATCAGACACCTGCTTCGGCCTCCGACGCGGAGATGCTCGTGCTCACCTTCAAATCCATCAGGGCGGTCGCCGCCGCGGAGATCAGCGTGGCCTCGCTCAACCTGCAAGGCGCGGCGGGTCGCACGATCGCCTACAACGGCCTCACGCCTTTCAGAACGACCATTACCCCCTAGTTTTGCAGTTGCAATGACCTGCAATAGCGGCCGGAATAGCGCGGGCCCCTGCGACGTTTACTCGCGACAACGATCACAGCAATATTTTTCGGACGCGGACGGTTCGATTTTAAAAATGATGTATTGGATTCCCTACATCGCTGTAGGTAAAACACGACACGAAATCAGATGGCAGGCGGCGAGCCCGCTTGCGTGACCTCACCGGCAACATCGGCGTACCGGCGTACGTTGAGGACGTTTTCGACCGCCTCGCGGGCAAACCCTCGGAGCGGCGTCTGGGATTCAAAAAGGGAGATTGTGCATGTTTTTCTTCCTGGAAAGACGTGCAGGCATCGCTCAGCTGACTCGTCATCATCTGGGGCTCATGAATGCTGGGTAAACTTCAGGCTCTAATGCGTCGCCGGCTCTCCGTGTCCCGGCGATTTGCGCTGTTGAGCTTTTTGTGCGTTCTCGCGATCACGGTCCTCGTCTGTGTCGCCTCCAGCGCCGTCCTGCACCGTCAGCTCGTCATGCACGACGGGGCCGTCATCGGCGACCTGGCGTCGCGCCTGTTTACCTCGAGCGTTCCCGCGGGATTCTTTGCGGCGCCGTCGGGCACGGCCCCGGCCGGTGCCGAGCGGCTCCGGGAGTTCGCCCGGTCCGAGCAGGTCGTGCGCTTCATGGTGTACGGCGCCGACGGCCGGGTGCTGTGGTCGGACGACGCCTCGCTCGCCGACCGCCATTTCGGCGAGAACGCCAAGGTCGCCGCCGCATTGCGCGGCGAGACGATTGCCGAGATTAGCCAGCCGGGAGACGAAGGGCATCATTCGACTCTCCGGGGATTTCCGCGCCTCGAAGAGATCTATACGCCGGTGCGCTATCAGTCGAGCGGTCCGATCGTCGGCGTGATCGAGCTCTATCGAGCGCCCGCAACGCTGTTCGTGGTCCTCGATCAGGGTGTCGTGGTGGTCTGGGTTCTGGGCGGGATCGCGGGCGCCATCCTCTACCTGACCCTCGTTACAGTCGCGCGGAACTGCTACCGCACCCAGATCCGCCTCGAAGGCGAGCTCGCCGAGGCGCGCGTCCTCTATGAAACGATCGGCCGGTTCGGAGAACTGACCGACGGCGATGCGCTGCTGAGGGCCATCGTTGAGGGCGCCGTCAGCCTCACGCAGGCATCGTACGGCGGCACTGGCTTTCCGGATGGCGATGACATGGTCATGCACCGGCTGGTCGCCCCCGAAAGGGGAGCGGTGGTGCGCCTGAAAATGGCGGAATGCTTGGCTGGCCTGACATTTACCTCGGGCGCGCCCCAGGTCGCCAACGACGCTGTCCTGGATCCCCGGGTTAACCGGACCTCAGCGCGCTCGCTCGGTGTGCGCAACCTGGCATGCGTGCCGCTCCAGCACCGCGGCCGCGTGATCGGAGTCCTCTTCGTCGGTAACAAGGAGGCCGGCCCGTTCACAGAGCAAGATGTCGTTCGTCTGCGCGCCTTTGCTCACCATGCCGCCGTTGCTCTGGAGAATGCGCGTCTTCTGCGCGAGACGAAGAACACGAAGGAATACCTCGAGAACCTGATCGCCAGTTCGGTAGACGCCATCGTGACCCTGGATCCGCTCGGTCGCATCACCTTCGTGAGCAAGGGCGGGCAGCGTATGTTCGGATGCGGCGAGGGCGAGTTGATCGGCCGACCGGTCCGTGCCCTCTGGGCCTGCGGTCCGCGGGATTTCCGGGCGTTTCGCGCACGGCTCGTGCGCTCCGGCCGGGTGGAAAACCATGAGACCGAGTTGGCGATGGGCAAGGGAGCGCGGCTCGTCGTGAACATCTCGGCGTCGTTTCTGCGCGGTGCGTCAGGCGAAGTGAGCGGCATCCTCGCCGTCGTGAAGGACGTCACGTCGCTGCGAAGGCTGCACGAGCAGATCGTGCGTTCGGAGCGGCTGGCTGCGGCGGGTCTGCTCGCCGCCGGCGTCGCCCACGAGGTGGGGAACCCGCTCACTTGCATCTCGTCGCTTGCTCAGGTGCTTATGGCCCGCGCCTCCGATCATGCGATCCGCGAGGGGCTCGAGAATATCGAGGTCCACGTGGACCGGATCGGGCGAATCGTGCAGGACCTTACGCGGCTGACCCGACCCACGCCGGCGACGCTGCGCGAGACTTCGATCCCGGATCTCGTGGACACCGCGGTGAGCCTCGCTCGCCACAATCCCGTGGTCAGGCGCATGAGGGTGGACAGCGTGGTGGATCCGGCCCTGCCGCTCGTGCGCGTGGCGCCCGATCATCTCGTCCAGGTCTTCCTCAATCTCATCCTCAACGCGGCCGACGCCGGCGGCAGACTGACCGTTCGCACCGTCCGTTCGGGCGGTACGATCCGCGTGGGCTTCGAAGACAGCGGGTGCGGGATGACGGCGGAGCAGATGCGCCATCTCTTCAACCCGTTCCATTCGACGAAGAACAGCGACAACCACCTCGGTCTGGGTCTGTTCGTGAGCCACGAAATCGTGCAGCAGCACGGGGGTGACTTGCTGGTGGAAAGTCAGCCCGGCGCCGGCTCCACCATCACGGTGGTGCTGCCGTTGGAGCCGTTGCCTGTCGTATCGGAAGAAACGGTATGAACGCCTCGATCCTGGTCGTCGACGACGAGCGCGCGATTCAGGACTCGCTCGCTTGGTGCCTGCGCACCGACGGCCACGAGGTGCAGACGGCCGAGGATGGCGAAGAGGCCATGGCGATCATGGCAGGCCAGGACTTCGACGTCGTCATCAGCGACATCATCATGCCGGGAGTGAGCGGCCTCGATTTGCTGCGCAGGTCGCGCGCGCTCCACCCGCGGACGCTGGTCGTTCTGATCACCGCTTACGCCACGGTGGAGACCGCGGTTGAGGCCCTTCGCGAGGGCGCCTCCGATTATGTCCTCAAGCCTTTCAAATTCGACGACCTCCGTTCCCGCGTGCAACGGCTGCTCGAGTACCGGACGGCGCTCCAGGAATCGGCTCAGTTTCGCGGGGCCGTCGAGTGCGCGGCGCTCGACAAAACACTCTTCGGCGAGAGCGCGGCCATGCGGGCGGTGCGGGCACAGGTCGCCAAGGCCGGCCCCGCCTTGAGCAACGTGCTCATCACCGGCGAGAGCGGAACCGGGAAGGAGCTTGTCGCGCGCGCCGTCCACGCGGCCAGTCCGCGAAGCGGGCAGCCATTCATTCCCATAAACTGCGGAGCCATTCCGGAATCGCTGTTGGAAAGCCAGCTCTTCGGGCATGTGAGGGGCGCTTTCACCAGTGCCGTGCAGTCGAGCGCCGGACTATTCACGGCAGCCGACCACGGCACGGTCTTTCTCGATGAGATCGGCGAGATGCCCGTGCACCTGCAGGTGAAGCTCCTGCGCGCGATCGAGGAAAAGCAGGTGTGGCCAGTCGGGAGCACCAAGCCGGTCCGGATCGACATTCGTATCGTCGCGAGCACCAATCGGGATCTCGCCGAAGAAGTCGAGGCTGGGCGGTTCCGCGGTGATCTCTTTTATCGCCTTAAGGTGGTCCAGATCGTATTGCCTCCGCTCCGGGAGCGCCGTGAGGACATCCCGCCGCTGGTGGATCATTTCATCCGTGAGTTCAATCTGAGATTCTCCCGCCGCGTGCGCGGACTCGACGACGACGCCCTGCGCGCACTCATGGGCTGCGGGTGGAACGGCAACGTGCGCGAGCTCGAGCACGTCATCGAGAGCGCCATGATCTTGAGCGACAGCGAGGTCCTCACGGTCGGAGATCTGCCGCGCGGGTTCGTCGGCGGGACAACGCCGCAGAATGACTCTTTGCGGGAAGTGAGCCGGCAGTCGGAGCGGCAGCACATATTGGCGGTTCTGGCCCAGACCCAGTTCGACAAGCGCAAGGCCGCTCGCATCCTGGGGATCAGCCTCGCCTCGCTCTACCGAAAACTTGGTGAGCACCGGATCAGCGACTCGCCTTTGCAGAATTGAGAAAAACACCCGGCTGTTTTCTTGTTTTTAAGAACGACTGGCGCTCGCGCGCCGGACCGTCGTAATCCATCCGAAGCTTTTTCAAGATCTTACCGTTCCGCTCGACTCGGGTACGAGAAGTGCTACGTGCTTCTCTTGGTTGCTCCCATATTTCTGGGAGAAGCAGAAGAAAAAGTTAGTACCGTGCGCGCTATCTAGCGATGCACAGGTCTGGCACTCGGAAGTTTCTGTGGCTTCCACTGAGCGCGCTTCTCTTATGTTTTCCCAGTCCGTACGAGCTACGACGTCGTCGCTCAAGTCATCTGGCAATCAAAAAAGGAGGAGTTGATGTTTCTCTCGAGCAAAGCATCGAAACTTCGGATAAGGGAAGCGCAGAACGCCCGCAGGAACCGCCAGGAGATCGTCAAGGCGCTCGCCGACGGGCAGATCACGCGCCGCGATCTCTTCAAGTGGGGATTATTCACCACGGGAGGACTGCTGCTCTGGAAGCATGGCTTGAACCCGTTCGTCCGCAGCGCGTACGCGAGCGTCCCGACGGGCTTCCCGCGCAGCCCGCTGTTCGGCGTACAGGCGTTCACGCAGCCCATGCCGCGCTTCGATGTTTTGCCGCGGAACCCGATCGCGACCCTGAATCCCGCGCCTACGGCCGAGGCCAACCAGACCCAGCAGCTGTTGAATACAGCGCTCGAAGGCGTGACCCCGGGTGACACGGGCCCCATCGAGGGACGTCCTCCGGGCCCGATCTGGGCGCACCAGGAGTTCACCCGGTTTCCCCCCGCGATCGCAGTACCCGTGTCCACGGAAGGGGCCAAGGTCAACACGGTCTACGATCCTGGGGTCCCGCCCAGCCTCAATTCGGGCATCAATCCAGCTACTTTCCGTCCGGCCTTTCATCCGGGTTTGCCGGACCAGGGGCCGTTGGCGCTGTGGACCTTCAACGGCACCTTGCCGCCCAAGCTGCTCACGGGCCGCTATGGCGAAGGCATCATTTTCCGCCATAGCAATAAGCTCCCATTCGATATCAGACAGAACGGGGGCTTCGGGATCCATACCTTGAGCACCCACGAGCATAACGGGCACCATGGCGCGGAGAACGACGGATTCACAGGGGCTTTCTTCTACCCCGGCCAGTTCTACGACTACCACTATCCCATCGTCCTGGCGGGGTGGAGGTCCATTAACACCGGCGCCACGGATCCCAGGGCCGGGAGCCCCAACGGCTCAGGCGGCATCACCAACGTTCCGGGTGACTGGCACGAGACGATGAGCACGCACTGGTTCCACGACCACATGTTCAGCTTCACCGCCCAGAACGTGTACAAGGGCGACGCCGGAATGTTCAACCTCTACAGCGCCCTCGACCGCGGCAACGAGGCGATCAACGACGGCGTGAACCTGCGGCTACCGAGCGGCACGGCGAAGGACTTCGGCAATCTCGACTACGACGTCAACCTCATGCTCGCGGACAAGGCCTGGGACGCGAACGGCCAGCTCCACTTCGACATCTTCGACACCGAGGCAGGTTTCGTCGCCGACGTGATGACGGTGAACCTGGTCTACAGGCCGTTCTTCGAGGTGGAGCGCCGCAAGTACCGCTTCCGTATCCTGAACGGGGCGGTGTCGCGCTTCTTCAAGATCTCGCTCTCCGACGCCTCGCCGATGATCCAGATCGCCAACGACGGCAACCTGTTGCCGAGCCCGGTGACCATCACTCAAACCGACCAGCTGGGCATCGCGGAGCGCTACGACATCGTCATCGACTTCTCGCGCTACAGCATCGGGCAGACTGTGTCTATGGTAAACCTGCTCGCGCACGAGGACGGCACGGAGCCGTCGGCGACCCTCTCGCTGTCCTCGGCGCTCAACGGCAGCTCGACCGATCCTTGCGTAGGCAGGTTCCTCGAGTTCCGCGTCGTCCGCGATCCGGCTACGCCCGACGTGAGCCAGGTGCCCGCCGTCATGATCCCGAACCCGGATCTGTCCGCGATTCCTGTGGCGCGGACGCGTACTTTCGTGTTCGGGGATGGCGCGAAGCAGACCACCAACGACCCCGTCACTTCGTTCCGCGGCCCCTGGGGCATCGGGACGGACGGCGGAGACAAACTCGACGCGGACTTCGGGCGAATCTCGGCGGCGCCGAGCTTCGGCACCCGCGAGATCTGGAACCTGGTGAACGACGGGGGCGGCTGGGATCATCCGGTCCACATCCACTTCGAGGAAGGGCAGATCCTCAAACGCAACGGCAGCGCGAGCAACGTGCCGGCGTGGGAGAAGGGGCGCAAGGACGTCTATCGCCTCCGCCCGGACGGAAGCGTCCAGCTCACCATGCAGTTCCGGGACTTCGGCGGGATGTTCATGGAGCACTGCCACAACACCTTGCACGAAGACAACGCCATGCTGCTGCGCTGGGAGATCGACGACGGCGGAAGCCCGTTCCTGAGGCCGCTGCCGACGCCGATCCCGACGCCGCAGGGTGTGCGCTTCCAGGCTCCGACGGTGCTGAAGTTCTGATTTTTGCAAAGCGAACGAATTCGAGAAGGAACGAAACATGAAGATACGTCGATTGCCAGTAGGTGCTGTCGTGCTGTCGTTTTTCGCCGTGGTCTTGTCGGGGCTCCTCTGGTGGGCGGGAACGCCCGCCCGCGCGGCTTTCGCCCCGACCGTCGCTCTCATCCCGGTCTCGGGCTCAGTGAGCGGGCAACCGGAAAGCGTCAGGTTCTCGGGTCAGGCACGGGTTTCGAGCGAGCTGGTGCTCGATACCAGCAGGACCCGTCCCCCGCATCCACCGTCCGTCATCCTGATCATCGACCTGTCCGGGGTGTCGGGCATCGGGTCGTCGAGCGAGGCGAGGTATGCCGTCGGGGGTGATGGAACTCCAGTGTTCAGGCAGCTCGCCAGCACCGATACGATCCAGATCCCTTTCCCGTTCACTCGGGGCACATCCATGGGGACGTCTTCGGTGCGCACGGGCGTCGCGTCCTTCGCACTCAGCTTCGACACGAACACCGGAGCGATCACGAAGGGAACGGCCACCGTCGCCGCTCCGAACTTCCCGAACTAAGATGAACTGAAAGAGTCAGCGGCGGCCGCCCGCCGGGGCGGTTCGCCGGCTCCGACTCGCGCTTGAGCTGCAATGAGGAGGTTGAATTGAATATTGTGCGAGGGAGGAATCGGGGAAGCATCACGGCCGCGCTGCTCGTCGGCGCCGTGGTCTTTCTGCATGTCGGCCCTGCGTTTGCAGCCAACCCCTGGGGCTCGGATTATTTTCCGAACGTCGCGCTCACCACGCAGGACGGCGCGACCGTTCATCTCTACGACGATCTGCTCAAGGGCAAGTCGGTCGCGATCAACGTCATGTATACCAGCTGCAAGGACGAGTGCCCGCTCGAGACGGCGCGGCTGGTGCAGGTGCAGAAGCTCCTCGGCGAGCGCATGGGTAAGGACATTTTCTTCTACTCGATCACGATCGACCCCAAGCGGGACAAGCCCGAAGTGCTCAAGGCCTACGCGGAGAAGTACGGCGTCGGGCCGGGGTGGTTTTTCCTCACCGGCAAGGAGGAAGACATCAGGCTCGCGACTAAGAAGCTGGGTTTATCCAGGGTGCGCGACTTGGCCAGCAAAGACGGCCACAGCGCCAGCCTCATGGTCGGCAACGAGCCGACCGGCCAGTGGATGCGCAATTCCGCCGTGGACAACCCGCAGTTCCTCGCCACGACGATCGGGAACTTTCTGGGTTGGAAGGATACGACGCCAAAGAGGAGCTATGCGGAGGCGCGTCCGCTCGTGCTCGACCAGGGAGAATACTTCTTTCAAAGCCAGTGCAGCGTCTGCCACACCGACGGGCAAGGCGACAAGATGGGACCGGACCTACTGGGCGTGACGGCACGGCGGGATCGCGCCTGGCTGACCCGTTACATCATGGCTCCGGACAAGATGCTTGCCGAGGGCGATCCGATCGCGGTCGCGCTCTTCGAGAAGTACCAGTACGCTCGGATGCCCAATCTGCGCCTCAGCTCAGCCGAAGTGGCTGCCGTGCTCTCGTACGTGGATGCGCGGAGCCGCGCTCCGCGCGAACCGGTACGGAAGGATTCCATCACCTCCCGTTAGGATTTTTCCCGCGGTTCCTGAAGGTCGCGAACCTCGGTATTCATGCGCACGTCCTTGCGCCTGCGCTTGACGAGCGCCTTGCCCGTCTCGAAATAGTCGCCGTTCACGGCAAGCTCCGCCGCGCGCTCGAGCTCGTCCGGCCATTCACCCAGCGAGTAGCCGAACCACGGTGACTCGGGCTTGAGCTTCGGCAGGCCCAGCTCCTCCCAGATTATCTTCGCGCGCTCCATGTACTCGCGCTTGGGCAGCGAGATCGGCGGAAAATCCTCCTTCATCGTCGCGTCGATCAGCACCGAAGCGTCTTCGCCGTCGTTCCTCTTGCTCCTCGGGCCGTGTCCCTGGTCGCGATGATGAAGGATCTGAAGGTCGAGCGCCGGATTGGCGCGGTAGGACATGGCCCAGAACACGGCGTCCGCGTTGTCCGGGTCGATGTCTTCGTTCACCGCGATAACGTATTTCCCCGCCGCGCGGTTCCACGCGGCCGCGCCATACAGCGCGCGCCAGATCTCCGTCCTCGGGGCCTTGCGGTCGATGATGAGCACCACCACCCTGCGCAGATTCGTCAGCGGCTCGTGCATAGAGACGCGCTTCACGCCCTGGATGCCGAGCGTGTTTCTAAGGTGATGAGTAAACAGCGGCTCGAGCGCGACGCGCTTGATCAGGCTCGACTCGCTCGGGGTCACCTGCGAGATGATCGAAGTGAGGATCGCGTTCTTGCGCCGGGTGATGCAGGTCACCTCCATGAAAGCGTTGTACTCCTGCAGGTTGACGTGCCCGTGGGATTCTCCGAACGGCGCTTCGGGCTCGAGATACTCGGTGTCGATGTACCCCTCCACGACGATCTCCGCTTCCGCCGGTACGAGCAGGTCGACGGTCTTCGCCTTTACGACGTTGATCGGCGCGCCGACGAGCCCTCCGGCCACGTGCAGCTCGTCCAGCGCCTCCGGCACCTTCTGCGCCGAGGTGAACGCCACGCACGGCGGCGCGCCCAGGATGACCGCCGCGGGCAATTTCTCGCCGCGCGCCTTCATTTTCTCCCAGTGGGTGTAGATCCCCGGGCGCAGCTCGAGTGACGGGTTCATTCCGAGGCGCCGTGGCGCCTTCACCTGCCCGCGATAGATGCCCATGTTCTGGACGCCGGTATCCGGGTCCTTGGTGATGTACTGCGAAAGCGTCGTGAACGGCGCGATGTCCCAGCCGGGCGTGGAAATGGGGATGGGCAGACCGTCGAGCCCATTGCCCGGCCTGTCGAGGTCCTCGCCCTGGATCACGATCTCGTGACACGGCGCGTCCTCGACGATTCGTGGCGGGATCGGTTTCGCCATCGCGCGGTTCCAGGTCTCGTTGATTCCGTCCAGGGCACAGCCCATGCCGATGCGGTAGATCTCCCGGCTCGCGGCGAGCGCGCCGACCACGACCGGGATCTCGTATTTGCGTCGCTTGCTGTCGGTTACGTTGGTGAACAGAAACGCTTTTCTGTCCGGCTCCTCGATACCGCCGCGGAATTGCCAGCGTACGAGCGGGTGCATTTCGGTGTCTTTGTTGATCGGCCGATCGACCGTTATGAGCAGCCCCGCGCGCTC
>WNFF01002964.1_pt1 | contig 13897 bp, 4 predicted proteins | sample 5400441 | NCBI WGS metagenome assembly WNFF01 (sample SAMN13153345, study PRJNA577476) | soil metagenome | isolation source: 120 cm saprolite under Douglas fir tree site 2 hole 3 replicate 1 | place: USA:California | collected 2015-04-18 | reverse complement strand
TCCACTCAGCATGAGTGGGCTGCGCGCCGTAAGCGCCTATCAAGAGCCTTTGCGTGCGTGTATTCATGCCCTGAAATATAATGGGAACACCCGGCTGGCGGAGCCATTGGGTCAACTGCTGGCACGGGCTTATACCAGTTATGGGCTACATGCCGACATCATCCTACCGGTTCCTCTTCATAGCGAGCGGCAACGTCAGCGCGGCTATAACCATGCCTCGCTATTGGCAAGGGTTTGCTCTACCCAGCTAGGCGTCCCGCTATACGAGAACATCCTGGTGCGACACCGGGCGACGCTTGCGCAGGTAGACTTGAATCCCAAAGATCGTCATCAAAATGTTGCTGGTGCATTTCACTGTACCCCTGCATTTGCAACCGGTACGCTCTGCGGACGTAGAATCGTTATCATTGATGATGTCTGCACCACTTGTGCTACATTAGAGGCCTGTGCTATGCCACTTTTTGCAGCTGGTGCGGAGATGGTTTGGGGTCTTGTCCTGGCTCGTCCGGTAGCATAAGAATATAGTTATGAAAGTAGCCCTCTAGGGGAAATGTCTTCGTAGGGGCGAGGGAGGTGAGGAGTGGTGAGGTGGGCCTTTATGGTCGCCCGGCGTTGCTACATGAGATAGAGAGAAGTGTGTTATAATAACCCCAAAAAGAGTTAAACACCGACAGCAGGTAGCCAGAGCTTGTGAATCATCGGAAGGGAAGTTTGGCAGAGCCTGACTGCTTGTCTGCTATAAGAGAGGAACTCCCATGTCAAGTAGTGGGAAATGGTTGAGAACTAGCTTTATCTGGCTTGTCCTGGCACTGGCCATCGTGCTGGTGATCGTGGTCTTCTTCCGTCCGCCATCAGACACAGCCCCGGTCAATGTGTCTACCATCTTGGATCATATCAGGATGGATATAAGCACAGGGCAGAAAGACACGCTCACAGTCGCCAGCAATACTATTACACTCGCGCGAGGGACCTCAAATAAAGAGGTAGCCACCATCAACGATACCTTTGACATAACGAGAGTGCTCAAAGACAACAATATCGATTATACGAATAACCAGTTCTTGGTGCTTCAGTACGAGCCGCCCAGCGCCTTAGGCGCGTGGCTCAACATACTGGGCGGGCTTATTCCCTTTATCCTGATCGCGGGTGTGCTTATCTTTATGATGCGCCAGGCCCAGGGTACCAACAACCAGGCGTTATCGTTCGGCAAGAGCCGTGCACGTATGTTTATGGGCAACAAACCGACGGTGACGTTCGCGGACATTGCCGGAGTTGACGAAGCCAAGCAGGAACTGGAGGAAATCGTAGAGTTTTTGAAATTCCCCGACAAATTTGCCGCCCTTGGCGCGCGCATCCCTAAAGGGCTGTTGCTCGTTGGCCCTCCAGGAACGGGTAAGACGCTCATCTCACGTGCTGTGGCTGGTGAAGCTGGCGTGCCATTCTTCAGTATCAGCGGTTCCGAATTTGTGGAAATGTTTGTTGGAGTTGGCGCCAGTCGCGTGCGCGACCTCTTTGACCAGGCTAAACGCAATAGCCCTTGTATCGTCTTCGTTGACGAAATCGATGCGGTCGGTCGCCAGCGTGGTGCGGGACTGGGCGGCTCGCATGATGAGCGCGAGCAAACGTTGAATCAGATTCTTGTAGAGATGGATGGCTTTGACACAAACACCAATGTGATTGTGATTGCTGCCACAAACCGTCCCGATGTGCTTGACCCCGCCTTGCTGCGCCCTGGACGTTTTGATCGACAGGTGGTGCTTGACCGTCCCGATATTCGTGGACGTATTGCCATTCTACAGGTCCATGCCAAGGGCAAACCCCTCGAATCGAGTGTGACGCTGGAAACCCTGGCGAAGCAGACTCCGGGCTTTTCCGGTGCTGATCTTGCTAACCTCCTCAACGAGGCAGCTATTCTAGCTGCACGACGTAACAAGCGCAAAGTTGGCATGAGCGAACTCGAGGAGGCCATAGATCGTGTCGTGGCTGGCCCTGCCCGCAAGAGCCGCATCATTAGCGAGCGGGAAAAAGCCATCACTGGATACCACGAGGTAGGCCATGCCCTGGTGGCGCGCATGCTTCCCAACTGCGATCCGGTTCACAAGGTTTCAATTGTAGCGCGAGGCCAGGCCGGCGGTTTCACTATGCTATTGCCTACCGAAGATCGCTACCTGTGGAGCAAGCCGCAATTTGAAGATATGCTCGCGTACGCCCTTGGCGGTCACGTGGCCGAGCTCATTATCTTTGGCGAGGTGACGACCGGCGCATCGAACGATATCGAGCGCGTGACTAAGATTGCTCGCTCGATGGTTACTGAGTATGGCATGAGTAGTCGTATTGGTCCGATGGCCCTGGGCCACAAAGAAGAACTGGTATTCCTGGGGCGTGACTTTGGCGAACAACGTAACTACAGTGAACAGACCGCACGCGAAATCGACGAAGAGATACGTCGTATTATCCAGGAAGCATTCGATAAAGCGTATCGTGTGCTGCTACAGAACAAGACTCGCTTGATAATGATTAGCGAGCGTCTGATTAAAGAAGAGACGTTAGAGGGTCCTCTCTTCGAGGCGCTCTTCAATCAGCCAATTGACAATGGCCAGTACGAGTCGCCATCGATTCTGGCAGGCATGCCGCATCTGAATGTATCGCCGCATGGTGAGCAGCCCCTTTTGCCCGAGCCAGGGGCAACCTATCCAATGCCTCCGCAACTGCAGCCGCCTTATTAGGAGTGGTGAGTGATGCGTCCTCTCACCCGGCAACAGCTAACCATGCTCTCAGCAATTCGGCTACGCTCCAGGCTTGTGCGAAGCAGCCTGCGGGGGCAAAAGGCGGTTCTGGCTCCGCAACTTCACAGACCGTACCTATGCAGTCGTCCCACAAATGGCGTACCAGTGGCTGTAGCAGCGGCAACAAAGCCGCGCAATCGTTGTAAATGTGCAGGTGGACATCGATATACGGACCGATTAGCCACGGCCAGACCGTGCCCTGGTGATAGGCGCTGTCGCGCTGTACCTGGTTGCCATTAAAGTGGTTGCGATAAGCCGGATCACCGGGGCTTAAGGTGCGCAGACCCATTGAGGTCAATAAATGATCGGTCACCTGTTGTAGCATGCTGCGGGTCTGCGTCTCGGAAAGCAGGTTGTGTGTGAGCGATGCTGCCAACAACTGATTGGGGCGTAGTGAAGCATCGTTTTGCCCGGGAACACCATCAACATCTATTACATCGTAGAGATGGCCGCCCTCCTCATACCAGAATCGCCGGGCAAAGTTTTCGCCAACCTGCACGCGCATCTGGCCATATTGGAGCGCGTCAATCGAAAGATGCATCGCCCAGCTCTCCATGCAGGCCAGCGCACAATACCACAGAGCATTGATTTCCACCGGCTTCCCACGGCGCGGCGTAACCACCCAATCGCCAACCTTCGCATCCATCCATGTGAGCTGTACGCCTGGCACTCCTGCGTGCAGCAAACTATCACTCGGATCAACACCGATACCGTAATCCGTGCCTCGCACGTGCCATGAAATGATATCGCTCAATTTGGGAAAGAGTTCTTTCAGCAATGACCAGTCACCGGTAGTTTTCGTATAGCTCTGGAGCGCATGGAACATCCATAGTGTGGCGTCTACGGTGTTATATTCCGGGGCCTCTCCGCTATCGGGGAAACGATTGGGGATAAGCCCCTGGTGTGTGTAGGCCGCGAAGGCTTTCAGCAGGCCACGCGCTTCGCTGTATCTGCCTGTACATAAGAACAAGCCCGGTAAAGAGATCATACTATCACGTCCCCAGTCTGTGAACCAGGGGTAGCCCGCGATTACCGTCTTACGGTCTGGAGAGAGCCGGATTGCCGTGCTATCGGTGGTATTGCCGGTATACTGCGGGCGGGCAACGATGAACTGGTCGGCGGCGATGACCAGGCGAGCGTGAACCGGGTCGCGTTTGGGTAGGTTATCGGTTGAACGGTCAGCAATGTCCAAAAGCTGCTTAATGCGGCGTTTATGACGGGTGTGCGCCTGTGTCACGGCCTCTTCGTGTTGTGGTCCGCCAAAGCCGGACTTACCCAGCAGATCGCTCTCAGCGCTGAGAACAAGCGTGATGCACCCGCCGGGGGTAATCTGCACATCGAAGATACCAGGCTGGTAAACATCATCCAACTCAGGCAGCCCACGCTCTCTGTCGCGTCGATGTAATACGCGCCAGTACCACACTCCTGTAGAAGTAAATTGTGCCGTTAGCCCTGCAATAAGCTGAAAAGAGATTGCGCCTTCATAAGCGCGCACGCGGCAGCTATTACCCAGGTTCTCCACCAGAAAGTGCCAGTCGTTCGCCCCTTGAGTCGTTCTATGGTGATCGCGAAAGAGGCAGAATGGTGACAATCTGAGCGTCACCGGCGCGTTACCGGTTTCCTCATCATGTAACCTGTATTGGACATATGTTGTATTCTGCCCATATTCCATCCATACACGTTTTTCCAGCTTCAGACCGTCTTGTACCTGGTATGAAAAGCAAACGATATCGCCTTCCAGCGAAACCGTATCGAGGTACTGGTAGCCCTGTGGGTCAATGCTGCCATCATGATACTCGTTGACGCCTAGTTTGAGCAGCTGCCCGTCGTGGAGTTCTAGCTCCTCATCGATCTTCGTGACGAGCACGGTGCGTTCGACGGGAGGACGGAGTGCAGCCACCAGCAGACCATGATAACTACGGGTCGTGGCTCCCAGGATAGAGCCAGAGGCATACCCACCCAGGCCATTCGTTACCAGCCATTCGCGGTTAAGGCCAGCCTCTACATCGCTACAGATATCGCGACCAAGATAGAGATTCCAGGCATTTGTAGGAGAATGCTGCTCTGCCCCATCGTTATAATTGCTGCTCATGGTTGTATCTCCCTCGCTGCCCTGCTTCTTTGTACTGCCTTGGGTCTTGCCTGACGGACGCCTCACCCCTTCCCTCTCCACGCAGTGGAGAGGGAGCAGAGGGTGAGGTCGCAGCGTCGTTGGCAAGACCCATTTCAAGGTACTGCCTCTGGTCTTGCCTGACGGACGCAGTCCGTAGACACTTCCTGTGGTCCTGGCTGACGGACGCAGTCCGTAGACGCGCAGCGTCGTTGCCAGGACCCATTTCAAGGGTCGCAGCGTCGTTGGCAAGACCCATTTCAAGATTGTGGAGAATATCTTTCGTTGTTATGTTACACTGGTCAAGCCAGACAATCAAGGTTGCGCACCGGAGTAGCTCATCGTGTGATGCCCTGGCGCGCTGGCAACGTACAATTATTCAGTGGTTCTAGCACAAATTGGGGGTCGGGGGTGAAGTCGTAGTATAGTAGGGGCAAGGGTGGAGGGGTGTGGTGGGGCAAGAAAGATACGGGGTATCTTTACAAGGCCCTTGCGGTTGCCCTGCTGGCCAGCCCTGATTCTTGGTGGAACCTTATACAGTAAACTGTCGTGATAATTTCACAGGGGGGGTAAGATGAATCGCGCAACGAGCACTTTGCAGCCGCCCACGGGTCGCCATCTCGTAACCTCGGTAGTAACGCTTGCACTCTGGCGTTGGCGCCAGCACTGGTTCCTACTCTTGATGACCGGCCTTGGCATGATCGCCGCTGTGATCATCGCGTGCGCAGTCCCCCTTCTCTCACAAACCATGTTGACGGCGGGACTGCGCGGTGTCCTGCGCGCATCTCCCACTAGCTCCGAGATTACCCTCAGCGCTACTGTTGGCGGGCTATCTACGCAGGGCATTGAGCAGGTCTACCAGGATGTCAAACGGCCTCTCCGCCAGCACCTGGGAACCTATCTGAACAGCTCGCCGCGACTTGATATTGAGACCCCGCTTTTCGACCTTCCTTCACCTGGCCACTCAGGGAGGGCTGATCAGATGTCAATTTATGGCACGTCCATGGACGCGGCTGCGTCGCACCTGACCCTTGTGCAAGGGCGACTTCCCCGGGCCACCAGTAGCGGCGTCGAGATTGCCATCACGCCCGCAACGGCCTTGCCCCTGCAACTGCACATTGGTTCGGTGATACTCCTGAACTGGACTATCGCATCTTTGCCCGAAACCTCAACCCTACCGTCCTTCAGTCAACAATTCACCATGCGTGTCGTTGGTATCTTTAACGTGAAGCCAGGTGACCCGTACTGGCATGGCGATAACTTCCTGCCAGCGTCAAGCGATAAAACCCCCACAGAGTATACCGTGCTCGCTTCCGAGCAAAACTTGCTTGCCTCCTTTGATCGCATCGCTGCCAGCCATCACATCCCCCAGGTCTTCTTTATACCGCCATCCTTTCTTACCTGGTATTATCACCTCGATCCCTCCAGGATCTCCATCGACCAGCTGAATGACCTCATGAGCCGGCTAAATGCCGCGCAGGCAGCGATCACGACGAACTTTAGCAATCCCTCCCTGGTCCGTACTTCCCCGTATATAGAGATCGTTAATCTCTCCGGAGCTGTCTTCCCCCTACCCGGCATTCCCAGTACGCTGGAGCGCTTTCGCGACCAGCTCGCCGTGGTACAGATTCCCGTTACCATTCTCGCCGTGCAGGTGCTCGCCCTGCTCCTGTTCTTTGTCGGGCTGATGGCCGTCTTGCTGATTGACCGGCAGGCCGACGCTATCGCGGTGCTGCGCAGCCGGGGCGCGAGTAGACGCCAGGTGTTCGGTGCATCCCTGGCCCAGGGCGTCAGCCTTGGCCTGGTTGCGCTCGTCCTGGGGCCGCCGCTCGCCATTGTAACGGTGTATTTTATGGCGCAGCGCTTGTTACCCGTTGCGAATCAGGATTCCTTCAACGTCATCTCCAATGCCCCCGTGCAGGCGCTTTTAAACGTCAAGTGGTATGCGCTCGCCGCCGTCATCGCGGCGGTACTGGCGATGTGTCTCGCTCTTTACCGCGCCTCGCGTGCAGATGCCTGGACTACCGGCAGTGAAGCGAAACACGAGCGCCGGCGCCCGCTCTGGCGGCGCTTCAACCTCGACCTTGTAGCGGTCCTGCTTGCGCTCGCGGCCTATGGTATCTCTTTGTACCTGACTGGCATCGAGCAACTGCTGGATGCGAAGACGCAGACTCTGGTTATCTCCCCGCTGGCGTTGCTCGCGCCCATCTTCTTGCTGCTGGCGGCAGTCCTGCTTTTCCTGCGCGTCTTCCCACTTCTCCTGCAGCTTGGTTCTGGCCTGGTCCTGCGCAGTCGCGGAGCGGCCCCTATGCTGGCGCTGGCGCAGATGGCGCGTGCTCCTCGCCAGGCGCTGCGTATAATCCTGCTCCTCGCGCTCGCTATCGCGTTTGCCATCTTCACCCTGGTGTTTGCTGCCTCGCAAGCGCAAAGGGCATCTGATATTGCAGACTACCAGGTGGGAGCAGACTTTAGTGGAGCCATTCCCCTTGGCACCGTCAATAGCTCACCCTTACAGCAGGAAATCGCGCTCTATCGCCATATCCAGGGTGTCCTCTCCGCCACAGGCGGGTACGTAGAGGATGACACCTCGGCAACAAACGCTGCTGCCTTCCCCGTACAGCTCCAGGCAGTCGATCCTGGTACCTACGCGCAGGCCACGCTCTGGCCCACACAGGATGCCCCTCTCCTGGAGGGGCTTGCCGCGCGACGAACAGCAGCCACGCAGAGCGGGGTCCTCCCGGCCATTGTTGATGCCTCCACAGCCGGCGCGCTCAACCTGCACGTTGGGTCATCATTCTCATTGTATAAACCCGAGTCACCGGGCGTGACAATGCATTACATCGTGATCGCTGTGGTGCCTCACATTGCCATGATCGGCAGCACTTCTGCCGGGGGGAGCGCGATCGTTGACTATCAAAGCTTTGCCGCTGTCCAGTTAAGACAGAACACGGCATACATCGTCGTAAATCATATCTGGCTGCATACACGCGACGATGCTGCTGCTCTTGCCAGCGTACGCGCTGCTCTTAGCACGCTGCCGCTGCAACTCGAAGGCCTGTCTGACCGGCGCGCGCTCATCGATAGCCTGCGCAACGATCCCCTCTCTCTGAGCCTTGTTGGCCTCCTCGCAGCCGGCACAACAGCAGCCTTATTGCTGGCGCTCGCCGGGAGCCTGTTGACCTCGTGGCTCAGCGTGCGCCGGCGATTGACGAGCTTTACAGTGCTGCGTACACTGGGCGCTGCTCCACAACAGATCGTTAGCGTCTTGACATGGGAACAGGGTATTATCTATGCGACCACGCTGGTGCTTGGGATCGTCCTTGGTGTGCTGCTTACAGTCACAGCCGTCCCGACGCTGGTGTTCAATGTTCCACCCATCGATGCTGGTGCGACCGTGGCGAGCAACAACGCGTGGTTTGCTCTCCAGCATGCTATTCCGCTCCAACTCGTGGCGCCTGCCGCGCTTGGTATCGCATTCGTTGCGCTCGTGGTTATCTGCATCGTGGCGCTGACCTTGATGGTGCGCGTCGTCTTGCGGCCATCCATAAGCAAGGTGTTGCGACTCGATGAGAATCAGAGCAGTGAATTCCTCTTGAGAGAAGATGCGATCATCGTTCGCTCAAAGTCACAGCAGGGCGTGTCGCAGCCCAGGGGTCGCTCCGGGCCCTCCGTTGTGACACTCGCCCTCTGGCAACTGCGCCAGGTACGCTTGCTCTGGCTGGTGCAGGGCATAGGCATGATCGCAGCCGTCGCCATTGTCTGCGTTGTACCGCTCTTCTCAACAGTTACCAATACTGCGGAACTGCACGATGTGCTGACCGCAGCTCCTGCTACCTCCGAGATTACACTTGATGTCACCACGCAGGGACTCTCCACAAACGTTATGAGGAGTGTGCAGCACCAGGTCGATCCGCTGTTTCAACAGTACCTTGGGAATTACCTGGATCGCACAACGCCATTCTCAATCCAGACATCAGGCTTGACGCTGCTCTCTCCCATGCCTGCAAATAGCAAGGACGAGGTACAGCTCATCAGCACTCCGGTAGAGCAGGCCGCGCCCTACCTTCGCCTGGTGCAGGGGCGCCTTCCGCAGAGCACAGTCAACGGGGCCATCGAAACGCTGCTTACCCCGGTGACTGCGCAGCACCTGCATGTAACGCTCGGCTCGCTGATCACTGTGCGCGGGGATTTCTTCACGAACCCGCGGGACATGTTCGGTGGCGCCACTCCATCAGGAATCCTGAAACTACGCGTGTTGGGACTCTTCGATCTCATTCCAGGGAATGCGGCGTTCTGGCACGGGGAATCCTTTGAGCCAACCGAAACGAACCAGGTCTTCTCATCCCCGCTGCTCGTTCCTAACGAGGCGTTGCTCACCGCGCTCGATCAGCTCGCTGCGGCTGCTCATGCGGATACTGTCTTCTCGCCTGAAACATTTGAACTGCTCTGGCGCTATCACCTGGATACTTCAAAGGTGGCCGTGAACCAGGTAGATCAACTCATCAGTAACCTCACCATCCTGCGGTCGAGTATTGCGAACAAATATAGTAATGTGCAAAACGATGAAATGCAGCCGGATGGTGCCCTCAGTGCTCCCTACCTGGTGCAGGTGAATGTCTACAATCCCGCAGCCGATTCATATGATCTTCCCACTACCCTGGATCAGTTCCGCAACCGCACTGCGGCCGTGGCGGTCCCGATTGCCATCCTGAGCTTGCAAATATTCGGCCTCATCCTCTTCTTCGTCGGCCTGATTGCCAATCTATTGGTTGACCGGCAGGCCGATTCCATCGCCATTTTGCGCAGCCGGGGGGCCAGCAACAGCCAGATTTTCGGCGCCGTGTTTACCCAGAGTATCAGCCTGGGAGTGATCGCCCTGGTGGTGGGCCCGCTGCTGGCTGCGATTGTCGTCTCATTCATCGCCCTGCGTATGCTGGGTGCGGTAGGGCAAGAGGCTCTTCCCTTTAGCATAGGCCCGATCGCTCAGTCAGCAGTAGCGGCAGGCTGGTATGCCCTGGGGACCGTGCTGGTGGTCATGATTGTGATGTTCTTCTTGCTCAGGCGCGCGGCAGGCATGAACGTACTGCTTGTGCGCCGCGAAGCAGCACGCGCCACGCGGCGTCCACTCTGGCAGCGTCTCAACCTCGATGTGGTCGCTGCCCTGCTTGCGCTGATAGGTTACGGTGTTTCCCTCTACCTGGCCAGTATCAGCAACCTGTTCGACGCCCGCACGAAAGCCCTCGTTGCGGCGCCGCTCACACTCGTGGCTCCCGTCTTCCTGCTCATTGGGGCTTTGCTGCTCTTCCTGCGCTTCTTCTCCGCGCTGTTGCGCCTGGGAGAGCGGCTCGCTGTGCGTGGTCGGGGCATGATTTCCATGCTGGCCCTGGCGCAGATGGCTCGCTCGCCTCGCCAGGCGATACGCATGACGCTGCTGCTGGCCCTTGCTATCGCCTTTGCCATATTCACCCTCGTGTTTGCTTCCTCGCAATCGCAGCGCATCAGCGATATCGCGGCCTACGAATCAGGAGCCGATTTTAGCGGGGACATTCCCCTCGCTGCTCAGCACCTGACCGTGCAGGGTGAAACAGCGAAATATAGCACTATTCCGGGTGTCACCTCTGCGACTGCCGGGTATACCGGCACGGGTGTTACAGCGGGTACCTCGCCAACGCTTCCTATGCAAATCAGGGCTATTGATGCTAGGACCTTTGCACACACAGCCATCTGGACGCCACAGTACTCATCGCAGTCGCTCACCTCTCTGATGGCACAGCTCGTGGCTCGCCATGGTGCTGCCGCAAACGGCACTGTCCCCGTGATTATCGATGCTGTGACAATGAGCACGCTTGGATTGCAGGTGAACGACAGTTTTACCCTCTCTGTGAACAACTTACCCTACAGCACCTTGAATTGCATGGTTATTGCGGAAGTGCAGCATATTCCGACCATCAATAATAGTGATACGGCAGGTAGTTCCGCGCAGCCAGGTGGTGTGCTCCTCGACTACACGACCTTCGCCACCGTCTATGCGCAAAATATACTTGCGAATCGCTACGGGGCTGACCCCTACCTACCCATCAATCATGCCTGGCTGCGTACCGCAGGCGACACGGCTTCGCTGGCGCATGTGCGTGCAGCGCTGACAACGCCCGACCTGCGCCTCGATAATCTCTATGATCGGCAGGTGCTCATTGCTACCATGCATAACGATCCGCTGTACCTGAACCTCATTATCATTCTGGTGGTTGGGGCAGCAACCGCCCTGCTGTTAACGTTAGTAGGAGATCTGATCGCGTCCTGGCTCAGTGTGCGCACGCGCGTGACCAATTTTGCGGTGTTGCGCTCCCTGGGCGCCACGTCTGGACAGGTGACGCGGGTGTTGCTCTGGGAACAGGTGATTGTGTATATCGCCGCGCTCTTGCTAGGTGTTGTCTTTGGGGTAGTGCTCTCCGCAACAGCGGTGCCCACGTTGAGCTTTTCCAGCACACCTGCAGGAGGCGTCCTGGGCAGCATCAGCAATGATGAGTTTTTCGCCATCCAGCATATCATTCCGACACAAATCATCGTTCCACTTTCGCTAGGGCTGGCGTTCATTGCGCTCGTTGCCGTGTGCGTCTTTGCCCTGGGAACAATGGTAGGCGTGGTTGTGCGCCCGTCGATGAGCCAGGCGCTGCGGCTCAACGAGGATTGATCTGGATTTGCGAACTGCTCTATAAACCGCGTAGGGGCGGGAGAGGTGTGGACGGGTGGTGGGGATGCTTGCATCGCCCCTTGCCGCTGCAAATTCGCATGAGGCAGCTAAACACCGGGAGCTTGAATTAATCAAGCTCCCGGTAGTACCTCCCTACAGCCTTCTCCGCTTATTACGCACCCGTAAAGATGGTGCTGGGGTTATTGGTAGGAATGGCATTGGCCGGAGTCGTCACCGTAATCGAGGAGTCGTTGAACCTGCTGAGATCAATGGTCGTATCGAATCCGATCGTGATGGCCGATGGACCCTTGCTGGTCGTGCCAGGTGTAGCGAAGCTGCTCGCATCGATATTCAGCTTAAACTTCATCTCTACACGGTGGACGTACGAAGTTGACTCATCGATCCAGAAGTCCAGGCTTGCCTGGAAATTCTTGGTGATGTTCATGAACTGGTCGACCATTTGCTGGCTTGAGCTTGTCAGGCCGTTCAGTTGCCCGGTGCTATTCAGCAGGTCCTTCAGTCCATTCTTATCAAGAGTGATAGTAATATGGCGCAGGTTTTCCCCATTTAGTGACTGGTCCCCGTGGTCGGTAACCTGCGCATGTTTACTGAGGTCGAGCAATTGATTGAAGTTGGGCACGCTTGCGCTGGCAAGAGGATTGCTGGCGCCATTACTTCCAAGCATTTGGCTCTTCTCTATGACATACCACTGTCCCTTGCTATTCTGAAAGTAGATCTTGTCACCTTTCGAAACCTCTGCAAGGTTAAGATTCAGGCCAGAGAAGCCCATAGTGAGTTTGAGCGATGCCTGGTCGGGCAACACCTCATCGCCATTGACGTTGATGTTGAAGCTGATAGTGCTAGGCGTCGTTGAACCTGGTGTAGGTGTAAGCCCAACTGCCCCTATATTAGCGTTGGCCTTCATGTCAACATGTACTGTCTTAAGCTGCTTCATCGTGTTCACGGTACTTTGCAGTACCTGTGCGCCGGTCTTGCTGCTCTGGCTACCGCTGCCGGAGCTTCCCAAACCGCAAGCACTCATAATGAGTAAGATTGCTACTGTTGCCAGTAGCCCGAGCATATAGCGCCCTTTTTGCATAGTCATGTCGTACTCCTTTTTTTAATTGATTTAGCTTTTTAGCGTTGGGTTCTATTACAAGAATACGCGGAATGCTGTCTCCCATTATACGGATTACTTCACTCTTCCGCTGTGAAGTAGTTAACAGGCTAAGATCCCAGTACCGTTTTCATACGTTTCAACGCAGTCTCGATGCGTTCATCGGATGCGGTCAGCGTGATGCGCACATAACCTTCTCCAGCCTGGCCGAAGTTCGTTCCAGGAGTAATAAACACCCCGCTCTTATCAAAGAGCCAGCTCGCGAAATCACGAGAGGTGAAATCTTTGGGGATGGTGGCCCACACGTACAACCCCGCTTGAGGATACTGCGCGTGCATGCCGAGGGTATTGCAGCCATCCACAAGTATATCGCGCCGGTGCCGGTAGATCGCATTACGTTGTTTGATCCACGCGTTCGGCAATTGCAGTGCTGCAATAGCAGCGTACTGAATCGGCCTGAACATGCCACTGTCGATATTACTCTTCAAGCGTCCAACAGCATTGACAAGCTCGGGATTCCCAACCAGCATTCCTACACGGAACCCCGCCATGTTATACGTCTTGCTCAGCGAATGCAGTTCAACAGCGACTTCGCTTGCTCCTGGAACTTGCAGGATGCTCACCGGGCGAAACTTGTCAAAGTACACCTCGGCGTAGGCCATGTCATGGACGATCACCAGGTTGTGACGGTGCGCAAACTCCACCGCGTGCTCGAAAAAAGCCAGGTCGGCGCATGCTGCCGTAGGATTGTTTGGGTAGTTGAGCCAGAGCAGGCGCGCTTTTGCCACTACATCAGCCGGAATGCTCTCCAGGTCGGGTAAGTAGGCGTTCTCTTGCAACAGAGGCAGCATGTACGGCACGGCTCCAACAGTAGTGCTTGCCGTGATATACACCGGATAGTACGGATCAGGTATCAGCGAGATATCGCCGGCATTGAGGACAGCCGTGCCAACGTAAGCAAGCCCTTCTTTTGAACCGAGGAGCGGCAATGTGTCGCGTTCGGGTGTAAGACGAACGCCAAAGCGCTGCTCGAACCAATTTGCAAACGCCTCATGTAAGGCACGCATACCGAAGTATTCGGGATAGCGATGGTTTTCGGGGTCTTGCAAGGCTGCGCACAGGCGGTCAACTACTGCTTGTGGTGCGGGTAAATCGGGATCGCCCATTGAGAGGCTGATTACGTCTACGCCAGC
>WNFF01006339.1_pt1 | contig 13900 bp, 12 predicted proteins | sample 5400441 | NCBI WGS metagenome assembly WNFF01 (sample SAMN13153345, study PRJNA577476) | soil metagenome | isolation source: 120 cm saprolite under Douglas fir tree site 2 hole 3 replicate 1 | place: USA:California | collected 2015-04-18 | reverse complement strand
GGGGTCACCCCGCGGTCCCGTTCGATCGCATCCCCGGCGGCCGCGAGCATCGGCCGCAATTCGCGCGCGCGATCGAGATAGCTCCGCGCCAGCTTGCCGTCGTCGCGCGCCTCGCTCACATCCATCACCGTCTCCTCCGCACCGGGCGCCGATTGCGGCCATCGCCGCCTGCCCGCATTGTGCCGGCATTACGACGCGATGGGAAATGCCGATCCGTTATTACCGGGCATGCATCCCAGTCATCACGGTTAGCGCCCTGGTGTCGTCCCGGCGGAAAGCCGGACCCATTTTCCAGCTGCTGTGGCGGCGGCACCATGGATCCCGGCCTTCGCCGGGATGGCGGGTAAACTAATCCTCGGCGGCGAGCGGATTCTGCGGTGCCTTCACGCCGCCGCCCGCAGCCTGTCGAGGCCCTGGGCGAGGTCGGCGATCAGGTCCTGGGGGTCTTCGAGGCCGATATGGAGGCGCACCAATGGGCCTTCGGCCTGCCACTGCGTCGCGGTGCGGGCGCGATCGGGGAAGGCGGGTTGGATGAGGCTTTCGAAGCCGCCCCAGCTGGCGCCGATCCCGAACAGGTCGAGCGCATCGATAAAGGCGTTGACCGCCGCTTTCGGCACCGCCTTCAGCACCACGCCGAAGAGGCCGCTCGCGCCGAGAAAATCGCGCTTCCAGAGCGCGTGGCCGGGATCCTCGGGCAGTGCCGGACAAAGCACGCGCGAGACTTCCGGGCGGGTCTGCAACCAGCGCGCGACTTCGAGCGCGTTCCTCTGGTGGCGTTCGAGGCGGACACTCAGCGTGCGCATGCCGCGCAATGCGAAGAACACGTCATCCGGGGCGGCGCTGTGGCCGATCTGCGCGACCGCGGAGCGCACCGTCAGAAAATTCTCCTCGTTGGTGATGACCGCGCCGAGCATCGCGTCGGAATGACCGCAGATGTATTTGGTGGCGGCGTGGATCGAGACGTCGACACCGTGCTCGAACGAGCGGAAGAGGAACGGCGTGCCCCAGGTATTGTCCATCAGCACCGCGGCTCCGTGGCGGTGGGCGACTGCGGCGATCGCCGGGATGTCCTGCACCTCGAAGGTCAGGGAGCCTGGCGACTCGCAATAGACGACCTTGGTATTGGGCCGGATCAGCCGGGCGATGCCCTCGCCGATCAGCGGGTCGTAATAGGTCGTCTCGACGCCGCAGCGCTTGAGGATGCCCTCGCAGAAATTGCGCGCCGGGCCATAGCACGAATCGACCATCAGGCAATGGTCGCCGGTGCCGAGCAATGCCTGCAGCGGCGCCGTCACCGCGGCGAGCCCCGACGACATCAGCATGCCGCGATAGCCGCCCTCAATCCGCGCCAAGAGCTCTTCGAGCGGGAATGTCCCGGGCGTGCCGTGGAGCCCATAGCGCACGCCGGTAAAGGGCGGCGCCGCGCGCTTCCCTTCCCACTCCGCCATGTTCTTCGAGAGGATCGTCGAGGCGTGATAGACGGGCGGGTTGACGACGCCGTGATTGGCCTCGGGGTTGCGGCCGACATGGGTGAGGAGCGTGTCCTTGCGATAATTGCGCGGCCGATCGTCAGTTTTCATGTGCGGATGACTCTCTTTTCCCGATGGGAGCGTGGCCGTCTCGGCCGCGTGCGGGCCGGAGGCCCGCGGTCCGGATGATCAGTTTATAGCTTCGCGGCAGGCTCGACGAAATCGCGCGCCATCTGCTCGAGCCCGGCGATGATCTCGGCCTCGTTGCGGGGCCGGCCGCGCAGCAGGAGCGCGACCTCCTCGACGCCGGCGTCGCGGTAGCGCGTCAGGTCATCCGGGGTGATCGGCTCGGTATAGGGCGAGACCGCGAGGGTGACGTCCGAGCGCCGCCGCCGATTGGCCTTGAGCAGTTCCTCGATCCGCCGGATCTTCCCGCCCGCTTCGGCCGGGGGGACCTTGAAGCCGAGCCAGCCGTCGCCGTACTCGGCAACGCGCCGCAACGCCGCATTACTCTCGCCGCCGAACCACACCGGTATGCCCTTGGGGCCGACCGGTTTCGGGTAGCTCAGCACGCCGGTGAAATTGACGAACTCGCCGGCATGCGAACTCGTTGGCTCGCTCCATAGTTGGCGCATCACGTCGATGTATTCGCGCGTCCGCGCGCCGCGGTGCTCGAACGGAATTCCGAGCGCCGCGAACTCCTCGGCGAGCCAGCCGACGCCGGCACCGAGGATGAACCTTCCGCCCGAAAGCCGGTCGAGCGTCGCCGCGGTCTTGGCCAGCACCAGCGGGTTGTGCTCCGGGACGAGGCAGATCCCGGTGCCGAGCCGGATCGTGCTGGTGCATGCCGCCGCATAGGCCAGCGTGGTGAAGGGATCGGCGATCGGAATGTTGGATGGGCCGGGAAACTGGCCGCCCGAATACGGGTATTTCGAGGCGTATTGCTCGACCAGCACGACATGCTCCGGCGCCCACAGCGTGGCAAAGCCGAGGCGCTCGGCAGCCATCGCCACCGCCCGCAGCGCCTGCGGCTCGACCGTCGCACCGATGCCGACAGCGAAAAATCCGATCTTCATGCCGCGGTCCCTCCGCTGGAGCTGCCGGTGCAGATTTCTTCGTGCCTGTTCTCGATCGTTATTCGAGCGAGCAACGCATCGAGGTCGAAGTCGCCAGTTGCCCGGCCCAGCGCAGAATGCTTTCGGCTGATCCTCGCGGCAAGCTTTCGGACATGAATCGCGGCCACTCCCCGCGCCAAACAGTTGCCCCATCGAGCGAGTCGCATCAGCACGAGAAACCTCGCGATATGTACCGGGAGTGAGGATAGGTTATTTGTGCACAAGCGGTCACCAGGGGGCTGAGGCAGTCATCCTGAACTCGTTACCTCCGGGATTGCTTCGCTTCGCTCGCAATGACAATTCCCGGCTGTCATTGCGAGGAGCGACGCGACGAAGCGATCTCGGGCTGGCGTGACACCAACCCCGACGTGCTACAATCGCACAAATTCGCCGAGCAGGAGCCACGCCATGCCCGACACCATTACCGTGATACGCGAAGAGGAGCGCCCGGTCGTCGACTTCCCGGGCGGGGCGACCTATCGGGCCATCATCGGCGACGATACCGGCGAGGGGCTGCCGATCCGCACCGGGATCCAGACCTCCCAGCCGGGGTACCAGACGCGGGTCCACTCGCATCCCTATGTCGAGACCTTGACGGTTATCGCGGGGCGCGGCGAAGCCTGGCTCGACGGCGAGCCGGGGGTCGTTGCCCTTGAACCCGGCGTCACCGTCGTGTTGCCAGCGAACCGGCCGCACGCCTTTCGCGTCGTCGGCGACCGGCCGCTGGTCACCTTCGGCATCCACAATTTCGACAAGCGTATCGTCAATTATAAGGACGCCCCGGCTTCTTGAGGGCACGGCCGGCTTCCCTTCGCGGCGGCGCCGCGCCACACTGCGCCGACCTTGCGACAAGCCGACGAGGGAGGAACCTCCATGCCAGACATCCGCCGTATCGATATCACCCAGCCGCCGGGACCGCGCATGAGCCGCTGTGTCGTATGCGGCGACACGGTCTATCTGTGCGGACTGACCGCCAGCGATACCAGCCAGGACATCAAGGGCCAGACCCGGCAGATCCTGGAGCGCATCGATTCCTATCTGAGCCAAGCCGGCACCAGCAAATCGAACCTGCTGATCGCCAATCTGTGGATCAAGGACATGGCGATGTTCCGCGACATGAACTCGGTGTGGAACGACTGGGTCGATCCCGCCAACCCGCCGGCGCGGGCCTGCGTCAAGGCCGATCTGGCACGCCCCGAGGTGCTGGTCGAGATCATGGTCAGCGCCGCGAAATAGCGGCACAGGCCGTCACCCCCGCGCGATCCCCGGGACAAGCCCGGGGAGGGGTCCAGGGTCAGCGACGGGAGCCGGGGCTCTGGATTCCCGCTTTCGCAGGAATGACGTCCCAGCTTCAAAAGCAATAGGAACATGACTTCAACTGAGCAGGGCGACTGGGTCGGGCCGCTCGAGGGGATCCGGGTGATCGACCTGACCCGGGTCCTGGCCGGTCCATTCGCGACCCAGAGCCTCGGCGATCTCGGCGCGGAAATCTTGAAGATCGAGCCGCCGGGCGGCGGCGACGAGACCCGGCGCTTTCCGCCCTTCATCGCCGGCGAGAGCCATTATTTCCTCGGCATCAACCGCAACAAGAAGAGCCTTGTCATCGACCTGCAGCAGGCGGCCGGCGCCGATATGCGCCGCCTCGTCGCCCGAGCCGATATTCTCGTCGAGAACTACCGCCCCGGGGTGATGGACCGGCTCGGCCTCGGCTATGAGGCGCTGGCTGCGCTCAATCCGCGCCTCATCTACTGCGCGATCAGCGGCTTTGGCCTCAATGGCCCGCTCAGCGACAAGCCGTCCTTCGACATCGTGACACAGGCGCTGACCGGCGCGCTCAGCATCAATGGCGAGCGCGGCCATATGCCTGTGAAGCTCGGCATCCCCTTGGGCGACATGGTCGGCGGGATTTTCGGACCGATCGCCATTCTCGCCGCGCTGCATGAGCGAACCCTGACCGGGCGCGGCCGGCTGATCGACATCAGCCTCTACGACGGGCTCATCGGCATGCTCGGCTATTTCGCCCAGCTCGCCTTCATCACCGGCGAGGATCCGCCACCGATGGGGTCGAGCCATCCGAACATCGTCCCCTATGGCAGCTTTCCGGCGGCGGACGGCTCGATCATCATCGCGGTCTTGTCGGAGAGCTTTTGGGGCAAGCTGTGCGACGCGCTGGAGCGGCCGGACCTCGCGCAAGACCCGCGCTTCGCAACCCCGACCGACCGGCGCGATCGGCGCGACGAGGTCGACCACATCATCGCCGAGGTCACCCGCACCCGCACCGTTGCCGAATGGCAGGAGCGGCTCACCGCTTTTGACGTGCCGCACGCGCCGGTGCTCGGCGTCAAGGCCGCTCTGGCCCACCCTCATGCCGTGGCGCGCGAGATGGTGGTGGAAGCAGATCACCCGACGGCCGGCCGCTTGCGCCTCGCCGGGCGCCCGATCAAATTTACCGGCGCACCCCAGCGTCCATCGACTGCGCCGCCGACACTGGGCCAGCACACCGTGCAAGTCTTGCGCGACGAACTCGGATGTAGCGAAGCGCAAATCGCTGCGCTGCGCCGCGATGGCGTGATCGATCGGCTGACCCCGCGCACACGAGGGTGAACGCCTGGCGGTATTGATCAGCCAAAATTTCGCGGCGAACCAATGGCGCCGGGTTCGAGATCTATGTGCGGTCGACCCAACCAGATGACGATGTTGCCGGGAGGGAGAATCGCCCGCAGGGCGAGACACCGATTCGCTGTCTGACAAGGAATCACCACCGATTCCCCTCACGCAACAACTTGTGGTTTAAGCGGCGCCCTTAGCTATATGTGGATGACCGACGGCGCGTTAAGCGCTAATCGTTTATTAACCGCCCTGTTACATGGTAGTTTAACTACGGGTCGGAAGGGGATGTCCCACCGGTTCTGAGTCGAGTCTTCCGTTGCCGCGGGCGCCCGCGATTGGCGACACGTGGCCCGGGTCTCTGCTGGAGGTGTTGGTCTTTGCCATGTTGCTCCAAGGCATCGCGGTTACGGCGTTTGGGGTCGTAATGGCTGCCGCTGCGGTCGAGGATTTTCGGCGGCTGGTCATTCCGAACCTGTTGCCGATCCTGTTGTGTGCGCTGTGGCCGGTTTATTTTGCCGCCGCACCGAGCCTCTACGGCGCGCTCGCCGCGATCGGCTGCGCCTTGGCGGTATTCATCGTCGGCGCGGTGCTCTTCGCCCGTGGCTATCTCGGCGGGGGCGACGTCAAGCTGCTTAGCGCCGCCACGCTTTGGGCCGGCCCCACGGGAACGCCTGCGCTCCTGATGCTGACCGGCGTGCTTGGCGGCGCGCTGGCGCTGTTCCTATTGATGCCGTTTGGCATGCAGATCGCGGCGGCGGCCCGCGGCATGCTGGGTCAGCCGCCAATCGCTACCGAGCGCGGGTTGGGAATGCCGGTGCCTTATGGCGTCGCCATTGCCGGAGCCGCCCTCATCGTCACCCTTCACCCTTATTTCGATTGAGCACATCATGCGCGCCCGCACCCTGATCCTCGTATTCCTCGCCATAATTCTGGCCGGCGGCACGGCCTTTCTCGCTCGCAACTTCCTGGCGAGAGAACGCGAAACGATCGTCCAGGAGCAGGCGCCGCTGAAGGTGCAGACTCCGGCGAAATCCGTGCTCGTCGCGAAGGTCGACCTCAAGCGCGGGCAAATCCTGCGTCCCGAGGACACGGTCTGGCAGATCTGGCCCGAGGGCGGGCTGGACAGGAACTATATCGTGCTGGGCGGGCCTCCCGTTCCGGCGCGCACCCCAGAATCGTTTGCCGGCTCCGTCGCCCGCAACCCGATCACGAGCGGCGAGCCGATCACCGACGCCAGAGTAGTCGCCCCGGGCAATCGTGGCTTCCTCGCCGCGGTATTGCGGCCCGGCATGCGCGCGCTTTCGGTCCCGGTGACCATCACCTCAGGGATTGCCGGCTTTATCTTTCCGGGAGACCAGGTCGACCTGATGCTGACCTATACGGTTCCGTCGATCGTGCTCGGTGCCGGCTTTGACCACAAGGCGGTCCAAACCGTGCTGCGCAACGTCCGGATAATCGCCATCGATCAGCGGATGGAGAGCAAGCCCGGCGAAGCGGTTCCCGCCCATACCGCGACCTTCGAAGTAACCCCGAAGCAAAGCGAGATCATCGCCCTCGCGAGCAGGATCGGCGAGATGTTTTTGACCCTACGCAGTCTCGTCCCTTCGCCGCAGGAGTCGCTGGCCGCCGATAAGTTGATCTCCCAGACGGCAGGTCAAGACCCGCCCGATTCGTCGGTTGCGGCGACGGCAACGTGCACTCTTGACAGCGAGGTCGGCCTGATGCTGCCGAAAGTCTTAAGCGGACAAGGCGCTTGCGAGGCTTCCGTCGTCACAATATTGCGCGGCGGTGGAAAAGGGGGTGATTCTTCTGCACCGCCAGCTGCCGGTAAGGGATCGTGATGCGCAACCTTCTGACCGTCGCGGCCGCAGCGTCAGGATTGATGCTGTGCGTCGCCGTCAACGCCGCGGAGGTCGAGAAGCCCTCTGCCACCGCAACACCGCCGCAAGACACCAGCGGCGCCCCGACCAACATCCGCCCGACCGGACCACCGGTCGTGCTCGAGCTCGGCAAGGGCACGCTGTTCCATCTGCCGCGGCCGGCGGCGACCGTTTTTGTCGCCAATCCCGACATCGCCGACGTCCAGGTCAAATCGCCGACGCTCTTATACATCAGCGCCAATAAGACAAAGCCGGGCGAGACCGTGGTCTATGCCGTCGACGACAAGGACAATGTGTTGGTAAGTGCGGTCATCCGTGTCGACTACGACCTCTCGCGGCTGCGCCAGTCGTACAAACAGACGATGCCCGGCGAGCGCATCTTGGCCACCTCGGTTGAGGGCAAGCTGGTGCTGAGCGGCGACGCGTCGAGCGCCGGGCAGGCCGAGAGAGCCCGCGCGCTGGCCATCGCGATCATCGGCGGAGACAAGGCCGGCGACCAGGTCGTCAACCAGCTTTCGGTGGTGACCCCGAACCAGGTCAACCTGCGGGTCCGCATCGCCGAAGTGCAGCGCACCGTGCTGAAGCAGCTCGGGATCAACTGGTCGAAGCTGGGCAACCACTTCACTTTCGCGACAGCAAATCCGACAGCAGGCGCGGCGCCGGACATCGTCGGGACAGCCGTGGCAAATTTCGCGACCGGAAACGTCGGCCGCCTGGTAGGAATGAAAAATCCCACCGACCTCGTAGGCACGCTCGACGCTCTCGCCCAGGAGGGTCTGGTAACCACCCTGGCCGAGCCGAACATGACGGCGATGAACGGACAGACCGCGAGCTTCCTCGTCGGCGGCCAATTTCCGGTGCCGAGCAGCGTCAGCCAGGGAACGGGGGGCAGCGCTCCGACGATCGGCATCACCTACAAGGATTTCGGCGTGAAGCTCGATTTCACGCCGACCATCATCGATGCCAATCACCTCAACCTGAAGCTTCGACCCGAGGTCAGCGCTCTCTCGAGTGCTGGTGCAATTTCCCTACCCCTCACGGCCACGGCTGCCATCACAATCCCGGCGCTGACGGTGACACGCGCCGAGACCACGTTGGAGCTCGGCAGCGGCCAGAGCTTCGCCCTCGCCGGTCTTCTGCGGCACGATACGACCCAGGACATCTCCAAAGTGCCGGCGTTGGGCGACATCCCGATCCTCGGGCAGCTGTTCCGCTCGGACCAGTTCAACCGCGACGAGACGGAACTCGTCATCATCGTCACCCCATACCTGGTCAACCCGGTGGCGATGGCGAACGTCCCGGCACCGACGGACGGCTATGTGGCGCCGCATGACCTATCGCGGATCACAACCAGCGACACCTATCGGCAGCAGCTGCCGCCGTTGCCGCGCGGTCCGCTGCAACCCGCCAGCAGGTCCCTGATCGGTCCTGTCGGTTTCCGCTTGGATTGAGGGGGAGCCCGACCATGAAAAGGCCGCTCTACTTCCTGGCCATCCCGGCGATGCTGGCTCTGGCCGCGTGCCGGCCCGGGGCCGCCGAATATACCGCAGCCGAGTCCCCAAAACCGCTGACGATCGACAGCGCCGCGAGCCAGCTCAACCTCGCCTTCGCCGCCGGATCGGACCAACTGGCCCCGGGCGAAGGCGGCAAGCTGCAGCGTTTGGCGCTCTCCGGACGGATCAGCCCGGGAGATCGCGTGACGATCTCGCCTTCCGGTGGTCCTCTCCTCCAGGAGCAGCGCACCGCGACGATTGCGGGCGAGCTTTTGCGGTACGGCGTCGTCGCCGCGGCGAGCCCGCTTGCCGGGGTGGCGCGCGATCGCGCGATCGTCACGATCGGGCGCTACATGGTTACCCTGCCCGCCTGCCCGAACTGGAGCCAGTATCCGGCATCCGACTTTACCAACGCGAGGTCGAGCAATTTCGGCTGTGCAACGGCGAGCAATCTCGGGCTCATGGTGGCGAACCCGGCCGATCTGGTCGCCGGGCGCGAACTTGCCCATGCCGACGGGACACCCGCGGTCAGCGCGGTCACCCGCTATCTGACCGACAAGGTGAAGCTGCCGGAGACGACCTCCGGAGCGGCCGCATTGGCGGCGCCCTCCGCTACCGGGGGTGCCCCGGCAGCCGGCGCCGGCACTCCCACCGGCACACCATGATCGCGGTGCGCCCCAGCCCTGCCATCAAGCCGCGCACGCGGGTCAGCGGTCTCCGCTGCACCACGGCGATCAATCTCGGCCGAACGATGTGCCGCCCGGCCGACCTGGCGGAAGACCGTCCGCTCCGGCAGGCTGACGCCTGCCTGCGGTCACCGCCATGCTACGCTTCCAAAGCGACAAGACTCCGCGATCGAGCGCGGCTATAATCGGGCCGACAGGCGCAACCTTTACTTAAGCACCCGGCGCCGCAGGCGGCGGCGCGGGAGGGAGTCAACCGTGAGAGCAGCCACCGCAGTCACCGCCCCCGCACCCGCTGCGAAGAAGCCTGATCGCGAAGGCATCATCGCCATCCTGCAGGATCAGCCGACCCTCGACCGGGTCCAGGGGAGCCTCCGCGACCTTCAGCTCGATGACGAGCTGACCCTCGAACCGACGCTCGAGTCCGCCCTGCGGAAGATCCGCGAGGGAGCCTCTCCGCGCATCCTCATGCTGGATCTCTCCGAGTCGACCGCGCCGATCGCCGAGCTCAGCGCGGCGCGCTCGGTCGGCGGGGCAGATCTCAAGCTCTTGGCGCTCGGCACCGTGAACGACGTCAGCCTGTTCCGCGATCTGCTCGCAGCCGGCGCGTCGGATTACCTCGTAAAGCCGCTAACCCGCGAGGCGCTCGCGCTTGGCCTCGAAAAGCAGGCGAACACGAGCACCGGCGGGCCGGGCTCCGGCCTTGGCCAAATCGTTGCCTTCATCGGCAGCCGCGGCGGCGTCGGGACCACGACAACGGCGGTCGGTTGCGCCTGGTTGCTGTCCGACGCGCACAAGGAAAACACCGCGCTCGTCGACCTCGATCTGCATTTCGGCACGGTGGCGCTCAATCTCGATGCCGACCCCGGCACCGGCTTGAGCGAAGCGCTGGAACAGCCATCGCGGATCGACGCCCTGTTTGTCGATCGGGCGATGGTGAAGGCATCGGACACGCTGCGCATCCTCGCCTCCGAGGCAGCGGTCGGCGAGACGCTGATGATCGATGCCGGCGCGATCGACGTCCTTCTCTACGAGTTACGGCGGAAATTCACCTGGATCGTGATCGATCTGCCGCGCTGGGTGACCCCGACGCAGCGGCTCGTGCTGGCCGCGGCAAGCCGGGTGGTCATCGTCTGCGAGCGCAGCCTTGCCGGTCTGCGCGACACTATCCGCTTGCAGACGCTGTTACGCGAACACGCGCCCCAGGCCCAGGTAATGATGGTCGATGCCGGCGCCAGCGGCGAGCGTTCGACGGTCGGTAAGGCCGAATTCGAAAAGGCCGTTGGCAAAACGCTTGACGCGACCCTGTCGAACGACGCCAAATCGGCGGCGGCGGCAACGAATGCCGGTCAGCCGTTGCCGCTGGCGGCGCCGCGCAGTCCTGTTGTGCGCGAACTCGAACAGCTTATTGCTGCGATCGCCGGCACCGCGGAGACGCAGAAACGCAAGATCTTTGGGTTCCCCCGATGGTAACGATGTTTGGACAAAGAAGGACTGAAGGCGGGCAAGATGCCCGCATCGCCGAGCTCTTGGCACGGCGAGAGAGGGTCGATAGCGGTACCGCGCAGCCCGCTGTGCCGCCGCAGCAGGCGGAACGGACAGTCGCGCCGACTCCGGTCGGCGCGCCGGCGCCGTTGGTCGAGTCGGGCGCCACGATGGAGGAACGCCTTGCGATCGCCCGCGAGGAGTTGAGCGCCCGCCTCGGCGCGGAGATCCGGCCGGAGCGGCGGGCCCTGCTCACGCGCGGCGATCTCGCCAAGATCGTCGACGCCGCGGTGCAGGCTTATTTCGTCCGCCACGCGATGGAGGCCAATCCGCTCGCGCGGCGCGACCTGATCACCGACATCCTGCAGACGCTGATCGCGCCCGAGGGGGGCGATGCGGGCAGAGGGCGTAACCAGCACAAAGCCGCGATCGAGGCGGCGAAGGCACAGATCCAGCCGCTCGTGCTCGAACACATGGATGTCGGCGCGGCGGCCGAGATGCCGCGCCCGGCCTTCGAGGCGCAGCTTACCGGCTGGGTCAAGGAGCTCCTCGCCGAGACCAAGATACAGCTGAATTTCACCGAGCAGCGCGAGCTCGTCGAATCGCTGATTGCCGACATGCTGGGGCTCGGCCCGCTCGAGCCGCTGATCGCCGACGAGACGGTCAGCGACATCATGGTCAACGGACCGAAGCAGGTCTACGTCGAGCGGCGCGGCAAGCTCGAACTGACCGACGTGATGTTCCGCGACAACGGCCACCTGATGAACATCTGCACCAAGATCGTGACGCGGATCGGTCGCCGGATCGACGAGTCGCGGCCGCTGGTCGATGCGCGTCTGCCGGATGGCAGCCGCGTCAACATCATCATCCCGCCGCTGGCGATCGACGGGGCTTCGGTCTCGATCCGGAAATTCTCCAAAAAATCGATCACGCTCGACATCATGGCCGCGAATCTCAGCATGTCGCCGGCGATGGCGACGATGCTGAAGATCGCGGCGCGATGCCGGCTCAACATCCTGATCTCCGGCGGCACCGGATCGGGCAAGACGACCCTGTTGAATGCGCTGTCGCGCATGATCGACAGCACCGAGCGCACGGTCACCATCGAAGACGCCGCCGAGCTGCAGCTGCAGCAGCCGCACGTCGTCCGGCTCGAGACTCGCCCGCCCAATCTCGAGGGCACCGGCGAGATCAATATGCGCGATCTGTTGAAGAACGCGCTGCGCATGCGGCCCGACCGCATCATCATCGGCGAGTGTCGCGGCGAGGAAGCGCTCGACATGCTGCAGGCGATGAACACCGGCCACGACGGCTCGATGAGCACGATCCATGCGAACAACCCGCGCGAGGCGCTGACCCGGCTGGAAAACATGATCGGCATGGCCGGCATCAACCTGCCGTCGCGGGCCATGCGGACCCAGATCGCATCGGCGGTTCACCTGATCTGCCAGGTGCAACGCATGCGCGACGGCGGGCGCCGGGTGTCGCATATCACCGAAGTGGTGGGGATGGAAGGCGAGATCATCACCACCCAGGATTTGTTCACCTTCCAGTTCCAGGGCGAAGGCCCCGACGGCAAGTTGAAGGGTGCGTTCCTGCCGAGCGGCATCCGGCCCGCATTTTTGCCGCGCGCCGAGATGTTTGGCCTAGACAAGGCGCTGATGGAGATCATTTGACGATGCTCGGGATACTCAACCCGGCAACGGAGATCGCGATCGCTCTCGGGCTGTTGAGCTTGATCGCCATGCTCCTCGTCACCGTGGCCTTCGCAGGCGGTAATTCGCGGCGCTTCACGCGGCGCCTGCAAGAGGTGACGACGCGCAAGCCGGAAGCCGCGCGCGCCGCCGCCGCGACCCAGCAGCGCTCGCTGACGCGCCGCGAGAGCGCCACGCCTGGCATCGATCGCCTCTTTCTGTTGCTGCCCCGCCGCGAAGCGCTCGTCGAGCGGTTGGCTCGGACCGGCCGCGAAATCAGTGTCGGACAGTACATGCTCGCGACGATCGCGGTGATCGGCGTGGCGACCGTGAGCGTCGGCTACTTCGTTTTTGCCAAGTTCGGCCTGGTGATAACCCTGGGGTTCGGCATCGCGCTCGGTCTGTTCCTGCCGCATTGGTACATCGGCCGCATGGGGAAAAAGCGCGTCGCGCGCTTTGTCGCCCTGTTCCCCGAGGCGATCGATCTGATGGTCCGTGCGCTGCGCGCCGGTCTGCCGATCACCGAGGCGATCGTCAATGCGGGCCAGGAGATCGGCGATCCGATCGGCGTTGAATTCCGCGGCATCGAGGCAGGCATGAAGCTCGGCCGCGATCTCGACTCCCTGCTGTGGGACATCGCCAAGCGCATCGAGGTATCGGAGTTCCGGTTCTTCATCATCGCCTTGAGCGTGCAGCGCGAGACCGGCGGCAATCTCGCCGAGACGCTGAACAACCTTTCCCTGGTTTTGCGAGGCCGCCGGGCGATGCGGGCGAAGGCCCGCGCGATGGCGAGCGAAGCGCGCGCTAGCACGGCGATCCTCGGCTCGCTGCCAGTCCTCGTGACGATCATGCTGATGTTCACCTCGCCCACATACATCTCGCCGTTGTTCACCGATGTTCGCGGGCTGATACTGTTGGGGGTCGCCGTCGGGATGCTCCTGTCCGGCGTCGGCATCATGGTCAGGATGGCGCGGTTCGAAATATGACCAGCACACGCGTAGAAGACTTCAAGCTCGAAGACTGGCTGCCCTACTGGATCAATCCGAATGATCTGATCGCGCTCCTCGCCGCCTTGGCGGTGTTTGTGGCGTTCCTGGCGATCTGGCAGGCCTTGCGTCCGGCTGACCCGTTCGCCCGGCGCTATACGCAAGTCATGGCGCGGCGGGAAGGCTTGCGCCAGGAGGTACTCGAGAGCAACCGGCGAACCCGGCAGCGGGTCAGCGCGGCAGGGGCGATGAGCAACGTGGTGACACGCCTCAACCTCGTGCGCTCGAAGCACGCGAGAGACGCGCGCATGCTCCTTGCGCAGGCGGGGATGCGCTCGAACGAAGCGATGATCCGGTACTTGTTCTCGCGCCTCGCCATGCCGTTTGTGTTCGGCGCGCTGGTGCTGTTCGACTCCTACAGCACGCATATGATCCCGATCCCGGAGAATTACCGGATCTTCGGGGCGCTCGGCGCGGCGGTGCTC
>WNFF01003152.1_pt1 | contig 13901 bp, 9 predicted proteins | sample 5400441 | NCBI WGS metagenome assembly WNFF01 (sample SAMN13153345, study PRJNA577476) | soil metagenome | isolation source: 120 cm saprolite under Douglas fir tree site 2 hole 3 replicate 1 | place: USA:California | collected 2015-04-18 | reverse complement strand
TGTCCCATCCTCCTCCAAGGGCCTGGATCAACTGCACGGCAGCGACCATTCGACGGCCGAGAATGCTTACAGCAGTAGCTTCGTCCGCGAGAGCCGCACTCTGCGCGATGGTCACTTCCAGGTAACTGGTGACACCACCGTTGTATCGTGTGATGGAGAGTTCCAGGGACTTCTGTGCGGCAACGACTGCTTCATTCTGAGTCTGCGCTTCTTTCTCCAGGATGCGCAGTGCGGCCAGGTTGTCTTCCACCTGCTGGAAACTGGTAAGTACGGTTTCGCGATAGGAAGCCACGGTCTGATCGTAGGCCGCGATGGCCTGCTCTGAGGCCGCGCGGCGTCTGCCTCCGTCGAATACAGTTTGCAGCGCGGAGGCTCCGACGGCCCACAACCCGCTCGGCCCCTGCAACAATGTCGTGAGGGCCCCGCTTTCAAAGCCTCCGGCAGCCGTCAAGTTCAACAGTGGATAATAGGCGGCTTTGGCCACTCCGATCCGGGCGTTCGCTGCGGCCATCAGCCGCTCGGCCGATGCGATGTCAGGCCGTCGCTCGAGCAGCTCTGACGGCACACCTGCCGGAATCGCAGGCGGCGGCGTGTGGAGAGGGAGAGGAGGAAGGTTGAAGGACCCCGCAGGTTTTCCGATCAGAACCGCAACGGCATGCTCGAACTGGGCTCGGGCCACTCCAACGTCAATTGCCTGGGCACGGGTCGTCTCAAGCTGCGTCTTGGCCTGCTGGACCTCAACCTCAGAGCCAACTCCCCCCTGGAACCGGTTCTGGTTCAACTGCAGGGCCTGTTCATACTGTGCCACGGTCGAGTTCAGAAGCTGCTCTTGGGCGTCGAGGCTACGCGCCTGGAAATAGAACAGAGCCAGTTGCGCATGCACGCTCAGGTTAACCGTTGCCAGGTCAGCAGCACTGGCTTGCGCCTGCTCGCGAAAGGACTCCACATTGCGGCGCACTCGTCCCCAAGCGTCTACCTCGTACGACAATTCAACGGGCAGCTGGAAGTCATTGGAAGTAACGCCATTGGAAATTGCTCCCCGAGGGGGACGGTTGCTGGAGACTCTTCCGCGCGTCGCGGACGGAGCGGCGGCCACAGTTGGGAAGTAATCGGCGCGATTATACCGAAGCAGCGCACGAGCCTGCGTATATTGGGCCTGTGCGGCCTTCAGGTTCTGGTTGGAAATATTCACTTGCTGTTCCAGAGCGTTGAGTTGAGGATCCTGGAATACTTCCCACCAACTGCCACCGAGACTCTGCTCGTTCGGCTGGGCAGCCTTCCAATTGCCAGTCTCTTTATAAGCTGGCGGAACTTCGACTGGCGGGCGCTGGTACCTGGGGCCAACCGCACAACCGGTAAGCACAACCATACTGGCAAGACAGATGGTTGCTACACTGTGCCTCCAGACTCGAATCTCTGCCCTCGGATCGCGAGGTAAGGTCACTGTGCACCTCCTGTAGCAGCGGGCTGCACGACCTGCACCTTTTGTCCAGAGACGATGGAGTCGGGCGGACTTATAATCACCGACTCATTACCGTTGAGACCAGAGACAATCTCAATTTGATCGCCGAAATCGCGACCAGGCGTTACCGGCGTGAGCAACACGCTGCCGTCTTTCACCACTGCCAACTGCAGACCTTGAGAGCGAAATATAAGAGTGGAGACTGGCACGAGGTACGAAGAGGTCTGTCCACGTACCCTGAGATGGACCTCGGTATAGGAGCCGGAGAGCAACTCGCCGGTAGGGTTATCCACATCAATTTCCGCAATCAAGGTGCGAGTGGCGTAGTTGATAGCGTTTGAAGTGCGAACCAGTTTGCCCTGGAACCGTCGTCCGGGGAATTCTGCCAGAGTCAGGTCTGCCGTCAGGCCGGGAGTGGTGGCCTGGGAATACTGTTCCGGCACATTCACGTAGACACGCAGTTTTCCCGGCTGCGAGATGTGAAAAAGATCGGCTTTCGCGTTTCCACTATTCCCGGAATTGATCAGCATTCCGATGTCGGTGTTGCGTGCGGTGATGATTCCATCGAAAGGAGCATAGATCTTCTCGAATGACTGCAAGGTCTCAAGCTGCTTCACATTGGCTTGATTGGCGTCGACGATGCTTTTGTTTGCACTGTAAGTGCCTACCGCGTTATCCACGTCTTGCTGAGATACAGCATGGGTGGCTAGCAAACCCTGGTACCGGTTCTTGGTTGTCTCCGCCAGCTTGAGATTGGCCTGTGCGGTGGCGAGATTACTGCGTGACTGCGCCAATTGCTGATCGACTTCCGGCGTGTCAACCACAGCCAGCAGTTGGCCCTTTCTTACATGTGCGCCGATATCCGCATACCAACTCCTGACATAGCCACTGGTGCGAGCGTAAATAGGAGCGCTGACGAAAGGCTGCACATTCCCCGGCAACACAATCTCCTGCGTGGGTGCGGAGCGCTGGGGAGAAATGACCGAAACTGACGGCACGGCCATCTGTGCGGTGTCAGCCCGCACGGTGGCGGCTTTGCGAAGGCGCGCGAGAATGCCGTATGCGACGATCCCCGCAAAGACCAGCAGAACTACCCCCGCGACAATCCAGCCTCGTTTCGAGCGACGTCGTCCTTCAACCACAGTCAACCTCGACGGTTCGGCGGAAAAGGCGTTGCCTTGTGTTTGCGATTGTATTGGCATAACCATTTCTTTTTTCCTTTAAAGAATTTTTTCTATTGTTGTTTCCCCGCATCAGCAGCTTCGCGGCGCAAACCGTGGGTGATGCTGAAGACCGCGGGGACGAAGAACAGCGTGGACACCGTGGCGAAGAGTAATCCGCCAATCACGGCGCGGCCGAGAGGCGCATTCTGCTCTCCGCCTTCACCCAGCCCCAGCGCCATGGGCGCCATTCCAATGACCATCGCCAAAGCCGTCATTAACACCGGCCGAAACCGCATATATCCTGCTTGGAGGGCTGCTTCGGCGGCACTGAGTCCCTCACTCAGTCGTTCTTTCGCAAAGCTGACCACCAGGATGCTGTTTGCTGTTGCCACTCCCACGGACATGATCGAGCCCGTCAGCGCGGGAACGCTGATTGTGGTGCTGGTCATAAACAGGAACCAGACAATTCCAGCCATGGCCGCAGGCAATGCCATGAGAATGATGAAGGGGTCAAGCCACGACTGGAAATTCACGACGATCAGCAGGTAGACCAGAACAATAGCGAATACCAGACCTGTCAACAGACCCATAAAGGATGAACTCATCGTCTGGATCTGGCCGCGTACGATGATTTTCGATCCCCGCGGAAGTTCTTTCTGCGCGGCGTTGATGAGGGAGGAGATGTCCTTGGAGACACCCCCAAGATCACGTCCCTGGACGGAACCGAATATGTCAATCACCGGCGCTACGTTGTAATGCGAAACAACGCTTAAGTCTGGAACGCGGGTTATAGACGCCAGATTCGCCAGTATGGACGGGGGCGCATTACTCGTGCCCGTTACGGGGATATTGGACAGATCCTGAAATGATTGAACGCGGTACTGGGGTGTTTGGGTTGCAATCTGGTAGCTTACCCCATTCTTTGGATCCAGCCAGAAAGTGGGCGAGGTTTGAAAACTGCCGCTGAGCGTTACCAGGAGATTGCTGGCAATTTCTCGCTGACTGAATCCAAGGCCAACGGCCTTGGTCCGGTCCACATCGATGTGAAGCTTCGGCTGGTCAAAAGTCTGCTGAATGCGGAGATCGGATGTTCCAGAAACGTTTCTTATTCTTGCCAACAGTTTGTCCGCAAATTGCCGGTTGGCCTCCAGATCGTTCCCCACGACTTGAATATCGATTGGAGCCGGCAGCCCGAAATTCAGGATTTGCGTCACCATATCCGATGGCAGGAAATAGAATGTCACTCCCGGAAAAGCTCGCGGCAGGCTCAAGCGCAAGTTGTGCACATAATCTGCTGTAGGGCGATGCTTGGGCGAGAGCGAGACCATGATGTCGGCGTCCTGCGTCCCAACCGGAGCCGAGTTGCTGTAGGAAAGATTGATGCCGCTATAGGGCAAGCCAATGTTATCGATGACGCCGGCAAACTCCTGCGGCGGTATCTGCTGGCGGATTTCGTTTTCCACCCGGTCACACAAGGCGGCTGTTTCTTCAATGCGTGTTCCAGTCGGGGCGCGCAGATGCAGCGTGAATTCGCCACTATCCACCGATGGGAAAAAGTCTTGTCCCAGCCACGGAAGCAGAGCGAAGGAGAGAAAGCAGGCCAGGAGAAAACCGGCAGCAAAAACCCGGCGGCGACCAATAAATGTCTCGAGCAGCCTGCGATACGCGCTGCGGATTTTCTCAAAACCACGCTCGAACCAGGCCTGAAAGCGCACCAGAGGGTTCCTGCTCACCCTGGTTTCGTGTGCATCTCCTTCTGCGTGGGCTTTGAGGAAGTATTTGGCCAAGGTCGGCACCAGGGTCCTGGAAAGCAGGTAAGAAGCCAGCATGGCGAACACCACGGCTTCAGCCAGCGGCACAAAGAGATAACGGGCCACGCCGGTGAGCATGAACATGGGTACAAACACGATGCAAATGCTGAGGGTTGAGACCAGCGCGGGTATTGCGATCTGCTGCGCGCCGTCGAGAATCGCCTCCTCTATATCCTTCCCTTCCGAGAGATAGCGATGGATGTTTTCAATGGTGACCGTAGCATCATCCACCAGAATGCCAACTGCCAGCGCCAGGCCACCCAGCGTCATGAGGTTGATGGTCTCTCCCAAGAGGCTGAGGGCGACGATTGAAGACAGAATGGAAAGAGGAATGGAAATGGCGATGATCACCGTGCTGCGCCAGCTTCCGAGAAAAAGAAGAATCATGATAGCGGTGAGGCACGCGGCGATGAGCGCCTCTCGCACCACGCCGGAAATGGCCCCTGTCACAAAAACGGATTGATCTCCGACGGTGCGGATTTGAAGGTCGGGTGGGAGTGTCGTCTTTACAAACGGCAAAAGCTGTTTGATGCCGGAGATGATGTTGAGCGTAGAGGCCGTGCCGATCTTTTGGATGGTCATCAGCGTGGACCGTCGGCCGTCGACGCGGACAATATTGGTTTGCGGCGGAAACCCGTCGCGCACGAAGGCGACGTCACGGATATATATCGTCGAAGCGCCAACCGTTTTGATCGGAAGGTCGTTCAGTCCCTTGATTGTGGTCGGGCTTCCGTTCATGTCCACGTTGTATTCAAAGTCTCCAATCTTCGCCGTACCGGAAGGAAGAATGAGATTTTGCGCGCTGATGGCGTTTACCACGTCGAGGGGAGACAGCCCGTTTGCCTGCAGTGCATTGGTGTTCAAATCCACCTGGACCTGCCGTTGTTTACCGCCGTATGGATACGGAATGGCAGCGCCGCGGACCGAAACAAGCTGGGGCCGGATGAAATTCAATCCAAAGTCATTCAACTGTTGCTCCGAAAGGGTGGGGCTGGAGAGAGCAAGCTGCAGAATGGGAACGCTGGACGCGCTGTAAGTAATGATCAGCGGCGGCGTGGTTCCCAGCGGCAACTGCTTGAGTTGAGTCTGGGATTGGCCGGCGATCTGCGCAATCGCTGTACTGATATTCGCGCCCGGGTGAAAAAACACTTTGATGACAGCCACGCCGTTCAGCGACTGCGATTCTACGTGCTCAATGTCATTTACGATCGTGGTCAGGTTGCGTTCCTGAAGAACGATGATTCGACTCGCCATGTCCTGCGGCGCCAGCCCCGTGAAATTCCAAATGATGCTCACTACGGGGATGTTGATGTTCGGAAAAATGTCTGTGGGAGTGCGAAGAGCTGAAAGCGTTCCCAGGATCAAGATCAGAATAGCCAGCACTACGAACGTGTAGGGCCGCCGGAGCGCGAGTCGAACAATCCACATAGATTACCTCGTTGTGACCTTCCAGGTCTGGATCAATGTCCAGGAATCACCCAGCCGAACAGTTGCGCGAAAACGCCATCGTCCAAGAGAGTGCACTTGAGTTGCCAAGGTTGCATTTGGACGAAATCGTGGCAAGTAATTGAATATAAAGGCCGTCTGTAACTGTTGATTTGACGAACATAGGAAAACATCACTTTGTCGCCGACACGTGTCGAAACTTCGACACTTCGACACTTCAGTCCAACGCCTGCTTGGCTATCTCACGAACGGCGGGTGCGACTTATCGCGGGTCTCGCGAGCAGAGTTGGTCACCACGGGCAAAGCATCATCGCGCCATTCTGCAAGCCTAACTTGGGACCGTAGAGGTCCTGCGCTGATCGCTTGCTTGCAAGGAATACCTCGGGGAATGTCACGACAAACATGTGGTTGTGACTTTGGCATGGGAAGTGCCACGACTCCCTTGTGTGGTCGTGCCGCGTCAGTCGAAGCGCAACACCTCACGAGGCCAGGTAAGGGAAGGGACCAATCGTGACTATCACAAGGATCCTAATCCTCATCGGTGCGCAGGTATTTATCCCAGCTCTGGGCTGTGCCCAGACGGCTTCGTTGCCGGAGCCTCCGCAGGTGCGAGGGAAGAATCATGTTGTATCCCTTACGCTGCATGCAGTGAATGAAAATGGCCGGGATACCTTCGCTTTCGACGGTGGGACGGTGGCTCCTGTGATCCGTGCTTCCCCTGGTGACGTTATCAGAATCACTTACATCAACGATCTTCCGACTAAGCCACCGGAAAGTTGCGCGATTACTCCGTGCATGGACATGACGAATTTGCACTTTCACGGCCTGGCGGTTTCTCCCGACGCTCCCCAGGACGACGTCTTGACCATGATGGCCATGCCTGGAAAATCGCTCCGCTATACCGTGCAGATCCCGAAAGACCACTCACCTGGGTTGTATTGGTACCACACGCACCCTCATGGCGAGAGCTACCGACAAGTGTTGGATGGTATGTCCGGCGCGATCGTGATCGAAGGAATAGAATCCTATTTCCCGGCGCTGGCCGGTTTGCCGGAGCGCATCCTCGTTGTGCGTGGCCGCGCGGTTGCAAACGACGCTCGGTCTACCGATTTGAAGCAGCGCGTTGAACTCAGGTCGGATGTTTGTGGTGCGGAGCCAGAGACGCCAGAAGAGGTCTTCACATTGAACGGATCGGTGCGGCCTCAAATTGAAATCGCTTCCGGTGAGCGCCAGTTTTGGCGTCTCGTGAATGCTTCCGCGGATCGCTATCTCGACCTTCAGCTTGAGGGTCAAACGCTTGAAATTGTTGCAATGGACGGGATGCCCATCGCCCTGCACGATCCGAATCACCGAACGCGCATCGTTGATCACGTCTTGCTGCCACCGGCGGGCAGGCTTGAAGCCATTGTCACCGGTCCAGCAGCGGGCACGCCCAGGCGTCTGGTCTCACGCTGCGTAGATACCGGGCCAGATGGCGATCCGAATCCGGCGATGATACTGGCTGATGTCGTTCCACGGGCGGCGAAAGGTTCAATACCCAAGATTGCCGCAAGCTCGCTCAAACCTGATTTCAAAACCCTGGACCTCGCGGCGGAGGAAAAGGCGCCCCCTCGGTTCATCGTCACGTTTACGGAAGACAAGAACGGCTTTTACATTAACGGAGAAAAATTCGCGTCCGATGCCGCTCCGATGGTGCGCGCAAAGGTTGGGACGTTTCAGCATTGGAGGATTGTCAATTCTACTGGGGAACTGCATCCCATGCACATCCATCAAGTCCATTTCCTGGCGTACGCCGAAAACGGTAAGCCGATTGCCGACCCACTGTGGCTGGACACTGTGAATGTTCCATACGGCGGATCCGTCGACCTCATCATGGACTTCACCGACCCCGTAATCAGGGGCATGTCCGTCTTTCATTGCCATCTTCTCAATCACGAAGACAAGGGGATGATGGCGAAAATTCTATTTGAATGACTGGCCCAGTGTGTCGCGCCGTTCGAGAATCGATGCCTGCGAAGTTGCGCCATCTACGCAAAAGGGTTCCGTTGCTGCCTCTCCTCCGGAAGGATATGACCTCAAAATGGACCGGTGTGGCCGCCCCTCGTACAGGATGGGCTTAACTACTTCCCGCGCCTCGAAAGCGCCGGGCGGTGACATGCAAATCCTATTCAGTTCTTTGATGGTGAGAAACCGTCAGCTTTTCTCAATGGAGAAATTCCTCTCTAAGGCTTCAAGCACGCTGTTGATCACGGCAAGGCCGCGACGCAGGCTCCTACTGCGAAATATCCGCAAGACTTCCCAGAAACCTGGCGGCTCCTTTTCTTGCGCCTTCCCTGCACCCACAAGCGCGCAGGGAATGGCCTCGGCAAATTTCTTGAGCACCTCCGGGTCGATCGATCCAAAGATCTTGGTCATAATCAAGAGATTGCGGATACCGCGAATCGCTTCCGGCGTTTTGGTCGCCTCTACAACGATTTCAAGAATCTTGTTGCCCCCGCCCAGCATGCCTCGCAGCAATTCGAGAACGCCGCGGTCATGCAGAGCTTGCAGCACTTCAAAACCGGCGAGCATCGCTTCGGCATGCTCGGCTGGCGCCTTCTCTAGCCGAGAGCGTAGTTCTTCCCGGGAGTCGCGCTCGGGCAACTCCAGAGGAATCGGTCTAGCCATAGTTCTCCCTCCTTGCGTTTAGTTCGTTTGAATCTGCACGAGCCCGTTACCAGGCATGCGATAGTCTGTGCGCTTCCACTTCCGCTCCACCTCGACGCCGTGCTGGGGCGTTGGATGGCCGAAGCGGTGGTTTATGCGCGGCAGCGGACTTTCGCCGACTTCCGGCAGCACGCGGAGATGAACGGAAGTCTCTTTATACGCGGGTGTGTGCGTCATTGAGTCCGTGTGGCTGCTCGTCAGCAGGTTTACGGGACTTTCGACCGAATTCATGGGCATGTAGAGTTCTTTGCCCTGCACCCTGTCGGTGACCAGCGCGCGCACGCGGACCTGTCCGTAGCGTGAGGTCAGTTGCACCCAGGTGCCGCTCTGAATCCCGCGCTCTTCCGCGAGCTCTGGTGAGACTTCGACGAAAGTGTCGGGAGTCTTCCCGCGAATTCCTTCGCTTCGGTAGGTCATATTGCCTTCGTGGAAATGTTCGAGCAGGCGCCCGTTGTTCAGATGCAGATCGAATTCGGCGTTGGGCTGGTCGGTCGGTTCTGTAGGCGAGAGCGGGAACAGCCTGGCTTTGCCATCCGGGAAGGCAAACTGCTTCGTATAGAGCAGCGGCTGATCCGCTCCGTCCGCCGCCACCGGCCACTGGAGAGACTTGAATCCCTCGAGCCTCTCGTAGGTCACGCCTGCGAACAAGGGTGTCAAAGAAGCGATCTCACGATAAATTTCGGAGGGATGCTGATACTGCCAAGTGGCGCCGAGACGATTGGCAACGTCCTGGATGATTCGCCAGTCTGGGCGGCTGCCTTGCAAAGGTTCGAACACTTGGTAGAGCCGCTGGATTCGCCTTTCCGTGCTCGTGAACGTACCCTCTTTTTCAAGACTTGGGCTGGCAGGCAGCACCACGTCGGCAAAACGGCACGTGGCGCCGAAGAAGATGTCCTGCACCACGAAAAACGCCAACTTTGAGAGCCCATCGCCGACAAAGTTTGCGTTGGAATCCACAAGACTCATCTCTTCGCCAAACAAATACATCGCCTTGAGCTTACCTTGATGGATCGCCTCGATCATTTCGTGGTTATCGAGTCCCTTGGTCGAAGGCAGTTGCACATTCCAACCTGCTTCGAAACGCGAACGGACTTCAGGATCATCGACGGATTGGTAGCCGGGAAGAAAATTGGGCATCGCCCCATGGTCGCTGGCGCCCTGGACGTTATTGTGCCCACGCAGCGGGTATGCACCTGAACCCGTCTTCATGTAATTGCCAGTGATGAGCAGCAGGTTTGATATCGAGGTCGAGGTGTCAGACCCCATGCTGTGCTGCGTGACACCCATCGCCCACAGGATGCACACACCGCTTGCCTCGGCGATCATGTGCGCAACTTTTTTCAGAGTGTCCTCGGAGAGGCCGCAAGTCCGAGCGGCAAACTCCATCGTGAACGGCGCGAGGCTCTTTTTGTATTCCTCGAGTCCATTCACGCGTTGATCCAGAAACTTGGTGTTGGCCATGCCGTTCTCCAGCAGATAGCGGCTGACCGCTGAAAGCCAAACGATGTCTGTTCCTGGCTTAGGGTGCAGGAAGAGGTCGGCCCGCCTCGCCATTTCGTGCTCGCGCAAATCCGAAACTATGAGTTTTTGCCCGTGCAGCTTGTGAGCGCGTTTTACGCGAGTGGCCAAGACCGGGTGGCTCTCTGCCGTGTTGCTGCCAATGATGAGGACGAGTCCAGCGTTCTCAATGTCCCGGATGGAGCCAGAGTCTCCGCCATAGCCAACGGTTCGAAACAAACCTTGCGTCGCGGGCGCCTGGCAATAGCGTGAGCAGTTGTCCATGTTGTTGGTGCCGATGACGGCGCGCGCCAGCTTCTGCATGAGATAGCTTTCTTCGTTGGTGCATTTAGAAGAAGAGACAAACGCAAGTGAATCCGGTCCGCTCTTCGCCTTGATCTCAGCAAACCTGCGAGCCACGAGGTCAAGAGCCTCGTCCCAGGAGGCTTCGCGGAACTTCCCGCCTTCGCGGATGAGGGGTTTCGTCAGCCGGTCCGGACTGTTCACAAAGTCCCATCCGAACTTTCCCTTGATGCAGGTCGAGATGCCGTTCGTCGGCCCGTCCAGAGGCTCAACTTTCAGAATGTGGCGATCTCTCGTCCAAATGTTAAAGCTGCATCCGACACCGCAATATGTGCAGACCGTCTTCGTACGGCGGATGCGTAACTCCCGCATGTGCGACTCGGCGTCCGAAAGCTTCAGAATCGCGCCATAACCCGTCTCCGGCTCGACACCCTTTACCACATCGATCATGCCGCTCAAGGTCGTCTTTGGGAGGGCCGTTAGAAATCCCGCATGCCCAAGCATGGATTTTTCCATGAGTGCGTTGCAGGGACAGACAGAAATGCAGTGGCCGCAGGAGACACAGCTCGATTCTCCGATTGTTGAGCCGCCATCCCACAGCACGCGGGGATGAGGATCCTCCCAGTTAATCGAAAGAGTTTCATTCACCTGTACGTTCTGGCAGGCTTCCACACATCGGCCACAAAGAATGCATTGTTGCGGGTCGTAGCGGTAGAAGGGGTTCGTATGGTCCTCTTCGTAAGGCTTGGAATGATACGGAATCGGCTGATGTTCGATCCCCAACAATCTCTCCGTGTTGTGAATTGTGCAGTTTCCGTTGTTGTTGTCACACACGGTGCAGTAGAGAACGTGATTGCTCAGAATCCGATCAAACGCCTCTCGCTGCGCGGCACCGGCCTTCTCTGATTTTGTAAAAATCTCCATGCCGGCGGAGGCGGTGGTCGCGCACGCTCGCACGAGTTGCCCGTTGGCCTCTACCATGCATGTGTCACACGTCTGGATCGGACCAAGCTGCGGGTGATAGCAGACCTGAGAAATTTTCATCCCTACTCGATTGATGACATCGATCAAGCGTTCACCGCTTGTCGCTTTCTGGTGTACACCATCGATTGTTATTGTTATTATCGACATGCCTCCTCCGCTGCGGCCTAGACCCAGAGTTTGTAACCCAGCGCAAGATTCACGGTGACCGCCCACGTACAATACATCAGCCAAATTCCGGTCAGGCATTGCAGCAGCCCTACCAGTCGGGAGCCGCCGTTCCACCCCGCCAGCCGCGTTGGAACTTCCACGAGATAAATCAAGGTGAGACCGATGAAGATAATCATCACTGGAACGTCTCCGGCCTTTCCAAACACATAGGCCCCGAGGACGGAAACGAAGAGATAAGCGATAGCCATCCATCCGTCCGGCGCCGCGCTCGAGCCGACGTAGCGGCGATGCGCCATCGCGAACCAGTGGATTCCGTACACGGTGAATGCCACGCCCGCCATGTAAAGCGGTGCCGCGTTTCCGAAGACGTTGAACCAAGTTAATCCGACGATGAGATATACGCCCGTGAGGAATTGGCAAAAGCCCGGCATCCAGAACCCCCACATCCCCATCGTGCGATCGACTTCGGGGCCGGCCTTGGGATAGCCAAAAAGAGCCTGCCCGCCCCAGATGAAGTAGCCCGCGCCGAGGCCGAAAAAGCCAATCGCGACCGGCCAAAACGGCGAATTAGCGAACGTAAAAGTTTGCGGCATCATCGAATTGGACCTCGCACTCTAACAATTCAACAATCTCATATAGCTGGAGTCATTCACCCGCATGTGCAGTTCATTTTACGTCTTCGCAATTCACCCGAGAGCGTGCCAATCGGCTCCTCGCTAAGCCCAACGGCCTCTGTCCCACCAATCCCCCTCCCGGCCCTGCTTCAGGGCAAGTGGACTTGCCGCAGCAACCTCAGGAAAATGTCGCGTTTATTCGGCCCCAGCCCGATCCCCGCATACGCCATCTGGATGACCTGAACATTCTTCCTCTGCGGATCCCGGAAAAAAGGAAACGGACTCGGCGCCCCCACCGCCCAGAAGAAATCCGGCTGCGTGCCCTGCGTCTCGTCGGGCAAGTTGAAGTGGTCCACCGTCGCCAGATCGAGCTGCATACGGCCCTGCGCTTCAAACACGTAAAATGTCAGCCCGTTCGCCTCCACTTTTTCCATCGGCGTCAGATAAAACTCCGGATAAATGCCGCTCGCGCGCTCCACTCCATTCGTGAATTGATAAACGACACCCGGACTCAACTCTCTCGAATAAAAATCCGCCAGCGTGGGTGCGTGTTTGCAGTACATGCGAATACTCAGGTCCGGCGAAACCGTCTGGTCCGGCAATTCTGCCTGGCTCTTTGCCTTCCTGTAAGCCTCCGAGCCTCCATCCAAACAATCCCTCGGGGGCGAAAAGAAAAAGTAGAATAGATAATCCGCCAAGCCGCTCCCCGAACCCGCGGCACTATGCATCTGCACATCCAGTGCGACCTCATCGCCTCCCAGGAACGGATTCGTTGTCGTCGCAATCCGCAACACCGAATGCATTTTCGGATTTTCCAGCGCTGCAAATTCCAGGAACGTCACTTGCGGTGCGAACCGCGCCAGCCTTGGCGAAGGCGGCAGCGGCATCTGCTCGCGCTCGATCCATTCCGGGGAAACTTCAATCGATGCCCCGCTCGAAAGTGAAAATCGCCGCAACTCCACTTCTGGCTGTGCTTGCGATGATCCTGAGCTTTGTTCCGCCGGTTGCGGCCCAGCCAATTGCGTTAGTAATGGCCCACTCTGCCGTACCGCCCCGCCCCGTTCAGGAGATGACGGACTCTGCTGCGGCACCTGCGCTGCCCCGCCTTCATAAGCAGTGCCATTTCGCTCCTCCGTTATCACGCGATTGCATGACCGAGCCCTCGCCCGGCATCCTCCCATCGTCCGCCCAGGGCGTTGTAGACCTGGACCATTGCCAAGGCTTCATTTTCACGGGCGGTAGCGACACTCACAACCTTCAAAACCACATCACACTTCGGCTGCATCGGCTCCGATAGCTGCGATACCTGCAACGTTTTCCATTCGCCGCAAGACAGCGGAGAAGTCCTGTTCATCACTGTTTGCCAGTTCCTCTGCATTGACGCGAAACGCCGCTTCTGTCGCAGGCATGGGAACATGCTCTTGTGCCGCCGCCTTCAGAATCAACTGAAAATCTTTGTTCATCAGGCGCAGCGGAAACTGCGGACTGTAATTGTTGCTCGCTACCCGCGCCAGCTTGCCCACATGGGCCGGAGCGATCAGAGCCGTCTTTGACAGGACTTCGAGCAAGCGCGCACGATCCAGGCCAGCTTTCTCCCCCAGCACCACCGCCTCAGCGATGGCCTGCATGCCAACACCCAGCAGCGTGTTGACCACCAGCTTCATGGCTGTTCCAGAGCCAGGACCGCCGAGAAGAAAGTATTGTTTTGCGATCGCCTGGAATATTGGCTCAGCAGCGCGGAACAGTT
>WNFF01002960.1_pt1 | contig 13902 bp, 11 predicted proteins | sample 5400441 | NCBI WGS metagenome assembly WNFF01 (sample SAMN13153345, study PRJNA577476) | soil metagenome | isolation source: 120 cm saprolite under Douglas fir tree site 2 hole 3 replicate 1 | place: USA:California | collected 2015-04-18 | reverse complement strand
CTCACTCATCATTGGATGGTTTTGATCGCAATTGTTTGATCCGCGAACGTCGGGCCTTTGCCTCCAGAGTACGATTCTTTGCGCTGCGCGGCACGCGCGTGGGCACGCGTTTGGCCGGCCGGTAGTTCAGTTTCTCGATCTTCTCGCGCAGTTTCCGCAGACACAGCGACTTGTTTTGATGCTGGCTGCGCTGCTGTTGCGAAGTGACTGCCACGCCCGAAGGAAGATGTCTGAGACGAACGGCGCTCTCTGTCTTGTTGACGTGCTGGCCGCCGGGGCCGCTCGATCGAAACGTGTCGACCTCGCACTCGCGCAGCAGGTCTTCGTCGGATGCCGGCAATGAGATCATGTCTGCCTCGTGATCGAGATCGTGGACTTCGCACTCATGATACTCCACCGCGATTGTCGTCTACAGCCGACTTGACCAGTTCTTAGCGCGGCGGCTCGGGCGTTGTGATCCTGTATACTCTTTTCATGAATAAGCGTGCGAAGAAGCGTTTGAAGGAAGCCATCGAGAAGGATCGGGTGGAACGGACCATGACACGTCAGGAGCCGAGCCCTTCTGCTCCGAAGGATCTGCGAAATCCAAGGGGCTTTCTGCCGAAGCCTGCCAAGAAGCGAGGCTAGTCCGTTGGTTTTGGGGTCCTTGTGGGCATTGAGTTGAGGACGCATAACCTTGCCGGACCAGCCCGGATTGTATGACCGCCAGAACATCGATTGCGATCTTTGGATCTCGGGATGTGGATCGCGATACGGCGCGCACTCTGTTTGAGCAGCATCTCGCGTCGTTCGTGGATCAAGGCCGGACGTGGCTCGTTGGAGGTGCTCGTGGGATCGACGAATTTGCCATGGAATGGTTGCTGGAACGCAGAGAGATTTGTTGGGCTGTGGTTCCCCACACGCGGTTTGACCAGCCAAAGTCGATTCAGTCCCGGCTTGAGCGGGCAGACCGATTGATCGAGTTGCAACTTCCCGGGCGGAAGAGCGCCCGCGCTTTTCGCAATCGCTATATGGTTGATCTCTGCGGGATCGTGATCGGCTTTCGATCTGGAAAGGGAAGCGGAACCCAGGCGATCCTGAAATATGCCCTGCGCAATCAGAGAGAGGTCCATGCTATTCCGGTGTTGACGACCATCGACGATGGGCAGCGCCCGGCGGAGGTGGAACTGGCAAGAGGCTGGCCGCGGTAACAAGTTATCGAATTACGCACACCTACACTCCCAGGGAGCTTCTCTTCCACTCGATCTTGATCTATAAACACTGCGCGCCGATGGGCGCTTAACTCGATACGCAATGGAGAAAGTCCACTGATGATTAAAAAGAGCGTTCATGCGTTTGTCTGCTTCGTGACAATCGTTTTCATCGTGTCGTTGCTGTGCTCGCCATCCATTGCCCAGACTTTACCCAGCGAAACGCCCGAAAAGTTTACGCCGACCAACGACGGGTTCGAGTATGTTCGCCGCGAGGTGATGATCCCGATGCGCGACGGCGTGAAGCTGCACACGGTCATCCTCGTTCCGAAGGGCGCAAAGAACGCGCCGATCCTGCTGACGCGCACACCGTACAACGCGACTGAACTCACGAGTCACGCAGCCAGCTCGCACCTTGGTCCGATCCTCAACGGCTATGACAATGCCACCGAAGTGATCGTCGAAGGCGGTTACATTCGCGTCGTCTCCGACGTGCGCGGCAAATACGGCTCGGAGGGCGACTATGTCATGAACCGGCCGCTTCGCGGACCGTTGAACCCGACGCCGGTCGATCACGCGACCGACACTTATGACACGATCGACTGGCTGGTGAAAAACATTCCCGAGACCAACGGCAAAGTCGGCATCCTCGGTATCTCCTACGATGGGTTTCTGCCTTTGATGGCCCTGGTCAATCCGCATCCGGCTTTAAAGGTTTCAGTGCCGATGAATCCGATGGTCGACGGTTGGATGGGCGACGACTGGTTTCACAACGGCGCGTTCCGGCAGCAGAACATGCCTTACATTTATGAGCAGGACGGGTCGCGCACGAACGATTTCAAATGGTGGACCAGCCACTTTGATGACTATGACATGTTCATGCAGGCCGGCTCGGCGGGCGAGTTGGGACGACGGCGCGGACTGGAGCAGACCGGTTTCTGGCGAAAGCTGCTCGAGCATCCTTCTTACGACGCGTTCTGGCGCGAGCAAGCCGTCGACAAGCTCCTCGCAAAGGAACCGCTCAAGGTGCCGGTAATGCTGGTCGATAGTCTCTGGGATCAGGAAGACATCTACGGTGCGATCGCGGTGTATAAAGCGATCGAGCCTAAGGACACGAAGAACGACAAAGTGTTTCTGGTGATGGGTCCCTGGCATCACGGCCAGGAGATCGGCGATGGCAGCAAACTTGGGGCGCTAAAATTCAACAGCGATACGGGACTCTATTTTCGCCAGCAGATTCTGCGACCGTTCCTCGATCATTATCTGAAGGATGCTGCGCCGCCGGCGAACGTCGCTCCCGTGACCACGTTTGAAACCGGGACGAACATCTGGCGGCGACTGCCCGCGTGGCCGCTTGGTTGCGAGAGCGGCTGCGCGATCCATCCGACTCCGCTCTATCTGGGTGCCAACCTGAAACTAAGCTTCACAGCGCCGAAGTCCGGAGATGCGGCGTTTGAAGAATACGTTTCGGATCCCGCGAAGCCGGTGCCGTTTCGCGCGCGGCCCATTCAACCGACAGGCTACGACACGTGCGCGCAGTGGCCGTGCTGGCTCGTCGACGATCAGCGCGAAGCGTCGGGCCGACCTGATGTCCTGGCGTTCGTTTCCGATGTTTTGACGACGCCGACGAAGATTAGCGGGCAGCCGGTGGTGAACTTGATCGCTTCGACCAGCGGAACCGATTCCGATTGGGTCGTTAAGGTGATCGACGTCTACCCGGATGAAGTCGCGGGCGACGCGAAGATGGGCGGCTATCAACTCGCCGTCTCAATGGACATCTTCCGCGGCCGCTATCGCGAAAGTCTGGAAACACCGAAATCGATCAGGGCGAACGAGCCGCTCCTCTATCATTGGCTCTTGCCGACAGCTAACCACGTCTTCCTGCCGGGCCACCGGATCATGGTGCAGGTGCAGTCGAGTTGGTTTCCGCTCTACGATCGCAACCCGCAGACATTCGTGCCAAACATTTTCTGGGCCAAACCGGAAGATTATCGCAAGGCGACGCAGCGCATTTATCACGCGCCCGGCCAGATGAGTTTTGTGGAATTGCCGATTGTGACGACACGTTGATTGCGCACACCAGTTTTGGTCAGCTAGATTACCGCATTATGAAGTTCTACCTTCTGCTCCTAGTCGTATTCTTCATGGCCGCAACGTCTGCTGTTGCTAAGGACGACATCACCAAAGAGCTGATCACTTCGAATGGCAAGACGCGTGCGTATTATCTCTATGTGCCATCGACCGCGAAGGTCCCGGCGCCTTTGATAGTGATGCTGCACGGCTCCGGTCGAGTCGGAATGTCGTTGGTGGAGAAGTGGAAAGACCTCGCGAAGAAGGAAGGCATCATCATCGCCGGCCCTGACTCTTCCGATACTCGCGGATGGAGCGCGCCGCAGGATGGACCCGATTATCTGCGCGACCTAGTCGAAGAACTCAAATCGAAATATCCCGTCAATCCTCGCCGCGTCTATCTCTTCGGCCATTCGGCCGGCGCGTCTTTTGCTTTGGAGATGTCTTTGATGGAGTCACAATACTTTGCAGCCACGGCGATACATGCTGGCGCGCTGCCGAGAGAATCTCGCGACCTGATCGACATGGCGAAACGGAAGATTCCGATCTTCATCCAGGTCGGCGACAGCGATCAGAATTTTCCACTCAAGACTGTACGAGCCACGCGCGACCTTTTGAGCGAGAAGGGATTCGCGGTTGAGTTAACCGAGATACCAAAACACGATCACTGGTATTACGAGCTGGCGCCGAAGATCAATCTCGCTGCTTGGGAGTTTTTGAAGACTCGCGAGCTTGACACCGATCCGGTCTATCGGAAGTTTCAATTCAATTGAGTGAAGTTGAGCCTTCATGATGGCCAGCCGTAACCTTTCCCCCCCAACTCAGTTTATATACATTGAAGAGCGATGGCCGGCAGCGAACCTGCACAGAACATTCGCCCCAGTAAGGAGAGGGAGGCGAAAGAACGGCGCCTGATCGAAGCGGCGCAGAGCGATCCCGCGCGCTTTGGCGAAGTTTACGAACACTACTTCGCGTTGGTGTACGCCTACGTCGCGCGCCGAGTGCGCAACCGTGATGAAGCTGAGGACTTAACCGCGGAAGTCTTTCGCAAGGCGCTCGCGAGTCTGCCGCGTTTCAAATGGCGCGGCGCGCCTTTCGCGGCGTGGCTATTCCGAATCGCGTCGAACATGATCGCCGATCGATCGAAACGCGTGGGCAGGGAAGTGTCGCTCGATGAAGCGGGCGCGACCGAGCGAGGTCGCCGCGCGCAAATAAGCAAGGGCGCTGATACATCCCAGCAAAAAGATTTGGAAGACAGCGAGCGGCGGGCGCTTTTATTCCGGCTGGTTGATGAACTGGCCGAAGATCAGGGCCGCGTTCTGGTAATGCGCTTTGCGGAAGAGAAGAGCATCCGCGAGATCGCGGAGGCGCTGGGGCGCAGCGAAGGCGCGGTGAAGCAGTTACAGTTCCGGGCTTTGGAGAATCTGCGGATGAAACTTCACCACAGAGGACACAGAGAAGAGCAATGAGAAACCGTGCGGAAGTGAATCATGACTGAAGTAGCACTGATAGAAAAACTCGATCAGGCGATTGAGGCGATGCTCCGGCATCCGGACGCGCCGCCCGGTGCGGGCCCGGAGATTCTTGAATTGCTGGCCATCGCGGCAGAGCTGCGCGATTTGCCGCGGAAAGATTTCAAGACGCGTTTGAAGAATGAGTTGGAAAGGGAAATGACGATGAGTAAAACAGCAGCAAGTAAAGGCGCAGACAAGCCGGCGCAGTCCAAAATCCGCGAAGGTTTCCGCACCGTGACACCGTACTTAACCGTGCCCGACACGCACCGTGAGATTGAATTCATAACGAAGGCATTTGGCGCCGAGGGCCGGATCTACGGCCTTGGATCAGCCGGCGGTTTTCATGCGGAATACAGGATTGGTGACTCGATGTTGATGATCGGCGGCGGCGGCAAAGGTTCGAATTGGAAAGGCTCGCCGGCGCCCGGGTCGCTTCATCTCTATGTCGAAGATGTGGATGCCGTTTACGAGCGAGCCATGCAAGCCGGTGCGACTTCGTTAATGCCGCCGACGGATCAGGAATATGGTGATCGCGACGCCTCCATTTCTGATGTCGCCGGCAACCACTGGTACATCGGCACTCACAAAGGCGCGCGCTATCTGCCCGAAGAGACGCACAACCTGATGCCGTATCTGCATCCGACCGGCGCGCCGAAGATGATTGAGTTTCTGAAGCAGGCATTCGACGCGGAAGAAATCTCCGTTCATCAAGCGCCGGATGGGACGATTCCTCACGCCAAAGTGAGGATTGGCGCTTCCATCGTGGAGATGGGCGAAGCCCACGCGCAGTGGAAACCCATGCCGATGACGTTCATGCTTTACGTCGAAGATTGTGACGCGTGGTACGCCCGCGCGATGAAAGCCGAAGGTGCAGTTTCCGCCGGCGAGCCCGCGGATGCGCCTTACGGTGGCCGCACCGGCGCGGTGAAGGATCCGTTCGACAACATGTGGTACATTAGCGGGCAAATCAAAGAGACCACGGCGTAATCCTAAATAGAGGAGAGACAGGTTATGACAAAACCAATTCCTGATGGCTATCACACCGCCACGCCATACTTGATTATTGGGGGCGCCGGCGACGCGATCGAATTTTATAAAAAAGCGTTCGGCGCGCAGGAGCTGTTTCGCTTTCCCACGCCCGATGGAAAGATCGGTCACGCCGAGATCAAGATTGGCGATTCGCCGATCATGCTCGCCGATGAGTATCCCGAGATGGGCTACAAAGGTCCGCAGTCGCTCGGCGGATCACCAGTGAGCATCATGATCTATGTGGAGGACGTCGACACGATCTTTAATCAGGCAGTTGCTGCCGGCGCGACGGTTAAGGAAGCCGTGTCGGACAAGTTCTACGGCGATCGCCTCGGCACGGTGACGGATCCCTTCGGACACGTCTGGCATATTTCGACTCACAAAGAAGATGTGTCGATGGAAGAGATGGAAAAGCGCGCCCAGGCTGCTCACGGTGGCGGACAATAACCATCGACTGAGTTTCGTATAGAGTTGCCATGAAATTGACCACGATCAGCGCCAGTGTTTTGCTGGCGATATCGCTCGCGAGTGGAGCGTGCTCGCGCGCGAATACGGCTACCGCGATCAATAACTCCGGGACGGAAGCCCCGCAAACTTCAGGCGATTTGCATTACAAAGTTCCTGCCGGTTGGGTGTCTGCGCAACCTTCGTCCAAAATGCGCGTCGCTCAATTCAAGCTGCCAAAGGCTGACGGCGACAACGAAGACGGCGAGCTGGTGCTTTATTATTTTGGCGCCAACCAGGGCGGAACGGCAGAGGCCAACATCGACCGTTGGATTTCGCAGATCCAGCAAGCCGATGGCAGCTCGTCAAAGGACAATGCGAAGACCGAAAACCTGACGGTAAATGGATTGAAGATCACCACGGTCGATGTTTCGGGTAGATACACCGCCGAAATGGCGCCGGGCAGCGGGAAGTTTTACGATAGGTCCAACTACCGTTTGCGGGCTGCGGTGATTGAAGCCCCGAAAGGGAATTACTTTCTGAAACTCGTGGGGCCGGCAAAAACTGTAGGCCGCTGGGAGCAATCGTTCACGGATTTTGTGAAGTCGTTTGAGTTTAGGTGACTGTTTTGACGCCCTGGAGAAAGGGCTCCGTTAGGAGCCAAATGTTTATAGCTCCGCGATCGAATAATTTGGTTAAGCTCCTTTAGGAGCGACATACATTGCGCTCCTAAAGGAGCTCAAGAATTTGGTTAGTCATCGCGGCTATAAATATTGCGCGCCTAACGGCGCTCAGCAAGAGTTATTGTCGTCTCGTCATGACCGCTTCCCCAAAACCATCAACCGTTCGCGATCAAGTGTCCGCCGAAGAGTGGCAAGCCCGCATCGATCTCGCCGCGGCATATCGGCTGGTGGCGTTTTACGGCTGGGACGATCTGATCTTCACTCATATCTCTGCGCGCGTGCCGGGCGGAGAGCATCACTTTCTGCTGAATCCCTACGGCATGATGTTCGACGAAGTCACGGCGTCGAGTTTGGTGAAGGTCGACCTCGACGGCAGTAAAGTGATGGACTCGCCCTATCAGGTCAATCCAGCCGGCTTCACGATTCACAGCGCCGTGCACGCCGCGCGCACCGACGCGCTGTGCGTAATGCATCTGCACACCGATTACGGCATCGCCGTTTCCGCTCAGAAGGAAGGCTTGCTGCCGATTTCGCAGCAATCAATGTTCGCGCTGGCGTCGCTGGCTTATCACGAATATGAAGGCCTGGCGCTGGATGACGAAGAGAAGCCGCGTTTGGTTGCCGACCTGGGCGAGAAGCATTTCATGATCCTGCGCAATCACGGATTGCTGACCATAGGGCGCACGGCGGCGGAAGCTTTTTTGGGAATGTTTCTGCTTGAGCGCGCGTGCAAGATTCAGATTCTCGCGCAAGCAGGTGGCGGTGAACTGGTCGAAATACCGGATCCGATCATCGGACGCGTCGGCACGCAACTGAGCGCCGTGATGGTGGGACAGGGTGCTGCGCTAACGTGGCCGGGGCTACTGCGAAAGCTGGATCGGATTGATTCTTCATTTCGAAAGTGAATTTCAAGAAGCGTGATGGTCACAACAACCGACGCCTTCACAATCAAGTCTCACTTCAAAGGCAAAGACGCAACCGTGCGGCAAATCTACGACCGCATATTAAAGAGCGCGCGAAAGTTTGGCGCGGTCGGTGAAGAGCCGAAAAACACTTCGATTCATCTCGTCAACCGAACTGCATTCGCGGGCATAGCGACGCGCAAGAGGGCAATCATCCAGACCATCAAGAGCGATCGCAAGCTCTCAAGTCCGCGCATACACAGATCCGAACAGACTTCGGCCAGCCGGTTTCATCACGAAGTCAAACTAGCTTCGCCGGCCGATGTCGATCCTGAATTGGTGAAGTGGCTGAAAGACGCTTACGTGCTCACTGTCTAAGCGTCGCGGAAACCTGTGCTAACTCGCTACACAACCGCCGGAGCGTTTTCGCGAGCCTCGTTGCTGAGCGAATAAATCGCGGCCATCACCGCGGCGTGAACGTCGGGCGGCAATGAACCACGCACGACCAGGCCACGGAGCCCGGGCAAACTCTGCGGCTGGTTGCTCAACGCGAGCAGCTTGATCACGGCCAGACGGACTTCCAAATCCGAATGATCCTTGATTGCCTGCATCAAGGGTTGGACCTCGCCGGCTTTCGCCATCAGGAACAGAATTGAAAACGCGTCGTGAGTTTTCTCGCGGCTCTCGCCGGACAGGGAGTTGATCGCATCGCGCGCCAAACCTGACCCGGCGATGGCCGCGCCAATCTTTCGGCGCCGGTCGGGCGAGGCTTCGCGCAAAGCGCGGGTGAACGTAGCAGCGCGGTTGGCGTCGAGATCGTAAAGAGCCCGGGCGGTGGCGTTGCGAACTTCGGCGGCCGGGTCTTCGAATGATTTGGTGATCAAGCGAAAAGATTCATCACCGCCTCGATGGGCAAGATCGGCCAGCGCCGCCGCCCGCTCTGCAGAGTCCTTACTGTTCAGCTGCTCGGCAAGTCCGGCCGGGATAGACGACTCACTCTCCAAAGGCTCGAGCCCCAGCTCCTGGCCGTTTGTGTTTTGTGATTTCGAGAAATCGGCGACGGACGGACTGGCGAAATCACTGGGCTCGAAGAGGCCCAGATCAGCCGAGGTTTCGACCGTGACGAATTCGGATTCCTTCGGCGTGGCAGAGCTTTTTTCCTTATGGAGATCGATCACGAGCCATGGGGCGTCCACTGGCTCGATCTCAGAAGCGATCGCAATGCCACGCTCCCGCGAATTTGCTTCGACAAAAGGTTGCAGGGCTTTGGTCTCAGCCTCCTGAGTAGCCCGCTGCTGTTCCTGCAGCCGGCCTTCGGCGTCCCTGAGTTGTTCAAGTTGCTCTGCTTCCGCCTGACGCAACGTCTCGATCTCGGCGTTGATTGATCTTTGCTTCTCAGCGCGCTGAGCTGCTTCTGCCTGGGCCCGATCGCGAATAGCTTCCAGCTCACCGAGCCGTTGATTCTCTTCGTCCGCGCGGCGTTGCGCTTGCGCTTCGGCGTGCTGGCTTCCTTCTCCGACCTCTGATTTGCGAGCTTCGCCATCCGCAACTAGTTCCAGCAGTTCCGGCTCATTCTGGCGCAAGACCTCCATCTCGGCGGCCAGTTGTTGTTCGGCTTCCGCCAGCTGCTTTGCCTTCGCCCGGGCGGCGGCGCGGGCTTCTTCCTGAGCGCGCAATCGAACTTCGGCTTCCGCGATCCGCTTGAGCTGCTCTGCCTCCGCCTGCCGGAGTGCCTCAATTTCCGCGTTGAGTTGCTGCTCTTTTTCGGCTCTCCGTTGGGCGCTTACCGTACCGCCGTTGCGGTCTGATTCCAATTCGCGAAGCCGGAGTTCGGCTTCCTCAATCTGTTTGAATCTATCGCCTCTGGTCTTGCGCAGGGCCTCGAACTGCGCATTGATTTGTTCTTCCTTCTCGGCGTGTTGCTGCATTTCAGCTTCCGCCAGGTAGCACGCCTTTACTTGTTCGGCCAGGCGGGTCTGGATTTCTTCGGCGCGTCTTAGCTGCTCAGTTTCGGATTCGCGCAGCACGCCCAGCGCGACATTGAGCTGTTGCTCCTGCTCGGCCAGCAACTCGGCATTTTCTTCAGCCTGCCGGCGGCTTTCTTCCAGTGACGGAATTCGGGTCTTGAATTCTTCGATGCGAGTAAGGTGTTCCCGTTCAGCCCGACGCAAACTTTCGATCTCGGCATTGAGCCGTTGTTCTTTCTCGTCCTGTAATTTGGCCTGGGCTTGGGCGAGTTGGCGACTCTTCGTTTGTTCGACGAAACGCGCCTCGACTTCGACAACGCGCTTGAGCAGATCCTGCTCTGATTGGCGCGTCGTTTCAATCTCGGCAATCAGCGATTGCTCTTTTTCTGCCAGTCGCTGTATTTCGGCGGCTCGTTCACGGCCGGCTTGTTCTGCGCTCGCGACGCGCGCTTGGGCTTCTTCGATGCGCTCTAGTTGTTCCTGCTCTGCGTGTTGCAGTTCGGCAATCCGGGCGTGCAGCGACTGCGCTTCACGGTCGCGCTGCTTAGCATTCTCTTCTGCCGACTGGCAAGCCTGTTGCTGGTCGCGCACTCGGCTTTCCGCTTCCTGGCTTCGTTTTAAGTGCTCGGCTTGCGTCGCGCGCATACTCGCGACCTCAGCCTCGAGGGACTGTTCCTTCTCAATCCGCTCCTGAGCCTCTGCCTCGAGCTTTACGCCAACTGCTCGCAACTCAGCCAGCCGTTTCTGCTGCTCTTCCGCGCGACGAGCCGCTTCGGCCTCGGCCTTGCCGTGCGCTTCTGCCTGAACGCGAAAACGAGCGTCGGCCTCCTCGAGGCGCTGGCGCCGGGCTTCTTCGTCCTTGCGCAAGGCTTCGACCTGACGTTCGAGCTGCCGTTCCTGTTCGGCTTGGCGGCGGGCGGTACTTTCCGCTTGTTGGTAAGCTGACTCTTGAGCGGAAAGACGAACTTCGGCTTCCGCAATGCGTTGTAAGTATTCCTTCTCGGCCTGACGCGACGCTTCAATCTGCGCTTCGACTTGCTGCTCGCGCTCCGCTCGAAGCTGAGCCGCCGCCGCCGCTTTCTTACGCACGGTCTCTTCGAGCTCGATCAGACGCTGCTCTTCAGACTCAGCGTGACGCTGCACTTCGGCTAAGGCCTGCTGGTGCGCTTGCTCCTGTTCGGGCACACGGCCTTTGGCTTCCTCGAGGCGCTTGAGTTGTTCCTCTTCCGCTTTTCGCACCGCTTCGATCTGAGCGTTGAGCGCCTGCTCGCTTTTCGCGCGCTGCTGGGCGGCTAGTTCCGCCTGACTGCGAACCGCTTCCAGCTCAGCCAGCCGCTGCTCTTCATGCTTGGCGCGCAACTCCAGTTCGATTTTCGCCTTCAGGTGCGCTTCTTCCTGCGGGCGCAAGCGTGCCTCGATTTCGGCGATGCGTTGCCGGTGTTCTTGTTCTGCTTGTCTGAGTTGGCCAATTTGATCCTGCTCCGCCTGATGCAGCGCTTCGATCTCAGAATTAAGCTGGCGGGTTTTCGCAGCTTGCTCTTGTACCTTTGCTTCCGCTAATCGGCGAGCCTCTTCCAAAGCCGACACTTCGGCTTGGGCAGCCTGCAGCCGATTGAGTTGGTCTTCCGCGGCTCTTCGCTGCGCTTCGACCTCAGCGTTCAGTTGGTTTTCTTTTTCGGCGCGCTCGCGGACGGCGGTCTCCGCGTGATGACGTGCTTCCAGTTGCTTGAGGACGCGCCCTTCGATTTCCTGGATTCGTCTAAGTTCCTCTTGCTCGGCGCTGCGCAAGGCTTCAACCTCAGCGGTGAGCCATTGTTCCCGCTCCGCCCGCTTCTGTTTTTCGATTCCAGCCTGACGACAAACTTTTTCCAGCGCGCGCATGCGAACCTCGGCGTCGGCAATCGCATTCAGATACTCCTGCTCTGATTTGCGAAGGGCCTCGATCTCAGCGTTGAGTTGTTGCTGCTTGCGGTTACGCTCAGAGTTAGCACCTTGTGCCTGCCGGCGAATCGCTTCCAATTCAGCCAGCCGCTGCTCCTCTTCTCTGGCGCGTTGCTGCGCTGCTTCTTCCAGGCGCCGGTGATCTGCTTCCGCTTCAGCTTTCTTTCTGGCAGCCTGCACTTCGGCGCGCCGCTGTTCAAGCTCCAACTCGGCTTGCCGCAGGGCCGCTTCTTCCTTGCCCAGGTAGTCCTGCTCGACCAGCGGCGCTTCTTCTCTTGAGTTGGCGTTCAATTTCCCGTTCGACGGAACGGGGTTTTCGTCCTGACCCTGATGAAGAAAAGCTTCACGTGCGCGTTCCAGGTGTTCGAGGTTGCCGCTGGCCAGCGCCGCCAACAACCGGTTCGCCACCATGCGTCGCGCCCCATCCTTCCCGCCCGGTTGGTTCGCGTCACGCTCGGTTGCGGCCAGAGCTTCATCGATCAGCCGGCCATTATCAGATTTTTCTGAGGACGATGGTTCCATGATCAAGTATTTCACCTGGGGATTTGGTGGTTAAAGATCGGCCCTGGGGGTCAGGCGCGCCAAGAGACTGGTCTGCTAATTTCTTTCCGAGCGCGAGTAATCAGTCAGATCGTTAGGTCTACGAGTCGATATGTCGCGACGGCGGGGTGGACGTTTCGGGTGCGTCCCAGCGGTAGTCTCAGACGGCCAGCCCGTCTGAAGCTGGATTGATTCTCGCAAAAATGGGGCTTTCAGGTCAATAGAATGTTTCCTACCAACTAGAAGCTAAATCTGATTTGCGCGTCGATCAGCCGATTATAGGGCGCGGTGCCCCCGCCACGACCGCCGCCAAAGCCGCCAAAGCCGCCGGCGCTGGAATTGGAGAGACCGAATAGGGAAGAGCTGAGATTGCCAATCGGCCGGCCCAGATTCGCGTGATTCAAGATGTTTTGAAAGTTTATTGAGAACGTCAGGCTGTAGCGTTTCGCGTTGTCGGCGCCGCCGCCAAGGCCACCACCGCCGCCGCCGCGACCGCCGCCCCCACCCGCGCCGCCGCCACCTCGTGCTCCGCCACCACCGGCACCGCCGCGCGCACCACCAATTCCGCCCATGCCTCCGCGAGGTCCGCCTTCGCCGCGATCGCCCTGGCCGGGCCGCTGAGTCGTAGCCGCGCGTCGCTCGGGGCCAAACGCAAAGCTCTTACTCACTCGCAGATTGGCGATCATTGAACCGGGACCCTGGCCAAAGTTGCGCGGAATGAGCTGCGCGCCCGCGGCAGGGTTCGTGTCGAACGCGCCGAACTTAGTGATCACGACGCCCGGCTTCGTCAGGTCCGTCGCGAACGCAGGTCGGTCGGCGAACACGGTGTCGCCGTTCAGATCTCTTCCGATTGTGATGTTGAAAGGCTGCCCCGAGCTAAGGATAAAGAAAGGACTCAAGCTGACGCCCCACGGCGCTCGGAAGTTGCCCGTCAAAACGAATCGGTGCCGCACGTCGTTAGAAGCGCGGCCATATTCCTGGCTAAAGTCGTAAGGATTGGCGGCGAACGTACCGCTGCCGTCTGTGTCGCTGTTGGTCTTGCTGAAAACATAGTTGATGTTGAAAGTGGACCGGCGATTCAGACGGCTGTTCAGCGTCACGATGAACTGATTCTGATCGAAGCGGCCGGAGGAATCGTATTCGAAGTAATTGTTGATGCTGGTGAGCGGTCGCACGCCGGTTCCCGGCAGCGGCGCATTGATCGCGCGAGCGCGCAATACATGCAGCGTGCGCGTGTGGCTGAACGTAACACTGGTGGTGAAGTTGTGTGGCAGCGCGCGTTCGACACTGACGGCAGACTGCATCGAGTAAGGTGGGCTAATGCCTTTTGCCAGTTGATAGATATTGATTGGCGTCCCAAAAGCCTGAAGCGCGGCTATTGAAGGAATGTTCGGAAACGCATCCAGCGGCGAAGCGACTGGCGGAATCGGATTGCCATTCTTGTCAACCAATGGCGGTGCGTTAACGATGAATTGTTGCTGGTTGGTTCCGTTCAAACGGTTCGCAGTCAATGTCAGGTTTTCGCCGATGCGGTCGTAAAACACTCCGAAGCCGCCGCGCACCGTGGTCTTCGCGGGGTGCTGCGGGCTCGTCGGTCCGGGCGCCCAGGCAAAACTAACGCG
>WNFF01002958.1_pt1 | contig 13907 bp, 16 predicted proteins | sample 5400441 | NCBI WGS metagenome assembly WNFF01 (sample SAMN13153345, study PRJNA577476) | soil metagenome | isolation source: 120 cm saprolite under Douglas fir tree site 2 hole 3 replicate 1 | place: USA:California | collected 2015-04-18 | reverse complement strand
GCAAGTACAACCTGCTGATCGGAGAACGAACGGCAGAGCAGATCAAGATTGGGATAGGGACCGCCTACCCGACTGACGAAGTGATGACGATGGAAATCAAGGGGCGCGATTTGGTGGCGGGCGTGCCGCGCACGCTGACCGTCACCTCGGACGAGGTGCGCGAGGCGCTCTCTGAGCCAATCAACGGAATTGTCGACGCGATCAAAATGACGCTGGAGCGCACACCGCCGGAACTTGCGGGCGATATCGCGGACCGCGGGATTGTCTTGGCCGGAGGCGGCGCGCTGCTCAAGAATTTGGATACCCTGTTGCGGGAAGAGACCGGACTGCCCGTCTTCTTGGCGGAGGATCCCTTGTCTGCGGTGGTCATTGGAGCGGGCAAGGCCCTCGAATCCCTCGACATCCTGAGGCAGGTCTGCAATCCCGGTTAGCTACCAGAGGATGTTCTGATCCTCGGTAACCCCGGCCAGCCTCTCGATTTGGATCACTTCGTCCGCCAGCCGAAGATCTCCCTCGAACAGACCGAGTGGCTGAACGAAGTGGCTCTTCACCAGTTTGTAATCGCGCTCTTCACGATGCGCGTGAATGGGTTGGAAGCGCAGCCTAAGCTGTTTGGTTTCGACCCTCCACTCATCCATGGGATTGCTCGGATTGAACGTAAATTGAGCCGGACCCAGCGGAATCAGTCTCGAACCAATCCACACTGCGTTCTCGTTTTGCTCGGCTCCTTCGTTGATTCCCTTCGCAATGTTGAAGCCGATGGTCCGTCCATCGCTGAGCCGACCATTCGCAAACGCCCACCGCCAGACGGTGCGCCGGGCGAGATAGCCCTGCGTGTAGTCGAAGCCCAACACCGCGCCCTCCATGCTGAAGGTCTGGGCGTCCGCGGTGACTCGGCCCGAAGCGGGCAATCCAGCCCACTTTTCGGTGACATTGACGATCCCATCTCCCAGAACGGGCGCGATCACCGTCAGCGGAGAAGGTTCCGGCGGACTGACCAACTGCACTTTTAGAGCAAAGACGGGCTTGGCCCAGGGCTTGCCGTAGGATTCCACCTCTACTCGATACTGGCGCGCTTGCTCGATTGGGCCGAAAGCAAATCGCACGCCAGGCATCAGAAATCGCGCCCTCGCGTTAAGACCAGGTCGATTGCCCACCGAGATCCACGGCCCGGGAACTCCCATCCACCCTCGGTCGAACAGGAGTTTTTTGGCGGTGAGGTCCACTGCGCACGCAAATGCATTGGCTATGTAGGTCAAGTCGGCCACTGAAAAAACGGCCAATACATTGGGGGTGGAAACCATTCCGTACTGCCAACGCTTGTGCTTGAACCATCGGCGCGGCGGCGGGAGCTCGTAGGGTCCACGCAAGCGGGTCAAATCAACCTCGGGCAATGACCCGCGGTAGGTACCAAACTGCGGATAACCCTGCCCATCTTCGACGGTCACTGGACAGGGTGGGAAATCGGAATTGCCTGGATCAGCCACTGGTGTTCCCGGTTCAGCGTAGCCTAAAATCTTAGGAGTGACGGACGTGGCGCCACAACTTGATCTTCTGACCGGGGCTTGGAAACGGGAGTATTTCGAGCAGCAGCTCGCACGCGCGGTTTCCGACTCCCATCGAGCTAGGCAGGCGCTTTCAATCATTCAGCTCGACTTGGACGATCTCCAGGAGCACAACGACCTCCATGGGGCCAGCACGCTGAACGACTCGCTCGGCTGGGTCGCGATCCGAATGTCCCAGGTGTTGAATGGGCGCGGGCCGATCGCCCGGATCACGGGCGGAACATTCGCCACCTTCTTGCCGCAGTTCACGCTCCCACGGGCGTTGGCGGTCGCGGAACGCATTCGCAGCCGCATTCACGATACCCGGCACGCTTCGCAGTCAGGAGAGTATCGGCTCAGCGTTTCGATGGGAGTGGCCTGTTTGCGAGCCAATGAACCGTGGGGGAACTTGCTTGACGCAGTAGACGCGGCGTGCCGTAAGGCCAAGCAGGGCGGCCGGGATCAAGTTGTTCACCGATAGCAGACGTTTGCCCCAACCCTGGTATCTAGTCCCGCAACCATTCAGAAGCGGTGACTACCGGCAGTTGAAGGGCGCGCTCGCGCTCGAGATCGAGGTTGCCGATATGAAGCGAGATCGGCGACTGGACCCATTTGTAGATGGACTGCAAGAAGAGCCGGACAAACTTTTCGACATCGCCGCGCAACTGCTCGATCGGCATCTCCGGGAACATCGTCTGGACGACCTGGAGGACTTCTGAGGGAAGGAGCTTTTCGTCGGCGAAAAGGTGGAAACAAGCGTCGAGTACCGGGAACGGCATTAGCTCCCGCTCGCCGACTTGATTTGGAGCCAGCTCTGGGCCGGAGGGTTGCGCAACCACTTTCTTGATGCCCTGAAGTCCGGTCTTCTCCTGCAAGTACTCCAACAGGTAAATGACCACGGTCTTCGGCACGTTGGCAATCACCGCCAGCCCACCCAGCAAGTCACCGCCGACCGTGGTGTAGCCGACCGCCTTCTCGCTCATGTTGCTGGTTTGCAGAATCAGTCCATCCGAAGAGTTCGCCCAGTTCCACATCCTTTGCGCCCGAAGACGGGATTGAGTGTTTTGCTCGGCGAGGGGATTGATCGCCTTGCCCTCCGCCAACATCTGACGCGCCGCGCTTAGCTCACGGGCAAAGGCATCGTCGATCGAAATGACTTTTAGCGGAATCCCGAGCTCGGAACAGATCGTCTCCGCGGCCTCGCGCGTCTGAGACGAAGAGTAGCGCGAAGGCATGTAGAACGCTTGGAGCAAAGATTCCGGGTGCTCGGGGTTGACTTTCTTTGCGTAACGGTGGGCGATGAGCAGAGTGAGCAGCGAGTCGCGCCCGCCGGACAGCGCGACGCCGATCGTCTTGAAGGCTCGGGTCTTTTCGAAGTAATCGCCCACCCCCAATGCCAGAGCATCGAGAATGTCCTCGCACCAGGATTCCCTCGCCGTGCGCGCAGGTTCCGGCCGCGGCAGAAAGAAATTGCGCTGCGTGGGCACGGGGTATTTGAGGTCTTCCCTGCGCGTGGAAAACTGAGCCGGAGGGATTTCCACGATCGGTACCGCTCGATTGCCGGCGATGTATCGCTCGCGGTCGAGGCGCCAAGTCGTGTTCTCCGAGCGCAGCCGCGCGGTGCGATCAAGGTCCACCACCGCGGCCGCGAAGCCTTCCCGGAAACGAGGGGCTTCGAGTACCCATTTGCCATTTTGGTTCACGTACCCGCCGCCGTCGAAGATCAAGCCATCGTTGGATCCCACCGCGTTCGCAAAGGCGACCGTGCACTGATGATCGGCCGCCCGGGTGGCGATCAACTCTCGGCGTGTTTCCACCGCTCCGATTCGGAAGGGCGAGGCAGATAGGTTCACTACCAGCTCGGCACCGGAGTAGGTCCGGCGCCGCATCGGACCTTCGGCGCTCCAGATATCCTCGCAGACTTCCGCTGCGACAACGCCGAAGTCGAACTTGAATAGATAGTCTCCAAATGGAACATCCCGGTATCGCTCCGACTGGAGCGCTACTCCCTGGGAGAAGGTTCTGCCCTCGTAGAAGACGTTGTAGGTGGGAAGTTTCTCTTTCGGTACCAGCCCGAGAACCCGCCCGCCCGCAACGAGCGCTGCGCAGTTGAAGCGAAGTCCTTGGAAAGAAACGGTGACGCCAAGCGCAAAGACCGTTGGCAGCTTGGCAGTCCCACTCGCGAACCGAAGCAACTCCTTCCATTGGTGTTCAACGAATCCCTGCCACTGAATCAGATCCTCGGGTGGGTATCCGCCAACCAACTGCTCTTGAAACAGCCCCAGGCTGACGTGCTCCTCAGCCATCTGGTGGGCAAGCTTCAAGGCTCGATCCACGTTGTGCACAAATGCGCCAACCGTGGTGTTGACGTTGGCTAAAGCTATTTTCACCAGGCGCATTCTCTCCTAACCCTAACTGTATGGGCGACGCGCGGCAATTTTGCCCGGCCAAGACCGGGAAACTGGTTGCGCTCGAGCCTGGGCTGGACGGCAACGACAGAGCCGGTATGGTGCGCGGATGTCGCAACTCGCACCGGACGCCCCAACCATCAAAATGAGCGACTCCTGGTACCGGCGCCTCTATCGGCGGGTGGAGGCGATGGCCGCGACACCCTACGCGCTCGCTGCCTTTGTAATTGTGTCGGTAATCGATGGCTCAGTTTTTCCGATCCCGCCGTTCGCTTTGATGGTGCCGATGGTCCTGGCGCAGCCGAGGCGGTGGTGGAGCCTTGCCTTGTTGGGCACTGCGGCGAGCTTGGTTGGAGGCCTGATCGGCTACTTTCTGGGAACGCTGATCCACTCCGGAGTCGCAACTGCTTTCAACATCGATTTGAACGCGCGGGTAGACCGCTTTGGCATTCACTCGACGGTGGGCCAGTTACTGGGCGACAACTTCTGGATCCTGGCCCTGCTCTGTTCAATCCTGCCGACGCCCTTCAAAGTGGTGGCAATTGGCAGCGGCCTGGTGTCGGTGCCGCTTCCCCGGTTTCTGATCGCGGCCAGCCTAGGTCGGCTGACTCGATTCTTCCTGGTAGGCGGCGCAATGGCTCTGGTCGGACCACGCGCCCGCAAGTGGCTCCGGGCCTAAAGGCCGCGGGTCGACGCTTGCTGTTCACCTTTGCTGCTGGCCGCAGTTTGGGTTGCGAAGTTGATGTTGTTGTATCCAGCGGTGAGGCAGCTGTACATCACGCGCTTCATGATCTTGTAGTGGACGTCTTTGTCCGCTTGAATGTTCACGTCCCCCTTGAACTTGCCGGATTCGTCCTTCGCCAAGGCATGCAAGTCCTCGTACTGCTTCTTCATCTCTCGCAGCTTCTCCTCGAGAGCTGGAATGTTCAGATAGTCCTCGCGGGACAGATCCTCCACCCGGCCGATCACCGTTCCGCTCACCAACACCTGCTCATTGGAAACCATCACTACCGGGACCATTTCGATTTCCTTGACGTTGACTGCCTCGGGCAGGCGGATCTCCTTGGTCATCATCAGCACTTCGCCGGTGGCAGAAAAGTTCGCAATCAGAAAGAGCACGATGATCACGAACATGTCGACCATCGGGGTAATCAGCAGATCGGCGACCATCAACCGCTTCCCGCCGATCTTGCCCTTGCCGAAGACCCTCGATCGCTGGAGGCGCTTGCCGAACCGTTTACCCGGAACCTGAATTGCCATCCATCCTCCAGACTAACCTATCGCGGCCGCCACCGAGACATTGGGGAGGCCGTCGCCGATGCACTCGTCAATGATTCGGATCAAGTCCTCGTAACGAACGTTGTCCTCCGGTTGGAGCGTGATCGCCGCTTGATCCGGGAGATTGCCGCGGACCTCCTTAATCCGCATTTGCAGCTTACTGAGGTCGATCCGGCCCTTCACATCGCGGAGGATGGGAATCGGATCAAACGAGCTGGTGCCCGCGGTCAGTTTCAGTTCCTTGTCGGTGATCAACAGCGTCAAAGGAACGGTCTTCTCCATTTCGTCTGCGTTATCGGAGGGCCCGCCGGCGCCGGATACTTGGAGGCGGCCGATCTGGGTCCAAACGGCGGTCATGATCAAAAAGCTGATCGTCACCGCCATCAAATCGATGAACGGAACGAGGTTGATGGTCGTGTCTAGCGGCTTCTTCTTACCCGAGCTGGCCGGGCCCAGGTCTGCGCCGCCCATTCCGCCGGCCATTGCGCACTCCTTTCAGTCGGCTAGTCGTCGTCGCTTCGCGACGTAGCGGCAACACTAACGTTCTTGAACTTGTCTCGATTGGAGACGATCAGGTTGAGGACCGAGACCGACGTCTCATTGATGTCATTGATTAAGTGCTGAGTTCGGCCCATCAGCACCGAGAACGCGATCAACGAGGGGATCGCGGTAAACAAACCGAAGCCGGTACAGTTCATTGCTTCTGAAATGCCCTCGGCCAAGATGGTCGCCTTGTCCGCTGGGTTGACGGTGGCGACTGCTTCGAAGCAGCGAATCAGTCCGGCGACCGTACCCAACAGCCCGGCAAGCATTGCGGCATTTCCGAGCATCGCCAGGTAACCAGTGCGCGCCTCGAGTCGCGGCGTCTCGCGCAAAGACGCCTCGTCGAGCGCGGCTTGCACTTCTTCTTCGCCCTTGGGCACATTCATCAAGCCAGCCTTCACGACGTTCGTAAGAGGCGTCGCCTTCTGGCCGGCGACGTAGTTGATCGCCTTATCCAGGTCGCCTGCGTAGATGTACTTCTTTAAGCCCCTGAGGAAGCCCTCTTTGTTGATCGCTGCAGAAAAGAACAGAACGATCACCCGCTCGAAGATGATCGCAGCAGCGACAACAGCGCAGACAGCAATTGGGTACATGCCCCAGTCACCAGCAGTCCAGCGGCGAGCGACGTCGTCAAAAAACGAGCTGTCGTGCTTGCCGGCTGCTTCGGCTGCCGCGAAGACGCTGAGCTGACTCAAAGACACGAGATTCATTTTGCGTTTGCCTCCAGTGAACGCGGTTCCCTAGGTCCGCGGACGAACCATCGCATTGGACGCCGTTGCACAAGCTCGGCCACACGCGATTAGGGGTGCTCAGAGGGCTCAACTCTACCGTGCGCTCCTCGGCCCCGCAAGGCACGGAGCGGCCTCCAACGAGCCGATTCTCCTCGGGATTTGATGGAAGAGCGGCTTTCTATTTGACGCCGCCTCGACCGAGAAAAAAGACGGGTGCGACGTGGGTCCAGCGGCTTCGAGCGCGTTAGCGACCGGAAAAAAGTGCGGGGGAGACCCTGCAGAAAGTGGGTGAGTAGGTTCCACAAAGTGGCGACAGCCGTCGCCAGGGTCGGCGGTTTTTTCACTACCTTGCCCGCTTGGGTACGGACACGGAGCACGCTCGCTTGGACTTCCCCCCGGACGACTAGGCTTTATCCTTCGGCGATTTTCCTGCGAGCTTCGGATCTTCTGTGCTCACGGGGGGCTCGACTGGAGTTGTCGCCCGCTGAGGTACTGGCTGATGTGGGGTAGATTCCTTCACAGATGGATTTTTCGGCGCATCGCTGGCGCCGTGTGCGATAGAAGCTGTGCTTGCGCCCGATGGTTGCGATGCTATCAGTGGAGCTCGATCGACGCAGGCTGGAGCCTGCACGAGAGTATCTACAACTGGGTCGCCGTAGCCCAGAATCCTCGCGGGCACAGATGGATTGTTCCATCCTTGACCTTCCGAGCGTGCAACCTTGAAATGAAGGTGGGAACCGCACGCCCACCCGGTCTTCCCCGAGTAGCCGATCAGATCTCCCGCTTTGACCCGCTGGCCCGCTAGGACGACGACCTTCGAAAAGTGGAGGTACTGTGTCTCCCAACCATTCTCATGCGAGATGACGACATAGTTGGATTCAGCCGCGAATCGCGGATCGCAGCCGCCGATGTTGCTGTCGCCTCGAGAGGCTCGCACGACGCCCTCCAGCGCGGCTACGATCGGCACTCCTTCGGGCATCCGAAAATCCCACGCCCAAGAGTCGTTTTGCAGGTGGCTACCGGTCCGATGCCCCTGAGAGACCGGGTAGGCGCGCCCACAGCCGAAGGGTACCGCTACGTCCGGTGGTTGGGGCGAGGCGATAGTCGGCGCGTCAGCAGGCGGGAGCTCAACAGCGGCGCCGAGGATCAGTGCGGATAGCGCGAGGGCGATTACCAAACGAACGGCAATTTACCCCAGCTTAGTGTTCAACCTCAAACACTGTAGAGGTGTTCGGTAGGCAGATGAGGGGGCACCCTTCCATTCCCACCTTCGAGCAGGCGCTGCCTCGAGCGTCGTGCAAGCCACAGCTGCTCAACCGTGAACTTGGCCAGCTGCGGTCACGACCGCCCGACGTCCATGAACGCCTCCAGTCGCGCAATGGCTGCTTCTGCACCTTGAAACAGCAGCTCTCCGTCCCAAAGCGCCGGCAGGGCCTGGCCACCATGGGCCGCGAAGTCGCGCTGCACCTCTGGGTAGACCAGGTTTCGAAAACGAACGTGCTCGAGCAAATCGTGCTCGGAGATGTAGCGGCGCAACCGCGCCGATTCCGGATCCGAAATTTGATGAAAAAGCTCAAATGCGAACACAGCCTTTACCGCCGAGTCGCTGCTGCCATCCGGGCCGCCTCGGTTCGCACCGTGGCACTTTCCCTCTCAAATTGAACGTCGTCGGCGCTCATTCCCTTGAGTCTCTGCTCAGCCTGTTCCCGTCTCTTTTGGGCGGCCGCCACGTCAATCTCGGATACTTCCTCGGCTTGGTCGGCCAGCACCAACACTTTGTTCTCGGCGACCCAAACAAAGCCGCCTGACACAAAGTAATTCTGGGTCGTTCCGCTGCGCCGAAAGGTCAGAACGCCAGCTTCCATCAATGAGAGCAGCGGCGCGTGCCCAGGCCGAACCCCGAACAAACCATGAAATCCGGGAACGATGACTTCGTCAGCCGTCTCCGAGAGTAGGCGCTTTTCGGGCGTCACCACTTCCAGCGTCAATTCAGCCATTGCTCGCTCCCCGTGGCTGGAACCTCAAATGGACCGGCCTGGACTCCACCGGTTCCAGTTCGACTTCGTTGTGGTCATTGACACGAGGCATTTCACCAGGCACGCCACCAACCCCTTTCAGCCAAAGAAAGTGCTTACCCAGTTGTCGCACTCGATGTCGCGCCAGCACCGGAACCAGCTCCCTGGCGGTCGCCCGCCTGACCACCTTTCCTTCGCGGTCATAAAGCACCGCTACCACCACCGACAGCCAGGAGTTGGGGTTTCCCTTCGTTGGCTGAGGCTTTTCCGGAAAGGCGCGAACGATCCAAAAACGCTGGCCATTGTTGGCAACGAAGTAGAAGTCATCGGTGGTACCGACGCATTTGTCGACCTGCCAGGCCAGCTTGGTCTCCTCCATTACCTCCACCCGGCAGTGGCCTTTCTCCAGCTCGACCAGTCTGATGCTGTAGACGCCAGTCGCCGATGTTTGCGACTTGCTCGTTTTTGGGTCAGCGGCAAAAACAGGCACTACCCAAAGAAAGGCAATCAAAGATCCGCCGCTCACCTCGAAGACCCTCCGGCGTCACTCGGCTGCCATTCGCTTTGCGTTTTCCACCGCCTCGTCGATACCGCCCACCATATAAAACGCGGACTCTGGAAGCTCGTCGTGCTTACCCTCTGCGATCTCCTTGAATCCCCGAATCGTATCTGCAAGCTTGACGTACCGTCCCTGCTTGCCAGTGAAGACCTCGGCCACGAAGAACGGCTGCGAGAGAAAGCGTTGAATCTTCCGTGCCCGGGCGACGGCGAGCTTGTCCTCCTCGGAAAGCTCATCCATTCCCAAGATCGCAATAATGTCTTGTAATTCCTTGTAGCGCTGGAGGATCCGCTGAACCCGGCGCGCAACGTCATAATGCTCCGCGCCGACCACCTGGGGGTCGAGGATTCGCGAGGTCGAGTCAAGCGGATCCACCGCAGGGTAAATGCCCAACTCGGCTATCTGCCGGGAGAGCACCGTGGTCGCATCCAAATGAGCAAAGGTGGTAGCCGGCGCGGGATCGGTCAGATCGTCTGCGGGAACGAAGATCGCCTGCACCGAAGTAATCGAGCCCTTCGTGGTCGAGGTGATTCGCTCCTGCAATTCTCCCATTTCCGTGGAAAGAGTGGGCTGATAGCCAACTGCCGCCGGTATTCGGCCCAACAGTGCTGACACTTCAGAGCCCGCCTGGGTGAATCGAAAGATGTTGTCAATGAACAACAGCACGTCGCGCCCCTCCTCGTCGCGGAAATATTCCGCAACCGACAGGGCCGACAGCGCAACGCGGGCACGAGCGCCGGGTGGCTCGTTCATTTGGCCGTAGACGAGAACGCACAGACTCTCGTCCAATTTATCCAGCTTGATCACCCCTCCCTCTTGCATCTCCCTGTAGAGATCGTTTCCTTCGCGGGTTCGCTCGCCGACCCCCGCAAATACCGAGAATCCACCTTGCTCCTTGGCGACGTTGCGAATCAGCTCCAGCAGCAGCACCGTTTTTCCAACGCCCGCTCCCCCGAACAAGCCGATCTTCCCGCCGCGCGTGTAGGGGGCCAACAAATCGATGACCTTGATCCCGGTCTCGAACGCCTGCACGCGCACGTCCTGATCGACAAACCGAGGAGGGGGACGGTGGATGGGAAGGAACTTGTGGGCCTGGATCGGTCCCCTTTCGTCGACCGGCTGGCCAATGACATTCATGATCCGTCCCAAAGTCTCCTTGCCAACCGGGACCTGGATCGGCTCACCCGTATTTTTTACCGCGATACCCCGCGCGAGGCCCTCGGTAGAATCCATCGCAATGCACCGGACGGTATTCTCTCCCAAGAGCTGCGCCACCTCGATCGTCAGATTCTCGGGTTCGCTCGAGATCGCGGGATTGTTGAGTTTGAGAGCGGTGTACACTTCCGGAAGTCCACCGGGAGGAAACTCCACGTCTACCACCGGGCCCAGAACCTGCGTCACTCTGCCAACCTGTTGCGCGCTCGCTGCCATTTCCCTCGACATCCTCCTTATTTCAGCGCCTCTGCTCCGGAGACGATTTCCATCAGCTCCTTAGTGATGACCGCCTGACGAGTACGGTTGTAGAACAGGGTCAACCGATCAATCATCTCCGCCGCGTTCGAGGTGGCGTTTTCCATCGCGCTCATTCGAGCGCCATGCTCGCTGGCAATGCTTTCCAGCAGCGCTCGATAAAACTTCATGATCAAGGCTTGGGGGACCAATCGCGAGAGAACGGCCTCCTTCTCGGGCTCGTAAAGAAAGTCCACCAGTTGGCGGGGGCCGGCGTGTTCACTGGAAGCGGCCGCCTGCATCGGGAGCAACTGCGTCACTACCACGCGCTGGTTTATCGCCGAGAGAAATTCATTGTAGACGAGGAATACCGCGTCGACCGAGCCGGAGAGAAAGTCGGTGGCGAGTTTGCGCGCGATTTCGGCAGCTTCCTGGTAGCTCACCCGCGAATAGAGGCCCGAAAAATCGTTGGTGAGGGTCACGTTTCGACGCCTGAAGAAATCATGGCCCTTGCGCCCGATCGTCGAGACCTGAATTGTCTGATAGGTGCGTTCATTCTCATACAAAAACCGGCTGGCGCGCCGAAGGACGTTGGAATTAAAGCCGCCCGCGAGTCCCCGATCGGAGGTCAGCACCACCAACTCCGCACGCTTCGGCTCGCGCGGCAAAAGAAAGGGGTGCGCCAGTAGTTCCGAGCGGCTCGCGATGTCGCCGATAATCCGGTCCACCATCTGGGCATAGGGCCTCGCCGCCAGGATGGCCTCCTGCGCTCTGCGCAGCTTGGCCGCGGCAACCATTTTCATGGCTTTGGTGATTTGCTGGGTATTTCGTACCGAGCGAATTCGCTTGCGGATGTCGCGAAGAGAAGCCATTGCGATTAAAGTCCCTGCACCGGGTTCGGGCGCGGCGCAACGTACTGTCCGCCACCGCGCGGGTCAATTGTGTCTTTTCGACGCCTGCATCGCTGGCTATTCGGAAGCCTGGTCGGCGCTTTGGCGCTCGCCGCAGTCGCCTCGGTTTACGTAGAACAGCGGTTTTCCGCTCGGATTCGCACGATCGCAGATGTGCCCCACGCACCAATCGCTTTGGTGTTCGGCGCAGGGCTCGCGTCCGGGGGGGAGCCATCCAAAATGCTCGCGGAGCGCGTCAACACGGCCATCCAGCTTTATCGGGCGGGAAAGGTCGACAAGCTTTTGCTCAGTGGCGACAACTCTGAGCGCTACCATGACGAGACCCGCGCCATGGGCCGCTACGCGGTGGATCAAGGGCTGGCACCCAAAGCCTTGCTCCGTGACGTCGCCGGAATTTCCACTTACGACAGCTGCTACCGCGCCAAGCAACTCTTCGGGGTACGAAAGGCGATTCTCGTAACACAGGCCTTCCACTTGCCACGCGCACTGTTCATCGCAAATTCGCTAGGGATAGATGCCTATGGGATTGCTGCCCAGCCGCTGGCCAAAAACCATCCCTTGGATGTCGTACGAGAGTTTTTCGCGCGGCCGCTCGCACTTGCGAAGGTGACCTGGGGATTGAGGCCAAAGGTCCCGGGACAGCAACCGGAATTTCCAGAAAATCAAACGCCCCCTGAGGAAGTCCTCGGGGGGCGGTTGGGTAGTAAAGAATTGAAGTAAATTCGGATACTTAAGGTTTCTTCTCGGCGTCCGCCTTCTTCTCGCCCTCGGCGCCCTTCTTCTCCACCTTCTTTCCGTGCTTCTTGGACTTGTCGCTCTTCTCACCTGCAGCAGCCTTTTCTCCGGCCGGAGCCTTCTCTTCGCCCGCAAAAGCACTCAGCGAGAACGCCAGCAAGAACATCGCAAGAATACGCTTCATACACACTCCATTCGGTTAGTACGGCGCGCTCAAATGCGGCCGTTCGGCGCCAATGTAGCAGCCCGCGTGCCAAGACCGGTTCAGAGTGACAAAGCCCACCTCGGTGTGGAGGAGATCCGCATCCTCGGAAAAGTGGTGGGGAGTTATTCCTCAGATTGCGTGGTTTATGCGAGGCAAAGAAGCCACAGTCGCAGCTTCTCTGTGCTACAGGGTGCCTGTAATTGAACTCGCGCATCTCCATTGGCGGATTTCTCGCCAGCTTCTTGTTCGTAGTGGCTCTTTTGGCCGGAGTGGCTGGGTACACGCTTTCGGGCGAACTCAGGACCAAACGCGAAATGGACGCGCTGGTCGCAAGGGCGCTGGATCGCGATGCCCTGATGAGCCAGATCCGGGTAGACGCGCTCAAACTTGAGTCGGCGGTAGCCGGCCACATCCAGGCGAGCAACGACCAGGAGCGGTCAGAGGCGGACGAACGGATGGAGTCGATTCTCGCGGATATCCGTCTCGCTTCCGAGGAGTACACACAGGGAATGCCGATCAGTGAGACCGAGACGTGGAGTGACTTCATGAGCACCAGCCACGCGCTCGCCGCTCAAGCCACCAAGGCCGTCAATTATTCGAACCGAAAGGAAGCCGAACGGGCCCGAAAGCTCTTGGTTAGCAAAGTGCAGCCGATCAGCGCCGCGCTCGACGGATTGGCCGAAAAACTGTCCCAGGGAAACGCGGAGGAAACCACGCGTCTTTTGCGCAAGCTGCAGGATCTCCGGCTTCGCAACATGTACGCCGGGGCCTTGGTAGCCGGACTAGCGATCGTCATCTCGCTACTCGTTGCTTGGAAGGTGACCGGGCTTCTTCGGCGTCAGCAGGCCACGATCCGACAGCAGCTGGCCGAGCTGAACCGCCGAAACAAGGAGTTGGATTCGTTCGCAAGCCGTGTCGCGCACGATCTCATTAGCCCCCTCTCTCCTCTCAAGGGTTACCTGACACTGATCCGCCGATCGAACGGGATAAGCGATCTCGAAGTACGCGAGATGCTTCTACTGGCTGAGGGAAGCGCCGCGAGAATGGTGGAAATGATCGAAGCACTGCTGCGCTTTTGTCGCGCCGCCACCCCAGGGGAGCCAACCCCATCAGAGCTCGATACCGCGGTTAGCACCATCTTGCTCGAGCTCGATCAGGTGGCTGCAAAGGAGAAAGTGGCTCTGGAGCGACATCTGGAGCGGGGGGTGGCAGTAGCGTGTCCGCTGCAGCTTTTGCAATCGATCGCGCAGAACATTCTGTCCAACGCCGTCAAGTACACGGCAGGACGGCCGGATGCAAAAGTGATCGTTCGCGTCGCACGGCAGGGACGCGAGGCCGTGTTGGATATCGAAGACAATGGCCGAGGGATGTGCGAAGAGTCGTTACGGGGCTTGTTCCGGCCGTTCTTCCGCGCACCGGATGTCCATGCCATCCCCGGACATGGACTGGGTTTGGCGACTACCAAGCGTTTGGTCGAGGCACACGGTGGTTCGATCACAGTCCAGTCAAAGCTTGGTAGCGGCGCACAT
>WNFF01010370.1_pt1 | contig 13909 bp, 17 predicted proteins | sample 5400441 | NCBI WGS metagenome assembly WNFF01 (sample SAMN13153345, study PRJNA577476) | soil metagenome | isolation source: 120 cm saprolite under Douglas fir tree site 2 hole 3 replicate 1 | place: USA:California | collected 2015-04-18 | reverse complement strand
TGGTTCCGCTATCGCCGTTTTCGGGAGATGCACTTTCAGCACTCCGTCACGAAAGTCCGCCGTCACTTTCGTTCCATCGGCATCTTGGGGCAGCGTGAAGCTGCGTCGGAAGGTGCCATAGGATCGCTCGATCCGATGGAATTTTGTTTTCTTCTCTTCCTTTTCGATTTTGCGTTCGCCGAAAACGCAAAGAATGCCGTTTTCGACTGTTACTTTTACGTCATCCTTTTTTATTTCAGGCAAGTCCGCCTTAAACAGATATTCGTGATCCTCTTCGGTGATATCCACGAAGGGTGACCACTCTGCCACCATCAGGCTGTGCCCGTTGCCCTCGCCCATTCTTATTGTGTTCGGAAACCCGCCCAGGAATCTGGTGATGCGATTCTGCGCTTCGTCCAGCTCTCCAAACGGATGATATGTTATTAATGTGTTCATTTTATTCTGCCTTTCTTAATGCCAATTAAGCCATTTCGGCACATCGCGCTCACCGGTTATTGCCAGGGTTCACCCGAATCTTCTCCCCGTTGAGGAGCTGCGGACAGCGCCCGACTGTATTCAAAAAACATCCGTCGGATTTCTACGAGATTTGCTTCGGCAAATTTTCCAACGCCCTGACCACCGAGCCTTTGCCTTGAGCTTGGCTACCCAGCGCAAGAACGCTTGCTTTTGGAATCGCTGCGGCGCTTGGGATTGGTTGCCCTTCCTGCGTCGCCACCTTCCCCGAGAGGGCATTGGTGGCGGAAAGAAAAGGCAAATAACCCAAACTAGACTAGGTCCAAGGTCCCATAGGCACACCAACCAAATGAATTAGAATTTAAGAATCCATGGCTACACCGACGGTCACTCAAAACAGCGGTCTTTACCTCGCACAACACACGGTCGCCTCAAAACGTAGGGCGCTTTTCCGGCGGTTTCGCCTCGCAGCAAGAAATCAGCCTGCCGATGTCGTGCGTGTGGCGTCCGGCCTCGGATATAAGCGGCGACTTCATCAGGACAACGGTCGATGAGCGCGTTTAAGGCGATCAAGAAGTTGTGCATCCCGACTTTCGTCAGCGCCGAGCAGGCGATGGAATGGGGATCGCATCTTAGTGCAAAGGAACACGCCATGCTCGTTGAAGCACAACTGCAACGCATGGTCGACCTTGCCACGCAATCGCAGTTAATGCGCGAGGCAGCGGAAGCGCATGCGCCGGCGTGATGCAACTAATCCGCGATTAACGCGCGCTCCACAGACGATCACCTAAACGTCGCTTTGCACGAATTGCGCAGAATTACGCAGTTCGAGTGTCCGAAGTTGTCCGAAAAATTCTCGCGCGTATGCGGCAACGGAAATGACGGAAACTCTCTTAATGTCGAGCGGTTTAGCTTTTAGACGTTTTCAACCTAAAAGCGGGCTAGTGTCCGGGGCGAAGTCGACCCAACACTCGCCCCGCTGGAACTCGCTCTCCACCCAGAACTTGCCGTGCCCGCACTCCTGCTGCCCTGCCTTGAGCGCGGCCCAGTAGCTCGTGAAGACACGCACCGATTTGTCGTGATCCGCCTCGTCGCGGGTGAAGAGGAGGTGGCGCTCGTGCCGATCAACTTTTGGCGTCGGCATGTTCTTTGGCGTCATTCGGTTGCCTCAACAAAAGGTAGCACGACGTTTCCCTTTTTCTAAGACTTATAATCGCACTCGACCCGATTAAGTGGCGGATTATTTCAAAATATCCGAGAGTCAGCCACGGCTCCGGCAGGCGCAGGTGGCAGCCGACTGAATCACTCTAGTTAAGATCCGACATCGAACACATCGCACAGTGGAACAGTTGGCTGCCACCTGCGCTTGGTTAGGCGTTGCGGTCATCATCAGAAGCACGCTTGAACCACTCCACCATCCACCCGGAGGGCGGCACCGTTGGTCGCGGCGGACAGCGGGCTGCACACGTAAATCACCAGATTGGCCACCTCTTCGGTCATCGCGAACCGCTTCAGGAGTGAAGACGGACGGACGGTCTTGAAAAACTCCTTTTCAAATTCTGCAAAGGGTTTTCCGCCGCTAAGCTGTCCCGCAAATTCCTCCACACCGGCAGAACGTGTTGGACCGGGCAACACCGCATTCACAGTGACTGCTGTGCCGGCACACGATTGGGCAAGCCCGCGCGAAACAGCGCGCGCGGCGACTCGTTAGGCAAACAAAAGTTGAAATTGATTCGTTAGGCGCGAGGCCTCGTTGAGCCTCCTGAACGGCTTCATCGGGCAATAAATCCCAAAGCTGTCTAACAACATAGCGCAGGAGGTCACGATGAAGAAAATTTCCGCGGGCTATTACGGCCCGATGATTTACCTGGACGGGGGCGGCAGAAATGTGGAGGCCGCGCCTGAATGGTCCGCCAATTTCGCGACCGGCGTTGTCGCTGCGCCCGGGCGAACAGCGCGATATTGGTTGGCTGCGGTTCAATTATATACTCGACAAACCCACGCTGAATCCCGATCCCTGGTGGCCAAAGCGGAAATCCTGGCTTACACACGCCACGCGATGAATGTCACATTACTTGAAGGACTGGTCGCGTTGGTGCCAGCGAGCTTGCTGTTTTCTGGTTCGGTAGTCTTGTTCCGCCGCCCAAACCCGACCCGTGAATCAACTGCCTCGCCACCACCATGAGCCTCAGGTAAGAGATCGAACGATGCATTCCTTTTATTCCGAACATTGCTTGGGTGAAAGCCGAAATAGACGAAACTTTGTTTCGTCGAATTCTAGTTAGATGTAGTCGCCAGACGATCGAAACGAATTCCACCCGGTCACTGGAATCGTCTGCGCGCAGTGCTCATTTGGAGTAGCGTTTTTCTCCCGCTTCTGATTCACTGATCCCCATGCGGCGAGACCTCCATATTTCCTTTCGGTTTGCGGCGTTACTAGCCCTCTATGTTGTCTTCGCAATTGACGCTCACGCTCAGGAGTCGGCTGACAAGGCGAAGGTGTGGTCGTCCAGCGAAATGAAGTGGCAAGACGACAAAGCGCTTCCAGGCGTTCAGAGCGTCCCACTTTGGGGAAATCCCGCTTCCGGGGAACATGGAATGCTCCGAAAATTTCCGGCGGGCTATGCACCGTAGTCCAGTATGAGGGTTCCGATAAGAAAACGCTTGGCCCCGGGTCGTACTCAGAAATCCCTCCAAATACCAATCATGCGGTGCAGTGCGGTGGCGAGTCTGCTTGCGTATTTCTTCTCACGTCGTCAGGCCCGTTCGCGATTCTACCGAGCACTTCTCGCGGGCATTAGTAATGCGCTCCATAGTCGAATCGCCGCCCTGTTGCGCGAGCGCTACTGGCGAAACTAGAAAACATTTAACCAGGCGATGCAACGAGCCGCGCCCCGCTCCGATGCGTAACCTTCGTGTAGTTAGTTCGTCCAGTGTGCGGCGACGCGCGCTCCCGGGCGCGGTCGCTGATCTTGTGTCTCGTTAGGCCTCGTGCGAACCTTCGTTATCTCCTCAAAGTTGACCGGTTACGGTGCCGTCCTCCTCGCCCTGACCCACGGTCAACGCTTCGTTGTGCATGCGAATGAAAAATTGACCGCGTTTGTCGAACTCGAATCCGCGATTGGCGCTTGCGGCGAATTGTGCTTGACAACAACAAGCCTGTTTCATTTGTTGCAAGGAGCAAGAGTATGCCTGAGCAAGGTACCGTGAAGTGGTTCAACGAGGCCAAGGGCTTTGGCTTCATCGTGCGGGAGCGCGGCGCGGACGTCTTCGTCCACGTGGCCTCCATCATAGCGGAGGGGTTCACGACCCTGAGCGAGGGCGACCGCGTCAGCTTCGATGTGGTGGAGGGACCGAAGGGTCTCCAGGCCAGGAACGTCGTCAAGATTTCCTGAGCCGCTTCGCGTCCTCATAGTGGGGGTCAACACCGCGACTCACGTTTATCACAAGGAAGGCTCTCGTTTTTACGGCCAGACCAAGAAGGGCAAGTACGTGAGCGAAGCTGACGCAATCAAACAGGGCGACAGGGGTTTGCACGGGCATTCGTGCTTACGAGTGAGAGTTGGAACCTTGGAACTCGCTAAGTGGGACAAATCTCCTACAAAGCTACAAAATTCCCGGCGCTATTTTGGTGCTTCTGAAGCAGCGAGTTTTTGGAAGCGCGGATCCGTTCGGTGAAACCAATCTGCCGCTGACACGGACTGATTGGTATGCCGAAGGCGCAGCCGGCGTTCGGTGCAATTCAGAACAGGCAAAAGCTTTTCCGGCCCGGTGAACAAAACAACGCTAACGTCGAATACCCCGAAAGCTAACAAGCCGTCGTTGCTGTTCATCCCAAAGCTTGAGCCGACAGGAATTAAAACTATTTCGGAAGGTTAATGTCGGCACACTCTTGAAGACTGGATGCGTGCTATAACAACACGCTAAGTTATAGTTGGGGATTCTTGGACTAAGGTGATGGATGTGATGGAAGCCGATATTACCCGAGAACCACTGAAGAATCTTGGGTAACCGATAAAAGGAACTCCCTTGAAATGCAGCCGCGAAGTACCTCCATTTCGAGTTGCACTCCCAATACCCTTCCTCAAACTGATGCTGGACGTAAAACATCCAGATACCGATCCCCCCGCCGATAATCGTAATGGCGAGTTGAACGAGCAGATATGCCTTCCAGCCAAATACTGCGCTCAATGTGAACACTACGCAAACGAACCACGCGTTAGTACACCAGACTGACCACCATTCCCGAGGCTTGGCCTTTCGCGATGGAAAGCGGTTCAAAATGAGGAACAGAAAAGCCGGCCCTATACCGAACAAAACAAGTGGATGTCGGGCTATCCGGTACAGAAGCCGCATCCATGTCGAGGATTGCAAATATTCTTTGACTGTCATCGTCCAGATGTCTCCAGTCCCACGACGATCGAGATTACCGGACGTAGCGTGGTGGATAGCATGCTCCCAGCGCCAATGGTAATAGGGCGTAAACACGATCATGCCTGCAATCACCCCGATAACATCGTTAGTTAGCTTAGATCTCATGAAAGATCCGTGGCCACAATCGTGCATGATGATGAACACACGCACCACCAAAAGACCGGCGAAGCAAGTCATGACGACACTAACAAGAGGCGGTCCCTTAAGGCTCCAGTAAATCAAAACCCACATCAAGACATACAGGGCAAGACTATCGATTAGTTGCCAGATTGCCTTCAATGTCGACGGTTCTTGAAAACGCGCTAAAACGGCGTTCACTTCAGCGCTGACCTGTTTGCTGTCCAAAGTAAATTCCTACTTTCTACTTTCTTATCATCCCATCCCGACCATGTTCAAAGGTTAGCGGCATATGCATCACATCCAGTTCCGCGAAATAATGCGAGACGCTGAAGTGGCGCATGCAATTTATCCAATCGGTACTCAAATACCACTTGAGTGTGGAGGACACGACCAAAGCCTTGCTGGCATGCGGCGTTTCGCGGGCTGCGAATGTAGCTCTGATCATCACCGGCATACTCCGGAGCATTGATCTGCCCTCTCTTTAGGAAGTCTAAGCGCGTTGCGAAATCGATCTTCACACAGCTTGAACAAGTGGTGAAGGTCTTATGCGGTTTCACATTTGGCCGCTAATAGGAACATGACGTTCAGCTCGCACACCCTTTTGTTCGAGCCACATTCGCACCGCCTTTTTGGCAAAAGATGTGGGCGCTTCCTGCCAATGGACGGTGTTCGTTCGAGGATCGTGCTGCCAAATTTGAGTGGCGGGCACGCGGGGAAATCCGCCAGTCGAAGTATTAGAAATGGATATGTAACGACCGATAACGTTTCCGTCATCGTCCACAACGCCGATCCACCGCATTTCCATTTTTCCCGGTCTCATCTTCCAATCCTTCTTCTCATTCTCGCTCAGAATTTCGTCGGGCACGTGCGAGACAAAAAGTAATACGGCGTGGCGCAAACTTTCCAACAGTTTTCGCGTCTAATCTTCGACCCATGCAAAGGGCGCCCTGGTTTGTGCCAGCAGAATTGCCAGCAAATGGTAGTGAAAAAGTCCGCGCACGATCTCCTTTAATTTTTGAATCTGCGCGCTCAGCTCGTTGATGAGCAACTTGGAGTAGCCGACGATGTCGATAAAGAGGACATGCCCGATGTCCAACTCGATTTCTTTCTTCGTTTCGGCGGCCATTCAGGGACTGATCTAAACTACGCGAGCTGGCGTTACAAACACGTTCTGGACAGTGCGCGATCTCGTGGAGATGGTTGAAGGGTGAGCGAGCGCATAGAGAACATCCGAAAAGCAGTGGAGAAACACGCCCGATGTCGGGCAGAGCATCGGGAGTCAGTTCCCGTCACTGAAGGCTATTTCGACCAGATCATGTGGGAAGGTGTGGTAGAAGTTTTCGGTTTGGACGGGCATCCGAAGGCAAATCGAGCCTATGGCTGGCAATTTTGGGAAGGGAGGAATGCGCAATACACGGTTGTGCTGGGAATCCCCCCAGTTGATTCTCCAAATGCTGCTGTCAGGGCTTCGATTGCGGCAGAAAGAGAAAAAATGCAGGACAACTCGCAGTGATGGGATAGGCGGTGGACTTAATTTCAGCCGTCAAACTGGCAATTGCGGCGAAGGCTAACGCCGGTCGCCCATCTTCTTAAAGAGAACGGTGAGGGTGACAAACCATTCCATTCCTACTCCGCCGCCCGATTCGCTTTGCGCAAACTGAACAATCTCGATCCCCGGATTATCCGTTAGCCATTGATTTACCTGCTTTTCGAGTTCCTGAATCGTGTGGTAGGAGAACACCTTAATCTGGTGGTTTTGCATCGACCAACAAACATATAAGACCGGGAAGCCTTTTCAAATTAGGACACTACCGGAAAGAGCAACTGTTCCCGCCTAGACAAGGGTCTTAGGGACGCGGCAATGGCGTCCCTTGATTAAACATAAACGTAAGGCACGATCTGACTGTGATGTCTGGTAGTGGGTCAGTTTGTCCGCGCACCCGATCACCTCTACGCGTCGCCGACTTTTCGCCCGGGCGGATCGGGATGCGTCAGGGTTTGTCGGCGCGGCAGTGTCATCAAATACGAATCGGTAGAAGCACCTGAACCTGATTCAAGTGCGTCCCTACGTGGTCCGTTTCCGAGTAGTCGAAATTCTCGCTCAACCAACGCGTATAGCGTACCTCGGGCGAGACGACCAGGGGACCCAAATGAAACTCGAATCCTCCGCCCGCCGCGAGTCCGGCTACCGCGTTCGGGCGTTGATGAACGTTTTCACCTGTGACGGAAAGGCGAGATTATAGGACACGTCTCGAATGTTGCTCGCGACGTTCCAACTCTCGCTCGTAAGCACGAATGCCCGTGCAAACCCCGAGTCAGGTCCGAAGCTCCCAATCGTTTCTTTGCGCCTCCCAACGTCGAGACAAAAGATTGATCAAGGTTGGAGCTTGGAAGCTCTGAATTGGGACAATTACGTCGCGCACGTTCAGGTTGCATCCGTTGGCGCATTCTGAGAAGCGCGGGTTCTCGTGCGGTTGCTTATTGAAGTAATCATTATTGGTGCACTGATTTATCTCGGTTGGGAAAAACCTTTTAACGAATGGGTGGATCAGGTGCGCGGGATTTCTGCGGTCAAGCAAACTGAGTCTGCGGCGCAAAGAACTCTGGCGGAAACGCCCACGCCAACACCTACTCCGTAGCTAAGATCCCTCGTCAGAGCGGCGCCACGCCACCTGCTACGGGGAGCATAATTACTGACCCTAGCAACCGTCTATCGGGATCTGCTGTAGTTTTAGTTTAGGCCCCTCGCGTCAGCCCCGAGCAGGTCCATGAGGCGCGCCTCGTAATAATCACACATCGGGGACTTGCCACCTGGCTCGATCCACTCGGGATGTTGGATCCGCAGGTCGTGGTGAATCTGTTGGCGAAGCTCGGTGTAGGTGTGAATCTTGTGAGATGCGACGCTTGCATTGGTGAAATCTTCAAGTGTGGGGTAGGACGGCCTGTCTAACTTATTTTGTTGGTGAGCGCGCTTTGTTCTGAGGAGACTAACGAATTTCATAAACAGCCTTTCATTTCGGGTTGATTGTTCCAAATCCGCGCGGCACTCTGCCCTCGAAGCTCACGGGGCTGATTCCTGCTTCCGCTCCGGCGCGCAGCCGTGTGCGGCGAGGTAGCGCCTGCACGCCGCCAACACCAGCCTGCCCGTGCCGTGGGCGGGTGCTTCGGGCACCTCGGTAGGCTCGACGATTTCTACACCATTGTGCCTCTTCATCGAGAACCGCCCTTTCTTCTGCTGATGGCTTTTTTCAGCACGGCGCAGACGCCGGAAAAACGCAGTGCGGCGTTTTGAAATTTTATGCTGCGCGAGGTAAAGCGCGCTGTTTTCCGTGAGTGTTGGTTCCATAAGATTGGGGTTCGCGTTTATTGCATAACGCAATGCGGGGTTTCTTTTTTGTTGCTACTGGGGGGAACAGCTAACGAAACCGCACCGAGGAATCAGGTCATCAAGACGGATCAATTTTTTCACACTGCGCTTCACTTCGGCTGCCTATTACCAGTATCCGTGCCAACGGGGTTGAACGTTATAAACCCTGCTTCGCTTGCTCTTTGTAATCAGGCGCTTACGAAACAAAGATTTCATCGCGTCACAAAATCAAGATCGCGACATTGGCCTAATCTTGAGCCCATCGTAGTCTAATGTTGAGACCCCCCATGCGTTGATTTTGAGCCGCGTTCCGGAGATACCGCGCCGGCGTGGCTCGCGGGTTAAAACAGCGGCTCAGCCACGCGAGATTTGCTGTATACGGATTGGCAATCCGCTGCAATACGATGACAGGCTCAGCTTTCACTGTCTTCGTCACACGAGCGTTACCCTGTTAAAGGAAGCCGGCGTCCCGGATGCGGCAATCATGGCCCTGATCGGCCACGGTGGCGTGGAGCACAGACGATTTTTAGGCTTGCATTCCTTTGCCGGCTGTTTCAAATGTTCGGTATGAGACATCTCCCTGGGATAGTGAAATGCGGCGCAGTCGCTACCGCAGCTTTTTGCCTGCTGGCGATTTCGGAATGTCAGGACCGGAAACATAATGTGATCTTGGCAGCCGATCACGTCATCTTTCCGGGGACTGAGATTTCCTCTGACGATGCAGGCACGCTGACTGGCATACTTACAAAATCCAATGGCGAGTTCTATAAAATTCAACCGTTTCAAAATGGAGCACCTGTGAGACCCTTCGGTAAAGTGAGTGACGTGAAGATCGACAAAGATTTACTTGCTGAAATGGAAAAGAACGGACGCTCAAGCGGGTTCTCCCGTTGGACACGCGTAATCGGGATAAGCTGCTACAGCCATTGTTTGCCGCGATTTATGCCTCCGCCCCATGGTCCGGAGGGAGAAGCGGAGAAGTTAATCCGAAAAGTCACGCCGATTTTGCAGAACTACAGCAAGAAGTAGTTTCTTCTTTAGAAGCAGACCAGCGATTCTGACTCGAACGCGCGTTTATTTAGCCTGCGCCGGTCTGCATTTCCTTTTGGTTTTGACGGTTTGCCTGCGTGACACCTTCTCGATCTTTGCTCAAAGCCCAACAGTTTTTCCTCCTTCTCTAACGACTTTTTGGAGTGATGCTGAGACTCTTGCAGCGGCCCTTCTCGGTCAGGGTTTAACGTCGCGAAATCCGGTGCGGAACGGAGTCGCTCTCTACTTGCACGCAGCAGGTATTGAAGTCGGCTATGGTTTTTTCGCGCCGAATGTGCCGAACAGCTACAAATTGGCTTTCGAGATAAGTTATCCCGATGGTCACCGCGAGTATGACTTGCCACGTGTGGGTGAGGCGGGGACTGGGTTTCGTTTGGAGAGTCTGCTGGATAGGATCGCCGACACGACTTACCAGCCTCTGAGGGAAATGATGTTCAAGATGCTGGCTTATTCCGTCTGGCAGGAACATCCGGACGCGACGGTCGTCCGAGCTGTCTTCGGGTATGTCATCTGGCCTTCGCCGGAGGAATTCGAGCGAGGAAAGAGGGAATCGTTCGAACTTCTTTATGCCTACGACTTCACGTTTAGTCCGTCGCAGCCAAACTCACCGAACCCCTAATGCGGATTGCAGCACTCAAGCGACGAATCGTACTGTTCTATTTTCAGCCACAATTGGATGGCTGGGTTTCTGTCCTGCGGCTTGGGTTGGCGCTGCAAGTGATATTCTCTACTCTCGCGCTGCGGAAAGATTGGAATTATTTGCTGGCTGGAAATGGGCGCGGTCTGATCAGTCGCGACTTAATGGAAGCGATTCTTGATGCAGAAAACCCTCTTATTCCGCGCCTGGGTTGGCTCGTGACATTGGGAAATCACCTGGGTGTAAGCGAGGGAATTTTGCTTTCAGTCATCTGGACATGCTTACTGGTCGCGGGATGTTTTTTGTTCGCCGGGATTTTTTGCCGACCGGCTGCCATTACCGCCTGGTTCCTTCATCTCTGCGTGGTCAAGAGCGCGGATCTTCTTTCCTACGGTGTGGACAATCTCACTACGATTGGTCTGTTTTACCTGATGATAGGTCCGCTTCCCGACAGCAAGTCACTCGATTGGAAACTACGTAAGCCGCCGACCCCGGACGCGCGGGTGGTGGGTTTCTATCGTCGGCTCTTACAGATGCACCTTTGTCTGATATACTTTTTCGGCGGCATCGCGAAGCTGGCTGGCATCGGCTGGTGGAACGGGACAAGTTTGTGGCGCGCGTTGACGCTTCCGCCATTCAACGTTGTCGATCCGGACTTGATTCTTCACTGGAAGTTCCTCCTCCCGGCTGCCGGCCTTTTCATTTGCGTGCTCGAAATCGGCTATCCGTTTCTGATTTGGAGCCGATGGACACGGCCCGTTTGGCTGATATGCATTTGCCTAATGCATGTGATGGTCGCGCTAACCATGGGGATGTATCTGTTTGCGCTTGTGATGATTGTTCTTAATTTGGCGGCATTCGGACCAGTCGGATTGGGCGACCCGGCGCTTGGAGCGCCAATTGGGACAACACATTTGTAATTAGCGATCGCAGAACAGGCAGGGGAATTGGCCGCGCGGCGTCAAGGCGCGCTTAAGCCCGTGCGATTGCGCGATAAGCTTCGCGACGAGAAGCCATGTATTATCGGGGTGAGGTGGCCGTGATTACTTTGGCGCCAACGAGGCGACGATTTTCTCAAAGCGCGGGTCGCGGCGCAGCGGATCCCAGTATGGATGGAGCTTTAGTTGGCCATAGTTCACGTCACTGGGTATTCTCGTCACGACGCCTAACTGCTCAAGCGCGCGATCTTTTTCTCCGGTCCAAGCATAGATAACCGCCAAATATTCGATCAACAAAGCCCCATTGATGGCATCCTTGGTTACAGGCAGTAATTCGACCGCATGCAGACCTTCGCGAATAGCTTCCTCTTTACGGCCGAGGCCTGCATCGATTAAACCGAGCACGCAAAGCGGCTCTGCGTAGTCCGGTTGCTCACGCACGACCTTGTCGACTTCGGCGTACGCTTGGCTAAAAGCATTCCGTGCCGCGGCGATATCATTGCGTCCTCGCGCAGCAAGCCCCTGATACCAAGTCTTGGGGAAACTAAAGCCTTCCAGACCTCCGCCTTCGGAAGACATTGTTGCCAGCGCACGGTCGGCCGCAGCGTAATCTCGCTCGCACAGTGCCAGATCAAATAAATCATCGGCCAAAGAGATCGCCAGGGCTGGCTTTTCCGTAGTGATCGCTTCAAGGGTTTTATGCAAAGGCTTCGTATTCGCGCGCCAATCTAGCTCCACGGCTGCGCGCTTTTCGCGAACGCCGGCATCGTTAGGCTTGAGCATGAGGGCGCGATCCAAGGTCGCAGCGACTCGCGGAAAATCGCGCAGCTTCCAATAGCCCAAGGCGACTTGCTGAAGAAAATCGAAGTTGAGAGGATCCAATTCCAGCGCGTGGCCGAGATTTCGGGTCGAGTCCTCCCAACGCCCCCGTCGTCGATCGATATAGCCAACCAATTCGAAGACTAATGGTTCGTTGGGTAGCGCTTGCTTAGCTATCTCCAGTTCCTGACCTGCACGATCATAATCGAGGTAGCCGCAATAAAGATAGTAGGCCAACGTCAGGTGAGTTTCAGGGGCGTCGCGCCGCAGACGTTGCGCACCTCTTAGAGCTGTCTCCGCCAAGGCCAGACGCGCGGGAGTGTGATCCATTCCTAATAAATAAATTTCGCTGTGGACCCGAGCAAGCTGGCAATATGCGAGAAAAAATGTCGGATCTTGCCGGATCGCCTGGTCGAACAAACGCGCCGCTTCTAAACGATTCTGTTTGCCGCCAGTGTAAGTGGAACTGGCAAGTAGAGTTCGCGCCCGCACGTAAAGGTCGAACGCCGCGAGGTCGGTAGTGGGCGCTTTCTCGATCGCCGCTCTTTCGCTTGGGGAGATTTTGGCTTGAAGCTGGTCCGCGATCCTTTTGGCAATCTCGCTCTGAATGGCAAAGACGTCCGCCAGATCGCGGTCGTATTGCTCCGCCCAAAGATGCATGTCCGTCCTAGCATCAATCAGCTGTGCCCGCATGCGCACGCGGTTGCCGGTGCGCTGCACACTCCCTTCCACCACGTGAGTCACGCCCAGCGCATTGGCAATTTCGCGCAGATTACGTTTCGGGTTCGTTTTGTATTGCATCACCGATGTGCGGCTAATGACTTTCAAATCCGCAATCTTTGCCAGGTCTGTGAGAATCTCATCCTGCACGCCATCGGCGAAAAACGCGTTCTCTGGATCCGCGCTTAGATTTTCAAACGGTAAAACGGCGATCGATTTTTCCGGAATCGCTGCCGCCAGTGATACCAGTTTGGGCTGAAGCTTCAACACTCCGAAGTAGAAGCCAGCAAGCGCGAGAACGGCGAGGAACGCGAAGCTACCGACAAGCAGTGCTTTCCTGTTTAAGCTCTTACCAGGGGCACTCCTTGTCCTTGCCTGCGGCTGGGCAAGCTGCAGCCGTTGTGCAACCTCTGCGGCCGATTGCGGACGCCGCGACGGATCCTTTGCCAGACAAGCTGCGACCGCATCTTCCCAAACCTGTGGAACTAATGCCGGCTCGATGTCCAGTTCTTTCCGCCGCTCCGTCATCGAAGGAGCAACTCGCTCGCGAATCTGCCGATCGATATTGCCCGAATAAAACGGCGGCTTGCTCGTGAGCAATTCGTAGATGCTTGCGCCTAACGAATAAATATCGTCGAGATGTGTGCCGCGCTCGCCGCCGAGCTGTTGCGGGCTCATATAAACGAGCGTGCCGCTCCGACCTTGCTCCATCGTCAATCGGCTCACTGAATCACCGAGACTGCGCGCTATGCCAAAGTCCGACACCTTCAGATCGCCCCGTTGATTCACCATCAGGTTTCCAGGCTTCAAATCACGATGGATGACTTTCGCGTGATTGTGCGCATAATCGAGCGCGTCACAAAGCTGATTCGTCCAGGTAGCGATCTCATCTGGCTCAAAGACTTTCTGCTCTTTCTCAGCGCGCAAGTTCGATAGCGTTTCGCCATCGATATATTCCATCGAAATGCAGCCGGAGCCTTCGTCGTGTACGAAGTCGTGAATCCGAACGATATGCGGATGAGTCAATTCGAGGCAGCGCTTTGTCTCTCGCTTGAGCTGATCAAACACCGCATGATCTTGAATCATCAGGTCGGGAAGAAATTTCAGCGCGACATTGCGCTCCAGTTCTTCATCGCGTGCCAGCCAGACAATTCCCATTCCGCCTCGCCCGAGGATCTTGACCAGCGTGAAGCGGCCAAAGACTTTTTGCCCGTTGGCGAACTCACACGAGGTCGCGGCTGCGACATCGCCCGCGCGTTCGTTAGTCACCTTGGCAGAATATACATCATTAAGATTGGAAGGAAGTTTAAAAGCTGGAGGCCGGAGCTCCTGCGACGCCTCTTCGGATTCGCGCGGGCTCGCAGGAGCTCG
>WNFF01002953.1_pt1 | contig 13910 bp, 13 predicted proteins | sample 5400441 | NCBI WGS metagenome assembly WNFF01 (sample SAMN13153345, study PRJNA577476) | soil metagenome | isolation source: 120 cm saprolite under Douglas fir tree site 2 hole 3 replicate 1 | place: USA:California | collected 2015-04-18 | reverse complement strand
GATCGGTGGGTCTGAGTAGCCGCCCGGCACGTCAGCTATCGGAGCAAGTCCCGCCGCGGCGGTCACGAAGCTCGATGGCGCCGTTTGACCCGTAGCGGAAGTCGCTAAGGTCAGCGAGCCACGAAGGGAGCGTTTGGAAAACCTGCATAACTCCTGGCCTTGCGCAAATGGTTAAGCTACCTCGTCGCTCCTCGGCGGACGCCCCGCAGGGGCGCGCGCCAAGTTCAAGCATCCGGGGTATTATGCCACGACGACGACAGGCGGGAGAAGGAGCGCATCTGGCGACAAGCGGAGATACGGTCCGGACAGATCGAGCCGGGCTTGACCGCGCGGGTGTGCGCCCGCAAGGTGGCGGAGCATTTTCATCTTCCGGGATGGGGGCTGTGATTAGAACGGTACTGCTAACCATGCTGCAGCGAACACGTGATCGCCCCTGGACCTCGCGAGTATGCAAACAGGGTCAGCGATTCATGAGGGATGGTGGAATTGCCCATGATCTGACCTTTTCCCAGGCGCCGTTACGCCAGGCAAAGAGCGCGAACTCGTGGTCGATCCGTGGCAATCCGAACTCATCGGTTATTTCGTCCATTGCGCGCTCAGAGTCCTGCACGATCAGATAGGTCGCCTCACTCCGCGTCGCCAGGCTTACGACGATGGCGGGGTCGGTGCCATCCTGCAGTATAGTTCCACGAATTTGCAGTTCAGGCACCCCGAGCTGCCACATGTCATACTTGGCCATTACTGCAAAGGGACTTTCGTTCCAGCACTGTACGATGACCACCTCGGACCCGGCGGGCACGAACTGCCGCATACCGGCTATTGCGTCTCGCATAAAGATTGACCACGCCCTGTCTGACGAACTGTTGAGATCGCGGCGCAACGGCAAAATGCAAAACCCCAGCAGAACCGCTGCAAGCGCAAGCGCGGCGCGGCGCACACCTTTCCATGCTGGCCAGTGTCCCGTCGCAAGTGCCACGATGAGGGGGAATAGCGCAAGCAGCGACACATGAGGCGCATACCGCCAGTAATCGACCGCCGTCTCGGCCTCGCGGGTAGTGAAGGCTCCGAGATAGATGATCAAGAGGAACGCGTTATAACCGAGCCAAACCGTGGCACAGACCACCGTTAGCCATCGCGCCTCGCTGGCCTTGCGCGGTAAAGTGAAAAATGCCGCAACGCCAACCCCCGTAACCGTCCACATCATGGCATGGAACAGCGCTGCCTTGGTAATGTGTCCCCAGATTGCGGCTAATAGGCTCGGCAGCACGGCGAAACTCCAGGTTTCGAATGTCCGCAACGCCACCTCACCGTGAGGCACATTTTCGAGCACGTACCAGCGCCACATTACAAAAACAACGATCGCCGGACCTAACATGCGAGGAAGCTGCGCTAACGCTCGCAGTTTTGCGATCGACGGATCGCGCCATGCGATCACCGCGAGCCCAGCGACGACTAAAGCTTGCAATACCGGATTGGCCTGCTTGAAGCTAACCAGCAGGGCGCCGACGAACCCGAAACGCCACGCGAGGGTTTCAGCATTTCCGGTATCGCCGCCGGATAGGCGCATCAGCATCTCGACCCCGATGAGGCCGAGGGCACCGAGCGCAACCATGGTTCCGCAATCCGCGTAAGATGACAACACTATGTTTCCGTCGAGGCCCGGGTTGAGGAGGATCGTGACGATAACCGTTGCAGCCACCAAAAAAAGCGGCATGCCGGTTGCTGCCAATCGCCCGCGTCGGGTAAGTGCGGACGCAATCGCATCGGCGAGCATTGCGCTCACCCCGGCGAGTAGCGCAACATTGATTGCGGGTCCTGCGGCCTCAAGAAAACGCCCCGCAAGCAACGAGGCGGCCGCGATCATCAGGGGCAGGCCTTGCGGGTATCCAGGGAAGTGCGAGAACGGCGCTACGAGACCTCGTTTGGCAAGTGAATCGTGGTTGAAGGCGTAAGCCGCGCTCGGGAGCCAATGCCAGAACTCGTCCCACCACGCCGCTTGAATGCTGAACGCATGAACCAGAATCGGCGAGACCAGGGTCAATGCAATTGCGGTCTCCCTGCCGCCAGGGATTTGTCGCCGGATCGCAAGCGCCACAATCGAAAGCACAGCAAGGGCGATCATAAGTGTGGAGAGACGGATCGCCGTCGCCACCGAGAGAATGGTGAGGCCGGCACCCACCAGCCCAAATCCCACCAGCATATCCGTGCCCGGCCACAGCCGATTGCCGCGGACTGCTGATCCTGCAGCCATGCAGACAGCGACCAGACAACCGACAGAGGCGAGCGCCGAGGCCGATGCGGTATCAACAATCATCGGGCTCCTCCATGGAAAGGACAGCTTCTACTAGGTAATGTTCGAAGTGAAAGTAAAAGTCCCGCGGACAAGCAATCAAGCCGCACGTCCTACATGTGACGCGACCTAAAACGCAGATTGCTAGAGCGCGTTCCGGTCCGTGGGAGCGTCGTAGAGTGGCCAAAGCGAAGCGTTATGAAACCGATCATATGCTCGGCTCGGTCATTCCGGGGCACCACCGAAGGTGGCCAGCCTGGAATGAGCGAGGATATGATTCGAATTTCGAAATCGCTCCACTAGTTGCAGGACTTAAGTGTTATATGAACGCTCTCGTCGAATAAAGGCTTTCGATCACTGCAAGCTTCGGTGAAATCAGCTTTTTCCACGTTTTTTGCATCCGCGAATTTAGTCCCGTCCAGCTTCGCTCCTCGAAAGCTAACGCCCTCAAGATCTGTTTTGAAAAAAAGTGCGTCCGTGAGCGTCGCCTCCTCGAAGCTCGCTCCGTTTTTTACATTTTTCGCGCCAGTCAAATCTGCCCGCGAAAGATCAGCCTTCCAGAAGCTAGCGCCCGTAAGATCAGCATCCCTAAGATTCGCCCCGCCCATCCATGCATTATCAAATCCAGCAAGTACCAGCTTCGCCCCTTCAAAGTTAACAGTGAAGAGATGTTTTGCGTCAACATAAGCCGTCTCTTTCGGTGTATTTGTGGTCCAGCTACGGCCGAATGCCTCCCAATCGGCCATCCGACTCCCATCGAACCCCGTATTACTAAGATCGAGCCCGTGGAAGTCGGCCCCGTATAGGGAAGCGCCTTGAAAGTTCACATTGCGAAACGCTGTTTCCGGACCCAGACCTGAGAATCGTGCGCGCACCAAGTACGCTCGAGAAAGAGTAAGTCGAAAATGGGTACCTGAGCGCCCATCCTGACGATAGATCTCATCGGTACCAGTAATCTGCTCATCAGTAGATTGATTTCTCCTTGCGATTACAGATATGGCCGCTTGGATGTTGGCGGGTATTGTTCCGGGCGCGCCATCCGGAATGACTGGATCATTCTCTGATTTGACCGCTTTCCCACTTGTAATGAATGAGACCAAGGTGGTGACAACGGGCGACTGAAACTCGGGTTGAGTTGCAGCTACCTGCCCCAACGCATGGACACCTGCCGCGCTTGCGCCTACATCTTCTTTCAGAAGCTTGGCGCCCTCAACAAACTGTTGATTCGTTAACTGCGCATGCTGAAAAGTATGCTGATCCTCTAACTGTGCCCTGCCTAGGTCGAGGGTTTCGCGATCTTTAAGAATTGTCCAGCCAAACGTGACCGCAAGCGCGAAACCTCCAATCACCTGAGCAAACGTTTTGCGATAGGCGTCAATCACGTCCGCTTTGTCTTTTGGATCGGTCAGACCATACCGCTCGACAAACAACTGAGGTACTATATAACAAAGAGCGACAAATAGGAATCCAACTAATATTACCCCAGCGAGTAAGCACAGTCCTGACACGGCTTTGTCCTCCTGTGAGCACCCGCTAATATCGGAATAATCGGACCTTTGGATCATCGCTGTAGCGAAAGACCAAGTTCCCCAGTCTTGAACGTTAGACGGCTCTGATCCGCTTGGATATGATCTAGTTCACATTCGACACCCAATTTTTGGACCATGGCGGCACATATCTGCTCCTGGCCCATAGGAGAATCCACAGCCGCCGGCCGGCGGGGCCGCTTACTGGTGTACTGCGGTCATCAATCGCCGTTGGGCCTGTCTCACAGGGGTTTACCCTAGCGAGTCATCCGCGTGAGACGAAAATAACGTCTCAATAGGGTTTTTGACTTTCATATTTTAAGACGGCATTGTCTCTAGGTCTAGAACCTAACGAGACAAGGGGCCGGGACCATGACTGTTATCGGGTACGCGCGGGTCAGCACGACCGATCAGGACCTCACCATCCAAGAGACTGCGTTGCGTGCGGCCGGCTGCGAGGTCATTCGCGCCGAAAAGCGCAGCGGCACGACAAGAGAAGGCCGGGAGGAATTGCGCACGGTGCTCGAATTTCTGCGGAAGAGCGACGTGCTGATGGTGACCCGCATTGATCGTCTCGCCCGTAGCATCGGGGACCTGCAGGACATCGTGCGCCAGGTGAAGGCCCGCGGCGCCTCATTGAGGGCAACCGAACAGCCGATCGATACCGGCACGGCTGCCGGCAAGTGCTTCCTCGACATGCTCGGCGTATTGTAAGCGTCCGGCCCTCCCCGCCTTCCACTGAGCTGTCCCGGATGAGATGGTGTGCCCGTTAACTGGCAATTTAAGGGGCACACATGACGAGCGTTACGGTGCTTTCTGGTCGTGAGCGGCGGCGGCGGTGGACTGCTGCGGAGAAGCTGCGGATTGTTGCGGCGAGCTTGGCGACTGGCTTGAGCGTTGCCGAGTTTGCACGCCGCCATGATGTTCATCCCAACCTGGTTCACGCGTGGCGGCGGCAGGCGCAGACGGGAGAGCTGTCGGTAGCGACGGATGGGGAAGCTCGCTTCGTACCGGTTTCGGTTGCGGCCGAGAGCAGCGTGGCGGGCCTGGCAGGCGACGATGCGGGCGTCGGTTCGGTGGTCGAGGTGATGCTGCGCAATGGCCGGGTCCTGCGCCTGCCGGAAGGTCTTGCGCCGCGGCGGGTGGCGCTTCTGGCCGATGCGCTGGACGGGTGCGTGCGATGATCCCGATGCCGGCGGGGACGCAGATTTGGGTGGCCTGCGGGGCGACCGACATGAGGCGTGGATTTGATGGGCTGGCCATGATGGCGCAAGACGTGCTGAAGAAGAGCCCGTATTCCGGGCATATTTTTGTGTTCCGCGGCAAGCGTTCCGATCGAATCAAGATTTTATGGTGGGACGGCACGGGCCTGTGCCTGTACGCGAAGCGATTGGAGCGTGGCCGCTTTGTTTGGCCGCTGACGCGCGAGGGAGCTGCGGTGCTGACGCCGGCGCAATTGTCGATGCTGTGCGAGGGAATTGATTGGCGCGCACCGATCCGCACCGATGCGCCGGGAGAAGTGCCAGCACGGGCTGGCTGACCGGATGATTGTTTGATTAATTTGTCGGTCTGACAATTGTTTTGGTGGACCGATTCGCGCGAATCAATTTTGTGGTGCGCATGATGTCGAACCGATCCGCGCTTCCTCGCGATGCCCGCTCGCTGCGGCGGATGCTTGGCGAGAAGGAAGCGTTGCTGATCGAGCGCGAACGGATCATCACCGAGAAGGAGACGCAGCTGGCCGAACGCGATCGTGTGATCGCGGTGCGCGACGCGGAGCTCTACGCCAAGACGCTGCAGATCGAGCATCTCAAGGCGCAGCTTGCGGTGCTGCGAAGGGCACGGTTCGGTCGTTCCTCGGAGAAGCTCGACCGCGAGATCGAGCAGCTTGAACTGGTGCTCGGCGAGCTCGAGGAATCCGTGGCGGAAAGCAACGCGCGCACCGAGCAGGCCACGCAGGAGCGCGCGAGCCCGGCGCGCACCAAGCCCACGGATCGCAGGCCGGGCGGCCGCAAGCCGCTGCCTGCGCACCTGCCACGTGAGCAGATCTTGCACGAGCCGGCACCGACTTGCGCCTGCTGCGGCGGCAAGGTGCTGCGCCGGATCGGCGACGAGATCACCGAAGTGCTGGAATACGTTCCGTCGAGCTTCACGGTGATGCAGCATGTACGGCCGAAGATGAGTTGCCGGGCCTGCGAGACCATCGTACAGGCGCCGCTGCCGTCGTTGCCGATCGAGCGCGGCCGGCCGGGCCCGGGCCTTCTCGCCCACGTCGCGGTGTCGAAATTCGCCGACGGGCTGCCGCTGCATCGCCAGAGCGTGATCTATGCGCGCCAGGGCGTCGATCTCGACCGCTCCACCATGGCGGACTGGATGGGCAGCACGGCGGCGCTGCTGCGTCCGCTGGTGGAGGCCATCAGGCAGCATGTCTGTGCCGGCCCGGTGCTGCACGCCGACGACACTACGGTGCCGGTTCTGGCGCCCGGGCTGGGCCGGACCAGGACCGGAAGGCTGTGGGCGGTGGTGCGCGATGAGCGGCCGTGGGCGGGAGCGGCGGCGCCGGCGGCGTTCTACTGCTACTCGCCCGATCGCAGGGGCGAGCGTGCCGAGGCGCTGCTCGGCCAGTGCCGCGGCTTCCTCCATGCCGACGGATACGCCGGTTTCCAAAGCCTCTACATGCCCGACCCAAAGACCGGACTTGCGCGCCTGACCGAGGTCGGATGTTGGTCGCATGCGCGCCGTAAAATCTATGAGGTCTACGAAGCCACGGCCGCCCCCTTGGCCAAGGAGGCGCTTGACCGCATCGCGGAGCTGTTCGAGATCGAGGCGCGGATCAATGGCCGCGTGCCGTCGGAGCGCCTGGCCGTCCGCCAGCAGGATGCCGTTCCGCTTCTAGCCGAACTTGAGATCTTCCTGCACAAGGCGCTCAACCAGATCAGCGGCAAGAGCACGCTGGCCCAAGCGATCCGATATTCGCTGTCGCGCTGGCCTGCGCTGATCCGCTACACCACCGATGGGCGCTTGGAGATGACCAACAACGCCGTCGAGCGAGCAATCCGGCCTCTTGCACTCACGAGAAAAAATTATCTCTTTGCCGGCTCCGATTCCGGCGGCATGCGTGCCGCCGCGATGTACGCCCTCATCGAGTCCGCCAAAATGAATGGCCTCGACCCGGAGGCCTATCTGCGGGACGTTCTTGCCCGCATTGCCGATCATTCGATCAATCGCATCGGCGCGCTTTTGCCCTGGAACTGGAAGCCGAGCGGCTGACGAACCTCTCATCCGTGATCACCGTACGGTAGGCGGGGATGGCCGGATGGCCGGACGCTTACGGCGTATTTGCTGAGTTCGAAACCAACTTGCGTCGTGAGCGCCAACTCGAAGGCATCGCCAAGGCCAAGGCCGCGGGCGTCTACAAGGGCCGGCCGGCTTCGATAAGCGCTGCCCAGGTACGCGAAATGAAATCCCAGGGCCTCTCGGGCGCCACCGAGATTGCAAAGGCGCTTGGCATCGGCCGGGCGAGCGTCTACCGAGTGTTGGGGGCCGTTGGATAAGCCGTTGGAAGGATGACGTCTAGGTGCGATTCATGACAGTTGAATTCCACGTCTAGATCGCCCTTATAATCCCGCCCGCTGGGGGGGGTCCCCTCGGTGCGGGGCGGCTCGGACGCGCTCCCCTTCCCCTGATCCGGGCCGTTCCCGTCAGGTGCCCAGGCTCGGCACCGACAGGGTTGCACGTTGTCACGCGCCGTGAGCTACACGAGCACGATCGCATGACACGCGACCAACGCCGCGCACTGCGACTGCTTGCCGACGTTCCGCGCGGCATCGCCGAAAGCTTGATGCTCGCCCATGGGTTCTCGCGTGAGTTGATCGCCGGCCTTGTGCTGGCCGGGCTGGTAAACGGTGGTGACTGATACCGTGAGAATCGGCGGAGAGACAATCAACGTTGAGCTTGTCATGATCACGGACGCCGGCCGGAGGGCGCTCGAAGACTGACCTGGCGCCCGGTCATCGCTCGATCATCGGCGGTCCATACGGCCCTAGCGCCGAACCGGTTTAAGGATTTTTGGCGAGAGTGAGCTACTCGTGGCCCCCCCGCCCTCGAAGCCGGCGCATGATCGATTGCGGGGTGCTTCCTCAGTTCTCATGCCGCCGGGACGTGCCGGAGGTGTAGCTATGTTCCGGCTCCGACAAAAATTTTTGCAAAGACATAGCCCCGTTCACGCAAGCACTTATGTTGAAAATGTCGCCGGCCAGGTTCGACCATTGGTCCGCGAACGCCTGCCGGCTGCGGCTTTGACTTCTGGAGCCTACGTGACGCTGTTTGTTGGCCTGGCCGGCCGCCCAAAGAGACAATACGCGAGTCAAGCTGCGGGCTTTGCCGCGGTGACAATTGCCGCTGTGGCGCTCATCGGCTGGTGGGCTGGCCTGCCGCTGTTATCGAGCTGGGGCTCTGGTTTCCCCTCTATGAGACCGGTAGGAGCTTTGTGCCTTGCAGCCCTTGGCCTCGCGCTCATGCATCCCGGCAAGGACTCGCGCTTCGCGTTCGCGGTCGGTCTCGCCATGGCTGCCCTCGGTGCGCTTGGCCTGATTCTGGTCCTGTTCAACGTCGAGTTTGGCATCATCGACCGTTGGCTGGCGCCGTGGGCCGGGGTGCCAGAACTGGGAGCGGCCTCGTTCCGGGTCGCAAGCGCGGCGACGGTGGCATTTGGGCTCGTGGGGGGCTCGCTCGCGCTCAGTCGTTTCGAACGGCATCGCTTCGCCGCGACCATCCTCTGCGGCACCGCCGGCGCCGTTGCGGTGTTTGTCCTGCTCGGCTACTTGATCGGCGTCGACACGCTCTACGGCTCGGCGTCAGTCAACTCGCCCCCGCTGCCGACCGCTGTTGGCCTGCTCTGCGTCGCCGGCGGGATCATCTTGTGGATCGGAACAATGCCCGCGCCCCGCAAGTCCCGGCCGTTGTGGCACTTGCTGGTCATGCTCGGATGCGTGATCGTTGCGCCACTCCTGCTGTTCGGCGCATACGCGGGATTTCGCATCGCCGACGCGCAGCTCCGCGACGTTCGGGAAAACCTGACGATTGAAGCACGTACTTTGTCGGCGAACGTTGACCGTGAGATCATCGGCGAGATGGAGAGATTGCAGGCGTTGGCCGCCTCGCCGTCGCTGCGCCACGGGGATTTCGCCGAGTTCCAGCACCAGGCCGAGGCCTCGCTAGCCTTGCGTCGAAGCGGCAACATCGTGCTCATCGATCGCAACATGCAGCAGCTCGTCAATACCGCGGTGCCCTTCGGCAAGCCCTTGCCAGGGACGGCTGTCCCGAAGCTTGTAGAGAGGGTCCTCGCGACAGGTCAGCCGCAAGCGAGCGACCTGTTCATGGCCCCCATCACCAAACTGCTCTTGGTTACCATCATCGTGCCCGTAGAGATCGAGGGCGAGAGCCGCTACGCGCTCGCCAGGGCGCCAGAGCAGAGAACCTTCGCACGCCTGGTCGCGGCAAAGGAACTGCCGGCCGGCTGGCAGGCCGTGGTCTCCGACGCTACGCATCGCATCATCGCGTACTCTGGGAATCAGTATGAGTTCATCGGGCAGGAGCTGCCGCCGGCGCAGTGGCACCGCGCCGGACCCGGCGGCGTATTCGAGTTTATCGACTCCGAAGGGCGACCGTCGTTGGAGGCATCCGTGAGGTCGGAATTGACCGGCTGGGAAACCGGTGTGTGGGCGTCCAAGGCCCTGCTCGAGGCTCCGGTTCGGGCGCAGTGGCGGACCGTCGGCGTCACGGCATTGCTGGCGATTGCGCTGGTGGTTGCCTCTGCCTTATGGCTCGGCCGGATTATCGCGCGCTCGGTCGGCCACGCGGCTCGCGCTGCGGCTGCTGTGGGAGAAGGCGGCCTGCTGCCGCTGAGCGGAACGCCCGTCGCCGAGGTCAACACGCTGATGGCGGAACTTCGCGGGGCTGCCGCCAGGCGACAGGCGGCGGAACACGACCTGCAGGCGAGCAAAGACCGTCTGCAGCTCGCTTTCAATGCAACCCGGCTCGGGTGGTGGCAATACGATCCGCTCCGTCACATTGGCTCGGGGGATGCGCGCTTTAAGGAAATTTTCGATGTGACCGCTGATGAAATATCGATCGAGGATCTCATGAAGCGGGTGCATCCCGACGACGCGGCAAGGTTCTCGGCGAACCGCGAGGCTGCGCTCGATCCCGCCAATCCGAAGCCGTACGCCCATGAGTTCCGGATTCGTCGGCGAGACGGCGAGGTCCGCTGGGCGGAGGGTCATGGACTTGCTTATTTTGAGGGCGCTGGGCCTGAGCGCCGGGCCGTGAGCTTCGGCGGGACGGTTCAGGACATTACCGAACGCAAGGAGCGCGAGGAAAAGGAACACCTCCTCATGCGCGAAATCAATCATCGCGCCAAGAACATGCTCAGCGTGGTGGACGCGATCGCCCACCAGACCGCCACCAGAAGTCCCGAAGATTTTATCGAGCGCTTCTCCGAGCGCATCCAGGCGCTTTCAGCCAATCAGGACCTGCTCGTTCGCAACGAATGGAACGGAGTCGAGATCGCGGACCTGGTTCGCGCCCAGCTCGCGCACTTCGCCGACCTCATTGGTTCCCGTATCGCCGTGCAGGGCCCCAAGCTGCGCCTGAACCCGGCTTCCGCGCAAGCCGTCGGGCTCGCGCTCCACGAACTCGCCACCAATGCCGGGAAATACGGGGCTCTGTCGACGGATGCGGGTCGTGTCGATGTCCGCTGGGGGACCGACGGCGACGCCCTCGCCATGAGCTGGACCGAGCGCGATGGGCCGCCGGTGTCTGCGCCGAGGCGGCGCGGGTTCGGCACCATCGTCATGGAAGCGATGGCGGAGCGCAGCGTGGATGGCAAGGTCGACCTTGATTATGCGCCCTCAGGTCTGACCTGGCGCTTGACCTGCCCAGCCGCGAATGCGCTGGAGCCCCGGGAGCGTGAGCCAAATTTCAGGGGAAGGGGAAAATCGAATTGACGGCGCGACCAGCGACGTGATTGGCTGTTTGGGGTGTAGCGGCGCATCGGAACGGCGCCGATGGGCCGGCGTTGGGTTCAAGCGTGTGGTTGTCGATCTTGCCCCACCCGGCCCCGGCCCCTGCTCCGCTATCCCCCGAAGGGCCGGGGCCTCATCATGGTCCCACATGCGCAAACAGCCCAACGGCCCGCCCGGCAAAAAGCCCCCGGCGCCATCGGTCAAGGCGCGGGCCGCCAAAAAAACATCGCCTACTTGCCCACATCGATTGTCAACGAAAAACCCCGACCTCTCGGCCGGGGTTCATCGCAGTTCGCATTCAATCCGTCACCGGAATTGTTAGAAAAGCCCCCCAGGGCCGCCGAATCGATAGTTTAGGCCGGCCTTGAAAACGTGGAATTTATTATCGGCGAAGGGACTATCACTGCCAAAGTCCATCATGTTGTACTCAATCTTCGCAGTCCAGTTGTCCCGCAAAGCATATTCGGTCCCGACGCCAAGCACCCAGCCACTGACGGTCTTATCGACCGAGACCGAGCCGAGCCCGATGCCATTTACGCCGACGCTGGCGGTTGCGCTTGCGTGAGCCCACGCGCCGCCAAATTTGCCATAGACGAGCCAACGATCGAAGGCGTAACCGAACCTCGGAGCAAGCGTGGAGACCCAATCGAGGCTCGCGTCAACGCGCCCGGTCACGATGGCTCCAGGGCCGACGACCGTCGCGCTCGCGCTGTCCTTTATGGTCGTCCCCGCGATATCGGCTTCTACGCCCAATACCCATTGATTGATCTGGTAGTTGTACCCGACCTGACCGCCGCCGAGAAAGCCGCTGCTGCCGCCGCCATCGCTGTCGGACCAACCCACGCCGAGATGAGCGCCGGCATAGAATCCGGTCCAGTTATAGAAGGGAATTGGCGGCGGTAGCGGCCTGTAGGCCGGACTGCGCACCGCATCGGCGGCGTCGGATACGGCGGACGCCGATGCGAGTATAGCCGTGGCAAGACCCAGCGTGATCAACTTGCACGTACTCATTTACGTTTCCCCTCCCGTAAAAGTCGGTATCCGCACATAAAGTGTGCAACTGTGGCGCAAAAGTTGTGGGACCGTGGCGAATGACGCGGATTTCCACTTTTGTCGTCGGGCTATTCTCGATTTCCGAAACGGTGTTGTTGGGAAGCCACATCCCTTTCCGGAGGCGCCAAGGTGCGGATCAACTCGGCCGGCGCCCCAAGCCGATTCCCGCACGTCGCGGACCGGGGATAGAATGCTCGACGATGCCCCGCTCTGACGAACCCATCCGTCCGATGACGCTCGGCAACATGCGCAGCCTCGGCGTGCGTCGGCTGTTTAACGAGCGAGTTGGCTGACTGGCCAAGGGCGGCCCCATAGGAACGCCGCGACCACCTCCTGCGTTGAATTATGACCAGGTCTGGGGAAAATCATTCAGCCGCGGAGAAAATCTCATGTCGAAGAAGGCTGCAGGACATCACAAGAAAGCTTCAGAACACCTCACGCAGGCGGCGCATCACCACGGAGAAGCCGCTAAGCATTACGCGGCTGGCCACCATGAAACGGCGGCACACCATGCTCACATCGCGAGTGGCCACGCGATTCATGCCAGAGGCTATGCTGAGGAGGCAGTGAAGGCCCACGTCGAGGAGTACGGCAAGAAATAAGTCCGGGTTGCGTGGCCTTTCGGCCCAGGAACGCGCCGATGTAGCCAGCGTTGGATTCAAGCGTGGGGTTGCCAACAGGCCTCACGCGGGCCTCGGCCTTTGATCGGCAGGCAAGCACGGCAAAGGGCCGGGGCTCAAATGCTCTCCTGGTCTTACATGCGCAAGCAGCCCAATGGGACACCCCGGCCCCAGCTCTGATTCTGGTCCTACACGCGCAAGCAGTCCAACGGGACACTCGGCAACAAGCGGCCGGCGCCATCCCCGCCTGCGCGGGGACTCAAGGTCCGGCCGCGCCGGAAGCCTCGACGGCGCCGAACAGATGGTGCGACGCCGGCACCATATGTTCGGCGCCGTGCCGCCCCCACTAAACACCGACCATGGATACTGGATTACCCACTCAAGCCGGCGGTCCTGGTGGGGGTCAACCTAATCGAAAAAATGCTCTGATCCGAAACTTAGTCTATAACTTCGGTTCGCGAGGGGCGGTCACGACGAATTCGGTCCCGGGGTCGAGACGGCGCACTTCGATCGTGGCATTCAACTGCCGCGAAAGTGCACCAAGGATGCGCATCCCGAGCCCCGGTGCGCAGCGCACCTCGAAATTCGCCGGAAGGCCACGGCCTTCGTCGCGCACCGAAAGTTCGATCGTGTCATCGGCGCCATGCGCGACGCGAACCCAGACGTTTCCACTTTGATTATCCTGATATGCATATTTTGCCGCATTCGTTATTAACTCATTGGCGATGAGGGCAATCGGAACCGCCCGATCCGTCATGACATTGATGTCAGGCTCGACCGCGACCTCGATGCGGCAACCCGGTACGGCGTCGTTCAGATCTTGGCAAACGTCCCTGACATAGACGCCGAGATCGAGCCGGTCCGGACCGTTGCCCTGGTGGATGCGTTCGTGTGCCTTTGCGACCGCTGAGACGCGATAGGCGGCTTCTTCGAGCTGCGGGGTCAATGCTGCATCGTTCACTTCGCTGGCCTGGAGCTTGAGCATGCTCGCCACGATGGCGAGACTGTTCTTGACCCGGTGCGTGATCTCCTTGAGCAGCACCTGTTGGCGCGCAAGCGCGGCCTTGAGGCTCCGTTCGTAGCGCTCCCGCTCAATGGCCATTCCCAAAAGGTTGGCTGCGCCCTGAAGGAAGGCAATGTCGTAGGGGTTGAATTCGTGCTCGGACCGGCTATCCACCTCGAGCACCCCGAACGGCCTGCCCTCTCCTTGCAGGATGACATTCATGGCGCGGTGAATGCCATATCGTACCAATAGGTCGGGGGTTCGGAATCGCTCTTCGTTCTCAAGCTGATTGGCGATGACCGGCTGGCCTGTGCGCAGGGCGAAGCCCGCAGGCGATGCAAGGTCATCCCCGATGGTCGCCACACCAACGATGCCCGGCTCCCAGCCCACACC
>WNFF01005476.1_pt1 | contig 13915 bp, 11 predicted proteins | sample 5400441 | NCBI WGS metagenome assembly WNFF01 (sample SAMN13153345, study PRJNA577476) | soil metagenome | isolation source: 120 cm saprolite under Douglas fir tree site 2 hole 3 replicate 1 | place: USA:California | collected 2015-04-18 | reverse complement strand
GTCAGAGTTGAAGATCAAAGTCATCAATCTGTCTCAGTACCTTCAAAAAGGCGGTCTGAAAAAGTGAGCAATGGTTACAACCCTGACCAATGTCAAGCAGTGATACACTTCGATAATGGAACGTGTCAGCCCAGAACCAACTATCTGCGAAACGTGTAACACGCAGCCTAAGAAACAAGCGGATGGTGTTCTCAGATGCAAGTGTCGCGATAAGCAGTGGTATAAGCCGGGTCTGATTCGAGCAGATGAGAAAACCGAGATGATACTTGGCGTTTAGAGCCTGAAGAAAAAACGATCGCAAATTTGCAGGAATACCTCCTGTCCCTACCGAATCGAAAGTCGCCCAACTGAATCGTAAAACGCGTGTCTCACACGCGCGACTCACCTGCCATTTACCTGCCGTTTTGTACTGCATTGTATGTACTAAGATCGTCTAAAGTGCCACCCGTTGCTCTGCATCTTGTTGAAACTACGTTTGAGGGTGTTTTCGATTCCCATCTCCCACCCCAACCGTCCTCGTCCAGATGCGCGGACTTCGCGTAAGCGAAATGCTCCCCGAGTTTTCTATCTCGAATCTTCCGCGGCAGCAACGCTACCAAGCTCGCGTTCTGGCTTGATCTAAGAAAGGCTCCCCTTCCACCTGGAAAGGGAGCCTTGGTTGTTTAACGCAGCCAACAGAGAGGCTACGCAACACTTCGTGCGCCCGCCCGTGCTACCGGCGCGGTGCCTCGGAGCATCTCCTCCGAACGGGCGATGGTGCCTGCCGCCAGCGGTTTCAGCCAGAACAAAGCCAGGAACGCGGCAAGAAGGTCGCAGGCGATCATTGCCCAAAAGACCTTCGTCCACGAACCGGTCCTTTCAAACAGCCAGGCGGCACCGATGCCGGCAAAGAACGCACCGGCTCCCTTGGCGGTGTAGACGATGCCGTAGTTTGTGGTTGCCCACGTCTTGCCAAACAGGTCACCAGTGATGGAGGGGAACAGGGAGAAAATTTCACCCCAGGCGAAGAAGCACAATCCCGACAACGCGATGAACCAGACCGGATGGCTGATGAGTTGAAGCAGCGCAAATACCGCGATCGCCTCCAGCGTGAAAGCGATAAACATGGTGTTTTCGCGGCCGATGTGGTCTGAAACCCATCCCCAGAAGGGCCGTGTCAGCCCGTTCAGTATCCGATCCACCGAGATCGCCAGCACCAGAGCGGTCATGCCAAAGGCGACCACTACCTTGTCCACATGGTAGGAGACGGCCATGGGATTGAGCTGTGCCGTAACCACCAAGCCACCGAAGGACAACATGGTCATCATCAGGTAGATGACATAGAAGGAGGGTTGGCGCAACATTTGCATCGGGGTCAAGTCCACCGAGGAACTGCGCACGTGTTCCTTGACCTTGGCTTCTTTTTCCTTCCAACCGGGGGGAGCCCAGCCCACTGGCGGCCGGGCTAGGAAGAGGGCAGCAGCCAGCACGATAAACCCCTGGATAATTCCCCAAAAGACCAGAGTGTGCTGGTAACCGGAAGCCCTGATCATTTTGTCAATCGGGGACACGGTTAGCGCTGTCCCGATACCGTAGGCGCCCGCGGTCAGGCCGACGGTTAGCCCGCGGTGATCCGGAAACCACTTCAAGGCGTTCCCGATGGTTCCCCCGTAGACGACGCCGGCACCGATGCCGCCTACCCCGTACCATAAGTAAAGGCCGCGCAACGTTTCGGCTTGACCGGAGAAAATCCAGCTTAGGCCAACCAGGATGCCGCCGATGCCCAGCATCAAGCGTGGACCTATCCGGTCGACCAGGTATCCTTCAAATGGGACGAGCCAGGTTTCGAGGGCGATGAAAAAAACAAAGACCCCCTGGATGGCAGTCAGGGTGACATGAAGGTGCGACTGCATGGGTTTGGTGAAAAGGGTCCAGGCGTACTGCAGATTGGCGATGGCCATCATAGCGATGATGCCAGCGACCAACTGGATCCAACGGTTGGGTATACGCGACGGATGAATAAGCGGCGCGGTAGATTCAGCCATAGATACACCTCCTCGGTGGTGCGTCAGACGTTAAGGGCTAACTTGCACAATCGCCAGTTCCCTAATTGCCTGCTACCTTAATTCCTAAGGGGTGCGACGCAAACCTAACTTCCCCGCCGCCGTCTAAGCCGGCGCGTTGTCGGCTTCGACCTCTTTCCGGAAAGGGATTACCCCGGGAACCAGCCACTTGTTCCACATATCGTCCACTTTGCTCTGGAAATAATCGATATCGTCATTCGTGAAGTGCGCAAACCTTCCTTGTCTACGTAAATAATCTCGTACCGGCAACCGCTTAATTTTGCCGGCGGCGATCTGCTGCGTTCTGCCGGTCAGCCTAAGCACGCCGTCTTCAACCTCGTATAGCGGCCAAACTCCAGTATTTACGGCCAATTCGCCCATTTCGTGCGACTGATAAGGATCGTAGTCCCAGCCCTTGGGGCACGGATCCAGTGAATGGATAAATGTGGGACCGCCAATCGACAGCGCTTTGCGCATGGCATTCATTCCCGCCAGGGCATATGACATGCAGACGGTCGCGACGTACCTGCAAGTGGGATGGCCTGCGGCCATCATGGCCGCCATGTTCTTCTTCCAGCGGCGATGCATGATTCGTTTCACCCTGCCCGGAGTACTAAACGTCGTGTTGGCACCCCAGGGAGTGCTGCCCGAAAGCTGAATGTCGGTGTTGGCGTAGGACTCGTTGTCGTACATCAGGATGAGGCAGTTGTAATCGGGATGAGTGAGAGTGGCCGAGATTGCGCCCACGCCCATGTCCGCTCCGCCGCCATCGCCGCAGAAGGCTATCACATTAATGGGCTCTTTCTTCATCTTTCCTTTGCGCATAAGCGCCTTCAGAGCGGCCGCGGTTCCCAGGGCGGCCGATCCGCTGCTGCCTAGCTGGGTATGCATCCAAGGAAGCACCCACGACGTGCTGTAATAGGTGGTGTTTGCCACATACATGCATCCGGTGCTGCCCAGCACAATGGTTCTGGGGCCGGCGGCCTTGGCCATCATCTTCATCAGCAGCGCCGATTCGCAGCCCTGGCACGTCCTGTGACCTGAAGTGAAATACTCCTCCAAGGGCAGCTTCTTGACGGCTTTGAAGGGATCCAGCTTCTGGGTTGGATCAATCTGTATGTAGGTAGACATAATTCCTCACTTTTCCGACGCTTGAAAAAGCATCAGCAAGAAACGGATTACTCGCGCAATCCGATCCATTGAGTTAGTGGCTGCGCTTTACCATCCGCAGCGTGGTAGACGGAGTCGGCCATCCTTTGCACATCAGGCACGGTTACTTCGCGCCCACCGAGACCGCAAATAAAGTCCAGCACCGGCGGCTTTTTGCCGGCTCCTGGATAGAGCGCGTGGCGAACCTCGCCGGCCAACACGCCTCCCAGATATGGCGAGCCGAAAGAATAGTCACGGTCGATGACCCCAATCGCCTCAAAACGTTGCAGGGACTTCGCCAATTGTTCCGCTGCAAACGGCCGGAACCAGCGCATGCGCACAAACCCGACTTTCTTCCCCTCCTTGCGCATCTGTCGGATAGCAACTTTTACCGGCGTGGACAAAGTTCCCATGCCCATCAGAACGATGTCGGCATCGTCGGTCATGTACTCTTCGAAGAACGGATTGCCATACGAGCGTCCAAAGATGCGCTCGAAGTCGGCATAGGCCTCTAAGATGACGCCATGAGCCCGTTCCATGGCGGCGTAGTTCTGGCGGCGAATCTCCATCACCCAATCTTCGTTGCCTTGCGGGGCCACGGTGATTGGGTTGTCGGGATGGAGGAGCAGGTCGCCGCGGTCGTAGGGCGGCAGGAATTCGTTCACCTTCTCTTGCGAGGGGATTTTGACCAGGGCCTGAGAATGGGTCAGAAACGCTCCGTCGCAGCTAATCGCGCAGGGCAGGAAGATTCGCCGATCCTCCGCCACGCGGTAGGCAATCAGGGCAGTGTCCAGCGCTTCCTGAGCATTGTCAACCCAAACCAATTGCCAACCTAGATCGCGGACCGTGAGCGCGTCGTTGTGCTCCACACCGAACGCACCGGGGTCATCCAATGCGCGGTTCCCCACCATGGCTATCATGGGAATGCGTAAGGCGGGCGTTACGGTCAACGCTTCCATGGCGTACATCCAACCGACGCCGCTGGAACCGCAAAACACACGCGCCCCACAGGCGGACGCATGCTTCACGATTTCAAATTGCGAGTGCTCGCCTTCCGCCACGATATATTCGCAATCCATTTCGCCGTTGGACACCAGCTTGCATACATATTGCATTACCGTGTCGTAAGGGCGAATCGGGTAGGCGGTAATTACGTCGACGTCGGCCAGCTTGCAAGCGACTGCAATGGCTTCGCTGCCGGTAATAAGTGCTGTTTCTTCGGTCTTGCGCTGTTCCTCGACAGCCGCTAGTGTCGCCATAGCAACTTCCCTCCTGAATGGTTCTACCCCTTACGAGCGATCTCCAGCATTTCTGGGACCTGCTCTTCATATTGCCCACGATAACGGAATCCGTGGGACCGTTCGGGATGCGACTCGATCTTTTTGGCAAGCCAGGCTTGGTAACCGTCTTTGTCGTTCCTCCAGGCCTCCCATTGGCTGGCGTTGTCGCCGAATTCCGTCTCATTCACCATGGTGACGCACTCTTTCACTGGGCATACCGCTTCGCAGACACCGCAGCCGCAACAGGCCTGCATGTTTGCGTCGTACAGACCCTCAGGAGTTACGTCGAAGCAGGAGTCAGGACAATGCAGCCAGCACAGAGTGCACTTGATGCAAGTGTCGAAGTTCACCACTGGCCGCATGGTTCGGGTGCTGAACTTCTTGAAGGTTGGGTTACGGTCGGGTTGAAATCCGCCGTGGACGTGGGACACCGGATCTTCCATATTCCGTCCAGCGGGAATGCTGGGAATGGCGATGCCTTCGCCCATTTCGTGCCACTTCGGCAGATCAAATTTGTAAGGAACTTCAGGATTGCCCTGATCAGTTCGAACAACTGTAGTGCCAATGCGCTCATAGGCGCGTGCCGCGGATTCAGCCTTGATGGGATCCTTCCACTGATCGGCGATTACTTGTTGCACTGATTTCAGACTGAACAAGTCAGGCAGGACTTTGGCGATTGCCCCGAGGATGCGTACGTCGGTATGGTCGTCCTTGTAAACCCACAGTCCCGAAAAGCTAACCGTACCCTTCACGATTGCCAGGTTGTAAGGCGTCTCCTTGCGGTGAGCCATGGCAATGATTGCATCTGGTCCCTCGCGAGAGGTAACGATCAACGTACCCCCGGGTTTTAATAGCCGATTCACCGGCTGCAACCCATACCACGCCCACGACTCCACACCCTTGCACAAAGTGTCGTCCACGGCGATGGTGACATCGACTTCCTTGGGCTCGTACTTCGCCATTCCTTCCTGCAGTGTTTGTTCATCCGTGGCCACGATGGCAAAATTCTTAGCCGGAATACCATTTCGCTCCGGGCTGTCGCCATAACGTCCAAAGGAAATACCCATCTTGCCTTCCTGATGGGCAGCCAGGACAATCGAGCGGCTGAGCCGCGTGGCCAGAGTTTTTTGAAAAATTCCTCGATAGATAATTTCGATTGCGAATAGCCGGCCCATTTTAAGAACCTCCGAAGTTTTCAGAAGCGAAGATGTTAGAGCTTATTCAGCACAATCTCCTCAACGTCCTCGATATGGCGGCGCATGGCAGCCTTCGCGGCTTCCGCGTCGCGCCGCTTGATTGCCGCCAAAATCCGGCGGTGCCCAGCCAGCGATTTCTGCGGGCGCCCTTCCACTTGCAAAGAGCGTTCGCGGGTATCGCGCAGCAAGTCCATCAAAACGTCGAGCAGTTTCAGAACAACGCTGTTTTCCGAGGCCATGGCTACGCTGTAATGAAATTCAGTGTCTTCTTCGATCGCGGCTTCAGCTTGGCGCAGCTTCTCGTCTTGCCGTTGCAGAATTTCTTCCATCTCGGCAATCTCCTCCGGGGAAGCGTGGGTGGCTGCGCGCGCTGCCAAAGGAGGTTCGAGCATCTTGCGGAAATCCAAGAGTTCGCTCACCAACTGCCGCTTGTGCACCAGGACGTTAGCTAATGGGTTAATGAACGAGGCCGCCGAGACTTCGCGAACGACAGTCCCCGCGCCTTGGCGGGGTTCAACCAGGCCGACCAGTTCCAGGCTGCGAATCGCATCGCGGATGGAACTGCGGCTGACTCCCAACATCTCCGCAAGTTCCCGTTCCGAAGGAAGCTTGTCGCCGGGGCGCAGCTTTTTTAGAATGAGGCGCTCGATTTGCCGGGCGACCTCCTCGTAGACTTTGTTCCTGCGGATCGCCTCGAAGTCGGACTTTAACGTCTCTGGCATGCCCGTCCCACAACTGGTCCGATAAGTGGACCACAGCATTATACCCGGATTGTCAAGCACGGAGCGCGGTTCTACATAATTTTTCTAAATCTTGCAATCGCGGGAGTTTACACGGTTTGCGGGACGGGGTAAGGGAGCGGGAGTTGCCGGATTCCACTGAATAAGGACAGCGGAGGTGATACGAAAAGGGTTGCTTTTGTAAGCTCAGCTTCAAACCGTTCTTGCCGCACCTCGGCATGCTACGAGTAGCTTGGTGCAAGCATAGACAGTGCGCGTGTGAAGCATCGGAAGATTCAAACGCTCCCCCAACTCCACCACCGCGCCGACCACAGCTTCAAGTTCAAGTGGTCGCCCCGCTTCGAGATCCTGTAGCATAGAAGTCTTGTGTTCCCCAACCTTTTCGGCACCGGCGATTCGCTGTTCGATAGAGATGGGTAACTCGAGGTGTAAATGCGTGGCCACCGATTCCGCTTCCCGCATGATACTTCGGACCAACCCCGAAACCTCAGGATCACGGGCCATGCGAACCAGTGTGGCCCCGGTTAGTGCGCTGACAGGATTGAAGGCAACGTTGCCAAGTATCTTGACCCAAATCTCGTTACGGATGCGCGCTGTGACCGGGGCTCGTAAACCGGAGGCGACCAGTGCCTGAGCAATTTGGCGGCAACGGTCGGAACGCGTACCATCCGGCTCACCCAGCGAGATACGATTGCCGTCGGTGAGGTGGACAACTCCCGGCGCGGTAATCTCGGTAGAAAAATAGACGATGGAGCCGATCACGCGACGCGGTTCAATGGCGGCGGAAATCACTCCTCCGGGATCGACGCGTTCCAGACGGGTTCCTTCCCACGTCCCCCCGAAGCCTTGGAAAAACCACCAGGGTACGCCATTCTGCGTGCTGACGACCACAGTGTCTGGACCCAGCACAGGTTGTAGCTGGGGCGCAAGTTGCGGAAGGCTGTGTGCCTTGACTGCAAGAAAAACGACATCGACCGGGCCCACCTCCTCGAGGCTGCCGGCGATCTTGGGTCGCGCCTCGAAATCCCCTTCGGCGCTCTTCACCTGCACACCACGCTCTTGCATGGCGCGAAGATGCGGCCCACGCGCGAAGAGCGTGACATCGAACCCAGCCCGGGCCATGCGCGCACCGAAATAAGCTCCGATTGCACCCGCCCCGGCAATCAGGAATCTCATCGCTGGTTATCCATGAGTGCAGCGGCGACCACGCGCCGCCGAATCTTTCCGGTCGCGGTGGTGGGAATGCTTTTCACCAGATAAATCTTCTTTGGACATTTGTGTTCTGCCAGCAACTCACGGCAGTGCTTGATGAGTGCCGATTCAGTGGCGCCGTGCGGCTCGTGCAAGACGACGGCCGCAGCCACTTCTTCTCCCAGCGTGGGATGAGCGCAGCCAAACGTGACCGCGGCGGCGACTGCGGGATGCCTCAAAAGAATCTCATCGACCTCGTGCGGCGCGATGTTTTCTCCGCCGCGGATGATGATGTCTTTAATGCGGCCCGTCAGGTGCAGGTAACAATCTTCGTCGAGATAGCCCTGGTCACCGGTGCGAAACCATCCATTCACAAAAGCGTGCGCGTTTGCTTCGGGGTTATTTTCATATCCGCGAAATACATTCGCGCCCTGGATGGCGATTTCGCTGCGTTGATTGTTTTCGAGAGAATTGCCGCCTTTGTCCATGATCCTGACGCGGAGCCCGGTGCCCACTCCCACTGATCCCGCCTTGCGGTGGCGCGGCGGCAGCGGATTCGAAGTCATCTGATGAGCAGCTTCGGTCATTCCATAGGCCTCGACGAAGGGCACGCCAAAAACGTCCTCGATCTTATCAATGAGTTCCGGCGAAAAGGGCGCGCTGCATGAACGGATGAAGCGCAGCGAGGCAGCTTCTATGGGCTTATGGTGGGTGCGCGCCAACAGAAGCTGATGCATCGTGGGCACTCCCGAATACCAGGTCACGCCATGCTCGCGCACCGTACGCCAGAAAGAGAGTGCATTGAATTTGGTAGGGACAACCAAAGTCCCACCGGATAACAGGGTAGCCATGGTCGAACCAACCAAACCATGAATGTGGAACAGCGGCATGATGCAGAGTGAAACATCTTCCTCAGAAAGTGCGTACGCATTGGCGATATTTGCGGAGGAAACCGCCAGGTTGAAATGCCGCAATGGCACACGCTTCGGCCGTCCTGTGCTTCCGCTGGTGTGCAGGATCAGGGCAATATCGTCCGGCGTAGGCGCAACCGCAGAAACTCCTGTGGGAGCATCTGCCAAGAGAACCTTACCGGCGTCGTTCATTGCCACCGAAAATACGGGGATCTTACGGTCTGCGGCCGCACTGCGGGCGAATTCCGCGCCTACGGGGGGACAAAGCAAGATACGAGCATCGGTGTCACCGAGAAAAAACAGGAACTCTTCGTAGGGGTACGCAGGATTCAAAGGGGCTGCTGTTCCGGCGATGGATGCAGCCAAGAAGCTCACAATCGCAGGCAACCCGTTCGGCAAAGCGATCGCCACGCGATCTCCGGGACGAATGCCGGCCGAGGCCAAAGCGTCCGCCATAGCCAGAACCTGGTGTCGGAGAGACTCGTAGGTGACAAGGACCCCAAGCTCGGGAACAATAACTGCTGTGTGACTGTCAGCAAAGTGTAAGACGTCGAGTAGCGTGTGTACCGACTTCAGCGTCATTCGTTGTCGTCTCTATCCAGGGTCGTTGGATGATTAAGCAATTCTGTCTGTTGTTCATGAAACGAACTAGATGGATCGTTTTTGAGGGCTGTAATCGCCATCGAAAGCTAATCTATGCATTACAAATCAAATGCAGCGATCCGGTCTGGAGCCTGGCCCGTCAGAAAATATCGCGAGGACAAAGGGGCGGAATGCCAAACCTCTCGCACTAGCTCGGCATTCAACTATGCGCGGTAGCCCTCTGCCCTCAGCGCCTTCCCCAGTTCACGTAAAAAAAACTGCACATTTTCTTCGGTGGCTAATGGCCCCATAACGCCGATGCGGAAAACTTTCCCTGCGAGCGGCCCAAAGCCACCCGCGATTTCAATGTCTTGTTCTTCCAAGAGCCGCCTCCGCACTTTGGCCTCGTCAACACCTTCAGGGACGGACACGGTGTTGAGAGTCGCAATTCGATGCCCTTCGGGAACGTGCATACGCAGGCCCATCCCTTCAATGCCGCTGACGAAAGATTTATGGCAACTGCGATGACGCTCCCAGCGTTTCTCGATTCCCTCCTCCGCGATGGCCAACAGTGCCTCACGCAGCCCATAAAACATGGAAATCGGCGCCGTGTGGTGATAGCGGTGCGAAACAGTCGAGTAATCGTGAATCAGCTTAAGATCGAAATACCAACTGCGCACTGGCGAGGTCCGACCGGACAGCCAGTCCATGGCCCGCCGCGAAATAGCAATCGGAGACAGACCTGGTGGGCAGCTCAATCCTTTCTGGGTACAACTGTACGCGACATCAATTCCGGTCTGGTCGAATTGCACCGGTATTCCACCGAGTGACGTGACGCAATCTGCGATCACCAGTGCGCCGGCATCGTGAGCCGCAGCACAGATCGCCTGTCCTGATTGCAAAGCTCCAGTCGATGTCTCCGCATGAACGAAGCCCACAACCTTCGGTTTTGCGCGGTGGATGAATGCTGCTGCTTCGTCATCGGTGAAAGTTTTGCCCCAGGCCTTCTCAAGCCGTACGACTTTCGCACCCTGGCGCTTAGCCATCTCGGTGAGGCGATCGGAAAAGTACCCATTGGCAAACACAGCGAAATTCGTTTCGGGTTCGACAAAGTTGGCGACAGTTCCGGCACTGCCGGTGCCGGAAATCACCATGCTGGTGCCGTCTTTCGTGCCGAAAACTACTTTGAGCAATTGCTGAACATCTCCCATCACCTGGATAAAGTAAGGATCGAGGTGCCCGACAATTGGCCTCGACAACGCTTCATAGACGCGCGGGGGAACCATACTTGGTCCGGGTCCAAACAGATAACGGCGAGGCGGGTTCAGCGGACGCAAGAGATTAAGTGCAGAACTTTGCTGTTCTATGGTGCTCATCGCTTTCGCTTTCGGAAGGTTATTTTAGAACTGATACCGTTCAACTCTCGCACCCGGGCTAAATTGGCGAATGGTGGCCCTGCACGATCATCTCCTCTGCGATACGGCGCGCCTCGGGAAGTGTTTCTGCTGCGCTGCGATCAATTTCGGCCGGCAAATCCCGTTGAATCTTGGCCAGTTCCTCATCAAACACACGTGTCACCAACTCGGGAGTGTGTTCGACCGGCTTGCCATCGTCGCCAGGAACTTTGACCTTGTGCCGCACGCGTTGCGCAATCATCAAGCGATAGATGCGATCGGTTGCCAGATCTTCCATGTAGCCATCGAGGAGGCTAGCGCCTTTGCCATTAAGCACTCCGTTGCGATAACGAATCACGGTGCGCGCAGCCGCTCGGGTTCCTGCAAGCGTTGTTTCGCCAATACCCTTTGGGGCTGGCCGCAGATCCGGATGGCTGTTCGGCAGCTTGGGCCGCTTCGCAATCTGATTGGGATACGGAAACTGCGCAACTGCCAGCTCGTTCTGATCAGGGTGGCCGGTCCACGCCCCATCCATGAGGCAGTCGGCTTCGTTCTTCTTGTCTTCTTTGAGGACCTTGAGAGCACGTTCGTTCAATTCGGCATTAGTGCGGCTGGGATAAAGCGCGGTCATGCCGCCGATCGCGTGAACGCCGTGTTTGTGGCAAATCTCCGGCATGAGGGTGCGGAACTTCTGGAAAAACGGCACATCGTGCGGGATGGTGTTGCGGTCAGGCAGAATCCAATTAGGATCTTCCAACATGAAATCGATCAGCGAAGCCATGTAGTCCCAGCGGCCCAGATTTAATCCGAGGCAGTGATCGTGCAGATTGAAAAGAAACTCCTCCATCTGATAGGCCAGGGGGTGCGCCTCCACAAGAGCCATACATTTTATGTAGTCCTTTTGCAAGCCCTTGTGTTTGGCGAAAGCCTGGAAGAGGTCGCGCCACCACAGGGCTTCGTCGGCAGATTCGCTCTTGGGAATGTAAACCGAGAAGTTGTGTGGCAACCACGAGGGATCGATCTGGTACCAGATCAGAGCCAGATCGAACAGCGACGCGGACATAATCTCGTTTCTGAAGACACCAGCCTGGCAGATGTGCATCCCGCGCGGACGTACCCAGGTTACGGTCTTTGAGCGCTGAACCGTGACCTCTTTTTGCCGCTTCTTGTCGTAGTAGCTGAGCTCATACTTGTAGGCGGCGATAGTGTTCTTAGCCGCCAGCATGATGTGCTCCCAGGTGTTCGCCGTGGAATCTTCCAGGTCCACCATCACGGCGGGAGATCCGGAGTTAAGCAGTTTCACCGTCAACTCAGCGTCGTCAGCCGGCCCGGTCATCTGGTTGCGTTGATCTGCGCACCAGTCGGGCAACTCGATGTGCCAGTCGGAAGTGGTTGCCTCGGAGGGTGACAAATAGTTTGGCGGATGCCCGTGATGTGAGGCTCGCAAGACCTCTGCGCGCTTCGCGATGAGCGCTTGCTGCCGTGGAGTGAATTGTCTGTGCAGCGGCGCCAGAAACTCGAGAAATCCATGCGGAAGATCTTCCTTCGGATTCAAGTCCGCTGGCGCATAGTTCATGTATCGCCGACGATCGTGTTCAGTCATGCCTTCTCATGCTACTTGATGTGATCCAACGCGTCCTTGACCGCATCGGGATCCGGCTTGCACTCATGCTTCTCGAAATCACCCTGGAGCTGCTGCTTGGCCTTGTCGGCGTCCGTCAGAAGTTCGCGCCGCGTGCGGAACGCTAACTTGCAGACGTCACAGTACGCGACGCTGGGTGCGGCTCCGATAAACCTGGCTATTTTGAGGCTGCGCTCTGGCATCGTGGCATCAGCTATTTCGTTCTTCCACCTTCCGTCTTAAGCTTGTCACTGGCACCGGCCTGCGCAGCCGCCAGCCGCGCGGTCAGCACGCGAAATGGCGAGCAGGCAACATAATCCATCCCCACGGCGTGGCAGAACTCAACGGAAGACGGGTCGCCGCCGTGCTCGCCGCAAATTCCCACCTCAAGATGGGGGCGGGTCTTGCGCCCGCGTTCGATTCCGATGCGAACCAGTTCACCCACCCCGTCGCGGTCAATCACCTGGAAAGGATCCTGCTTGAGCAAGCCCTCGGCAAGATATGTGGGTAGGAACTTGTTGATATCGTCGCGTGAGAAGCCAAACGCGGTCTGAGTGAGGTCATTGGTGCCGAAGCTGAAAAACTCAGCTTCTTTAGCGATTTCATCAGCTACCAACGCAGCACGGGGCAACTCAATCATGGTGCCCACCAGATAATGGACCGTTTTCTTTTTCTCCTTGAACACTTCATCGGCAACGCGCCGGACGATAGCCGCCTGGTTCTCCATTTCTTTTAGCGTTGCGATGAGCGGAATCATGACCTCGGCATGCGTCTTCACGCCTTTCTTCTCCGCATCAACGGCCGCCTCAAAAATGGCGCGCGCCTGCATCTCCGTGATCTCTGGGTAGGTGATGCCGAGCCGGCATCCACGATGGCCGAGCATGGGGTTGAACTCGTGCAATTGCTCAACCCGGCGCAGCAGGGAAGGCAGGACCTTCTTGAGATACCCGGCGCAGCAGGGAAGGCAGGACCTTCTTGAGATCGGTACCTCTTTTTGCACCGAAGTCTCGATATCTTTCCACCAACAATTTCTTCTGCTTCGTGCCAGCGTGGGAGAGGACGGCGATGTCCTGTATCAGTTCCTCGCGCTTGGGAACAAATTCATGCAATGGCGGATCAAGTAAACGGATGGTTACCGGCAGGCCGTCCATCGCGCGAAACAGACCGATGAAATCGGCGCGCTGCATGGGCAGCAGATTCTTCAGAGCGGCTCGACGGTCTTTTTCATTGTCCGCCATTATCATGGCGCGCATGTGCGGAATTCTGTCCTCCGCGAAAAACATATGTTCGGTACGGCAGAGTCCGATACCCTCGGCGCCGAATGCGCGGGCCTGAATCGCGTCACGAGGGATGTCCGCATTGGCGCGCACTCCTATTTTGCGAAACGGTTCGGCCCAGCCCATCAGTTTTTGCAAGTCAGCATCATCGGCAGAGGCTTCCACCGTATTCAGCTTACCCTTGATAACCCGGCCGGTGGTGCCATCGAGAGAGATCCAATCGCCTTCATGGAACAATTGGCCCTTTACCCGCATTTCGCGAGCTCTTTCGTTGACTTCGATATCGCCAGCACCTGCCACGCAGCACTTCCCCATTCCGCGTGTAACAACGGCAGCGTGACTTGTCATGCCTCCTCGCGAGGTAAGAATGCCGGCTGCGACTTCCATGCCGTGAATGTCTTCGGGCGTAGTCTCGGCGCGAACCAGGATTACCGGCTTTCGGTTACTGCTCGGACCTGCCTTCTCGACGGCATCGTCGGCGGTGAACACGATCTGACCGACAGCCGCACCAGGCGAAGCGGGTAATCCAGTC
>WNFF01008600.1_pt1 | contig 13917 bp, 13 predicted proteins | sample 5400441 | NCBI WGS metagenome assembly WNFF01 (sample SAMN13153345, study PRJNA577476) | soil metagenome | isolation source: 120 cm saprolite under Douglas fir tree site 2 hole 3 replicate 1 | place: USA:California | collected 2015-04-18 | reverse complement strand
CGCGCGGCCGAGCATCGCGCCCCAGCCGGCCGCCACGGCGGCTCCCGTGTGGGCCGACACCGTGTACTCAAACACGGCGGCGCCGGCGAACGACCCGACGAACGCGCCGATCACGGATCCGATTACGGGCACGGGAACACCCACCACCGCGCCGACCAATCCGCCGATCAGCGCGCCCCAAGCCGCGCGCTTCGAAGCGCCGTATTTCCGCGCGAACCGGAACCCCAGCCACGTCTCGATCACTTCGCCCAGAAGTGCGAGCGCGATGACGAGCGTAGCGGTCCAGAGGCCCACGGTCTGGAAGTCGGTGAACCAGCCGTAGCCCAGCAGGCCGAGTATCATGACCCACAGGCCGGGCAGTCCAAGCGGCACCATCAGGAGACCGGCCAGGTCGACGATGGCGAGCAGTAGAATCGCGACGGTGTCTGTCACGGTAGCCTCGTTTCAACGCTGTGGCGCTGGCGCGTTCAGCGGCCGAAACGTTCGCACCGAATCGCCGGCGTTACATGATGGCCGCGACCCATTGTCAATGGCGGAGCTGCTCTTACTTCAAACCCAGGCGGTTTCCGGCTGCCAGCAGGGCGATTGATTCGCGAATGCGCCGCTCGCGCGTTTCTGGTCGCTTGGCGATCTGAATCCAGACCACGAAGTTGCGGCGCTCGCCTCGCGGCAACTCCTGAAAGAAGCGCCATGCTTTCGAGTTCGCTTTCAGGGCTTTGGCCACGTACGGCGGAAGCTCGGGGATTACCGGTTTCGGCGCATAACCCTTGTCGGTTGGGGCTGCCGCGAACCCGGCCGCGGCGAGCAGGCCGGCTGCCTTGAGCTCCATCCACCGTTTGCGGTTGCTGTCCGACCATGGGCTGGTGGATTTTCGCGGCGTGAATTTGAGGAGATACCGATCGTCGTCGAGGCGCTTGACCAGACTGTCGACCCATCCGAAGCACAGCGCCTCGCGGACGGATTCCTCGTAAGGGATCGACTTCACGCCGGTGTGGGCCTTGTAGAACGTGATCCAAACCCCGGGGTTCGTCGCCTGGTGCCTTTCCAGCCACGCGCGCCATTTCTGGCGGGTCCGAATGTCCAGGCTCGCGAGCTCTTGAGTCATCTGGTGAGGTGAAACAAACCGGTGTTTCGAGCTTAGGAAGCGGTGGTTACAGAGCGAACACCGAAAATTGTCAATCGTCCTCCCGGCAGATCGTCGGCAAGTCCCATTCGAGATGGCGACTAAGATTGCACCGTGCAAAGAGAATTTACCGCGAATTTCCATTTTGGATTTCGTCCACAGGGCGCCGTATCGGAATGACCCGGCTCGCCCGAAGACGCCCTCGGTTCCGAAAGCGACTGTTCCGTCCACTCCAACGCCCTCTGCTGTGAGAGTCCGGCGGCGCTTCCGGGCATTACACCCACCCCGTGGGGCGAACCCAGAGGTCGGTCGGTAAGCTCCGCGCATGCAATCGATTTAGCGCCTGCGGTGTCAATCGGGTCGGCGGTGATGTGTGCGCGCTCTCAGAAGGGATGATGGTACCATCGGACGCCGATCGCTGATCGGCAGTCCGCTCCAGCGATGCGAACCGCCTTGCCGCCCCTGGCCGTCGTCGACGCGCATTCGCTGCGCGAGCGGCTCGCAGCGGGCGACGCCGCAGCTTTCCGCGAACTCTACCAGGCTCAAGCGCCGCGGCTTCTGCGGCTCCTACAGCGACTGCTCGGCGACGCGGGGCTCGCCGAGGAGATCCTCCAGGACACTTTCCTCGCCGCCTTCGAGTCGGCGCGCGATTTCCGAGGTGAAGCGAGTCTCGCGACCTGGCTGGCGCGCATCGCGCTGCGTCGTGCCCTCAACGCGCGGCGGGGGCGGGCGCGGAGGCGGGAAGAGACGAAGGAGGAGGGAGAGATGCGCGCGCACACGAGCCAGACAGCACCTGCCGGCCCCGAAGCTCTCGATCTGGCGCGTCGCCTCTTGGCCTTGATGAACCGGCTCGAGCCCCGCAAGCGCCAGGCGCTGTTACTGCAAGTCGAAGGCTACACCGCCGCGGAGATCGCCGAGATCGAGGGCGAGCCTCGCGGCACGGTGCTGGCCCGGCTCTCCCGCGCTCGCGCCGAGTTGGTCGCGCTGGCAGCCGCCGAGGGGCTCACGCCCCCAGGGGAGGAGATATGAACCGCTGCGAGGAGTTGCGCGCGCGGCTGCTCGAGGGCACCCCGGGCGCGAAAGGGGACCCGCACCTCGCTGGGTGCACCGACTGCCGCCGCTTCGCCGCGGCGCTGCGCGCAGTCGATCTGGGACTGGCACAGCTCGCCACCGCCCCGTTGCCGGCGGTGCCGCCTCTTTCCACTGCCCGCGCGCGCGTGCTCCCTTTCCGGCGCCGGACGCTGCGAACCGCGCTCGCGGGCCTTGCGGCCGCCGCGGCAGTCGTGGCCGCGGTGCTGCTCCTTTCACCCCGGGGGCCGGCTCCTCTTCCAACTCTCGCCGCGCACGCCGAACTGGAGAGCGCAGGCGCAGCCCGCTCGGCGCTCCTGCCCGGCGGAGCGCGGGTGACGATCGAGAGCGGAGCGCTTCTCGTCGAGTCGATTGCACGCGAGCGGCAGCGGCTACGCCTGCGCTCTGGAGCGGTGGCGCTGGAGGTGCCCAAGCTTTCGCCCGGGGCCACGCTGTCGGTCGCGACCGACGAGGCCGAGGTGCAGGTGCGCGGCACCCGCTTCCGCGTCGAGCGGACTGCGGCCGCGACGGTGGTCTCGGTGACCGAAGGCGTCGTCGAGGTGCAGCCCTCTGGCGCGGGCCGCCCGGCACTGCTCCTGCGCGCGGGCGAGACCGCGCGGGTCGAGCCGCTCGAGGCGTACCGGCTGCGCGCCCACGAGGAAGCGCTGGGGGCGCTCTCCCGCGGAGACCTCCCCGCCGCAGCCGCCCAACTCGAACAATTGCTCGCCACCGAACCGACCGGCGACCTCGAGGGCCAGACGCACGCCTTGCTCGGCTGGGTGCGGCAGGCTTCGGGTGATCGGGCCGGAGCGCTCTCCGAGTACCAGCGCGCGCTCTCGGCCGCGCCGCCGGGCTCGCGCCCCGTCTGGGCAGACAACGCCGCGGCCGAGCTGGCGCTGCTGCTCGAGCGCGGCGGAGACGCAGCCGGCGCGCGCGACGCTTGGAAAACCTACCTGGCGCGCTTCCCCGACGGCATCCACGTCCAGCAGGCGCGCCGCCACCTGGGTCGGGGGCGCTGAGGCGTGCTGGCCACGATCTTCGCCGCGGTGCTCGTTGCAGCGGCTCCGGTGCGGGTCGAAGTGCTCGATATGGACGGAGCAGCGGCGCCTGCGTTTGAGCTGGCCATTTCACGAGCTCTAGTGGCCGAAGGGGTGGCCGTGATCGCCGGACCGCCGTCGGCCTGCGGCGCTGGGTGCGCGCGCGTCCGTGTCCAGCAGCTCGATCCCAGCGCATACCAGGTGGAGGTGGCGCGGCTGCAAGATCGCCGCGAGGCACGGCTCTCGCTTCCTGCGGAGGCGAGTTCTTTCGAGCGCGCTCACTCCCTCGCGCTGCGCGCCCGCGCGCTCCTCGATGACTTGCCAGACGAGGCCCGGCGGCCGCTACGGAAAAAATCCGTGCGCGCCGCTGCACAGGCCCCCGCTCCGGCTGCGCCGCTCGCAGGGCCCATTCTGCCACCCGTTGCGCCGGTCTCCGAGCCGCCCGCGAGATCTGCGCCGCCACTCGTCGCGCCAGAATCCAAACCGGCTATCAGTCCGCAAGCGCTTGAGCCAGTAGCCAACTCGCCACTGCCCGGGCCCACGCGCTGGCTGCGCATCGCCGTAGGCAGCGGCGTCACGGCCGGCGCAGGACGGGACGATGACCTGCTCGCCGGGGGGCCATCGCTATGGGCCCGGGCGGCGCTCGGTCCGGTCTTCGCAGCCCGGCTCTCGGCCGGCTACCTTTTCTCACGCGAGGGCACGGGGAAGGCGGGGCCTTACCGGGCACAACTCCTGCCCGTCGGACTGGTCGTATCGGTTGCGCACCCCGCGCTTCCGATACTGCGCGCCGGCGCTGGCGTCGAGCTGTTGCGAGTCGCGGCTTCAGGCGACAGAGGGGAAGGCTCGGCGCTCCTCGCCGGGCCGCTCGCCGAGGTGGAGGGACGCCTACCCTTGCGCACCTTCACGCTCGTTCTCCTTGCTCGTGCGGCGCTGCACCACAGCCACGGCATCGAAACCGACACGGACGTGCTTTTTCATCTTCCGACCGTTTCCATCGGGACCACGCTGGGCGTGGAGTTCGATCTTCGCTGAACCGGTGCAATCGATCGCCCGCCGCCGGTGTCCTTTGGCCTGAAGTCCATCCCGGAGGAACCCTATGAAGATGCGACTCGCCGCACTCGGAGCACTGATCGCCGCTGCCGCCACCACCGCCTGTGGCCGCGGAACCGGCACCGTGCGCCCCTTGCTCACCGACGCGCCTGCGCCCGCCAACGTCCAGAAGGTGCTGATCACCATCAACGAGGTCCGCATCAAGGACGAAGCCGAGGACGCGGAAAACCGAAACGAGCCCGATGACGACAAGCCCGGCCTTAACGGCAGCCCGGCCACGCACCCCGAGGCCGAGCAGGACGGCGTGCGCGGCAAAGGCTGGATCGTGCTCTGCACCGGCCTGCAGACCTTCGACCTGCTGTCGCTGACGAACGGTCGATTCGCCGCGCTCTGCCCCAACCCGATCGATGTTCCCGCCGGCAAGATCGACGAGATCTGGCTGGGCGTCACCGCGATCAAGATTGTCTACACCGACGGTACGTCGGCGGACATCGTCGTGCCGCGCGGCCACACGAACGGCCTCAAGCTCGACCTCGACGATGTGCTTGAGCATAACGGCTCGCTCGAGATCAAGGTCGACTTCGACGCCGGCCTCTCGCTGATTCTGGACTCGAGCGGCATGGTCGCGAGCCTAAGCCCGAAGCTGCGCGAGCTGCACTGACCGCCCACCAACGGAGCAGAAATGGATCCTCGTTTCCACCCCTCGAATTTTTTCCGGCCCAAGGAGGCCCTCATGAACTCCCGCCTACTGTCCATCCCGCTCGCCCTCACGCTCGTAGCCTGTGGGGGCAACAACAACGCCGTTTCGCGCAACAACCCGGGCACGGGCACCTCGACGCTTCGGGTGCAGGCCGACGTCGACGCCACTCCGAGCTCGACCGACCTTCAGGTCGAGGTGCGTGACTCCGCCGGAAACAGGATCTCCGGCGCGACCGTGATCATCTCCAACCCGACCTGGGGTCCAGTGACGCTGCCCGAAGCGAATCCCCCCTCGGGCCAGTACGTCGGCTCCAAGATCGGTTTCCCCGCAGGCGACTTCACCCTGAGCGTCGCGGCCACCCTTCCGAGCGGAATCCCGGCCAACGTGCAGAACGTGGTGGTCGGAGGCCCGGGCGTTCATGCCATCAACGCGCCGGCGCAGAACGCGATCGTTCCCAAGAACGTGCCGCTCCAGCTCAGCTGGACCACGCCGTCGCTGGCGATGGGCGCCACGATCAGGACGAAGGACTACGGCCCCGCAGAGATCGACATGGCGGGCGGCGTCTCCGGGTCGCGGCTGCGAGTCACGGTCGAATCCGTCGTAAGCCCGTACTTCGTGCAGTAGCGAGTCTGAAGCTGTCACTGCAGCGGTACTCAACGTATCGCAGCGGACTTGAGCGGCTAGGTTCGAATCCTAGCGACGGAGCTTTACTATAGCCCGCGCGCGTCAACTCAGAGCCACATGACTTCCCAGTGTTTCTGGGTGCGCGAGAGCTTGTCCCCGACGGGATTCGAACCCTATTTCGGCAATTAAATTAAACATGCGACAGCGCACGCCTTTTTGCTGTTTCGCTTTGCTGGACGGGGGTTTGGATCGAATCGGCCTGTCTACATGAATGCTCATGAAGGTCCATCAATCGACCAGGATTTTGGAGACATACTGGAGACACGGATGAAGTCTGCAGCGAGACGTCAACTCGATAGTCCCTTGGACTCACCGGCGGGTGGCAAGATGATTTTCGTGGGCCACCTGAAGCTACGGACTTACGAACTGCAGGATGCTGCCGTTTCCGACGTAAACGCTCGTCGGATCGGCGCGGTCGATGATAAGCGACGTGCCACCTGCCTGAGCCGTCGAGCGGCGCAGCGTCTCGCCGGTGTCGACCGCGCTCCACGAGTCCGCTCCGTCCTCGGTTCGGAACAGTCCACCCGCGTGCATCCAGGCGAGGAGGCGCATCGGGTTTCTAGGATCCGCACCCAGGCCCAGCAGGCGATCACCACTGAGACCCCTGTCTGCAAGCGCGAATGTCTGGCCTCCATCAAGCGAGCGGATCACCGTGCCCATCTGCAAACCTGCGTAGAGAACCTGTGGCCGCTTCGGGTCGAGGGCGATCGTCTTGATATCCACCCTCACGCTGAGTTGCTGCAGAGTGCGACCGCCGTCAGCCGATTTGAAGAGGCCGCGGTTGCCCGTCCGGGAACCGACGTACAAGAGGTTCGGGTCGCCTGGATCGACCGCGATAGAACCGAGCGAGAAAAACTGCAATTGCTGGAATGACTCGCCGCCATCGTCAGAGCGCAAGAGACCTCCAACCCCCGACGAGACATAGACCCGGCGCGAGTCGGATGGAGCGAATGCGATGCGTGTGAAAAATGAAAAGTAGGGCGGCAGGCTAACCGCCGCTCGCGACCAGGAGCGGCCGCCATCGTCGGTCCTGAAGATGGCGCCGTCTCCGCCGGGAAATAGGTTGACGGCTACCAGGTACAGGTCAGGGTTGTCCGGCGCCGCCGCCACTGCCTGCAGCTGGGTAAGCGCTGCTCGAGGCAGCGTATCGCCGATGATTTGATAACTCCCGGGCGAATCGATGGCTCGAAACACTCCGACGGAATTGATCGCCGCGACCAAAAGCCTGCCCGCAGCATCGATGGCGAAGTCCTCGACTTGCACGCCCCGATAGCCGGTGTGGATTGGGACAAACGTGGCGCCGGCATCCTCGGAGCGAAACGGTCCGAGCGAGGTACCGGCGTAAACGACCGGCGGGTTCTCATTGTCGGCAGGGCTGACCCCGACAGTCGTCACGCCTGCGCCAAGTAGCTCAGCCTCACCGAGGCCGTTGACCCGCTCGAAGGTGAGACCTCCGTCAGTGGACCGGAACAGGCCCTGAGCCCCAGCTGGCACGTAGAGTACAGCGGAGTCGCTTGGGTCGAAGGCGAGACCGAATCCCGCCCCAGCCGGAAGTCCCGCGCCGGCCCTTGCGAAGGAGTCTCCCCCATCGGTCGAGCGAAACAGGCCGTCGTTAAACGCAACGACGAACAGGGTGCCATCGTCCGTCGGGTGTGCATAAACGCCGAGCGAAACTGCCGGTGCGTTGGGGAGCAGACGAAAATTGAGTCCGCCATCAGAAGACACATACAAGTCGCCGGTGTATCCGTCTGAAACGTAAACCACCTGCGGATTCGTCGGTGCGACTGACATCTGATAGGCGCCCTCCACCGTCTCCAGTCCCGCGCCCACCCTGGAAAATGTGCGTCCGGCATCGGTTGATTTGAACAGCACTCCCGTCTGGAGCGCATCGAAGCCCGCTACCGTGTAGACCACGGCGGGGTCTGCCGGGTCTACTGCGCAGTCCGAGAGGTTGGCGTTTGGCAGGAGAACAAGTGGCTCAAAGCTTTCGCCAAAATCCGCCGTTCGGGAGATACCATCTTGTATCGTGATCAGATAAGCGATGTCCGGCGCCGAACGCGACTGGCAAAATCCCAGCGCGTAGGGCTCCACTCCCTCCGGAGTGAGCAATCCGCGCTCCCCGCGCACCCAGCTCTGGCCGCCATCAAGACTCTTGTAGACGCCGGCTCGTCCCGAGGTTACGAGGACTTCGTCCTGTCCGCGAAACAGAAATGGCTGACTCATAGCGAGCCACACCAGACCGGCTTCGGGACCTACGTCCGTTACCGAGCCAACACCCAGGCTGCGGGCCAGCTTCGCTAAAGCGGGCGGAGCGCAAAAGAGTACGGATCCAAGGCAAAAGCCTAAAACGGTTGATCGCATATCCCCCTCCGGCAAAGAGCTCCCACAAACCGACGGAGTGCTGGAGCTCTGGCTTGCCCCTGTATCACATGAACTGGCCAACCGGCGCGCTGAGCGCCCGGGCGGAGGGGCCTGGTCGAGAAACCAGCGAGTGTCCGGACAACACCTGGACAGCGATCAGTACGGACGGAGCGCCAACCGCTCGGGAGCATCATGCGGCGATCTGGACCGGTACCGAAATGATCATCTGGGGTGGAGTCGGGCAGTCGGGAGAGTATCTCGACACCGGAGCTCGCTACGATCCGGCGACCGACACCTGGGCGCCAATAAGTGCAGTCAACGCTCCAGTACCGATCGCGTATCCCGGGGCGGTCTGGACCGGCACGGAGATGATCATCTGGGGCGGCTACCGACTCGGCGGCGGGCGCTACGATCCAGCAACCGACACTTGGACGCCTGTGAGCACTGTGAATGCGCCGAATGGCGGACGCGGAGCGGTCTGGGCCGATACCGAAATGATGGACAAGCCCAGCTACTCCGCTGGTGGGCGCTACGATCCCGGAAGCGATACTTGGACGGTCATGAACACCAAAGGTGCCCCAACCAATGGAGGGTCAATCGTCTGGACCGGGACGGAACTCATTGTGTGGGCCTTCCCCTCTCCCTGTACGGGGGGCCGGTACGATCCAACGACGGACACCTGGTCGGCCATGAGCTGCCTTGATGGACCGCCGAATGGGCCGACTGTTTGGACCGGTGCGGAAATGATTGTCTGCGCGCAAGGCCCAGCGAATGTCTACAATCCCGTTTCAGACTCTTGGAGAAGAGCCAGCTCCGCTGGGCGCCCCAGCAACCGTGTTAACCACACCGCGGTGTGGACCGGTACGGAGATGATCGTCTGGGGCGGGGTTTGGGCCGACGGCGCTCCCCCTGAGAATACGGGCAGCCGGTACGATCCAGCCGCTGACAGCTGGAGAGCCACGTCGACAGCACTCGCCCCGCAAGGTCGCTTCAATCACACAGCCGTTTGGACCGGTACCGAGATGATCGTCTGGGGCGGAGTGAGCGACCAGTATCCGCCCAGGCCCTTACTGAATAGCGGGGCCCGCTACTGCGCGAGCACGGGTCTTTAGGCGGTGAGTGTTCTTTGTCGTCATTGCCCTCCTCCGTGGTGCATGCTCATCGAGGCAAGCGATGCATTTCTATCGCGCCGAGATCCGCGACCTCGCCGCCCCCGGGCGCGGTGACCGGGACCTCGCGAGACTCGTACCTTCGCTCCCGATCGAACACGATGAGCTGGAGCGACACGCCGCCCGGCAGCCCCTGCAGCTCGAATTTCCCGCTTCCCTCGGTGCCCACAGCCCTCGGCTCGGGCAAACCCAGCACTCCCACCCATGCGCTGGAGATGGGCGTCGCCGTTCCGGCCTCGACGACAGTACCTCGGATCGACGCCCCGGCCGCCAAGCGAACGGCTCCCACGGAGAGCTGCTGCCCCTCCTCGAGATGCAGTTCGTCGATCCTTCCCGCGCGCCCATCCGAGGTGATGAGCAGCAGCTCGTAGGTTCCCGCCGGCACGTTGGCCAGTTGGAACGCTCCGTCCACGGCGCGGGCCTGCAGCGGTCCAAACGGGCTTCGTTGCAGAAGGTCGTCCACCACCGAGCTCGACCGCGCCCTCAGGCCCACGGCGTAGTCAGCCACCCTCGCTCCACTCCCATCGATCGCCGTCCCCGAGATCGCCGAGGCCCGGCGAAACTGCAGCCGGACGTCTGTGTCCACCGGGACGCGGTCGGCTCGGGCCACCGGAAAGTCGGGATGCCAGGCTGAAACCGTAAACACATCTTTCGGGAGATCTTCCACCGCAAAGCGCCCCTCGCCATCGGTGAAAGAGCCTTGCCGAGGATCTCTTAGCGATTTCGCTACGTCCACTATGGCTCCCAAGACAGGGTCGCCGTTCGGGTCGACCACCACACCCTGGATGCGATGGGTTTCGGGAAGAACGAAGTCCACGCCACTCCGCTGTTCACCGTTCTCCAGCTCGATCACCTGAGTCGCCTTCAGCACAGTGTTCCCACTCGCCGCCACCACTTCGGACATCGCGTGCAGCGCGGAGACGGCCGCGCGCGCCGCCGGCCGCCCATCGGAGCGGCGGACGGTGCCGGAGACGGTCGCCGAATCCTGGAAAGTGAGCACTATTTGGTGGCGGCTGCCCTGCTCCAGCCACATGGGCTCCGACCAGGCCTGTCCGAAGTCCGGGTGGCTCGCGATTACCCGCACCTCGTCGGCGGGGATACGGCTCAGGCGGAACGCGCCCTCGTTCGAGCTGGTGGTAAAGTCGACAACCTCCCCCCCGAGCCTGTTCGCAGCCACCACCTGTGCCTGTACCGCGGCGCCTTCCACGGCCTCTCCGGTGGACGAGATCGCTTTGCCTTCCAGCTGAGCCCCGCTCTCCAGCACAAGATCCACCCTGAGGTCCTCCTCGGCTACCTGGAGGATGCGCCGGGCAGGAGCGTGCTCGCGTGAACGGGCGACCAGGCCGTACGATCCCGGCAGGACAGCCTCGAATAGGAAGCCGCCGCTCGCGTCCGTGGACGCGGTCAACCCGCTTGAGGCCTGGGGCTCGACGAGCCGCAGCCCAACCTCGGCGCCCACCACGGGCTGACCTTCCGAATCGCTCACCCGGCCGGAGATTTGCGGCCTGTTGCCGACTCGCACGACCACAGTTTTTCGCTCGCCGAGGCCAAGGCTCACCTGACCCTCGAGGCGTCCGGCCAGATTCCCGCGCGCGGCGAAGATGCGATACTCACCCGGGTCGAGATTCCTGACCTCGAAAGCGCCGTCGACGCCGGTTCGCGCCCGCCGTTGCTTTCCCAGCCACAGGGCGTGTTGCGGCGGTCGCTGGTAGGCGGAGACAACCGCGTCCGCCACCGGCTGTGAGTCGACATCCCGCACCACGCGGCCCGAGATTGAAGCCGCCGGGTTGAGCACGAAGTCGACCTCTCGGTCCGTAGAGAGGGCCACCGACTTCTCATCCGACGCGTACCCATCCCCGTGCGCGGCCATCAGATACGTGCCCGCGGTGAGGCTCAGAGAAAACCCGCCGCGTCGGTCAGACAAGGTGGCGAAGACGGCAGAGGAGCCGCCCCCCGGCTTGGAGGCCAAGACGGCGGCGCCCTCGATCACCCCGCTGCCCGAGTCGCGGACGGTACCGAAGACTCGCGAGTCGGCCGAGGACAGGACGAGTTCCACCGTCTCCAACGCTTGACCCGGGAGCAGCACCAGCCCCTCGATCACCGCTGCGCCGAGGCCGACCGCGGTGGCGGTGAGGCCATACGTCCCCGGTCCCGGCGCGTCGAACTGGAAGCCGCCGCCCTCGCCAGCTCGCGCCAAGAGGGGCTCGTCGTCGTCGCCGGGGTTACCCGACCGGACGAGCGCCACCACCGCCCCGGCGTGGCCCCGTCCACCCGGATCGACGATCCGGCCGGCGATCGACGCGGGCCGAGCTGCGGGCAACGGCACCGGCGATTCCAGGCGCGATGCCTTCGGCGTTCGGGGTAACGGCGCCGTGGTGACGCTGGCCGCCCGGCTCCGAAGAAGCACCAGGACGAGGACGGCCAAGGAGATGCCCGCCAGCAACAAGATCGAACGTCGCGCGGCCAGCCCGAATGGAAGCCGAGATTGCCTGCCGCGCGCTCCCGTCATCGTCGCTCGATTCCCTCCGCGGCAAAACACGTTGCAATGAACACCACGAATGATCAAGCCGGAGCGCGCTCCGAGAGCGCGCGGGCATCTTGCCTTCCGCTACTGGCCAGCAGCTCCGTTGACAACCGGTCGCCGCTCGGCCGCGGATGGGTCGTGACTATCTGCTGGAAAGCTTCGCCTGCCTGCGGCATGCCAGCGCGAGGCGTTCGCGAAGTACGCGGAGACCTGGGGTCGAGTCATCCCGCGATGCGGCGCGCAGCTACTGGGCTACTTCCTGCCGCACGAGGGAACGAACAACGTGGCTTGGGGAGTGATCCTGGACGACAGCCTGGCCTCCTACGAAGCCTACCGGGCGCGAGCGCGGGCCGATGCGGAAGGAAGGCAGAACTTTGCCGCCGCGCAAGAAGGCAGGTTCATCCTTCGGGAGGAGCGCACCTTCGTCGAAGCGGTCCCAGGCACGCTCGGCGTTCCTGCCCTCCCCAGTCGGTGATAATCGGTCCCGACGAACGGAGACTTAAAATGCGCACGCAAGCACAGAAGGCCGCTGCCTTTCGCGCCCTGCACGATCGGCCGGGTGCATTCATCATCCCCAACCCGTGGGACGCCGGTACTGCGCGCCTGTTGGCTTCCCTTGGGTTTGAAGCGCTTGCCACCACCAGTCTCGGACTTGCGAACACGCTTGGCCGGGCCGACGGAATCAGCGCCGTGGGGCTCGATGAAGTCATCGAGAACGTTCGAACGATCTCGGAGGCCACCGACCTGCCGGTGAACGCCGATCTCGAGAACGGTTACGCGGATGCGCCCGAGCGCGTCGCCGAAACCATCCGACGCGCCGCCAAAGCCGGCGCAGTGGGCGCGTCAATCGAGGATTTCACGGGCGACCCGCAGCGCGGCATCTACGACTTCCAACACGCGCTCGAGCGGGTGCAAGCGGCGGTTGAGGCGGCGCACTCACTGGCGGTGCCGGTGATGCTGACCGCTCGCGCGGAGAACCTGCTGCGAGGGCGCAACGATCTCGACGATACCATCCGACGGCTGCAAGCGTTCGAGAACGCCGGTGCCGATGTGCTGTATGCGCCGGGGCTTCGAGATCTCCGCACCATCCGCGCGGTGGTCGGCTCTGTGGGAAAGCCGATCAATGTGGTGATGAGCATGGCGGATCCGTCGATCACCGCAGAACAGCTGGCGGATGCCGGTGTCAAACGCATCAGCGTCGGTGGTGCGCTGTCGCGGCTCGCGCTCGGTGCCTTCATGGAGGGCGCGCGGGAGATGGCGGAGAAAGGCTCTTTTACTTGGGTACGGAGGACGATACCTACGAACGAGCTGAATTCTGTGTTTGACAAATGGCGACCTCGATAGCCAACCTCCGCCGCCGGAGGAGGTCGAACATGGATAGAAGCAGATTTCCGATGGTTGTCACCGCAGCACTTGTTTTGGCGACGGCGCTGGCCGCCAACGGTGCAGGTGGCAAGGGCAAGTTCGGAGCGAAACTCAACGGGGCCAGCGAAACTCCACCTGTCGACACCAAAGCGACTGGGACTGCGACACTGACTGTTTCGGGCACCTCGGTGGCGTATAAAGTTACCGCGTCTGGCCTGTCGGGTAACGCGACTGCTGCGCACATCCACCTCGGCTCAACCACCGCCGCCGGACCCGTGGTCGTGCCTTTTCCCCCGACCGCGATCAAAAACGGCGCCAACGGCTCGGTTACGATCTCTGGTTCGTTCGCCGAGGCGGACATCAAGCCGCAGACAGATCCGGCCGTCAAAACCCTGGACGACCTGATTGCCCAGATCCGAGCCGGGAATACCTACGTCAACATTCACACCGCAGCGCACCCCGGCGGCGAAATTCGAGGCCTGCTTAAGTGATTCAGATACCCAGGTAGCGCTGCAACAGTTCTGGCTGCGTCTGAAGATCCTAGCTGGGCCCCTCGAGCACGATTCGTCCTTTGACGAGAATGACGTGCATAGTGGTCGATCGCGTCCCGGATGGCGACCAGGAGCGCCTCGCTGTCGAGGGGCTTCGTGAAGAAGTCTAAGGCGCCCGACTTCATCGCTTGCACCGACATCTCGATGTTGCCATGGCCGGTAAGGAAGATGATCGGAACGTGGACGTCAGCCTTTGCGAGCTCCCCTTGCACCTCGAGACCGCTCATCCCGGGCAGCTTCATATCCAGCACGAGACAGCTTGGGAGCTTGCTGCAGCATCGGTTG
>WNFF01003154.1_pt1 | contig 13917 bp, 12 predicted proteins | sample 5400441 | NCBI WGS metagenome assembly WNFF01 (sample SAMN13153345, study PRJNA577476) | soil metagenome | isolation source: 120 cm saprolite under Douglas fir tree site 2 hole 3 replicate 1 | place: USA:California | collected 2015-04-18 | reverse complement strand
TCCATCGGCCGTGCCGAGCCGATCGTCATGATGAACTGCTCGGTTTCGAGCCGCGGCCATGCGATAGTCCAGCCCTTGATCAGGTCGACCTGGAGCGTGGTCACGGTCGGATGCTCGATAGCGACGCCGCAGAGTTCGCCGTCGCCTTGCGCGGCATGGCAATCGCCGAGATAGAGCAGCCCGCCCTTGGTATTGACAGGCAGATAGACCACCGCACCGACGCCGACGTCGGGCAGGTCCATGTTGCCGCCGTAATAGTCCGGCTGCAGCGACGAGATCGCCTCGATCTCCGGCGACGTGCCGATGGTGCCGATGAACGGCTCATAGGGCAGCGTGATCTTGTCGTTCCATTTGGTGCCGGTGTTGAGATCGATCTCGAGTTTTTTGACGCGCTCGGGCAATGGCGGATTCAGGAGCGCGGTCTGGCCGGTGCCGACCAGGCCGCCGAATTCCGGCATGATGACAGTGGTGCCGCGTGGCTGCGGCCCGCGCGGCACGATGCTCTGGATATAGACCGCAAGCGTATCGCCCTTTTCGGCTCCGTTGATCCAGATCGGCCCGTTCTGCGGATTGAGAAAAGGAAAGTTGAGAATTTTGGACGGGCTGTCGGTCTCGTACTTGATCGCCCCCTCGAATGCGTCATGGGTTTCGGCGGAGACCAGCGCGCCCGGATCGACTGACAGCACCGGCTCGACGTAGGGGCCGTAGACATAGTGGTACTTGCCCTGATCCGCCTCGGTGATCATGTGATGGATGCCGGGTTTGCCCTTGGCGATGCCTTTGCTTGCCATGATCGAATTGTGCTGCCAGGCCATCGATGTTCTCCTTCTCTGTTGTTGTTCGGCGTGAGATGGCGTCAGACCGCGAGGTGGCGGCGCATCTCCGCTTCGTCGTCGAGCCCCGCACGGTCGAGGGTTGCGACGAAGCGACCCTTGTCCATTACGTAGCAGCGCTGCGCCATGGCGCGGATCATGTCGAGATTCTGCTCGACCAGGATGATCGTCACGCCGGTCTTACGGTTGAGCTCGACCATATTGCGGGCGATGTCCTGGACGATATTGGGCTGAATGCCTTCGGACGGCTCATCGAGCAGAATGAGGTTGGGATCGGCGATCAGCACACGCCCGATCGCGAGTTGCTGCTGCTGGCCGCCGGACATGGTGCCGGCGCGCTGGCTCCAGCGCTCCGCGAGGATCGGAAAAGCTTCCACGATCCGTTGCCGTCCTTCCTCGGGGATGTCGCCCCTGACGGCAGCGCCGACGGCGATGTTCTCGGCCACCGTCAGGCGCGGAAACACGTCGCGCCCCTGCGGCACGTAGCCCACGCCAAGGCGCGCCCGCTTGTGCGCCGGCAACAGTTCGATGGCCTGGCCACGATAGACGATCGACCCGCTCATCGCCGGCACCAATCCGATCAGGCTCTTCATCAATGTCGACTTGCCGACGCCGTTGCGGCCGATCACGGCGACGATCTCGCCTTCCCGCACCTCGATTTCGAGGCCCTGCAGCACCGGCTTGCCGCCGTAGCCGGCGCGCAGGCCAAGCGTCGAGAGGATCACTTCCTTACGCATGCGCCTGCCCCAGATAGATCGCGGCGACGCGCTCGTCGGCGACGATCTCCTCGATCGAGCCTTGCGCAAACACCTGGCCGAGATGCAGCACCGTGACCCGCTGCGCGACCTGGCGCACGAAGGCCATGTCGTGCTCGATCGCGAGCACGGTCATGCCTTCCGCATTCAGCCGCTGCACCATCTCGCCGGTCAAGTGCGTTTCTTCCGGCGACATACCCGCGGTCGGCTCGTCGAGCAGCAGCAGGCGCGGTTTCAGGCTGATTGCCATGCCGATCTCGAGCCACTGCTTCTGGCCATGACTGAGGTTGCCGGCACTCTGCGTCTGCTCGGCTTCGAGGCCGAGGAAGGTCAGCAGCCGGTCGATCTCGCGCGCAAGCGCGCCAGCGCGGTGCTGCCGCTGCAAGGCGATTTCGAGGTTCTGGCGAACCGACAGCCCCTTGAACACGCCAGGCACCTGGAACTTGACCGACAGCCCGCGGTGGATGCGCGCGAACGATTTCAGCGCGGTGATGTTCTCGCCGGCGAAGAAGATATCGCCGCTGCCCGGGTGGTGCTCGCCGAGGATCAGCCTGAACAGCGTGCTCTTGCCGGCGCCGTTGGGACCGATCAGGCAATGGATTTCGCCGGTTTCGAGCGCAAGGTCGACCGAGTTGGTGACGTGCAGGCCGCCGAAATGCTTGTTGAGCCTACGAAGTTCAAGGAGCGCCATCAGGCATCTCCCTTGCTGCGGCCCGCGGCGAGCCGGGAGATGAAATTCATGACGGCGAGAACGAGCCCGTTCGGCGCGATCAGGACGGTCAGCACCAGCAGCACGCCCATGAACACCAGCGCGTACTGGCTGCCGTAGATGGTCAGGGCCTGGAAGGCCGCGAGCACCACCAGGGTTCCGATCAGCGTCGAAGTCAGATCGGAACGCCCGCCGACCGCAACCCAGATCAGCGGCAGCGCGGCCGCCGTCATGCCCATGCTCGACGGCGTGATGTATTGCCCCCATACCGTGTAGAGCACGCCGGAGAGGCCGGCGAGCGCCGCGCCGATCACGAAAGTGATGAGCTGATACTTGCGCACGTCGTAGCCCAACATCTCTGCGCGCTCCGGATTTTCCCGAATCGCAACGATCACATTGCCGAATGCGGAATTCATGAGGATGCGCAGGCCGAGATAGACCAGCACCAGAAGACCGAGCACGGCGTAATAGAGGCCTATGTCCGCGAACAGCACGATGTCGCCGCTCGGCCAGGGGATGGTCAGCGGCGGCATGGCGCTCATGCCGTTGAAACCGTTCAGACGCGCGACGCCGATGTGCCACTCGGGACCCGCGGTCTGGGCCATGAAGCGCTCCAGCATCAGCGTCACCGCCAGCGTCACGATGCCGAGGAAGACGCCGGCGATGCGACCGAAGAACATGAAGTAGCCGAGCAGCAAAGCGAACAGCGCGGCAAGGCCGATCGCCAGCAGCAGGGCGATCAGGGTGAAGCCATGGGCTGAACCGAAGTTGATGGTGAGGATGCCGTAGCCGTAACCGGCAATGCCGAAGAACGCGGTCTGGCCGAAGCTGAGCGAGCCGCCATAGCCCCAAATCACGCATAGGCTGAGCGCGATGAACACCCAGACGAAGAAGTAGACGGTGTTGCCAACCGTGTAGCCATCGCTGAACAGTGGATAGGCACAGGCGAACGCAAGCACGATGGCGAACAGCGCCCAGAAAGCCGGACCGCGGCCCACGGTCTGCGGTCCTTCGAGGCGGCGGAGGAAAACAAGAAAGCCGTTCACTGCCGCGATCCTTCAGGTGCGTTCGCGCAGCAGGAAGCCGGAGATACCCTTCGGCAGAATCCGCACGACGATGATCACGGCAACCAGCAGACCGATCTGGCCGAATAGCTGCCCCTGCCAGGATGTCATCGCCGACTTCACCACGGCGAGCACGCCACCGGCCGGCGCCGTGCCGAGGAATACGTCGGCGCCGCCGATCACCACCGTGACGAAGGCTTCCATGATGAAGGTGGCGCCCATGGTCGGCACCAGTGTCATGGTAGGGGCGTACAAGCCGCCGGCGAGGCCGGCGAGGCCGGCGCCGCAGGCAAAGGTGAGGCTGTAGATCAGGCGCGTATCGACGCCGAGCGCCGCGGCCATGTGCGGCACCTGGATCGTGGCGCGCGCGAGGACGCCGAAACGGGTCCAATTGAACAGCATGTAGAGGCCGCCAAGAACTCCCAGCGCGGATGCAAACAGCACAAGGCGGTAAATGGAATAGGAGTACTGGCCAACTTGAAAGCTGCCGAACGGCGTGCCGATACCTGCCATCGTGGAGCCCACCACGATCAGCGTTCCTTGGGTCGCAATCAGGCTCAGGCCCCAGGTCGCCACGATCGTGTCAAGCGGCCGGTCGTAGAGGTGTCGGATCACCGCAAGCTCAACCAGCGCGCCGACCAGCGCGGCGACGATAGCGCCGGCCATGATCGCCAGCGGAAGCGGCAGGCCGGCATGGGCCGTCGATGCCGTCACATAGGCTCCGCACATGATGAATTCACCGTGGGCGAGATTGATCACGCCCATCATGCCAAAGATCACCGCGAGCCCACATGCCGACAGCACAAGGAACGCGAACGCGTCGCCGAATTGATAGAGCGCGGAGAATGCGAGGGTCGCGATGTCCATGAACTAACCGGATGTTGCAAATTCGAAATGCGATGCCGTGCCGTCGCGAGCTTCAATGGTTCAAGGCCGCAGCCCCGGCGCGCAGCAGCATTCGCCGGGGCGACGCCGACGCCTTGTCAGGGTTTCGGCGGCGGGTTCGATGGCGTGTACTGCGCCATCGGATCTTTCTTGGTCAGGTCGCAGCCCGCTTCGCCGAGCCAGTACGGCTTGATGTCCTCCCATACTTTCGGAAAGGAGATCGAGTGATCAGCCCCGACCTTGGCGAGATAAATGGTGTGCGACATATGCTGACTCTTCGGGTCGATGCAGACCTTGCCCTCCGGGGCGTCCATGCAGACGTCGCCGAGCGCGATCACCTTGCGGATATCTTCCCGATTTGTCGACTTCGCCCGTTCGACCATCTGCTTGTAGAGGTAGATCGCGAGATAGGAGTTCTCGGCCTCCTGGTTCACGTAGGGTTCGCTGGGAAACTTGGCCTTGAACTTCGCGTAGAAAGCCTTGCTGGCCGGCGAGTCGATCTCCTCGATGTAGTTGGTGGTCACGTACATGTCCTTCAGGCTCGGCGGCTTGAAACGCTTGTGCTCGTAGCCCTGCCCGACATTGACCGACGAGGCCATCGGCAGGTTGACGTTGGCGGAAGCCGCCTGCTCGTAGTAGGAGGCCTGCGCGGTGCCGACCAGGAGCGTCACCACGAAATCCGGCTTGGCCTTCTGGATGTTCTGGATGCTCTGCGAGAACTGCGACACGCCAAGCGGGATGAACTCCTCGCCCGCCATTTCGCCACCGTTCTCCTTGACGATTTTGCGGACCCATTCCGCCGAGATCTGGCCGAAATTGTAATCGGCGGCGAGCGTATAGACCTTCTTGCCGTACTTCTCCATCATGTAGGGAATGAGCGTGGAGAACTGCTGCTCCGGCACTGCGCCGGTGACCACCATGTGTCCGTCGCAGACGCCGCCCTCGTACTGGTTGTTATAGAACGCGAAGCCGTTGAACTGATCGACGATCGGTCGATAGGCCTCGCGCGACGCGGATGAGAAGCCGGCGAACACCACGTCGACCTTGTCACGCTGCAGCACGCGCCGCATGAACTCCTGATAACGCGTGTTGTCGGACTGGGTGTCGTAGGTGACGAGTTCGAGCGGCCGGCCCGCGATCCCGCCAGCCTTGTTGATCTCGTCGGCGGCGAGCTGGATCGCATGGACCTTGCCGATGGTGGCCGCCGCGAAATCGCCGGATTGATCCTCCAGCACGCCGAGCTTGATGGAATTTTCCGCGAAAGCCGCGCCAGACGAGAGGACAAGCGTCCCCGTGAGGGCTACGGCGCGCAGCCCCCGCAACACATTCTTGGTCATGTCGGTGTCTCCTACATCGCTTGCTTGTTGCCGCCTTGCAGCGTGATGCTGGTCGTGCGGCGGGGAATGTCGGGCGATTTCGCCCGCCTGCTCAGAAACTCCTCGCAGTAGAGTTCCAGATTCTGCCGCGCGCGCATGCTCCCGCGGCGGAGCTGGGAATAGGCGCCCTCTTCATCGAGACCATCCTGCTGCATCAGCAGGATGACCGCGTGTATCACCGCGCGTCGGCCGCGGCGGCGCCCTTCGAGATCCTGAAGACGGGCATACATGTCGCTGCGCAGCAGGAACTGGTTGATGCCCATGAACAGCGAGGCGTAAACAGCTCCGCCATATACCGGCTTGCGCAGGAAGGAGGTGGCGCCGAGATTGACCAGCGCCTTGAGCAGGCTCGGCGCCTCGACGCCGACCAGGCCGATCACCGGCACCGGCGGCAGGCGCGAGGCGGGATTGACCTCGATCGCAACCGCACCTTCGAGGTCGCCGTCGACGAACAGGATGTCGCGTTCGGGCTGCAGGCTGCCGACGTCGATCTGCGCGCGGCCGCCGACGATCCGAGGATATTCGCTGGTGACGCCGAGCTTGGCGAGCGTGGTCTCGAGCGTGCCTTCCCATCCGCAGCGCCCCGTGACCATCAGGGCGCGGCCACCTTTGAAATTCTGCAGCAGTCGAGACGTCATGATTGCACCACTCTGAGCACGGGGGAGCGCATTGCGACCGCGAAGCGCGGCGACGACTGGACGAGATAGGGATCCGGGGCGACGGGGTTGCGCGCTTCCAGCAGCACCTCGAATTGTCCATTGACGGCCGAGCGGCCGATCCGGGGCGTCAGCCAGGCGTGATAGGTTTGCGGGTCAATCCGCACTTCACCCTGGGGCGCCTGCAGGCGCTGGTTCGCGACCGCGGCGCGCACGGTGCGTGCATCATCGGTGCCGGCCTGCTCCAGCGCCGCAGCCAGAAGTTTGACCGCGATGTATGACGCTTCCGCATCGGCAGACGACACTGGCCCGTCGGGAAAGGCCTTGGCATACGCCCGAATGAAGGTCGCGTTCGCCGACGAGTCCAGTGAGGAGAAATACACGCTGGAACTGAGATGCCCGTCAACGGCATCCTCGCCGATTTCCGAAAGCTCCGGTTCCGACAATGTGCAGCTCGCCACCGGAATATCGCTGGCCTGATCGATGCCGCGGGCGCGGCAGGCGGCGCGGAAGGCGCGGAAGAAGGCGTAGGCACTGGTGCCGATCAGGTTGTTGAAGACGAAATCAGGACGCTGATCGAGAATCGCGGCAATCACCTGGTCGAATTCGGTGTCACCCACGGACAGATACCGCTCCGCGACCACGGTGCCGCCGCGCGCGGTCAGCGCCTCGCGAAAGATACGGTTGTTCTCCCAGGCCCAGATGTAGTTGGAGCCAACGCAGAACGCGCGGGCACCGACTCGCGAGGCGAGATAGTCGACCAGCGGTAGCACGTGCTGATTGGGCGAGGCGCCGGTGTAGATCACATTGTCCGAGCTTTCGAAGCCCTCGTAATGCGACGGATACCAGAGCAGCCCGTCGAACTTCTCGAAGCACGGAATGACCTCCTTCCGGCTCGAGGACGTATAGCAGCCGACCACCTGGCGGATGCCGGCGCCGAGCAGTTCGAGACTGAGCGCGCGGTAGCGTGCGAGATCGCCCGATGGATTGACCACGACCGGTTCGAGCGTCACCGCCCCGCCGGCTTCCGCGATTTCGCGAAAGGCGAGCAGCGCGCCGTTCAGCATCGAGCGCGCGACGACGCTATAAGACCCGGTCGTCGAGAACATCACGCCGATACGACACTGCTTCCGCGCCATCCGCCTCAATCCAAAACAAAAAACGCCCACCGGCTGTGAAGCCGAGGGCGCCCTCGCCACCAACCGGACACGCTTGAATTTCAGCGTGGTGTTGGAAATGGTTTGAACTTGTCGCGTTAATGGGCAGCTTTGCCCAACGCTCGTAGCTTAGGCTCCCTTAGATCGAATGTGATGTCAAGCGTGTTGTTAGAGCGGTAATTGCTTCAATTCATATCTTGCTGCAGCAAAACTATGCAGCGGTCGGAAAGAAACAAACCTACTCATCAGGGTCGGAATCGCCGATGAGAAACCGCAACGCAGCCCGTGCACACACCGACACCGGCGGTGCGATGCGGGTGATTTTTGGAGCTGGCAAATATCGCTGGCTGAACTTTGCAAGGTCACGCATAGGCTCGACATCAACCAGGCCTCTATCCCCGATGACGACGACGCTGGGCGGCGTGCAAAAGAGAAGCGCCTCGGTTACGTTGCGATGATCGGATTTGCCGGACAGTTTGCCGGACAGTCGGCTTCAAGGCCATTTTTTCGTCAACTTCGCGATTATCGCCGCGCGCGCTGATCATGCTGATGCGCGTCGCAGCAGCTCCGCTGCGGAGAAGCCTCGAACTGTTCAGAGGCGTTTCTTGTTTCCAATTGGCCCTGCTGCAAGGGAATGGACGAACTGGAGAATTTCACGCGTGTGACCTTCCGCATATTGGCTTATCCGGGATCATGCCCGCCCCGATTGGAAATCGAATCGTCACATCTGCATTCTCAGTACAGATCCGGCCACGGACACCAAATGCACACGCGCCGCGGCCTTCCCAATTGCGCTCCGACGAAAACGCTGAGCACAGGCACATTCAAGTGAAATCAGCATTGGCAATGAAGCCCGCATTGATCAAGCGCATTGCGGACAAATCATACGCGCCGCAACGTCGACATAGTTCGAGAAACAACCAGCCATCGGCGCCTTGACGTCCGAACTTCCCAGATCGTGGGGGAGCCCCGAACACCAGCCTGGACTCCATTGAGTATCTTCCGAATGACGCGTTCGAATGACCGAGACTCACCCATGGATAGGGCTGATACTCGATAGGCACAGTTGTAGATCTCGGAAGTAGGCTCCAGGCTTCATACGTGCTGTTCGAACACGAGGGTGAGTGACGGCGCGACACTTGTGCGAAAGCGACATAGACTTGGACCAGAACGAAGTCGGGAAACGTTGCGCATCCGCGATGCCGGATGGCGACACCGCGATCGGCACGACGATGCGGCGCATGGCTAGATGCCTCTGACATCGACGCTGGATTTGATCGCCGGTTTGCCGTAACCCCATCATCATTGATAGTCAGGGTTATGCGCTCGTTGAAATCGCATCCGGCTGTTCGCCTAACCAAGGCCCATCACGGAATTCCAGATGTTCGGACCTTCGTCGGAATTTGCGCAAGCGAGCGACGATGCAAAAAGTGCGCTCATCGCGACCTCCACCCGTCGGGCCTATGCCGACAACGAAGTCATCTATCTGCAGGAAGAGCGCGCGCAAAACCTGTATTTTGTCGTTTCCGGCCATGTGCGCCTGTCCTATGTTTTGGATGACGGTTCCGCGATCCTCTATGCCATCCTGCCGGCAGGCGATAGTTTCGGCGAACTCGGCATATTTGACGGCGGCGTTCATGGCGACATGGCGATGGGAATTGGCAACACCGTAATCGGCGCCGTCTCAGCAAAGAACTTTCATGCGCTCTGTCACCGCTTCCCGGCCCTGCACGATTGCATTGCCCAGCTGGTCGCGCGGCGTTACCGATCCTACATCGAGTTAACCCGCATTATGAGCCTCAAGACGCTTCCCGGGCGCCTGGCGCAGGCGCTGTTGCGGCTCGCCGACGGATTGGGGACCGCGACAAATTATTGCGGACGCGATGTGCCGTGCGTCGGGCCGGTGATTACGCAAGCTGATTTGGGGCTGATGGCCAGAGGCGCACGCGGCAGCGTCAATCGGGTGCTGAAAACCTGGCAGCGCGCCGGGTGGCTCGTCGTGAAGGACCGCGCGATTTTGATCGCCGACCGCGCCGCGCTCGAGGCAATCGCTATCGAGGGAGATGTCTGAAATGTTCAATGCTCACGCGAGGAAGTCCGCTTTCCTTGCAATGACGGAAACGCGCAATGTCCGACATCCGTCATCGCCTGGCGTTCCCTACCATTGACCCTGCGCGAGGCTCACAGCATGAGATGATCGTTGACGGCATCGGCGTGCCCTGCCCGATGCAGAGGCCTCGCATTCGCGAGGAATTCGACCTTTCCCGCTCCCGCTCAGCCCGGCGGCCTTTGTTTTCCCCACCAGGGCTGGCTCATTCGTCCGGCCCCGCACTGTTGCACGATCCACGCATTCCATTGAATTCGGTGCCTGGGTGTAATTTACGGCACACTCCGCCGGAGAAATCCGTAGTCTAAGTCCGCACCGGTGCGGTTACCCACGATTTTGACGGAAGACACCCTCCATGAGTATGCCCCTCGATAATAACTCTCATCTCAGTGCGACGGCGAGCTACCGGAATTCAGATGACTTAGAGCCAGTTCGACAACCAGCCTGGCGGAGCGTCCACGCAATCGATGAAGCCGCTGAAGAGGTGCGGGCCATTGTTGCAACGTATCTAACGCCGACCGACAGCACGAGGGCTCTGCAAGCGCTCAACCATGTTTATGTAGGCGCGCCCCAGAACATCAAAGATGCGATAATGCACAACCCCGACGCTCTGCTGATCCTGGAGTGTGCTGCCGAGGAAGCAAACGCACCGCTGACAAAAAAAGTCGCCGTTCCGGTATTGCCAAAAGAACGGACCCACGCCGCCATCCTTTGCCTCCAACAAGCAACGAGACGTCTCGACGCGAGATTGGCGGGCGCGGTGGTGGGCCTGGCCGTGCCGGGCCATGAGGCGTTCTGCGAGCGCAATGCGGGTATCCTGCCGGGTGATGGACTATTCGGGCCAGCTGGCGCGGATCTGCTTCGTGATGTGATAGATCGCATCGCGGGCACCCCCGAGGGCAACGATGTGGCCGCGCGCTTTATGGCCATGGGCGCATTGTACTACGGCGTAGACAAAGACGTTGGCGAAAGACACTCCAGCAACGATCTCTCGACGACACCAATGCGCGAACTGCCCGGGGCGACCCAGACGCGCAGGCGAGATTGAGCGATGGATCGCACCAGCAGAAGGTGGAGGGTGCAACTGCAAAACTCAAGTTGGCTTTTGCCGCCGAAATGGCCACCAGGGTCGGCATGACGACCAAGGTCGGGCGTTGACACTGGTGACGCATAGGCGAAGCGAGCGGGCCAGAATTTAGCGGAAAATATCCTTGCCACTCAGCTAAAATGGAGGATCAGCAGCACCGGCTGCGCGGCGCGCAAATCCTCCGCGAATTCCGGGCGACTGCGCGGCCTTGCGATTGCCCGTTCAAGTTCGCAGAAACCTGCGATGCGATAGGCGCGAGGGCGCTTCATCGGCAATTTCAGACATTCGTTCGCCAGAGTGAATGCCTCGTCGACTTGCCGAGACGCGCGCCACAAAGCGCCAGCCCTGATAGGGCTTTCGCCTTTTCCATCTTGAGATGCAGCAGGGTCGCAAAGAGCACCGCCGCCCGGCTTATATATCCGGCTCTAAGACCGTCCGCGGCGCAATCATGAACGAGGGGCGCAATCTGTTTCGCTTCGAAGGCCCCGCTGAAGCGTCGTCCGAAGATTGCAGCCTGGATACCGGCGATGCCTTCATCAGCCCATTCGGTCGCCCCTGGCGTCAGGACTGATTACGGCGGATTGAATTGCCATTCCGCCGTGATAGCCGACAGGATGCCTGCCATGGATTCCGACAGCGCGGGTTTTCCCAGTGACGGGCCGGTATCCGCCGAGCGGCAGGATTTTCGCAATGTGCTCATGCAGTTTCGCAACCACATCGCAATTTTTCTTCGGCACTCAAGTCCGAGCATTGGCTTGGCTTCGCGCATCAGCCGACTTTCGATACTTCAAAAACCGACGAAGACCTAAGCAGCACGTCTCGCCAACAGGTTGAAGGCGGCGCCGCACCGCGGCGCTTATCGCGTCGCTTCACTCGTCTTCGCGAAGAAACTTGATGCCGCGCAGCCGCCGTGACAGCGCTGGGGCGACCGCGAGGCCCGCGACCACCGAGACGACGGCCCACGTGGCAAGGATCTTGAGAACGATCATTGCGCCCCCTCGGCAAATTTCGAACGAAACTCCGGTGCGATCGCGAAGCCACGGAACCCCCACGCGCGGTCGCCAGCGCCAGGCCGACGTGACGCGCCGCGGCTGCGGTGCGCCAACGTCATGCTCCGGTAAGCACGCGTGCTCGCGCTCTCAGTACAGCCTTCAGAACGCGACGCGCGGGCCGCGTCTGGCGGTGCCGATACGGCTCCAGTCGGGCCGCGCGACCTCAGGGACGGCGCCGAACGACGCGACATTTGCGCCGGCGCGGTCGTCGAAGCCAGCGCTCGCGCAACCGCGCCGATGCTGCCGCGCCTCGACTTCGCCGACTTCGTTTTCATCTGCAACCTGCCAGATCCATTCGGTGTCTCTCAATGGATATAGCGCTCCTCGAGACAAAAAAGCCGCCGCACGCGCGAAACCTAGATGAGGCAGAAACGAAAGACTTGGGCGGATACGACGGCGGCTTGTCCAAAACCGCAAAATCACGATTTCCCTCAGCCGTGGGAGCGAATTTGCGACGCGAAGTGCCCCGGGCAGCGAAGTTCTTCGTCGCAGCGCTATCGTCAAATAAATCGAGACATGGACGGTTTCAACGCTACCGGGCAACTGGCAGCAGCTTCGTGATCACTGGGCAGCGTTTCATGTCATCCGAGTGGTTGCGTCCCCTGCGGGACTTCTCCTTCTGGCAGCCGGAGCAATCTACTGTTAGATGAACACCTGCTGCGCCAAGGTCGCTCCCCCGAGTTAGCAGACTTGATAGTTGTTCCGCAAACAACTGGAGGACACTACTAAAAGCCTTTGCCATTCCCGCGCTTTTGTTTTCCCAACCCTCTTAGGCATGCGGCTCGGGATCTTCAGGTCAGGTCAAAAAGCACGCTTGAACCGTGTTCTGCATAAAGCGTATCCGTGGGCATGATTCGCCGCGGCAGTTTCGACAGTATACGGGCGGTTTATCCGTAGAGCATTCTGGGCAGGATGGTGACGATGCCTGGAAACAGCGTCAGCAGCAGCACGAAGCCGCGCGTCGAAAGATGGCCGGCGGCGAGCATCGTCGCCGCTCCCGTCGTGAAAGTCCGCCGCGTAATCATGCACCCTCTCCGGTTTGTTGAAATTGAAACGCAAAGCCGCCGCCGGACCCATCAGCCGTCGAAGCCGTAAACCGCAACCGCGTTCTCGCTCGACACCAGGCCACTTTCGACGTCGTCGCGCACGCTCGTCGGCGCGCGCTCCCTTGGATCGCCGATCCCGGCGCCCCCTGGCGTCAGCACCACCAGCCGATCGTCCGGCGGCACGGTCTGAAAACCCTTGCCGCGCAGCTTCTGTCCCGACTTCAGTCCGACATAGCCAGCTTCGCCGTCACGGCCGCCGTCACGGCCACGGGGCGGATGATCGATGCGGTCGAAGGCCGCCAGAATGTCGAACGGCGCATCGACGCCGCTGCCGACTTCGATGATCTGGCCGAGACCACCGCGCGCGCGGCCGGGGCCGCCCGAATCCGGACGCAGCTCCTTGCGCCAGAAGATCAACGGCGTCTGGGTCTCCGCGATCTCGACCGGCGTGCCGCGCACGCCGCTGGGATAGGCCGTGGCCGACAACCCATCCTTGGCAAAACGCGCGCCCGTGCCGCCGTTGCTCGTCACCGCCATGGAGAATCCGTAATTGCCGCCGGCGCCGCTGCGCGTCTGTCCGCGCACATTGAGATTCCACAGGCAGGATGTGCCTTCGAAGACGACGTCGGGCAGCATCTGGCCGATGACATGACGCGACGCCACCGGCGCCGGCTTCGGCGCGTTGAGGATCGAGCCCGCGGGAGCCGCCACGGTCAGCGGCAGCAGCGAGCCCGCGTTGTTCGGGATTTGCGCCGCGACCACGCAGCCAAGGCCGAACACGGTGTAAGCCGTGGCATAAGACAGCGGCACATTGATGCCGAACTTCGAAGCCGCCGATGTGCCGGCATAATCGACGTGAATGCCGCCGTCCGAGATCGTCAGCGTCGCCGCGAGCGTCACAGGCTCGTCATAGCCGTCGACGACCATGCTGTTGCGCCAGACCCCCTTCGGCAGCCTGGCGATCTCCGCCAGCGCCGCTTCGCGCGAGCGGTCGCAGATGTGATCCCCAAGCTGATCGAGCGACTCGATGCCGAATTCGCGCATCATCTCGACAAGACGCTGGCAGCCGACATCGTTGCAGCCCGCCAGCGAATAGGTGTCGCCCTCGGTGTCGATCGGCAACCGCGTGTTGCTGCGGATCATCGCCATCAGCGTTTCGTTGACGACGCCCTGATCGATCAGCTTCAGCA
>WNFF01002950.1_pt1 | contig 13921 bp, 13 predicted proteins | sample 5400441 | NCBI WGS metagenome assembly WNFF01 (sample SAMN13153345, study PRJNA577476) | soil metagenome | isolation source: 120 cm saprolite under Douglas fir tree site 2 hole 3 replicate 1 | place: USA:California | collected 2015-04-18 | reverse complement strand
GTCATGAAGAACCCCTCGACCGCGCTGTCGAAGACGACCACTTTGAGGTGCTCGTCGGCTTCCAGCGCCGTGATGACTTCGTCGAGTTGCGGAATGGTTTCCGGGCCGAAGATGTTGAGGGGCGGGTGATTCAACGTGACGCGCCAGTACGCCGGCGATCGCCGCGTCAGCACAATGCGCTTGCTCATGTCGTCACCGCCTGAAGGCGGCTCGCGGCATAAAGGGCATCTCCCAGCCTGGCGCAAAGCTCAATCTCGGTTTCGAGCCAGCTGAGATGCTGCTCCTCGTCTGCGAGAATCTGCTCGATGAGATTGCGGCTGGTGGCATCGTGAGCGGCCGCCGCTGCCTCCGCCGCCGCGTTGAGCAGGGGCCGCGTATGGCGCTGCAGCGCCATGTCGTTGTCGAGTACCTCGCGGACTGTGGCGCCGATGGTTGGCGCCTCGATAGTGAACGCGGGTGCGCCGTGGAGATCGCCGAGGCGATTCAGCAGAGCATGAATCGTAACCGGCTCATCCGCCGTCCGCGCTCGCATCTGGCCGGCAAGACCTTTGAGACCCCATGCTTCGATGAGAGCGACATGGGTCTGATGCTGCGCGTAAGCGCGCCACGTTGCACCGAGCAGGCCATTCAGGATCGCGAGCACCGGGTTGGCAGCCTTGCTCATACGCGTGGCGGTCTCTAGTTGATCGCTTACTTCCGTATCGACCGCCATCGCATCCTCCTCACTTACACGGGTGGGCGCGTCGTTCCGGCCACCGGTGGCGCGGGCTCTGGCGGTGTACGGCTCTTTTTCGAGGTGAGTCAAGGTGGATTCCTTGTTGAAAACTGTGGTTGCGCATATCCGATTCAGTCGGACGCGATATATGGAAGCGATCAGACCAGATGCGTGGAGGCGAATCTATTGAACGATAGTGTCGGTCGATACGTTGGTATCGGTTGGCGACACCGACACCATCGTCTAATTCGCGGAGGGTGAGTGACTCGTGACAGTCCCGGAGCGCCCTGTTGCGATCGCCTTGAGTTCGTTGACCAGGGATTCATCGACGAAGCTCACGGTGCTCTTTCGGCCAACGGATTGAGCCTAGACGCGCGGCCCTTCGCCCTTGAGGAACGTGAGAAGATCCTCGTTGACCTGATCCTTGTGTGTCGTGCACATCCCGTGGGGCGCGCCCTTGTAGACCTTTAAGATGGCGCCCTTCACGAGCTTGGCGGACAACAATGCCGAGTCCGCGATCGGCACGATTTGGTCGTCGTCGCCATGCAGGATCAGTGTCGGTACGTTCATCTTTCTCAGGTCCTCGGTTTGATCCGTCTCCGAAAACGCCTTGACGCAGAAGTAAGAGGCAGGCATCCCGGCCATCATCCCCTGCAGCCAGAACTGCTCGCGTACGCCTTCGGAGACCTTGGCGCCGGACCGGTTGTAGCCATAGAACGGTAGTGTCAGGTCTTTGAAGAACTGCGAGCGGTCGGCAAGGACTCCATTGCGGATTCCGTCGAACACATCGATCGGCAAGCCGCCTGGATTGGCCCCGGTCTTTAGCATCAGCGGCGGGACGGCTCCGATCAGCACGGCCTTCGCCACGCGCTTGGTGCCATGGCGCGCGATGTAGCGGGCGACTTCACCGCCACCGGTGGAATGGCCGACGTGAACCGCGTTTTTGAGGTCGAGCGCGTTGACCAACGCCGCGAGGTCGTCGGCGTAGGTGTCCATGTCATTGCCGTTCCATGGCTGGCTCGAGCGGCCGTGGCCGCGGCGGTCGTGCGCGATGCAGCGATAGCCGTGCGAAGCCAGGAAGAACATCTGGTCCTCGAACGCGTCTGCGGAAAGTGGCCAGCCGTGGCTGAACACCACGGGCTGTCCCTTGCCCCAGTCCTTGTAATAAATGTGAGTACCGTCCTTAGTCGTGATCGTGTTCATGGAATGGTCTCCGTTGCGGTTGGATCGTTGCGTTGAGTGAGCTCCTTCGGAACGTCGCGATGCAACTTCTGCGGTTGCGAGCGGCACCGGTACCAGCGCCGCGGCAGCAAGGCTTGCGCTCGTCTGGAGGAAGTTTCGCCGCGCGCCAGATGTCGCGCGCTGGAAGTAACTCGGCTTCATTGCCATGGGACCTCGTTTCTAGGGGTTTCGAGCACAGTACGTTCTCGATTACACCGCAAGCGTGGAGGTGAGCCTATTGGACGATGGTATCGGCCGATACTTTCGAATCAGGCGGTCGACGAGCGGCGATCGATGATCGACGTGACCAGTATCGATCGATACCATCGTCTGATAGATCGAACTCAGTGGGTGCCCCGCATCCGGAGCCCGCTTCGTATGCGAAGAAGTTCTCCGGCAAGTACTCGCACCGCACTATCACGGGCGGCATCGGGCACAATCTGCCTCAGGAAGCCCCGCAAGCCTTTGCGCAGGCCGTGGTCGATTCGACGGTTACTGATCGGTGTTAGTCACTGCACTTGTCGCGATTCGATGTCAGTTGCCATAGACCGACACCATCGTCTAATAGATTTCCGGTCGCGCATGCGGTGTGATAGAGCCCCGATCCCGGGCAGTGGAGAACGCCATGATCACGCTCAACGTCAACGGAAAGCCCCGCAACCTCGATATCGCCGACGACACGCCGTTGCTGTGGACGCTGCGCGACGTGCTGAACATGACCGGCACGAAATTCGGCTGCGGCGCGGGCCTGTGCGGCGCCTGCACGATTCACATCGACGGGCAGCCGGTACGGTCCTGCATCACCCCGGTGTCCGCGGCGGCCGGCAGGCGGATCACCACCGTCGAGGCCATCGGAGCCACGCCCGCGGGTAAGAAAGTCCAGGCGGCTTGGCAGGCGCTGGACGTGCCGCAGTGCGGGTACTGCCAATCGGGCCAGGTCATGTCGGCAAGCGCACTGCTCGCCGCGACGGCCAGGCCGAGCGATGCGGACATCGACAATGCCATGGCCGGCAACATCTGCCGTTGCGGTACCTATCCGCGTATCCGTGCGGCCATCAAGAAGGCCGCCGGCGTCACCGACACGGAGGTGTGAGGTGAACACTCGAGACCTGGCTTCACCCTCGCGGCGCAACTTTCTCACCGCGACCAGCGCCATCGGCGGCGGTTTGCTGCTTGGCTTCGGCCTGCCTGCGCGCGGCGAGGTACGCGACACTCTCACGACCAATTCGCCGTTCGCGCCGAACGCCTTCCTGCGCATTGATCGCACGGGCAAAGTCACGTTCGTCATGCCCGTCATCGAGATGGGTCAGGGGACCTACACGTCGCTGCCGATGCTGATCGCCGAAGAGCTCGAGGTGGATGTCGACAAGGTTGCGATCGAGCACTCGCCTCCCGATGACAAGGTCTATGCGAATCCGCTCATCGGCGCTCAGCTGACGGGTGGTTCGACTTCCATTCGCAGCACGTACGTCCCGCTGCGCCGCGCCGGCGCGACGGCGCGGGTCATGCTCGTGACGGCAGCCGCGCAGCGCTGGAACGTCGCTCCGTCCACCTGTCGCGCGCAAAAGGGCGTGGTCGTACACGCCCCCACCGGCCGCAAGCTGGGCTACGGCGAGCTGGTCGATGCCGCCGCCGAGCTGCCGGTGCCGGAGAAGGTTGCACTCAAGGAGCCGGCGGACTTCAAGTTGATCGGAACACCGCACCGGCGTCTCGACACCACTGGCAAGGTCAACGGCAGTGCGAAGTTCGGCATCGACACGCGGCTCCCCGGAATGAAGTTCGCGGTGGTGGCGGCTTCACCGACCTTCGGTGGAAGGCTCGTCTCCGTCGATGAAGCGAAGGCGAAGGCGGTACCCGGCGTGAGCCAGGTTGTACGGCTCGACGACGCGGTCGCAGTGGTAGCCATTCACACGTGGGCGGCCAAGCAAGGTCTCGCTGCCGCGGCTCCGCAGTGGGACGCGGGACCGAACGCGAAGCTCTCCACGGCCGACATCGTTGCCCAGCTTGCCGCCGCATCGGAAAAGCCCGGCGCGGTCGCGCGTCATGATGGCGATGCGGCCGCGGCTATTGCGCGGGCCGCGCAGAAGATCGACGCCGTCTACGAGCAGCCCTTTCTTGCGCACGCGGCGATGGAGCCGATGAACTGCACCGTGCACCTGACGAAGGAAGGTTGCGACATCTGGGTCGGCACGCAGATCCCGGGTATGACGCAGGCTGCGGTGATGAAGCTCACCGGCCTGACGCGGGAGCAGGTCCGCATCCACAATCATCTGCTGGGCGGCGGATTCGGCCGCCGCCTCGAGTACGACGGCACGGTGCGGGCCGTGCAGATCGCCCAGCAGGTGCAGGGACCCGTCCAGGTGATCTGGACTCGCGAGGAAGACATCCAGCACGACATGTATCGCCCGTACTACTACGACCGCTTGAGCGCGGGCGTGGACGCGCAAGGCAAGGCGGTAGCGTGGTCGCACCGCATCGCCGGCTCTTCGATCGTCGCGCGCTACTTCCCTCCATGGATCAAGGACGGCGTCGATCCCGATGCGGTCGACGCCTCGGCGAATCAGCCGTACGGGTTCAGCGATATTCATGTCGAGTGGGTCGCGCAGGAACCGCCGGGAATTCCGACTTCATGGTGGCGTGGCGTTGGCGTGACGCGCGGGACATTCCCGGTCGAGAGCTTCGTCGACGAGCTCGCGGCCCACGCGAAGCAGGACCCACTGGCCTACCGCGTGGCCTTGCTCGACAAGAACCCGCGTGCGAAGGCCGTCCTGCAGATCGCCGCGGAACGATCCGGATGGGGCAAGCCGTTGCCGGCCGGCCAAGGCCGCGGCATTGCGCTCTGCATCGGCTTCGGCAGCTTCATCGCCCAGGTTGTTCAGGTCAGCGTCGACAAGGATGGCACCGTCAACCCGACGTACGTATGGTGCGTGGTCGATTGTGGTGTCCAGGTGAATCCCGACACGATTCGCGCGCAGATGGAGAGCGGCATCGTTTTCGGCCTGTCGGCCGCGCTCCATGGCCAGATCACGATCAAGGACGGTCGCGTCGAGCAGACCAACTTCGGCGACTACCGTGTGCTGCGCATCAACGAGACGCCGCGGATCCGCGTGGACTTGGTGAAGAACCTGGAAGCGCCCGGTGGCATCGGCGAACCGGGCACCTCGTGCGTGATGCCGGCGCTCACCAATGCGATCTTCGCGGCGACGGGCAAGCGCATTCGCAAGCTTCCCGTCGGCGATCAGGCGCGCACGGAGGCGTGACATGATTCGCAAGGCGAAGGCGGTGTGGCGCGGCACCGGCCGCGACGGCAGCGGCGTGCTCTCCACCGATTCTGGTGTGCTTGCCGAGACGCCGTATTCCTTCAAGACCCGCTTCGAGAGCGAGAAGGGCACCAATCCCGAAGAGTTGATCGCAGCGGCGCATGCCGGATGCTTCACGATGGCGCTCGCCTTTCAGCTGCAGAGGGCCGGCTACACGCCAACCGAGCTCAGTACCGAGGCTGCGGTCACCCTCGAACAGGACGGTGCGGGATTCCGCATCAGCCGGTCGGCGCTGACCTTGCGCGCGCAAGTGCCGAACCTGGATGAGGCCGCGTTCGCTCGCATGGCGAGCGATGCAGAGAAGAATTGCCCGGTGTCCAAGGTACTGAAGGCCGAGATCCACATTGGATGCGAAGGTGACCTGATCAGAGATCCAGGTCGATGTCCGATTGAGGTGTCGAGCAGCAGATCAATGCATTGCCTGCAGCAGGCTCAATGAGGGGCTCCGGTTCGTAGCGAAGCGTGCCGTCCACCAGGCCGCACTCGCAGGTGTGACAGACACCGGTCCGACAGGCAAACTTCACTGGAACATCGCAGGCCTCGGCGAATTCCAGCAGGCTTCGAAATCGGCCGTCCCACGGCACGGTCAGGCCGGTGCGACTGAAAGAGATTCTGGGACCAGACCCCACCGAGCCGATGGGAGGGTGCGGCACCCTGGCGGTGGTCCTCACGACTCCCGGCGTGACCGAGCTCTCGGGTCCGAAGACCTCTTTATGGATGCGAGGTTTGGCGACGCCCCAAGACATGAGCGCGGCCGTCAGATCAGCGAGGAATCCAGCGGGTCCGCACAAGTAGAAGTGTGCCTGCTGCGGCACGCCCAGCTTTTGCAAGGAAGCGACGTCAAGATGGCCGAACGCGTCGCAGTTCAGTCCTACCCGATCATTCGCCCCTGGCCTGCTGTACGCCACATAGGAGCGGCTGTTGGGCAGCTTCGCAAGAAGATCTCGCGCCTCGCCGGCGAACGCGTGCTCAGCGCTATTGCGTGCGCCATGGAGCCACCAGACCTCACGGTTGCGATTGGCCGGGTCGGATGAAAGCGAGTGGAGCATTGAGAGCACCGGAGTGATCCCGATGCCTGCGCTGAGCAGGACGACGGGAAGAGCTCCCGTCGTGAGCGTGAACTCGCCTCGAGGCGCACTTACGTCCAGCATGGCGCCGGCCTGGACGCTATCAAGAATGTCGCTTGCCCTTCCCCGAGTTCGCTTGACCGTGATCCGATAAGTTCCGGCGTCCGCAGGCCCCGATAGGGAATAGCTTGGCGACATGGGGTGAAGCCTTAAAACGACGAACTGACCGGGAAGCGAAGCCGGCAGCGCTGAGCGATCTTCCGCTTCCATAAGGAATGAGGTCACGTCTTTGCACTCGGACCGCACGGCCGCAACCCTCAAGCGACGGAAGCCACGCCAGGCTGGGGGAGGAGCACTAAAAGACGTAAGTCCTGCATTCCCGGAGCGCTGACCGACTTTGTCGGCCGCCAGCAGCGCTTCCAAGGACCCCTTCCAGCCTGGACTCAGCGCCGGGATGCGAGCGGCATGCTGGAGCCGATCACGCGAAGGAGAAGGAAGGTAGAGCAACGCACTGATTTCGGCCACGGAGACGCTCTCCGGCCCGTCGGCGATCTTTTCGATGGCGTCGCCTGCGCCGATCTCGCCTTCCTCAATGACGCGCAAGTAAAAGCCCGGTCGCCGCTGCGAAACCAGCATGGCCGGCATCCGGGGGTCCTTCATCCGGATGCCGACTCGATAGCACGTGACGCGAGGTTGAGTTACCTCGAAGACCGCGTCGCCGATCCGGTACCGATCACCGATGCATACCTGGTCATCGGCCAACCCATCGACGGTGAGGTTTTCGCCAAACTGGCCGGGCTCGAAGTCGTCGCGGCCAAGATACGTTTGCCAGTGTCGATAGGACTCCAGCTGATAAACCATGACTGCGCGCTGCTCTCCACCGTGGCCACGAAGGTCAGCTTGTCCATCGCCGTCCAGGTTGAGCCGGCGCGCCATGACTCTGCCGCTGACAGGGTGTTTCCAGATTGCGGTACGAACCACCCTGCCTTGCCATTCCACATCACGCGGCAAACCGACATTAACGGACACCAGCACGTTCTGTTCAGTGCGCAGCCTTCGCCGCCGCTTCCATGATGACCGCCGCCACCTCCTTCGGCCTCGAAAGCATCGGCACGTGGCTCGTGTCCAGTTCCTTCGTCGTTGCCTTCATGCGCTTTGCGAAGAAGCGTTCTTCATCCGGCGCGATGGCCCGGTCTTGCTTGGCGACGATGTACCACGACGGCTTCGTCTTCCACGCGACGTCGGACACCTTCGCACCGAAGGCCGAAGTCGCAATCGGCGTCTGCGTCGCGGCCACCACCCGCGCCTCGGCCGGGGGCAGATCCCAGGCGAAATGCTTCACCATCGTTTCGGTGGACAGGCTCATGAAGCCCTGCGGGTCGACGATCGGGGCAGCGAACGTCGGTTGCGGCGGATAGTTCTTGCCGAGATCACCGATCACCTCATTCGCATCCGGGGCGAAGGCCGCTACGTAGACGAGGCCGGCCACTTTCGGGTCCACCCCCGCTTCGGTGATCACGGCGCCGGCCCAGGAATGGCCGACCAGAATCACCGGACCTTTCTGCAGGGCAAGCGCGCGATTGGTCGCCGCGACGTCATCGGCCAACGAGGTTAGGGGATTTTGCACGGCGGTGACGTTGAAGCCTTTCGCTTGCAGGATCGCAATCACTTTGGACCAGCTCGAACCGTCGGCGAAGGCACCGTGGACGAGGACGATGTTCCTCATCGGTTCTGTTGGCTGAGCCAGGGTGGGCACCGTGCCCGCCGACAGCGCCAACGCCGCGATAGTCATGGACAGCTTCGTAATAGTGCTCATGTTGAACTCCTTTTGTGTTGGATGTGCTCAGGCTGTGTCCATGTTCCAGATGTCCTCGCGCCGGCGCCAGGCGCCATCCTCCTGCTTCCAGACCACGAAGTACCTCGGTGTCACCCGCTGGCCGCTCGCGAGCGTCAGCGTGGCGCGCCCGATCTCGTAGGCTCCATCGCCCAGCGGCTGCAGATCGAGGGTGGACAGCTCCACCCGCCGCACGCCCGTCTGCGGCGCGGCCGCGGCCGTGGCCCAGTACTCGGCGATCCTGTCCCGGCCCTGCACCGTCTCGGCCCCTGGCGGCAGGATGCGGGCATCCCGCGTGTAGAGCTGCCGCGCGGCGCCCGCAGCGTCACCGCGGTTGAACATGTCCTCGAAGCGACGGTGCGTCGCGTCGATCCCGCGCCGGAGTGCGGTCACGTCCTGCACTTCTGTGGCGAGCGCCTCGCGCCCGGCAAGTAGCGCGATCGCGGTCCCGGAGAGGACCAGGCCCGAGGCTTGCAGAAATCCGCGCCTCACGGGACGCGATACGGGATCGTTCGTGGATGCGAAGGGGTGCTTCATGTGGATCTCCTTTGGGAAAGGCGGGCGAGACCCCCGCTTGCGTCGCCGGGCCGCGTAACCATGATCTGCTTGCTGGGCGTGCTCATCATTGGCTCGCTTGCTGGCGACGTGCGAACGAGAGCGCATAGGCGCTTGTTCGCAGGGCGGGCAAAGGGTCATCGGACAGCTCGATCCCGTCTGTCAAGGCCGTCGGAAAGAACACCAGCGCCTTTTGTGCGGTGTCGCTATCGGCGACGACCGAAGTGACGCTGATCGTGCCCATCTCGATCGTCCGGCGATCGTCGGGCCAGACGAGCGATGCATCGTTGGTCGGGTCGCCGGCGTTGGCAAGCTGCACGACCAGGCGGAACTTGACCGGTCCGTTCGCGAGGCGCCTCCTCAGCTCTTCGGAGAGGAAATTCGGCGACATGGCCTTCGCCTCGTCATCGCTCAGGTCGCGCCGCGCGGCGAGGGGAAGGAACTGGTAACGCCCCGCCTGTTTCACGCCATCCTTGTTCACGAAGACGAAAGCGTTGTTGGAAAAGTACGCCGCGGTGCCGAAGCTCGCGGGGACCACGGCGGTGCCCTGCACGAACTTCAGCGCCCGGGGATGCGCCCCGAGGAACGCTTCGATCGGCCACGGATGCGGCCGGCTTGGATCGGTCGCCGCGGCCGCCTTCACCAGCGCGAGAAACTCTTCACCCGTGCCGACGGCGAAGCCGTTGTGCGCCTGCCCTTCGACGTCGGTCAGTCCGCCGCCGGGCAGCGTGAATCGAACCGCCATTCCGCGAGGACCGGCGTTATCCGAGTTGTCCGGGACGAAGGGGTTGGCTGAGCCGTCCGAGAACCGGACCGTCACCGGAACGGAGCCACCCTGGAAATGCGCGGCCTTGGAGAGCGTCGCCGCGCCCGCCGATGGCACGAACGTTCCCTCGCACACGATTCCCTTCGCATGAGCCACCCGGTAGCCCGGCTTCGCTCCGGGGTCCTGCGCCATGGCCTCGAAGATCTGCTGGGCGAGGCTCTTGTCCTCGGCATCTGCTCCCGGCGCCGCTGCAGCCCACAACGCGCCCCCGGCCAAGATTGCGGCGCCCGCCGCGATTCGCTGAAGCGCTGAAAACGAAGAGTTCACGAAATGTTTCCTTTCACGTCGAAAATGATGTCCAGCTCGACCGGGTTACCATTTGCTCTGAGTGCGCAGACGGGATCACATCGCAAGCGCGAAGGAAAATCCATCGGACGATGGTATCGGTCCATACTTTGGTATCAGTCCGCGCGACAATCGGTGATCCGGGCTACTCAGTGAATCCACCTGACCACATCGTTTTCATCGTCGACGACGATCGTCGGATCCGCGAAGCGGTGTCCGACCTTCTTTCAAGCTTCGATATGCAGGCCGTCGCGTTCGGTTCGGCTGCCGAGTACATGGCGTATGCGAAGCCCGACGTCCCGGCTTGCCTCGTCCTGGACGTGGAGCTCCCCGATATCAACGGACTGGAGCTGCAAAGCCGGATCGCGCAGGGTGATCACCCGCATATCGTGTTCATCACCGGACACGGAGACATTCCGTCTTCGGTGCGCGCGATCAAGTCGGGCGCAGTCGACTTCCTGACCAAACCATTCGAGGAGGCAGACCTGATGCGCGCGATCAATACGGCGCTTGCGCAGAATCGGGAAGCCCGGCGCAAGAGAGCGGAGCTGGCCGATTTGCGGCAACGCCTATTGTCCCTGACGCCTCGCGAGCGGGAGGTGCTGCCGCTGGTCGCTAGCGGCCTTCTCAACAAACAAGCCGCGGCAGAGCTCGGCGTCAGCGAGGTCACGCTCCAGATTCACCGCGGCAGGATCATGAAGAAGATGGAGGCCGGATCGTTTGCCGAGCTGGTGAGAATGGCCGGAGCGCTCGAAATACCGATGACCCAATCCCGGCGTGCGCAATAGAACGGCATTGTCCCGATTGCGCCCCTGCATCAGGCGCCGGCGGACACCGATTTATTGGCGTGCAAGGTAAATTGAAATACGGTGCCACGGGGAGTGTTCGGGGAAAACCACAGCCGGCCATTGTGGGCCTCGATGATCGCTCGGCAGATCGACAGCCCCATCCCCATGCCATCGGATTTGGTCGTGAAGAGCGGGTTGAATATCCGATCGATATCTTGCGGACTGACTCCTGTACCGGTGTCCGAAACCGAGACCATTACGCTGTCACCTTCGTACGCCTCGGATTTCACGCATAGGACCCTCGGCTCATCCTTAGCCGCCATCGCGTAGATGGCGTTCGTGATCAAGTTGAGAAGCACCTGCTGAAGCTGGACGCGATTTCCTCGTACGTCCGGCAGTCGCTTATTCGGCTCGGCTTGGACCCGTATCCGGTGCTTCTGCAGATCGCTACGTTCCAAGGCAAGTGTTTCCCGGATGAGCTCGTTGACATCGAGCGAAATTCTTGTCCGGACATCGCTCCTGAAGTTCGCGCGAATGCTTTCGACCACCGCCCCCGCGCGATGGCCATCGGCGGCGATGAGCTTGAACGCTTCCTTGGCTCTATCGAGATTGGGCGTCGAGCGATCAAGAAAGCGAAAGCCCGCATCGGCACTCGTGACCATTGCGGTCAACGGCTGTTTGACCTCGTGAGCAATCGAGGCCGCGACCGCATCCCCGGTCATCAGCCGCGCCTCGCGCTCGCGACGCTGGCCAAGGATCGCGCTGAGCAGTCTCCCATAAAGGTTCGTCACCTCGTACAGCAGGAGAACCAGGACGAGACTACCGGCTATGACCCCGCTGATGCGGATGGCATACCAGCCGAGGGTAAAGCGAGCCGAATTGAAATAGTAATTAAGTTGGTCGATCAAGAACAAGCACATCACGACCATCAACCAAAGATCGAGCAATGAGCGTTGCCGAAGCCAGAGTGCGATGAGGGCGGAAGTACTTAGCAACGCAACCGGCGCCCCCGCAATTGGCCACAATGGGCCAAAGTGGAGAGAATCGAGCATCACGTGGGGCAATAGCGCTTCGCCCGCTGTGCAAATAAATGTCACCACTAGGACGCCGGCAGTCGTTACGGCGACACTCAGGGCTATCTCCGCACCCACCGAGCCACGCCAGAATTGTTTGCTAGGGTCCGCATCTTTAAGCAAGGCATAGCCGATTACGAACATGGGAAAGCCAGCGTGCCAGAAGACGTAAAGCCACACCGTACTCTGCGTACCGCCAATCAGGCTCGTCGACCCAAACACCCCTGGAAACGTCAGGATCCACGGGATCAGGATAACTGCCGTGAAGAGGTATCCGCTCGCGATCACGAGGATGGCACGCACGCGCAGGATGGAGAACTGGGCGAATAGCAAGATCGCGGTGAGCGCTTCGGTCACGAACATCGCTGTCGTGTACGATGGAATGAAGGCGGCAATCGGGTACGGTGGGATGTCCGAGAGCGGCCCGACAGCAATGAAATAGATAGCCAATATACCGAACAGTAGAGCAAAGGCGAGCCGCTTCTGCGGTCCGCTCGGCGGCAAACTCAAGAGGATGAAATGCTGTTCCCCTGGGATCACGGGGCGTGTTTTCAGCATCGCAGCGACTCTTCGCCGCGCCGGCAAGGTGGATTGCAAGCGATACGGCGATTGCACGCTCTACCATCGACAGCAGTGCGGTACGGCGCAGGCATATGTGTCAGAAACTCCCCCCTACGAACAACACCAGCTTGTTGTTATGCGTGATGGTACGCCGTAAGGGTGCGTCTTTCACCCGAGGTGATTCGGTAAAGATTCGCTGACGGCCGCGAGTAACTCCGGCCCCTTGAATGGCTTGGTAAAAAAGCGGGGCCTGCTTCCACCGAGGGCCGGCAATCGCTTCAGCGTGTCGGGGTAAGCGGTGATGAGGATGATTGGCAACCCAGGGCGTGCTGCATGAACCAGACGTAGCAGCTCGAAACCGTCCATGCCGGGCATGTCGATGTCCGAAATCAGGCAATCGATCTCGGGCAGATGACCGCTCTGCAGCAGTGCCGTGCCGGAGGTAAACAGGCGCACGGCATAGTCCGCGGATTCGAGGAGATATTCAAGCGACCGCAGAATGCTCTGGTCATCATCGACCACTGCAACGACGAAGCCGGAAGGGCGCTCGATCATGGTGTCCTTGGTGTGAGGCGCCGAATTGTGTTCCCCCGATTCTGGCGGAGTGTTGCGAGGGTGTAAGTAATAGAAAGATGTGATGGCGCACAACGGTCAAGGGAGGGAGCATGCCGCAGCGCTTGGTTGGGCGCCGTACCGTACTTTAGGCAGGCGGCGTCCCAGCCTTGGCCAGGAAGCGAGGGGCAAGATGTCCGACGCCAAAGTAACAGTCTTCGTCGTTGATGACGACCTCTCGGTGCGCGAATCGCTGAAGTTACTCATCGAATCGGCGGGCTGGCAGCCGGAGGCGTTCGGGTCAGCGCATGAGTTCCTTTCGCGTGCGCGGGTACCGGGGCCGAGCTGTCTGCTGCTCGACGTTGTTCTCCCGGATCTCAACGGCCTCGATCTGCAGAGCCTCGTCGCCGATCGGACCGGCATGCCGATCATCTTCATCACCGGCCATGGCGACGTGCCGACGACAGTTCGCGCCATGAAGGCCGGAGCCGTGGAGTTCTTCGTCAAGCCATTGTTCGACGACCTGCTGGTGAGCGCGATCCGGAGCGCCATCGAGCGCAGCTGCGCGGCACTGGGGGACGAAGCGCAGATGCTGGCGCTGCGGGACCGTTATGCGTCACTGAGCCTACGCGAGCGCGAGGTCATGGGGCTGGTCGTCTGCGGCCGGTTGAACAAGCAGGTGGGTGCCGAGCTCGGCATCAGCGAGATCACGGTGAAGGCACACCGCGGCAGCATGATACGGAAGATGAAGGCCGGCTCTCTCCCCCAGCTGGTGTTAATGGCCGCAAGACTCTGCCTCACACCTGTTCTGAAGAGTTGAGCGCCAGACGCGCGCTGTCCGAGCTCGGGTTCTAAGCCGTCGCGAACGATTGACACCCAGGTATCAAGCAATACCTAAGTCCAAGTGATTTGCTCTTGCCCTCATGGTCCAATGCTTCGCATGCGAATTCCCTGATTCTTCTGGAGGCCGACATGATGAGCAAGAGAGCATCCGCAACGGTCGCAATTCCCTCGCGCCGCAAGATGCTGATCGGCAGCGCCGCCCTGGCGGCTGCCGCAGGCCTCGCGGCGTTGAGCCCCAAGCAGAGCCGCGCCGCGACCCATTTCAACGCCGACCTGCTCGA
>WNFF01002949.1_pt1 | contig 13922 bp, 11 predicted proteins | sample 5400441 | NCBI WGS metagenome assembly WNFF01 (sample SAMN13153345, study PRJNA577476) | soil metagenome | isolation source: 120 cm saprolite under Douglas fir tree site 2 hole 3 replicate 1 | place: USA:California | collected 2015-04-18 | reverse complement strand
TACCTTGTTTTCGACGCAGGTGTCGTACTCGCCGCGGCTCATGCGATGGGATGCTGCGGCGATATCAGGAAAGCCCGCCCCGACCCCGGCACAAAAATCCTCAAAACCGGTTTCCGACCCGGTGGGTTGAACGATCGGTTGCGGCATCGTGTAGTCGCGAATAAGACGCTCGATGACGGCGTCGGTGATCGCTCGCATGCTGGTCGAGCCGACGATCAAGAGCTCGTTGCGATCGGTTCGATCGACGCTCGGCGGCGTCGCGCTCTTTCCGGCGCCCCGGATTGCCCCAGTGGCGCCCTCGGGCTGCGCAGGCTGCGTCGCTGCCGGAGTTGCCGCCAGCCAGCCGGCGAGGGCCGCGACCCCGAGAAGCGTCGTCCTCCTCGCCGAAGAGCCGGTGTGCCGCAACCACGAATTTCCCGCTCGATCCGCTGGCATCGAAACTCCTGGCGCTCCCCGTCTGGCGATCGAATGCTACCGTCGTTCCGCCGCTCGATGGCTCTCTAACGCCGAGCAAGGGTGGATCTGTCCGGGTGATCCCTTATCCGCCGGCGCCACTCGGCGCAAGCAGCAAGCGGCCCTCTTTGTCGGGCACCGCTCGCGGCGGAGGTCGTCGGGCGCACCGTATTTGCTTCAACTTTACCGTTTGCTATGGTTGCGGGGCTGCGGCACCCAAGTCGCTCCCCCAAACCGTCAGCGGCGCGAGGCTGCGCTTACGGCCGAACGCCGCCAGGACAGTGCCATGGATTTGACGACGATCACTGTCGCAGTGATGCTCGCGCTCGGCCTGTTGGGTGTCGACACCGTCATGCACTCGGGCACCGTCTCCGTCGAAGTGGCGATCGCGCCGAAGATCGAGGGCGTATCGATCGACGAGCGCACACTGGCCGCGGAGTTCGAAGACCAGTTCGACGCGATCACCGCGACCAGTTCGGTGGTCCGGCCGCTGGAGATTCGATCGAGGGAGGCCCAGGGGGTCGCCTTGGCGCTGGCAGAAGCGTTCAGCGCCCAGAACGTCGCCTATGCCGTGCAGCGCCAGCTCGGCTTCACCTCCGACAGCATCCGGTTCACCCTCTTCGTCGACAAGGGCGCGCTGCGCGGCTTGGTCCATGGCCACAGCCACCTCGTCGGGAACATCAATCAGATCATGATCCCCAATGAGGGGGAAACCTTGATCGCCTTTGTCCAGCGCAGCGCCTTGTGGGGAGCCTCGCAGCTCGCGCCCTATTCCACCGCGCTCTACCTGTTGCAAAACACGCCGCGGACAAAGACTTCACCGATGTGGTCGCCCTCGTCGAGCACGCCAAAGCGCTGCTGCCGCCGACGCCCACCAGTTTTGATCGCTCGCTGTTCGACAACCTGCTTGGTCTCGTCGCGCTGTTCCAAAACGATCCGCAATCCGCCCGGAAGGCGTTCGACGCCGCCATGTTCGGGGACCGCACCAACCCGGTCCCCTTTCTCAACGCGGCGTTCACCGATATCCAGTTGAACGAATATCGAAAGGCCGCCGATCGCATGGAGGAGTTGATCCGTCTCGCCCCGCCGGAGAACAAGGCGCTGCTCGCCACCGCCTACATGACCTGGGGGGCGGCGCTGATGGGCCTGCACGACGTCCCGGGCGCCGACCGAGTGCTGGCGAAATCAACCGAGATCAACCCGGAAAGCTCCTCTGCTTTCGGACTCTGGGCAGAGGCGAAGGAGCTCGCAGGCGATCAAGCCGCCGCCCACCGGCTCCATCATAAGTCGCGCGAGGCCTCGGCAACATTCGAGAATTACGGCGAGGTCGCAGCGCTCTACTTCCACCTCGCGTGGCGTGACGACCAGCCCGTCACTCTCAACAAGTTCTCCAACCCGACGATCGTCACCTTCCACTGATGCGCAGTCGGGCGGATCGAAATCACCTCGGGGCTCGTCATTCCCGCGTACGCGGGAATCCAGGGAAACCACTGTGCCGCTGCCCCTGGACCCCCGCTTTCGCGGGGTGACGGGTGGAATTCTTCGATCCTACGGCTCGAACCGCTTCAGCCGGCGCACGGTGTTCTGCTGTTTGCGGCGCTCTGCCGCCGGCAGGGCAACCAGGCCCAGCTTCTCGAGGTAGCCTTCCTCACCGGAGGCCTCGTCCTTGACGATCTCGAGCATGAACTCCCGGACGCCGCGCACGAAGCCCTGCCCGCCGAACTTTTCCCGCATATGCGCGCGCTTGAAGTAGTAACGCAGCGTATGGTTCAGCGGGTAGGAATCGTCGCCGATGTTCTCGTGGGTCGGCGGGATGCCGTTGACCGGCAGCGTATCCAGCTTATCCCGGTTGTCGAGATAGGCCAGCCATCCGACGAACGCCAAAGTTCCCGGCGGCGCCTTCATCAGCGTGTCCACGATCTGACCCTCGTCGATCTCGCTGACCCGGCCGTCATCGCGCGGCGTAATACACAGCGGCACCCGGTCGGCAGCCGCAAAGATGGCGTCGATCTCCTTCACGTGGCGGCAGCCGCCTTGCATCAAGCCGTCGTCGAAAAAGCGGCGCGTACCCACGCCCTTGGCCGGGATGATGACGCCGATCGGCAGATCCGGCGCGTCCTTGTCGATCTCCTTCCAGGATTTTTTCTGATTGACTTGGAACTCGCCGTTGCTCGGGACCTCCTCGGCGAGCGCGGTGTAGGCCATCCGCGGCGTCAAGTTGAAGACCGGGTCGCCCTTTTTGGTGACGACGACGAGCGCGCTGTCGCCGATTTCGACTTCGATGACATCAAGCACGTTGTTTTCGATGCAACCCTCGAACTCGCCGCGGTCCATCCGGTCGGTCGTGGCGACGATATCCGGGTATTCGGGGCCGACACCGGCGCAAAACGCCCTGATGCCCAACGTCATGTCTTCGAACCGCTTGACCGGTGCCGGCAGCACGTAAGCCTCGCTGAGGCGCTTTATCACCGCATCGGTAAGCCCCTCCAGGAGCGGCGAGCCGACAATCAGCAATTGCTTGCGCTCAACCGGAGCGACGCTCGCCGGCGCGGCGGCGCCGGCCTTCGGCTGCTTTTGCTGCGCCGATGCGGGCATCGCCGACAGCCACCCGGCGAGCGTCACGAATACCGGCAGTATAAATGCGAGCGCAGCGAAGTCTGCGCACCTCTCTCGGAAGCGCCGTGCTTGCTTTCCAAGGATCGGCATCGTCATCCCCGTCGTCCCCACGCCACGATTGCTTGCTCGGGCGGCCCTTCGACACGGCTCCGCGCCCCATCAGGCCTCGCTCTGGCGAGATCCCTGCGCGGGCGAGCCCCTGCAGCGGTTCTCAGGTCGGTAGGTCACCCGATCCATACCGATCGGGCTCTTCCTCGGCAAGCCCAATCGCTCCTTGATGCTGCCAACCCGATTTTTGCTGTCCCGGCTTTTCCAAAACGGTTTCGCGGGTCCCCCAAAAACGGCTTCGCCGTGCCGTCTCACCCATGCTAAAGTTGTTAAATCAGGAGGGCGATTCGTGCATCGCGAAACGCGGCTTAAGATAAAGCTTTTTCTTGCGAATGCTCGGTGGCGGGAGTTTTCGTGGCAAGATTATTTTGGCATTTATCAATCGGATTGCCGGATTACAGCGGGATGATCCATCAGCCTGCGTCTGGCGGCGGGTTGCCCCAAATGAAGCGGCGGTCGATGTAAGATGGCAGACCCGATTGCCAAGGTCCTGGTCGCCGCCACGGCAAAGGGAGGAGCGGGAAAATCGACGACCATCGCGTGCCTCGCGGTGTACTGGCACAATGCCCGACGGAAAGTGGCCCTCCTCGATGCCGATCCCAATCGAACGCTGACCCGCTGGCATGGCAAGGGCTCGGTCTTGTCCGAGATGACCCTGCGCACCGAAATCGACGAGCACGCGATCATTCCGACAATCGGCGAATTGGCGCGCGGCAGCGATCTGGTACTGGTGGACTGCGCCGGGTTCGGCAACCAGGCGATGGTGTTCGCGATCGGCGCGGCCGATTTGGTGTTGATCCCGGCGATGACCGATGAGGCCAATTTGTTCGAGGCGGCGCGTACTTTCAAGATCGTCGAGAGTGCGTCGCAGCTGACCCGCCGCACCATCCCGGCGCATACATTTCTGTGTCGGGTGAAGCGATCGGCCGTCGCGACGCATGCCCGCGAGCAGCTGACCGCCCTCAAGACCAACCCGCTGACCGCCCAGCTGAGCGACCGCGTGCTGTTTCAGGAGGCGACCTTTCACGGCGCCTCGCCGACCGTCCTTGCCCCGTCGAGCACGGCGGCGGCGGAGGTCGGGTTGCTGGCGAGGGAGCTCGAGTGGCTGTTGCGGATGCCCTCGACCCGGGCAACAGAGCCGGCTCGCCAGGCCGAACGGGCATGAGGCGCAAGCAACCGATCCCAGGTGTCGACGAGGCGGCCCTCGCCGCGCTGGCCGGGCAGTTTCCCAGCGGCAGCCTGCGTCCCGGCGCCCCCTCGACGCAGGACAATGCGCCGCTGGCGCTCGGCGATAAGGAAATCCGGGGCCTGCAATCGGTGGCGTCCGCCGCCAGCGGAGCGCCACGGCAGAAGGCACCCGGCCGCGGTCTTGCGGTCTGCGCCATGCTGCTGGCGCTTCTTGCACTGATCATCGCCGTGACGGCGGTCATGCCGCCGCCGGCACGGTCATGGCTGACCCAAACGCTGGGCGATTGGCGGATTGTCAATGTGTTGACGGCAAGTCGCGACGAAATCGACAGCCGGCTGGCCGCGGCGTCGCAATCGGTCGATGCGCTTGGCGGCAAGCAGGATGCGCTCGCCGCCAAGCAAAATGACGTTGCCGCGCGCCTGGAGGCGGTCGAGACGGTGGTCGGGAGCGGCGCGGCGATGCGGCGCCTCGAGGCGGTCGAAGCGGATCTCGCGGCGATAAATCCGCTTCTCGCCGCGGCCGCAGAGGTCGACCGGAATGCCGCTTCCCGCGCCGAGGCGCTCGAGACGAAGTTGGCCGCATTCGATGGCGACCTGAAGGCGGTTCAGGACAAGCTTGCCGCCGATGTGCGAGAGGTCAACGATATCCTCAGGGCTCGCCTCGGCGCGGTCGAGGCCGATATCGGCGTGTTGCAGAAAATCGACCGCCGACCCGAGAAGTTCTTCATGGCGAGCCTGCAGCTGCGCGATGTGACGCGGAGCGCGAGCCCGTTTGCGCGCGAGGTCGCCGCGGCGCAGGCCCTGGCCGGCGATAATGCGGATCTGGCGGCCGCCCTCAAACTCATCGCGGCCGACGCCGACCATGGGGTGGCGACAGTCGCGGAGCTGCGCGACAACTTCACCACGATCGTCGCGCCCCGTCTCGCCGCGCTGGCCGCGGCAAACCGCCAGCCGGTCGCCGAGCGCGCTTGGGATTGGCTGCAATCGCTGTTTACGACCGCCGCCCCCGCGGGGGCGGCGGCAGACCGCAACGCCGCGCTCATCGCGTTGGGCGCGCGTAGCCTCGCCCAGGGCCAGCTTGAAGCGGCCGTGCACCAGCTCGTGCTGTTGGAGGATGAGGCGGCACTGGTGGCAGCGGAGTGGTTGAAGAATGCCAGTGCCCGTCTTGCTACCGACAAAGCGATCGCCACGGTGATGTCGCAGGCGCTTGATCAGCTGGCGGCGTCGAATTAGCGTCTTATTTGTCGCTTGCGATCGGGGCGCAACCGTGGCCTGTAATTTTTTGGTGAGCGGAGTGACCGATGCGGGCCGGTCCCGCTGGCACCCGGCGCCGCATTTCGCGTGGTTTATCCATTAATGCAAGCATTCGCTAAAGATATACTCAATCGTGGTACGCCGGTGCGCTATACTATCGCTAGATTTTCCTAACGCATAAAGGTTAATCGGGGAAGGCGGCGGGAGGAGCGGGGCGTTATGCTGAGGGCCCAACATTGCAGAGTGCTCCTCGTGGCGTTGTCGCTGGCGGTTGGGCTGTGCCTCGGCACAGCGCCACGGACCGCGGCAGCGCATGGCGACGACGCGGTCGCGCCGAAATCCCCAGGCGTCTCGCTCAGCCCGCGCCTCGTCGCCCGCAGCGCCGATTTCGAGCTTGTCGGCGTGGCCCGGGGCCGGACCCTCAGCATATACCTCGACCGCTTCGCCGATAATCAGCCGGTGACCGGGGCCAAGCTCGATGTCGAGGCTGACGGTCAGACCATGTCGGCGACGGCCGAGCCGGGCGGAACCTACACCCTGACCGCGAATTGGGTGGCGCAGGCGGGCCATCACGCCGTCATCGTCACGATCGTGTCGGACCAGGGCTCGGATCTGCTTGCTGGCACTCTTGACATACCATCCGCGCCTGCGGCGGCAAGCCCCTTGGGTAATAGAGGCATGCCGTCGGCCCCATCGATCGACAATATTCTGGCATTCCTGCTCGGCATGCTGGCGACCGTGGCGTTGCAGCGCGGATCGTCCCTCGCGGCTATCGTCGGCGCCCGGGCCGACCGGGTGCGCCGCCACGGCAACCACGTGGTGCGCGCGGCCCGCCGCTGGGTCGGCGATGTCAGCATTCGTCTGCGGCAGGCCGAACCGGTCGCGCAAGCCCGGTCTTTCCCAATCCGCGCATTGCGGGGCTTCCAGTCGATTCGACTAGGCCGCAGCCGGCCCGACCTGGCGGCGCTGCGCGAGCGCAGCGTCAGGGCCGCGCGCGACACGGTCCTGTCCTGGTGGGCAGCCAAATTCGGTAATGGCGTACCCCGCCCGGGGCGACTCGTTCGCGCCGCCATCGCACCGTTTCGCATGCCATCGGCCGCCGGGCGGGTCGAGGCTTCCACGGTCGCCGGCGTCTTGCTAGCCGTAATTGTTGTTGCGATTGCGCTGTTCCTGTTCGGCCGCGGCGTATTGGCTCACGAAGGTCACGACGAGGCAGCGTCCGGCAGTTCCGGTCCCGCCGCGGCGGGCGCAACCCCCGCCGGCGGTGTCGACAGCGGCCCGCATCGCCTGCTCGATGGCAGCCTGTTCGTCCCCAAGGGTTCGCAGCGGTTGCTCAATGTGCGGACGGTCGTCAGCCGCGTCAGCGAGGTCGGCCGTACCGTCCGCATGGTCGGCCAGGTGATCGCCGACCCGGGAACCAGCGGCGAGGTTCACGCCTCGATCCGCGGGCGGCTGGAGCCTTATCGCGGCGCCTGGCCCAAGGTGGGTCAAACGGTCGAAACGGGCGAGGTGCTTGCCTGGGTGGTGCCGGTGGTCAATCCGATCGATCGCGGCATCATTCTGCAGCAGGTTGCGCAGATAGATCACGAGATCGTGCTGATCCAAGATCGCCTGCCCGGTCCGGGCGCGGCCGACAGCGCGGCGGCGTCACGCGAACTCGATGACGCCCGCGCCGATCTCGCCAATCTGGTCCGCCGGCGCGATGCCATCGCGGCCGTTATCCGTGACCGCGACACGCTGCGGGCGCCGCTCCTCGCGCCGAGCAGCGGCATCGTCGCGGCCAGCTTTGCCGCATCCGGACAGGTGGTTGACGAGCAGCAGAAGCTCTTTACGGTCGTCGACTTGAAGCGCCTATGGGTGGAGGCATACGCCTATGACATCGCGGCGGTGAGCAAGGTGCTCGACGCCAACGCGCAGGGCGCGGCCGGGGGCAATTATCACCTCAAATTCATCAGCCGCGGCCCACAACTGCAGCGACAGACGATCCCGCTCTATTTCCAAATCGACAACCCGGACGAGACGGTGAGTGTTGGCAGCCTCGTCTCGGTGCTGGTCCAGACCAGCGGCGAGCGTTCCGGGGTGATCCTGCCGCGCACGGCGGTCACCAGGAATGCCTCGGGTCAGGACATTGTCTGGCAGCACGCCTATCCGGAAAGCTTCGTCCCGATCCCGGTGCGGACCGAATCGATCGACGGCAACAACGTGCTGATCGCCGCGGGGTTGGCCCCCGATACCCGAATCGTGGTCGAAGCGGCAGAGCTCCTCAATGAGGTGCGCTGACCCTTCATGTTCGCCTTTTTGATCCGACGCAGCCTGACTCACCGGGTTTTTGTGCTCTGCGGCACGGCCGTTCTGATTATCGCCGGTATTCTCGAGCTGCAGCGGGTGCCGGTCGACGTGCTGCCGGAAATCGACCGCTCGACCGTGTCGATCATCACCGAAGGGCAGGGGCTCGCCCCCGAAGAGGTCGAACGCCGCATCACCTTCCCGATCGAGACGGCGATGTCCGGGCTCAAAGCCGTCGAGCGGGTACGCTCGATCTCCAGCTCGAGCCTGTCGATCGTCATGATCGACTTCGAACTCGGGAGCGACACCTATCGCAATCGCCAGTTGGTCACCGAAAGGCTCGTGCAGGTGCGCGAGCAGCTGCCCAACAATGTGCGGCCCGAGATGGGGCCGATATCGTCGGTGATGGGCGAGATCCTGATTATCGCCCTGTCCTCCGACACCGGCGACATGATGGCGCTGCGTGACAGTGCCGACTGGTACATTCGGCCGCGCTTGATGGCAATCCCCGGCGTCTCGCAGGTGCTGCCGATGGGCGGCGACGTCCGACAATTGCACGTCACCCCCGATCCGCGGCGGCTCGATTTCCTCAGCGTCACCGTCGACCAGGTCGAGCGCGCGCTGACCGCCTACAACACCAACACCGGTGGCGATTCGGTCGACCAATACGGCCGCCGGTTTCTGATCATGAATGTCGGGCGCACCCAGGAAACCGGAGAGCTGGTCGAAGGGGCGCGCCATCTGGTGGTGGCCTACCAGGAAGGGCGGCCCATTCTGCTGCAGCAGGTGGCGGAGGTCGGATTTGAGCCGCGCGTCAAGCAGGGCGATGCCGGGTTCATGGGCCGCCCCGCGGTCCTGTTGCGCGTCCAGAAACAACCCGGGGTCAACACGCTCGCCTTGACCAACCGGATCGAGCAGGCGCTGGTCGACATGCGCCCCTTCCTCCCGAAAGGGGTCCGCGCCGATCATGTCGTTTTTGAACAGAAAAAATTTATCGAAAATTCGATCTCCGCCCTCAACCACGTGCTGTTCGAGGCGGCCGCGGTGATCGCGGTAATCCTCTTTGCCTTCCTGTTGAATTTCCGCACAACCGTGATTTCGCTGACCGCGATCCCGATCTCGATCTTCATCACCATACTGGTGTTTTGGGCGGCCGGCCTGACGATCAACACGATGACCCTCGGGGGCCTCGCCATTGCGATCGGGGAGTTGGTCGACGACGCGGTGGTCGGTGTCGAAAACACCTTTCGGCGTCTGCGCCAAAATCGCGCGCTGGCGCAACCGCGACCGGTTCTTGCGGTGATTGCCGACGCCACGGTCGAGGTGCGGTCCGGCATCTTCTATGCCACGCTGATCGTTCTTCTTGTCTTCTTTCCGTTGTTTTCGCTGCCCGGTATCGAGGGGCTGATGTTCACGCCCCTCGCGATCACCTATATCGTGTCGATTTTTGCCAGCCTGATCACCTCGATCACGCTGACCCCCGTGCTCGCCTATTACCTGCTCCCGCAGATGAAACGGATGCAGGAAGGGGATTCGGCGCTGGTGCGCGTTCTGAAGCGACAGAACGAGCGGCTGTTGACATGGGCGTTCGGCCACCAGGCGAGCCTGATGGCGATCGCGGCGACCGGCGTTGTCGTCGCTGCGGTCGCGGCGACCTACCTGCCGCGCGCCTTTCTGCCGCCGCTCAACGAAGGCATGTACATGGTCGAGCTGAGCTTCCAGCCCGGCATTTCGCTCGCCGAATCGAACCGCATGGGCGCGGCCGCGGAAAAGCTCCTCCTCGAGGTTCCCGAGGTCCAGTCGGTCGGCCGGCGCACCGGGCGGGCAGAACTGGACCTGCACGCCGACGGCATCTACCAAACCGAGATCGACGTCGACTTGCGGTCCTCACCGCGGCCGCTCCCGGCCGTATTGCAGGACATCCGCAATCACCTGGGCGCTCTGCCCGGGTCGGTCTATATAAGCCAGCCGCTCACGCACCGAATCAATTTCGTGATGACCGGCCTCCCCTCGCAACTCGCGATCAAGATCTATGGCAACGAGCTGGGTACGCTGGCGAAGCTGGCCGACGATCTACGCGCTCGCTTGGCCCATGTTCCCGGTCTGACCGACCTCAAGGTCGAGGCCCAGGCGCGCATTCCCCAGCTGCGCGTGCGGATCGACCCGGATGCCGCGCGCATCTACGGCGTCACGCCGGCGCAGCTGACGCGGCTGCTCGAGACCCTCTCGGCCGGCCGGGTCGTGTCCGAGGTCGTCGATGAGAACCGACGCTACGACATTCTGATCCGCCTCGATGACGCCGATCGAACCAGCGCGGCCTTGCGCTCTCTGCTTGTCGATACGCCGGTCGGTCACGTGCAATTGCAGCAGCTTGCCGAAATCCGCGATACCGACGGGCCCAATCAAATCATCCGCGACAACGGCCTGCGGCGCATCGCGATCCTCGCCAACACCGACGGGTCCGATATGGCGGGGATCAGCCGCGGGATCGAGGAGCAGATCGTGCAGATGCATGTTCCTGCCGGATACTCCGTCGGCATCGAGGGCAACTATGCCGCCCAGCAGGCTGCCACCAAGCGGATTGCGGCGCTGTCGCTGATTTCGCTGATGCTGATTTTTGCCATCCTTTACACGCGCTACCACTCGGTCGTCCTCTCGCTGATCGTGATGGTCAACGTGCCGCTGGCGCTGATCGGCAGCATCATCGCTTTGTGGATCGTCGGCGGCACCCTGTCACTGGCGACGATGATCGGCTTCATCACCCTGGCCGGGATCAGCACGCGCAACGGCATTCTCAAGATCAGCCATTACATCAATCTTGTCCTTTACGAAGGCGAGACCTTCGGCCAAAAGATGATCGTGCGCGGCAGCCTCGAGCGGATGACGCCGGTATTGATGACGGCGCTTTCCGCCGGCTTTGCGCTGGTCCCGCTGATGCTCGGCGGCGATCAACCGGGCAAGGAAATTCTGTCGCCGGTGGCTCTCGTCATCTTTGGCGGGCTGATCGGCGCCACGCTATTGGATGCGATGATGACGCCGATCCTTTTCTTGCGGTTCGGAGAGAGGCCGTTGGAAGCGCTCTCCCGGCAGCGCGAGGCCGGGCTGGAGTCGGAAGCCTATTAGGCGATTGCACGGATGTATCGCTTTGACGGAGCGATACAGACGCAGAGTCCCCTGCGCGCCCAGTGGACGCGCCTATCCCGTCTGTGCCTGCGTGCTCGGCTCAAGGAGTGGCTCGATGTTTGTCAGGATGTTGGCCGCATGCCTGGTGCTGGTCTGGTCGGCGATTGCCTCGGCGCATCAGGGCACCGGACCGCATGGCGGCCCGGTGAGCGATGCCGGGCCTTACTACATCGAGTTGATCGCCCAGGAAGACCAGCTCCGGGTCTTCGTCTTTGACGATAAAACCGACGGCCCGGTCCAGACCGGGGCGGCCAGCGCTACCGCGACGGTGCTTGCCGGCGACGAGAAACAGACGGTGACACTGCGGCCGGGCCCACCCGGCGCCGACGACAATGTAATGGTCGGCCAATTGCCGAAAAACGCCGAAACCGGGATGCGAATCGTCGTGCTGATCCAATTTCCGGACAGGCCGTCGCTCGTCGCCCGCTTCGCACTCTGAGCGGGTCGCGTGTCCGGGACGGGGGCGACGGCGCCACGCGAGCGACGCCGCGCCTGACGGCGATGAGCGGCCTTGTTGCCATGGCCCGCGCAGTGCTCGAGGTCGGGATCGTCGTAACCCTCCCGATCGTCGCCATCAAGCTGGCCGCCCGCGTCGCGCGGAGAATGCTGCCGCGCGATTTTTTCGAGGTGCCGCTCGTCACCGGGCTCGCCAAATTGCTCGGGATAACGCTCGGGATCGCGCTGATCTACGCGCGTTACGATCGGCGCTATTTCGATCCGCACGCACTGTTCATTCCGGAAAGCCCCTGGAACCTGTCGCTCGGGCAGTTCCTGGCCGACCGGGCCAATCCGTTGAACTATGGCATTGGCACGCTGGTCGACGACCCGGCCGGCCACGTGGCCAGCGCGGGCTTTCTGGTGCTGATCGGCATCGTGGCCGCTCTATTGTTGGCGGCGGTTGCGGCACCGTTTCTCTTTTGGCGCGGCGGGATGGCGCGGCGTGCGGTGCTCCTCAGCCTGGCGCTGGCGCTGTTCGTGGCCTATCTCACGATCTACGGCGTTTGCTTGTTGTTGTGGTCGCTGTACTTGTTGAATTTTTGGACGATCGCGCTGGCTGCCGTAATGTTCCAATACTACCGCGGGCGGGCGAAGCACGCGTTGCGACCATGACTTGTCGAGGATGGTTCCCGAGGCCCTTGCCGGTACCCGGAGATGAGCGCATCCCTGGAAGCAATGCCGAAAGGGAGGTTTCGATGTTCAGCAGCAACAGCTCCTTTGTGGTCCTGCTCGCCAGCTTGGTTGTCCTCGGCATCGCATATTTGGGGATCTCGGCGTTACGCGAGTACGAGCGCTTTGTGGTCTTTACCCTCGGCCGGTTCACCGGGGTCAAAGGACCCGGCCTCGTCTTCATCGTGCCGTTGATCCAGAACGCGGTGCGGGTCGATCTGCGGGTGCGGGTTCTTGCCGTGCCGGTCCAGGATGTCATCTCGCGCGACAATGTGTCGGTCAAAGTGAGCGCCGTCGTCTACTACCGCGTCAGCCGGCCCGATGAGGCGATCATCCAGGTCGAGGATTTCGAAGAGGCGACCAGCCAGCTCGCCCAAACCACGCTGCGCTCGGTTCTCGGCGAGCATGATCTCGACGCCATGCTGGCCGAACGCAAACAGATCAACGACAACATCCAGTCGATCCTCGATGAGCATTATCATTCCTGGGGGATCAACGTGCTCAATGTCGAGATCAAGAACGTCGATCTTAACGAGAGCATGATCCGTGCGATCGCCCGCCAGGCCGAGGCCGAGCGAAACCGGCGCGCCAAGGTGATCGACGCGGAGGGCGAGCTGCAAGCCGCGGACCGGTTGCGGCAAGCCGGCGAGATCCTGGCGACATGGCCGCAGGCAATGCAGTTGCGCTCTCTCCTCACGCTGCAGAGCATCGCGGGAGACAAGAGCTCCACGATCGTCTTCCCGTTGCCGATCGAACTGGCCGGTGCGCTGGGGTTCGGGCGCGGCAAGGATGGCCACGCCGGTTGACCGACGATTTGTCATGAGGCTGCTGACGACAACCCGAGGTGTGATGCTCGGCACCCTGATCGCGGTCGGGCTGACAATCCCGGCATTTGCCGGGCTCGATGACGGCTTGGCAGCCTATGACCGGGGTGACTTTGCGACCGCCTATCGCGAACTCGCCCCCGCCGCTGCCGGTGGCGCGCCGGCGGCGCAATACGCGTTGGCGCGAATGTATCTATCGGGGGAGGGCGTTTCTCGCGATAGCACAGAAGGCCTGAAATGGCTGCGCAAAGCCGCACTGGCTGGGGTTGGCCTCGCGCAATATCAGCTTGGCGCCTGTCTTGAATGGGGTATCGCGGTCACCCAGGATTACGGCGAAGCCGCGCGGTGGTACCGCATGGCCGCCGATCGCGGCGTGGCGGCGGCGCAATACCGCCTCGGCTTACTTTACCTCAACGGAGTGGGCGTGGCGCGCGACGTCGTCGCGGCGCACATGTGGCTCAACCTCGCCACCTCCAGATTGCCGCCCGGCGAGCTTCGCAACGCGGTGGCGACGCTGCGCGAGTCGGTCGCCGCGAGCATGACCGCCGCCCAGATCGCAGAAGCGCAGATGACTGCCCGCAATTGGACGCTGAGCGAGGATCGCTAGTTCGAGGGCAGCATAGCTTTTGATTCATGCACCCGTCGCCTCGGCGGAAGCGGCAATGGCGGCGCCTGTGATCGGCGTTTGATCATCGCCGAGCATCCGTGTTAGATCCATTGCGCGCGCTGCGTCAAAGGGAGGGTTCCGATGAAAACCTTGGCTATTGCCGCCGTTACCTTGGCGTTGATCGGCGCCGCTCCGCAAAAAGCATCCGCACAAGAGTCAGGGCTGACCGCTGGTGC
>WNFF01002944.1_pt1 | contig 13929 bp, 14 predicted proteins | sample 5400441 | NCBI WGS metagenome assembly WNFF01 (sample SAMN13153345, study PRJNA577476) | soil metagenome | isolation source: 120 cm saprolite under Douglas fir tree site 2 hole 3 replicate 1 | place: USA:California | collected 2015-04-18 | reverse complement strand
AATCGCCGCGCAGATCGCCTTCTCCGCCATTGCCAACAACGATCGGGTGGGGCTGATTCTGTTTTCGGACGTGGTGGAGAAGGTGATTCCCCCCAAGAAGGGACGGAAACACGTGCTTCGGGTGGTGAGCGACATCCTCTCCCACCACTCGATCAGCCGGGGGACCGACCTGAATGTCGGGCTGAACTACGTCTCGCGCTTCGCCAAGCGCAAGGCGGTCACCTTCCTGATCTCCGATTTTCTGGCGCGGAACTTCGAAACCAGCCTGCGCATCGTCAGCCGCAAGCACGATCTCGTCCCGGTGGTGATCTCCGATCCACTGGAGGGTGAGTTTCCGAAGCTCGGTCTGGTGGAGCTCGAGGATCTGGAAACCGGGCGCCGAACGCTGGTGGACACCAGCGATCGCCGGGTGCGCAGCCAGTACGAGCGCGGGATGCGCAGCCGCCGCGAAGAAACGAGGAAGCTCTTCCGGAAGCTGGAGCTTGAGCACGTCGAATTGAATGCGGGAGAGGAGTACGCCTCCGCGTTGGCGCGCTTCTTCCGCGCTCGCGCCCGGAGGTTGGTGGCATGAGCCGCTTCGGCGCGCTGCTCACCTTCCTGCTCTGCGGCGGGGCCGCTGCGCCCGGCGCTGCTTCGAAAACGCCGGAACTCGTCGAACCGCTCTCTTTCAGCAGCCGCGCCGACCCCGACCGGGTCCAGCTGGGAGAGCCGTTTTCCTACCAGTTGGTGATCCGCCATCGGCTCGCTCAGCGCTACGACCTTCGCCCTCCCTCGAGCGACGGCGCCTTCGAGCTTCTGGGTCAAACCCGCAATCGGGTCGATGCCAAGGACAGCGCCACCACCACCTTCACCCTCAAGCTTGCGCTGTTCGAGCTGGGGCGGAAGAAGCTGCCCGACCTGACCTTCGAGGTGTTCGAAGCCGATCGAGCGGGCAAGTTCGCCGCTCCCGGCGTGGACGTCGAGGGCATCTCCTCCTTGTCCAAGGAATCGGAAAAAGGAGAGGCGCTGCGCGACATCAAACCGCCGGAAGACGTTCCGGTGCGCAGTTACCGCCTCCTCTGGGTGCTCGCCTCCCTGCTGGCGGCGGCCGCCCTGGGCTACGCGCTCTACCGCTGGCTCAAGCGCGACAAACCGGTGCGGACGGTCCAGGCGCCGAAGGCGCCCCTGGACGTGCGGATTCTCGGCTCGCTGGACGAGCTTCGAGGGCAAAACCTGCCTGCGCAGGGACGGGTGCGCGAGTTCTACTTCCGCCTCTCGGAGATCGTCCGGACCTACCTGGGAGAGCGTTACGCTTTCGAGGCGCTCGAATGCACCAGCGCCGAGCTTCTCGAGGCTCTGGGGAAGGTCCACGCCCCGGGATTGCCGGCGGAAGAGCTCAAGACTTTCGTCTTTGAGGCCGACCTGGTGAAATTCGCCAAGCACCCGGCGCCTGCGACGCAATGCGAAGAGGCGCTCGGGTTCGCCTACGAGCTGGTGAGGCGAACCCCGCTTCAGCCTTTGGATGCAGGCGAAGGCCTCGCCCAGGTCCGCGGCGCGGGTGTCGACTAGAAGCCATGTCCACCGAGCTCGTCTTTCATAACCCCAAGGTGCTCTGGCTGTTGCTGGCGATTCCAATCCTCATCGCCTGGAGCATCTTCGAGCGGCGGAAGAGGGCGGTGTTCCGGTTCTCCGCGGTGGACGGGTTCTCCTCTCATCGGCGGGGGTGGCGAGCGTACTTGACCGAGGTGCTCCCCGTTCTGAGGATGGCGGCGGTGGCGCTCGCGGTGGTGGCCCTGGCCCGGCCTCAAGAACGGGACGAGAAGGCCCGCGACTTGACGGTAGAGGGGATCGACATCGTGCTCGCGCTCGATCTTTCCACCTCGATGGAGGCGGGCGACTTCCGGCCGCACAATCGGATCTATGTCGCCAAGGAAGTGCTGACCGAGTTTCTCGATTCCCGAACCAACGATCGCATCGGGCTGGTGGTCTTCGCCGGCGTCGCCTACACCCAGTCGCCGCTGACGCTCGATTACGCGGTGCTCAAGGAGCTGGTGAAGCAGCTGCGCACCCGCATTCTCGAGGACGGCACCGCCATTGGCGACGCGCTCGCCATCTCGCTCAATCGGCTCCGGGACTCGGACGCGAAGAGCCGCGTGGTGGTGCTGATCACCGACGGGGACAACAACGCCGGGCGCGTCTCGCCGCTGGATGCCGCAGCGATGGCCAAGGCCTTCAAAATCCCCGTATTCACCATCCTCGTCGGCAAGGGCGGCCGCGTTCCATTCCCCGCCGGTCAGGACCTCTTCGGCAACACCGCCTGGCGGGAGATGGACATCCCGGTCAACCCTGGGTTGCTTCAGGAAATCTCGAAGATGACGGGGGGCGAGTACTACCGCGCCACCGACCGGAACGAGCTCAAGAACGGCCTTCAAAAAGTCCTCAATGCGCTGGAGCGTTCGAAAATTCTCGAGGGTGGGGCGATGACCAACTACCGCGAGCGTTTCCAAGAATTTCTCGTCTGGGCATTCGCGCTGGCTTCCCTCGAGCTGCTCTTGCGGAACACCCTCCTCAGGATCTTCCCGTGAGCCCCGCTCATCCCTGGCGATTCACGTTCCTTGGCTATCCGGTCGGTTTCGCCCAGCCCGAATTCCTCCTCTTGTGCTTCGCCGCGGTGGCGCTGGGCGGAATCGGGATCCTCCTCGCGTTTCGAAGGCTGCAGAGGATCCGCAAAGTAATTCCCGAACGATCGATCGCGCAGCTGGCTCCGGGCGCGTCGGCGGCTCGCCCGGCATTGCAGGCGGCGCTCTATGGTTCGGGTCTGCTGCTTTTCGCTGTTGCCCTCGCCCAACCCCAGTGCGGCAGCCGCGCCGAGCTCACCAAGCGCCGGGGAATCGATGTCGTCGTCGCGCTCGATGCGTCCAAGTCGATGCTCGCCAGAGACGTGCCCCCGAACCGCCTCGAGCGGGCAAAGCTCGAGCTGTCGAGCCTGCTCGATGAGCTGAAAGGCGACCGGGTGGCGATCGTCGTCTTCGCCGGGGACGCCTTCATCCAGTGCCCGCTCACCTCCGACTACGCGGCGGCGAAGATGTTTCTGCGCGCGATCGATCCCGAGCAGATGCAGCAAGGGGGAACGAATATCGGCGGAGCGCTGCTCCTCGCCAAGCAGGTCCTGGAGAACGCCGACCGGGGATCGAAGGACCGGGTGGTCGTCCTCCTCTCCGACGGCGAAGACCTCGCCGGCGAGGTGGGCGATGCGGCACCGGTGCTGCACGACGCCGGGATCAAGGTGTTCACCGTGGGGATCGGTTCGGAAACCGGCGAGCCGATTCCGATCGTGAACAAGAACGGCGAGGTGACGGGCTACAAGAAGGACGTCAACGGAGAGACGGTGCTCACCCGTCTCGACCGTGCGGCGCTGGCCTCCCTCGCTCAGGCCACCGACGGCGAGTTCTTCTACGAGCCGAAGACGGTGGCGGTCACCGATGTGGCGCGGAGAATCGACAAGCTCCAGAAGAGCGAGTTGGAGAGCCGGCTCACCGTCCGCTACGACGAACGCTTCCAGTACTTCGCCGGTCCGGGATTGGCGCTGCTCGCCGTGGGAATGCTTGTCTGGGTTTCCAAGAGGTCGGGATGAAACGTCCCCAGCTGATTTCCCGCATCGGCGGCGCGAGGGCAAGCGCCCGTGCGGCAATCGCGGTCGGGATGAGCGCCCTGCTTGCCTTCGGACCCAAGGCCTTCGGCCTCGGCCCGTTGCAGCGAAATCACCCGGTGGTCGAGCGCGGGCTCAAAGCGTACGAGGACGGCCGCTACGATGAAGCGCTCCAGGCCTTCGACGAGGCCAAGAAGGAGCTCCCGTCCTCCGCGGCACTGGAGTTCAACCGCGGCAATGCGCTCTACAAGCTCGGCCGCAAGGAGGAGGCGAAAGAGGCATATCGCCGGGTTGCGGAGACGGAGCGAGGCGACCTTAAGGAAAAGGACTACTACAACCTGGGCAACACCTGGGCCGAGCTGGGTAGTGCCAAGGAGGCGATCGGGGCGTACCGTAAGGCCCTCACCCTCGATCCGGGAGACTCGGATGCACGCCACAACCTGGAGGTCGTGCTTCGAAACCTCCCTCCACCGCAGAGCAAGCCCGACGCGGGGACGGCCGGGCCCGACGCCGGTTCGCCGGACGCCGGGGATGGGGGAAGCCAGGCGGATGGCGGAGGGGACGGAGGAGCCGATGCGGGGGATGCCGGGATGGACGGAGGCCAGTCCCCCGGTGGCGGGGACGGTGGCCGGGGCGACGGCGGAACCGATGCCGGACAGAGTCGGGAACAAAGCCCCCGAGGGGAGCCGCAGCAGGACGGAGGAACCGACGCGGGCAGTGAACAGGCGGAAGAGGGCGGCCTGGACGCCGGTTTTGCGGGGGAGGCCAAGCTGAGCAAGGAAGAAGCGGAGCGGATGTTGGATTCTATGAAGCAGAACGAGAAGAATCTGCAGCTGTGGAAGTTCCAGCAGCGCAAGCCGAGGAAGCAGAATGAGAAGGATTGGTAGGGTGGGCCTCGCGGGTTGCCTCTCGGTGATCGCGCTCGCCGCCGCGACTCCCGCGCTCGCGGAGATCGAGCTCTCCCAGAGCGTGGACCGAAGCGAAGTCGGCCTGGACGACGCGTTTCGGCTGACCGTCACCCTCTCCGACGTCCCCGATTCGGCACAGGTTCAATTCCCTTCCGGCTCCGACTTCAACGTTCTGGGTAAATCGGAGAGCTCGCAGATGTCCTACCAGCTGGGCGGGGGCGGTCCCGCCACGATGAAGCGAACGCACAAATACACGCTGCTGATGCGCGCGAATCGCGTTGGGACGCTGACCATTCCTCCGACGGTGGTGGCGCTCGGTGGCAAGGCCTACAAGACCGAGCCCGTTCAGATCACGGTGAAGCGCGGTCACGTCGAGGATCCGCGCGCCCAGAGAGGCTCGCCGCGCCCCAACGATCCCTTCCGTCGGTTCAACTTCCCCGGATTGGGGGGATTCGACGATGAGGCCGATGGCTTTCCCGACGTGGACGTTCCGCGCTCGGACTCGGACTTGTTTCTGCGCGCCTCGCTGGACCGGGACGAGGTCTTCGTGGGCGACCAGGTGACGCTCTCCCTCTACATTTTTTCCCGGGTCGATCTGTCCTCGGTGGATGCGGTGAACCTGCCCAAGCTGGATGGATTCTGGAGCGAGGATCTGGAGAGCCCGACCCAGCTCACCGGTGAGCAGAAGGTGCTCAACGGCATTCCGTACCGCGCCTACCTCCTCAAGCGCCGCGCCCTGTTTCCGGTGAAAGCAGGAAAGATTTCCATCGGAGCCGCCGAGGCGGAGATCACCACCGGCTTTCTCTTCGCCGGCCGGCGCCTGCATCGAACCGGCAACGAGCTTTCGTTGAAGGTCAAACCGCTTCCGCCGGGTGCCCCTCCCGGCTTCGTCACCGCCAACGTCGGCAGATGGCGGCTCTCCTCGGAGCTTTCCCAATCGCAGGTACAGCTTGGGCAGCCGGCGACGGTGAAGGTGAGCCTCGAGGGTCGAGGAAATCTCAAGAACGCGGTGACGCCATCGCTGACCGGACCCTCCTCGATCAGGATCTACGACCCGACGGTGAACGAAAAGCCGGGCAGCGGCAGAGGCAAGGTCGGCGGACGGCGCGTCCAGGAGTATCTGGTGATGCCACAACAGACCGGATCGTTCACCTTGCCCAGCCTGGCGATGACCTATTTCAATCCGGACACCGGCCATTATGAAACCACCCGGACCGACCCCCTCGAGCTGATGGTCACCGGTTCCGAGAGCGCGAAGCTGGTTGCTTCCGGGGCGAGCGGCTCGGCTGATTCGAGCGTGGCAAAGAATGTTCTCAGCGTCGGTGGACTGCGGCCGCTGCGCCACCAGGCGCGCTTTTCTCAGCCCGGCGAACCCCTCTGGCGCAGCCGCTTTTTCATTCCCGCGTTGCTGGCGCCGATCGGAGCATGGATCGCGCTTGCGCTGGTGGGGTTGGTCCGCGCCCGCCTGAGCCATGAGGATGAAGTCAACTTGAAGAAGAAGCGGGCCCGGGCGGCCCGGCGGCGTTTGAGCGCAGCGGAGAAGCTGAAGAAAACCGGCGATCAGGTCCAGTTCTATGCCGAGGTGGAAAAGGCGCTGGTGCAGTTTCTCGAGGCAAAGCTCAGCCTCCCGGTGGTCGGGCTGACCCGGGATGCGCTCGCGGCGCGGATGAGCGAGGCCAATGTCCCCGAGAAGTGCCGTGCCCAGGTCCTCCTCGTCCTGGATACCTGCGACGTGGCGAGGTTCGCTCCCGGCGGAGCGCAACCCGCCCGAGAGCGGGTGCTCGACGACGCCGAAGCGGCGATGGAGAGTTGGGAGCAGCGATGATCGCCGGATTGCTCCTCGCCACCGTGCTCGCGCAAAGCGCCTACTACACCCCGGAGGAGGCGCAGTCCCTCTTCATCCAGGCAAACGACGCCTACGACCGGGAGGATTATCCCGGCGCGCGCGACGGCTATCAGAGACTGCTCGAGCATGGATTCGGTGGCGCGGACGTTCTTTTCAATCTGGGAACCACCTTCCTCGCCCAGGGCGATCTCGGCGCCGCGGTGCTCTATCTGGAGCGCGCCCGGCGAGCGGGAATCTCGGCGCCGGACGTCGAGGCCAACCTGGCGGTCGCCCGTTCCAAGCAGCTGGATCAGGTCGTCGGAGCAGCCGCGGAGGAGCCCTTCGTGCAAAGGCTGGTGGCTGCCAGCTCGGCGGACGCGGTAGCCGCGCTTTTCCTGGCCACCTGGGAGGTCGGCTTTGCGCTGCTCCTTCTGCTCCGCTTCGCGCGCAGCCTACGCACGCTGATCGCCATCGCCGGGATCTCTGTCTTCGCTTTGGCCCTCCCGATCGGCCTGGTGCTGGCCGCGCATGTGTACGTGCGCGAGACCGTCTCGGATGGGGTGGTGATGGCGAAGACGCTGCCCGCGCGAGAGCTTCCCAGGGACACGGCGAAGATCTCCTTCGAGGTGCATTCCGGCCTGAAGCTCAGGTTGCTGGAGCGGTCGGGCAATTTCGTGAAGGTTCGTCTGCCCAATGGGTTGGAAGGATGGACCGAGCAGAGTGGGGTGGTGGAGATCTGACTGGTTTTCCGGGGCGGAGAACTGAAGGCGCGCCCGCTCCATCCGCTTAAAGCTGACGAGGGGGAGATGGGTTGACCCCTCACCCGGGTCGCGGGGTGTTTAAAGGGGCCGACGCATTCGGGCTCGCCTTTCGTTCGTCGGCTGTCTTGGCGGGGATTTATCTGGTCGGTTGCGCTGCTGGCTGCAAGGCGGCGAGCTATTTCGTATCCATAGGGCCTTGTCGCGCCTAACGCTATACTCACCGCTGGTGTCAGACAGCATCGTGGAAAGTGATTTCAGAATTCTCCTCGTCGAGGACGAGCCGGTGATCCGTGAGCTCGTGCGAAGCATGTTGAGCGAAGGTACCGTGAGTGTGGATTGCGCCTCCGACGGCATCGAATGTCTCAAGCTCGTCAAGTCGAGGGAGTTCGGTTTGATTCTGCTCGATGTCGTGCTCCCAGGGTTGGATGGAATCACCGTCTGCCGGATGATCAAAAGCGATCCCGCCACCAGCGCGGTGCCGCTCTACATGCTCACCGCCAAGGCGAAGCCCTCCGATGTTGCGGCGGCGATGAAGGCTGGCGCCAACGGCTACATCCACAAACCGTTTCGCGGGACCGATTTGATGGAGCTGGTCGCTCGCCTGCGCCTGCCCGCGGAGAGCTAGCGGGGTGTCGAAAAACGTCGCGAGCAAGCCCAGATGCGAGGCGCGGTGGGGCCTGGCGCGCGGAGCGTACGAGGCGGTACGTGAGCACGCCAGGGGGACTGCAACAAAGCAGGTGGGCTGCGCAGCAGTTTTTCGTGAAGATTCAGGGAAGGCGAGGGTGGAGGTACCGCGCGAGCGCAAACAGATCGTCCCAGTCGAGCTGCTCGAATTCAACCGCGAGTCCATCCGGGTGCCATCGCTTGATCCGGCACCGGGTGACTATCTCGCGATCCCTGGGAAGCGGAATGCAGAGGGTGAGCGTATGGTCGATGCAGCCGAATTCGCCGATCAGATAGAGTCCCGCCATCGAAAGATCGCGAGCCTTGGCCAGGATTGCCCGCCCGTCCACGAACAGCTTGACCATGAAGTTGGCGCCCACCCTGGGATGAAACCGTTGAGGGAGATCCGCCGTCCGCGGGGCGGTGTGCATTTTTCCGATCCTGCCTTCGCTCATGGGTCGGTGGGAGCATGAATCCCCCCGACGAGCACGCAAGTTTTATTCGGCCGCCCGGGCCGCCGGTGGCGCTCGTGCTTTCCGGCGGCGGTGCGCGCGGCGCTTACGAGGCCGGCATCATCCGCTATCTTCGCGAAGAGCTTCCCCTCGCGACGAGAAATCAAGTTCGGTTCGATATTCTGTGCGGCACCTCCGTTGGCGCGGTGACCGCCTGCTTTCTCGCCGCGACCATGGATACGCCCGACCGGCAAGGGCAGCTTCTCTGCGAGATGTGGACCGACCTTTCGTTGGAGAAGGTCTACAAGGTGGAAGGCGAGAACCTATGGAGCTTGACGCGCAAGATGTGGCGCGCCGCCACCAATGAGCCCGTCCGGTCGGAGGGCTGGCGGCTCTACGACATCCTCCATCCCGAGCCGTTGGAGGAGATGGTCCGCACCCGGCCGCCCTGGCCGCGAATCTCGGCCAATCTTGCCCGGGGACTTTTCTCCGCGTTGGCAGTAACGGCCACCGAAATCGCCAGCGGGAACTCGGTGGTGTTCGTCCAGCGAAAAGAGGGCGGGGTGCCGCCCTGGAGCCGAGATCCCTATACCGAGGCCAGAGCGACGATCATCGGTCCCGAGCACGCGGTGGCGTCCGCCGCCATCCCGCTGCTCTTCCGGTCGGTCAAGATCGGCGACGAGTTCTTTTGCGACGGCAGCTTGCGGCAGTCAATGCCGCTCGGTCCCGCGCTCCGGCTGGGAGGGCAGAAGATTTTGCTCATCTCGCTCAAATATCGACCGCCGGGAGAAAAGCGCCGAAGCCGGGCCTTGGCGGCGTATCCCACGACCCCGCTGCTGATGGGAAAAGTGCTCAACGCGTTGATGCTCGATCCTTCCGACTACGATCTCGATCGCCTTCGTCGTTTCAACAACTTACTCAAGGCCGGCGAGAAACTTTTTGGGGAGAGCTTTGTTCCGAAAATCAACGAGGTGGTTCAGCTCACCCGGGGTCAGCCGTATCGGTTGGTGGAGGATCTGGTGATCCGACCGTCGCGCGACATCGCCACCATCGCCGCGGATCACGCGCGGCGCGCGCGCCCAGGCAAGATCAGCGGCCAGTCGTTGCCGACCAAGATGTTGCACCGAATCGCGCAGAGTCAGCTCGTCAACGAGGCGGACCTGGCGAGTTACCTGCTTTTTGACGGCGCGTACGCCCAGGACTTGATCGAGCTGGCAATGGAAGATGCCCATCGGGAACGCGACGCCCTGATTCGGTTCTTCGAACCGGAGCCGAAAGGCGACTGACGTGTCGTCGCCGCAGGAACCTACGGCGAGCCGCCGCCAGGTCCGGGTCCGCTGTCTCCGGTGTCCGCCGAAGCAGATTCCTCGCCGGGTCGATTGACGCGATCGCGAAGCTCTTTGCCTGTGCGAAAGAGCAGGCCGCGCTTGGGCTTCACCGGGATGACCTCGCCGGTCTTCGGGTTACGGCCTTGATATCCCTGATAATTCTTGACGTGAAACGCGCCGAGCCCGCGAATCTCGATGTTCTCGCCCCGACAGAGCGCTTCCTTCATCGACTCGAAGATGGTCTCGATCGTCGCCTCGGCCTGCTTCTGCGTAATGCCGCGTTTCGTAACGAGGATGTTGATCAAGTCGGACTTGAGCATTCGCTCTTCTCCCGGAAGTGCTAACCCGCGAAATCAGGGGTTTCTCCTCCGTTCGACCGCCAGCGCAAAACCATAGCAGAACAGCGTCCGGTTGCAAGCCAACTCACCAATACTCTTATGGATTTTCCAACGTGGGCATTGGCCCTGGGGCCGGGCCGCTCTCGAGGGCGGCTACACCCTCGACTCAGGAGGATCCGAATTTGGCATGGATCGGCCCTGGCGAGCCATCGGAGCGCGTGTCGTAGGAAGACTCCGGCGGTGCGCCAAGTCCTCCTTTCACCTCGGACCCCTGGAGAGCGCGCCCGTAAACGTCGAACTGCTCCCGATGGTAATTCTGCTGGGCTTTCACCTGGATGGATTTGTTGAATCGATCCATCAAGTGACGCAGCTCCTGGCGTTCCTCGCCCTGGAGAAGCCTGGCGACGTCGGCGCTGCAGTTGATCACCAGGGTAGGGTCCTTGAAGGTCGCGACTTCACGGCGGATGTAGCGGAAGATCTCGTACGCGATCGTGGTCGCGGTCTTCACGTATCCGCGGCCCTCGCAATACGAGCAGTCCTCGTGGAGGATGCGTCCGATCGACTCGCGTACCCGCTTTCGGGTCATCTCGACCAGGCCGAGCTCCGAGATCCTCAGCACGTTCGTCTTTGCCTTGTCGCGCCCGAGGGCATCCTGCAGCGTCTTGAAAACCTTGTCGCGGTTGGACGACTTCTCCATGTCGATGAAGTCGCAGATGATGATTCCGCCGATGTTCCGCAGGCGCAGCTGGTAGGCGATCTCCCTGGCCGCTTCCACGTTGATTTTGGTGATCGTCTCCTCAAGGCTCTTCTTGCCCACGTACCGGCCGGAGTTCACGTCGACCGCGGTGAGCGCTTCGGCCTGGTCGATGACCAGGTAGCCGCCGCTTCGCAACCAGACCTTTCGCTGGACCGCTCGGTTGATTTCCTGCTCGATTCCGTAAGCATCGAAGATTGGCTCGTCCCCATCGTGGAGCAGAACGCGATCCCTCAGCGTGGGATCTTGTGGCCCGATGAAACTGAGGATCCGCCCGTACTCGTCCCGGTCGTCGACGACCAGCTTTTCAACGTCGTGGGCGAAGAGATCTCTGGTGGCGCGAAGGATGAGGTCGAGATCCGGATAGAGCAGCCCGGAATTTGAAGTCTTTTCATTTCGCCGCACGCACTCGTTCCACACTCCAATCAGGAATCGGATGTCCGACTCGAGTTTTTCTTGAGGTACGTTCTCCGCAACGGTCCGCACGATGAATCCGGTGCCCGGCGGCCGCAGTCGATCGACGATTTCGCGCAGCCGCCTTCGTTCTTTCTCATTCGAAATCCGGCGGCTGATCCCGACGTGGTCCACCGTGGGCATGAATACTAGATGCCGACCGGGAATGGAGATGTGAGACGTCAGGCGCGCTCCCTTGGTTCCGATCGGGTCCTTGGAGACCTGGACGAGGACTTCCTGCCCAACTTTGAGCAGCTCCTCGATGCGCGCGGGCTTACGGCTCTTGAACCTCTCGTCGTGACGGCCGCGCGACGAGCGTTCGCGCTCCTCGCGTGCGGAGCGTTGGCGGTCGCGCAAGCGGCGATCGCCGCGCGCATCCGTCTCGGCGGGCGGGGCGGCCTGGGCCGGCGAAGTCGCCTGGGCGGGCGAGGCGGCGATGGCCGTTTCCACGGTCGGGGGTGCGCTCACCTTCTCCATGGAACCCGGCTCCAACGAATCCCCGTTTCCGGCAGAGTCGCCCGGGGATGCGATGGGCGCTGGTTGCTCGAGCGGGACAGGGGGAGAAGCGCTTAATGCCGCACTCCCCTCCAAAGCCTCCGCGGTGGGCGGCGGCATGTCGGCGACCGGTTCGGCCGCAACCGGTGCGTCCACTGCGGATCCTAAGTCCGGCACCGTCCCGTTCTCGGGCGGGGTGCCCTCGCTCGCGGCGAGCTCAGCCTCGTGGGTTGGGTGGGGCGGTTCTTCCGGGTGGTCCCCCAGCTCGGGAACTTCCGGCGCGTCGTCGTGCTCGCCCTCGGTCAGCTCGAATTGCGCGCGAGACAGGTCCGGGTCGTAGAAGACGTCGGTGACGTAGAGGAACGCCGCTTTTTCGAGCCCGATATCGACAAAGGCTGCTTGCATCCCCGGAAGCACTCGGGTGACGCGACCTTTGTAGATGTTTCCGACTATCCCTTTGTCTTTTTTACGCTCGAGGTAAAATTCGGCGATCTGCCCGTTCTCGATGAGTGCGACCCGGGTCTCTCGACCCGCCGCGTTGATGACGAGAATGCTGCTCATGGTCAAACCCTGACCGCGCACCCGAAAGGGAGAAATGGGCCGGATGAGATGCGGCCACTCCGCGGGTTTCGAGGTGCGCTCTAGAAGGGGTTCCGGGCCCGGCAGCTGCGAGCTGGACAAGGCCGGCGAACTGCCCGCCGTCTACCCATCTCGTTAAGCCGACGACCCTCATTGCGGAACCCGCGTCAAATTTCTTCATCCAGTTTCCCGTTCGGCACGGTGCCGCCAGGTCCCTGATCTTGCGCCTCCGGGCCCGTTCGTGGCCGACTCGCGCACCCCACCGTGTCCCGGTCGAAACTGGATCAGTCTCTTGGGGCGGGGGAGTGCCGCGTGCAAATCGGTCCGCGAAGTGGGCCGGGGAACGCATCCCATCTAAATCCTGACTCCCATTAGCCGCCCCAATGGCGGCACTACGGGGAGTACAACCATCAAGCCTTTCACGTCCGATGCCGGGATGCAAAGGTTTCGCGTTACATTCTTTTCGGGACGACAGAAAAAGTGCCTCTCCTCAGGCGGTTGCTCTGGCCCTTGCTCCTTTTGCCCTGCGCGGGCACGGCCGCGATCTTGTATGCCGGGGCCCGGGCACGGCTTCCTTCGGCCTGGTTGGCGGCGGCCCTGGGGATTCCCCTGCTCTTCGCCGCTGTCTATGCCACTCTGGTTCGCCTCTACCAGTACTGGAGCCAGGAGCCGGAGCCGAGGCTCCTTCAAGGAGCGGTGGTCGCTCCGGAACCCGTCGTTCTGGTGAGCCGCGGAGGCTATCTGACGCCCGCCAGCGCGTTCTTCACCCGCGACGAGCTGCTCCTCTTCGCGGCCGGCCGGCGAATCGTCACCCTGCCGCTCGAGCACGTCGCCGGCGTGTCGTTCTTTCGTGGAAGGTTGCTGCGTACCCCGTACCTCGACTTCCTGGCGAAGGATGGCCGTCGGCTGGGCAGACTGGCGGTGGAAAGCGCGGCGAGCTGGGCGCCCTTGCTGCGGGATTTATGCCTGCGCAGCCGGCGGTGATTTGCGCGGCCTCGGCTTTTCGACCCGGCCTCGAGGCTTCCAAATCAGTCGCAGCGCCGACCAGGCCTCGTCGAGTTGGCATCGCTTGTTGTCGACAAGCCCAATCTCCAGCGCGGCCTGGCGGATGAAATCCTCCGATAGAAGCTTTGGCTTCTCTTCCTTCCAGCAGATCCAGATTCCCCCGGTCACCGCCATCGCCCTGGAGAGGGCGGGGAGCCGTGCCACCAGCTCCTCGGCGCGTTTGGTGAAGAACATGATCACGTCCAACCCGGTTCGCGAGTTGATCAGGAATTCGACGCCATCCGGTAGGGGATTCAGCCGTTGAACGAATCCGGGAGGCGGATTGATGAGCGACACTTTCGAGCCGGTCCTGATGCCGAGCACTGCCGCGAGCGGCGCGAGGGCGTTTTCGGGCATCAGTGCTCCACTTGGAATTCGGAGAACTCGCCCGTTGCCGCCGATTCGCGCACCTCGACCTCGCTCACCCGGGCGTGGGGAGGTCCGATTCTGCACCATGCAACGAACTCGCTCACCCGCTCCCGCGCTCCTTCCGCCGTGGCGCTCACTTCGCCATTCGGGCAATTGCGGATCCATCCGGTCAGCCCGAGTCGGACGGCCTCGAGTTTCGCGCTATCCCGAAAGAACACTCCCTGGACCCTTCCCTTGATCCGCAGTGTGACCCGGATTCGATCCATTCCTTCTACCGTTCTTTGAGCAGGTCCTGGAACTCCCCCTCGGTGATTATTCTAACCCCCAGCTCT